>ERZ650308.324-NODE-324-length-25490-cov-6.042579_pt1 | contig 25490 bp, 29 predicted proteins | sample MGYA00376244_ERZ650308 | MGnify/ENA primary metagenome ERZ650308 (study PRJEB26733, sample SAMN07839295) | wastewater metagenome | biome: small river; feature: stream; material: water | place: USA: North Carolina | collected 2016-04-26 ... | reverse complement strand
CCAAAGAAACGGATTAACACTTCTTTTTCGCCAAGGAGCAAACGGGTCGAATCTGAAAAACCTTTTAGGGGAACGGTCATTTGATTTTGGGAAGCCAATTCAATCGTCTTTTCATGCGCTAGCGATGGAATTCCTGCCGCATGAAATGCTGCTAAACCACCAAGGCAATCGCCGTGAAAATGGGTGGGAACCACGACTACGATGGTACATTTCAACACATCCTGGACCCAACGAATCAATTCTTGCGAACTGGGGTCATCCGTGGGCGTATCGAAAACCGCGACCTCGTGACCAGAACGAACAATTAAGCCATTGCAAGCGACCTTACCAAAATCATCTGTTTGTAAAAAAGACGTATGCACAAAGCTGTTTTCAGATAAGGTGGTAATCGTCAAACGATCTGACGTGTATAATTTTTGTTGGGCCACAGCCCCAAAACTAACAAGCAAAAGTGCGTACAGTAAACGCTTCATAAGGAGTTTGAAAAGGTTCAAACAAAAGTAAAAGATTTAATCTGCTATTTGATTTCAATGCTGTATTTTTAGGCCTCCAAAACGACAACACATGAAACTAGCCACCAAAATCGTCGGCGGAATATTCGCCCTCATATTCATTCTACTATTCCTCGTTTGCGAACGTGACCGTCCAGTATCGGAATTGATTCCGTTGTATGCCAACCAAGATTCGCGTTTCATGCCCATCTTAGGCATGAAGGTACATTATCGCGATGAAGGCGTTCAAGCCGATTCGGTTCCTTTGATTTTATTACACGGGATGTCTTCATCCTTGAATACCTGGGATAGTGTAGCGATGGGATTGAAGTTGGAGCGAAGAGTGATCAGCTTGGATTTACCAGGTTTTGGTTTGACGGGTCCTTCGCCAGAAAATACCTACAATTTCGATTACTATTCCAAGTTCATTGATTCATTTACCACCCGCTTGAATATCAAACGCTTCATCCTCGTGGGTAATTCTATGGGCGGTGCAATCGCTTGGAATTATGCCTTGCATAATCCGAACGCACTTACCAAAATGGTCTTAATTGATGCAGCGGGTTATCCGAAAAAAGGCGAGAGCGGTTCGTTGGGATTCAAAATTGCATCGACTCCGGTGATCAATAATCTCTTACTGTACGCTACTCCCAAAGCCTTGGTTCGTAAGAGTTTAGAAACTATTTATTTCGATCAAAATCGGGTAACTGACGAGCAGGTAGAACGCTTTCACGACGTCGCTATCCGAGAAGGAAACCGCGCTGTGGCTTTGGAAATTTTCAAAGGCTCTTTTGGAACAACGAAAAACAAAGGGCAAATCAATCAAGTGAAAACCCCCACACTCATCTTATGGGGAGACAAAGACAACCTCATTGGTGTGAATAATGTGGATAATTTCTTGCAAGATATCCAAGGCAGTCGGGCGGAAATCTACCAAAACGTTGGCCACGTCCCCATGGAAGAAGTTCCCGGGAAAGTGACGGCATCTATCTTGAATTTCATACGTTAACGATAGATTCAAACAGAAAATCATCCACGGATTTTGATGCCCAAGTTAAATGGTGAGCATTTAATTCTCATTAGCTTGCACATTTGAGAAAATGTCCTGCATGGGGACATTCAGCGAGTAGGAAAGGTTATAGACCTGATAAATGCTTGTATTGATTTGACCCAATTCGATTCGACGCAATTGCTTGCTTTCTATTTCAGCCTCATGCGCTAACTTCTCGATGGTTAGGCCTTTTTCTTTGCGTATTTCCCGAATGTTAGAGCCGACTAGAACGACCAGCTCTTCCTTCTTTAGTTTCATGGCCCAATATGGAAAAAGGTCAAATCTGACACAAGGTCACATTTGACCCCAATCCCGTTAAAGCAAATGTACATTTAGTTAACGGAGAAAAAGTAAAAACATTGCTTTGGGCTAAAGGAAGAAAAAACAGTATCCATATAGACCCACACAGTAGGATATTACTTAACTATGTGGGTCCTAAAACTTCATTGGTCAATACGAGTGAAATTAACCAATCTTAACGGAGGTCATCGTGAGCGATCCGCCTACTGCCTTGTCATTGAAAAAACGAATCTTTTCGTTCTTCCCCTTTAAGCCTAGCACATAAAGCAAAGGGATGTAATGCTCCGGCGTAGGGATTGCCATCAAGGCTTCTCGGCCTAAAGATTCATATTTTACGAGTCTTTCGTGTTCGTTGTTGAGAATCAAATCTTTCATTTTTTGATTGATTTGTTTCGCCCAGTCAAAGGCATAATTGGGGGCGTTCAATTTTCCCCAGTCCAACATGCGTAAATTATGTACTATGTTCCCGCTACCCACAATCAACACACCTTTCTGCCGCAAATCGGCTAATTCCCGCGCTAAATCGTAGTGATAGGTCATATTTTGACCGGAGTCAATGCTCAATTGCAAAATAGGGATGTTGGCCTTCGGATACATGTGCCGAATAATCGTCCAAGTTCCGTGGTCCAGCCCCCAGTCATGATCCAATTCCACATGCGTGCTTTTGATGAGTTTCTGGGTTTCTTTCGCAAGGATTGGATCCCCTTTGGCTGGGTATTGCACCTCAAATAATTCGCGTGGGAATCCGCCAAAATCGTGAATCGTTTTCGGAGATTCCATGGCCGTAATCTGGGTACCGCGCGTCATCCAATGTGCAGACACGACCAATACCGCTTTGGGTGTAGGGATTTCCTTCGCCATCGCTGACCAGGTCCGACTGAATTCATTGTCTTCGATGCCGTTCATGGGGGAACCATGGCCGATAAACAAGGTGGGCATCACCGAGCCCGTATAAATCAAATCATCCGTGAATGACTTAAATCCTGAAAATGTGTTGATACTTCCCATGGCCAAAAGACTGCTTAAAAATTGGGTTCGATTCATTTGAAAATACGCGAAAGGCATCGCAATTTGATTACGCGATTGTTTTCACAAATTGGATTTCAGCGGCTAATTTCACTTCTTCGCTCACCAAAACTCCCCCTGTTTCCAAGGCTGCGTTCCAAGATAAACCGAAATCGTTGCGGTTGATTTTTCCCGATAATGAGAACCCTGCCTTAACATTTCCCCAAGGATCTTGGCTAATTCCGCCAAATTCCACATCTAAGCTCACCTCATTTGTGATGCCTTTGATTGTCAAATTTCCTTTCAATTGTCCATTTTCTGCATCGAACATTTGGAAGGATGTACTCGCGAATTGGATATTCGGATGATTTTCTGCGTCAAAAAAATCACCACTTTTCAAGTGGCCATCACGGTCCGCATTATTCGTATCGATTGACGTTACATCGATGGTCGCTTGTGCTGTGGCTTTGCTAAAATCATCTCCTTCTGTCGTTAATTGTGCGGAGAAATTACGAAACTCACCTTTCACGTTGGCGATCATTAAATGCTTTACTTTGAATGTTAATTCACTGTGCGTAGGGTCAAAAGCCCAAGTGGTTGTATTTGCCATGTTGGTTTGCATATAAGGGTTTGTCGATATTGACAATGCAAAGTTGGGGCAAAAAACGCGCGGGCAGATTAACCTATGTTAATAAATGAAATTAGTGTTTGCTGGCCAATTGCTTACGAATCCGGCTTAATGATTGTGGCTGAATGCCGAGATAGGAGGCAATGAGGTATTGTGGAATGCGTTGCATGAAATCGGGGTGGCGCTTGGCAAATTCCGTGTAACGATCTTCTGCTTCTTCGCTGGTGGTTTTGGCCATGCGGTATTGCATAGAAACATAGGCATTCTGAATCAATACGCGGAAATAGCGTTCCAAGATAGGCATCGCAGAACAGGCTTGTTCGAAAGCCGCCTTGTTCATCATCAAGACCTTTGTCGGTTCTAAACATTCGATGGAATAGGTCGATTTATTTCCTGAAAAAAAGCTTGCTAAGTCGGAAATCCAATAGCCCTCCAAGGCAAATTGAACGACCTGCGTATCACCTTTTCGATCTGCCAAATAACTGTAACAAGAGCCTGAAAGGACAAAAAATATGTAATTACAACTTTGGCCAGCTTCCAGGAGGAGCGCCTTTTTGTCCAGTGTTTTTTCAAAAACGAAGGCATCAAATTGGAGGGCGCATTCCTCCGACAAGGATTGGCCGCTGTACTGTTCGATACTTTTTCGTAATAGGTCGTTCATGGGCTGTCAAAACTAATTGAAAAATGGCAAAATCAACTTATACCCGATAAAAACCTGCCCTAAATTCAATTGGGGTCTTCTCCACATGCTTCTTGAAGAACTTGATGAAGTTGGTAGGCTCATCAAACCCAAGTTCAAATCCGACTTCTTTGATGGAATTTGCCGTATGGGCTAATAATCGTTTAGCCTCTAAAATAACGCGTTCGTCTATAATCTCCTTCGGGGATTTGCCCAAAACAAATTGGGTGGATTTGTTTAATTTTCGTTCGGATACCGACATCTTATCGGCATAACCCGACACAGATTTTAGCTCCGTAAAATGCGATTCTAAGAGTTGATTAAACAATATTGTGTAATCCAATTCTTCACCTTTCCGGATTTCCTTAAATCCAGAGGCGCGTCTTTCCCGTTCGGCAAGCAGTAATAAATTATGCAATAGATTATGTAACACATCAAATTGAACCGAATCATGAGGCTTCGACAATTCTGTTTCGATGTCTTGAAATGTTGAAATTAAGGGCGAATGATTCGCCACCTGAAGAACAGGATCTTCAAGTAAATCATTGAACAAAATATTGTTTCGCAAGTATTTGATATCCTGAGGATATTTATCAAAAAACGCTTCTGTGAATAACAAAAACCGACCGTCATAACCCCCTTTGGGATCTAACATTTGAACCCGATTCTTATTAATGAAGAGAAAGGAATTTGCTTGAACAGGAATCGGCTTAAAGTCGATTACGTGATTCGCAGTTCCTTGTTGGTAGAAAAAGATGTTATAATAATTATCCCGATGCGGATAGGCAATGTTCTCGTGGTGAAGCAATAAGGTTTCGGCAATGGAAATGACTTCGATTTCGAGCGGAAGACCCGCTTTAAATCCGATGTTCTTTATTTGATTTGCCATAGGACAAATATAAAATATCCTTTATGCTTATCGAAGCATAAAGGATATATAATCGCAACACCTAATCTTATTTTATGTTGATTGGAATTACCAATGCTTCCCAAAGTAAGGAAATTCCATTTTCCGTAATTGTGTAAACCAAGCTTTCTTGCGAAGTGTTAGCAGGCAAGGGCTTTACTGATACGACTAAAACGTCCTTTTCAGGATTTCGCGTTGTTTCTCCGCTTCTTTCAATTCCCCATTGGCCAACCTGTGAGTTGAAAATTATTTGCCATTGGCTTTCGTTCGGAATTGTGTAGATCGTGAATTTTCCGGCAGGCAATTTTTTACCTTCTACGAGTAAATCTGCATCAGTTTCGATTTGAGTTGCCTCATTTGCTCCGGCTCTCCAGACCTTTCCAAAAGGAACTAAATCTCCCCAAATCTTTCTTCCTTTGGCAGAAGGACTACCATAGGTTATCGTAATCGTTGCATTGCCTACCTTACCTGTAACGGTTTGCTTGGGACTTTGTCTTACTCTTGCTTGTTGGGCTTGAACTTGCACAAAACTAGTTAGCATTATAAATGCCAAACACATCAAATTCCATTTAGTTTTCATCGTTTTATTTAGTTAGTTTAAACAATCCAGCACCTATTTTGGCCGCTTCGCTTCCTTCTTTGGGATGTAAGAAATTCCGACTTTCTTGATTGAAATCTAATTCAATCGCTTGGTCTGTAACTTTCGTGTTGTTGAATTTCAATAAAATAGGGTCAATGTCTTTGAAGTTCAATTGAGGTCCTCCTCCTGTCCCAGTTACTTTTTTGTTCCCGGCAATTAAACTGTTATTCACTTGGTATAAAATGGGTTCCTTGGCTTTTTGTTCCACACCAGCAGCTTCTTGTTGGCCACGATCACGATCTAATTGGCTTATCCAAGCATACTGTCCATTAGCGATCACATTATTCTCAAACACAAAATCGTTTGCGATGGCAGATGTCCAAACGCCGCAACCATATCCACCATAAATTAAGGTATTTCGCATCACGTGGCCTGTACTTTTGCGCGACCAATAAACGATGGCTTGTTTCAAGTTGTAGAAGATGCAATGGTCAACTACGATGCTGGTACCATTCGCGATAATTCCTAAATGATTGGGTGCGTTAACTTCGTCTCCGGCAAATACGCATTGCGTAATTTCCAAATCATCCAGTTTGGCATCTGGACGTGTAATAGGATATACACGAATGATTTTCCCTTTTTGAGGATGTTCGATCACGGGTGCACCCATGATTTTCAATCCTTGAATTGTCATGTGGCTTGTTTCAACCTTTATACCATACATTCCTCCTCCAAATGGATCTTTTTGGCCCATCCAATCATCAGATAATGGCATGGTGTGGATTAAAGTGGGCATACTACCTGAATTCCAATTAGGATCATCAGGTAAAACCTCTGCACGAATGGTTAATCGCGCTTGTTTCGTAAACGTTCGTTTGGTCGGATGGAAGGTTGAAGGCTCCATCAAAGCATAGACGCCGGAAGCTAGTAAAATCGTTATTGGATTTTCGCCTTCACTCGTATTGACTAAACGCGCAGCTGCGGGTAAGCTGCGAAGAGGGTGGTCCTGGGAGCCATCTTGACTATCATTCCCTGTATTAGGATTGACATAAATCAATTGGGTCGTTTGGGCAAATAAGCTTGGGCTCATCAATAAAGCAAGCATGCATAATCGTAGGTTTCTCATTTTCATCGGTTTTGTTCTAATGAAGAACAAAATTGAACCTTTGCATGAGGAAAAGCATGATACTTTTATGCCAAATAATGATACTTTGGGATCAAATACGGTCGATGAAATAAGCCAAAAGATTCGACCATTCCTCTTCGAGTGAATAGCTCGGCCGTGTTTTCTTCGCACGTGCATACCAATAATCCGCGTTCCAAATGTCCCCTTCCTTCCGGTGTAAATAGGCATGCACCCAGGCAGAATCGCGATCACCTAGCTGATCAATGAGTGCATGCGCTTGATCCCAATCCCCTTTGGCATCGTACCAAAGGCTTTTTAAAATCGTGGAAAGCTGCGGGTCAGGTCTGTCTAAAACGAGGGATTCTTTGAAAGATTGATGATTGTTCATTTCGATGTTCGTAAGATTTTATCCATCGCTTTTCCTTTGGCTAATTCGTCGACCAATTTATCTAAATAACGAACTTGCTTTGTCAGTGGATTTTCAATTTCTTCAATGCGATATCCACAGATCAGACCCGTGATTAAATGGGCATTGGGATGTAATGTGGCTTTGGCAAAAAAGGTACTGAACAAGGCCTTTTCATCAATTAGCGCCTGCACGCCTGAGGCATCAAAACCCGTCAACCAATGAATCACTTGAAGCAGTTCCTCCTCAGTTCTGCCTTTCTTAGTGACTTTCGTAACATAATGTGGATAGACGGATGCGAAGGTCATTTTCGCAATCTTTTCGGTATGAGCGGGAGTTTCTTTCATGATTTATTAAAACTGCCAAAGGATAATGGCTAAATATCTCTAAAACAGCTTTCCAAGCAAATTAAATAAAAAGCAAGGAGCTGTACAATAGATTAAGAGGTCTCAATAAACAATATTTTCATTTATTTCGAATAATTCATATATTTCGTATAAATTCGCAAAATAATCAATCAAGATGATAGCAGAGGATAAAATAAGTAGACCAACCAAAGAGGAGCAGAGGCTTGCAAAAGAATCCTACGAAGCCTTATCTACGACTTTGGAATCGCTTCATGCGACAAATCCCGAAATAGAAATAGAGGAAACGGCAGAGAAAATCAGGGTACCATTAAAAGCCTTAAAACTTTTGGCAACAATCCTAAAAGCAACAAGTCAAGGAAAACCTATTTCCATCGTTCCCATCGCCACCGAAATGACCACCCAAGCAGCATCCGAATTATTGGGATGCTCCAGACCACATTTAATTTCTTTGCTTGAAAGTGGCGAAATACCTTTCATCAAAGTTGGCAAGCATCGTCGGATCAAATACGAAGATGTAACACAATACAAAGCCCAAATGTATGCCAAACAACGCGCGCGTATTATCGATATGATGAAAATGGATGAAGACCTTGGGCTGTATGATTCATAGTGTAAAATTCACTTGCTTTCTTGACACCAATGTCATTTATCCAATAATAACACGGGATATACTACTGTGGTTTGCCCACTTTGAATTATATACACCCAAATGGAGCCCTGACATTTTTAATGAATGGGCTGAGGTCATGCAACGGAAAAACATATCCGAAGCGGAAATTAAAAAACGAATCGAAAATGTAAATTTAGCGTTTCCGGGAGCCTTCGTTCACGACTATGATTCCATCATAGAGACGCTTAATCTCCCAGATGTAAAAGACTTCCCCCCTGCCTACATACGACGCTTTAATATCACGGCAAAAAATGCAGATGACTTTTTAACGGATCTCATTGACCTAAACCACGAAATAGCACTAGCCGCTTTTCAAATGATGGTTTCACACAAGAAAAATCCTGATTTAGACGAATATCAGGTATTAGATATTTGTCGAAAAAATGGATTAAAAGATACTGCAGATTACCTGCATGCATTATTATAAAACACTATTTCACATACTCCTCCAACTCAATCGTATCGTCCGTCGAGGACTTATTCTTATCGGAAAATAGCTGCCCAATTTTTATCACGAACTTACTCGAAATCACGTTGAGAATCGTGTTCAAGAAGAATATCCCGAGCTTCGTTTTAGGGTGAGCTAGCCTAGGAACACCCGGAGGAAGTTTTTGGATTTCCGTCACATAAGGCCTGAACGCTTTGTCGTAAGCGGCAAAGGCATCGCTATGATGGTCATGGCGAGATAATTCCCCCGCTAATATATACGCACCCACCACCGACAAACTAACGCCCATTCCAGTTAATGGGGAGGGACAAAAGGCAGCGTCGCCAGTCATGGCACAACGGCCTTCGGACCAACGGGGTGCGAAAACCTGGCTGATGGCGTCAAAATAAACGTCCGCATTGTTATCTAATTCCGCTAATACCCGTTTAGCTTCCCAACCAGCATCCGCAAATTTTTCCTGCAACAAGGCTTTTTGCTCCTCTTGTGACAGTTTTTCGTAACCCTTGGGTTCCGACATAAACGAAAAAGACGCACGTGTGGTGCCTTCGTTGTCAGGGCGCATGAAGATCACGCGGGCGTCAGTCGCATTATACCAGCGAGCCCATCGACTATCAGTAGCTGTTCTGGGAATCGTAAAATAGGAAACATAAAGTCCCACCGGTTTTACGACAGGCTCATCGCCAAAAATCAAACTCCGCGTCCGCGAACGAATCCCATCCGCACAAATAACTAAATCAAAATCACGGATTTCACCGTTTTGAAAAGTGACTTTTACCCCATCTTGATGTTCATCGAGCGCGATAATTTGATTGCCAAAAAGATACTCGACATTTTCCTTCGTATGCTCGTATAAAATCTTCACTAAGTCCCCACGAAGAATTTCTAATTCACTCGTTCCCAAATTGGATTCGCCTTTCGGTAAAGCGGCCTTGGTGACATTATTTTTATCAACAAATAAAACCCCTAATTCCCCCGTATCCGCTGCTCGAATCTCCTCTTCGATGCCCATCCATTGGGCAATTTTTTGGGCGGCTCCCTTGATGTCGACGTTTTGCCCCCCTAAACGTAATGATTCCGCGCGCTCTACAATCGTGACTTCAAAACCATATCGGTGTAACCAAAAAGCGAGGGTTGGGCCAGCGATGCTTGCGCCTGAGATGAGTATTTTTTTTGCCTTCATATTAATTCTTACCCTGCAATGACAATCAATAGCTCGTCGCGTAGGTATATCGCTCAGCACTTATCAAGAGCTTTCGGGAAATTGCCGGTATATTTTAGTTAGCTATTGCTTGGCCAAATGTAAGCAAATTATGATCCGGACCTAAGAGAGCTTAACTTAATAAGGACTTCGGAATCCGAATCTTTCAGCACAAGAAAAGGTTTCACACCTGTTGCTTTTATATCATTTCCTTTCATCGCAAAAGCTTCTTGTTTATAATCTGCGATGAATATCTCTGTACGAGCAGGTAAGGAATAAGTCTTGGTTTCAGCCGGATTTAGATTACTAACGCGGGTTTGTATTTTACCATCTGGAGTATAAATAATTAACGAGAGATGATACACATCTTTGTAATCATTGGAGAAATTGATGTTAATATTGTCCTGGGCTTTTGCAGAAAATGCCATCAAGAAAAGACTAAGGATAAAGGCTACTTTTTTCATAATTGATTGACTAAAAAACAGACTTGATTACATCTCTAAAAATCAAGAAGAGATAGACTATAACGCCCACAATCACTTGGTTTCGATACTTAGTAAAGAATTGTTTCATTCAAGTGAAATTAATAAGTCAAATTAAATGATAAACCATTACATATCCATAACTCATATTATTTATCTTGTCATTCTAAACCTCGTAAACCTATGAAAAAGCTATTTATTGCCATTCTCACCTGTTTGGCATTCAATACCATCGCGCAAGATGGAACGATTTATCCGCTAGAAGCACCTAAAGAGCCTAATGCGATTCCTTTAAATACTGGTTCTGTAAAGGACCAGCCGGCGCCGGAAACGTGGTTTCGCCAGTGGGGCGATCCGATGGCGCGGAATATTTCCCAAGCTACTTTAACGCCTTTCTTCCCTGAAAAGGGCAAGGCAAATGGGGCTGCTGTTATTGTGGCGCCAGGTGGGGGATACCGTTGGCTTTCGATGGGAAATGAGGGCTGGGAAGTGGCTGAGGCTTTGGCCAAAAAAGGAATAACCGCTTTCGTCCTAAAATACCGCTTGTTCCCAACCCCTGAAAAATTAGACGACTTTACGGCTTGGATGAACCGTCCACGTCCGGCACCACAAAAGACAGACAGCACGGCAAAGAATACGAATCCAATGGCTCAAATGGATCTATCGAACCAGTTGACTGACGCAGAGGCTGCCTATGCCATGATCATCAAAAACGCGGCAGCCTGGGGAGTGGATACACAACGCATTGGCATGATTGGATTTTCTGCTGGAGCTGGTTTAACGATGCACGCAACCCTTAATTCGAAAACGATGAAACTTGCCTTTATTGGACCGATTTACGGCGGAATGGGGCCGGTAAAAGTGCCTGCAAACGCACCTCCTATGTTTAATGCGATTGCCTCAGATGACTTCTTATTTAACTCCCAGTTTGGGGTGATTGAATCATGGTTCAAAGCTGGCAGACCGGTGGAGTTTCACTTATACCAAAACGGTGGGCATGGTTTTGGTTTAGGCAATCCAAACAGAACGAGTAACAAATGGTTTGATGCGTTTATGCACTGGCTAGAGGTGAATAAATTCTTAGGGGCAAAATAGGTTCAGGAAATGATGAACAAACAAGATATTATCACCTACTTTTTCGAGAATGATGGAGATATTCCGAACAATATTCTCCCCGTGGTAATTTATAAAAATGCCCTTCAGCACGCTGTTCAGAAGGATCTGGAAGTATTATTTTGCCAAAACGGATGGGGGAATAACTGGCACGATATCATATTAACCGAAGACCATTTTCATAGCAATACGCATGAAGTTTTGGGACTTAAAAGTGGCCAAGCACGCTTGAAGCTAGGTGGTGAAAAGGGAGAAATTGTTACCGTGGAAAAGGGAGACGTAATCATCTTGCCCGCAGGTGTTGGGCACTATTCGGTGGACAATTCGATAGAATATCAATTTGTAGGAGGCTATCCGAATGGCGCAGAATGGAACCTGAAGTTTAGTTTGAAAAAGGAAGATAGTTCATCTATTTTGGCAGAAATCGCTAGTATTCCACTTCCAGAAAAAGATCCTGTGTTTGGAGATGATGGGCCAGTATTTGAGTATTGGAAATGACAATTACCCTAATTTTATTAGTTTAAAATTAGTTTATTGTCAAAGGTAATCCTGCAAACCAAGTGACAAAATTGCGCCAAAACGGATAATAAAGTATATCAAAAATAACCATTCCATGGGCAATCACATAAAGGGCTAAGACCAATGGAAAAACCCAGCGAGCGCTCGCTTGTTTTCGTTCGAGATAAATTAAATAAATGATTACCGCGTAAACAGTTAGTATTGTTGCTACATAAGCCATCATTGGATCACTAATCACTCGTAACGTAAAACGAATAAATGCGGGTTCTATGAATGCCAAACCTGTCACAATCATTCCCCTAGCGTGTAACTGAAAATCCTTTACATACTTTATCGCGATAAAAAAGGCAACGGCCAAAATCACCAAATCCTTAACCGAATTGAACGTCCCCACTAAATGGTCGTCCGATAATTGCCCCTGATGTGGCAACCGAGAATGCGTCAATAAAATGATGGAAATAAAGATGAAGGGAATTAGCAGATAACTTCCTTTGCCCAGCAAACGATGGATGTCTAAGCGCTTTTTCCGGATTAAAATGGGCTGGATAATGAGCAAGCTCATCCAAAGAATGAGCACACCAGCATGGAAGTGAAAATAGAAGGAAAAATCAGCTGTTCCGTTGAAAAATTTGGCAAAATACGAAGGCCAAAAACCCAATAATACGAGAAGGACTAATCCGAAAAAGTAATATCCCGATAAGTCAAAACGTAATTTAGCTGCCTTGGTTTTTATACTCATAGTTTGAATTTAAGAATAAGCAAAAGAACTATTCAAATAAGCGCCTGAAATGTGTTCCCAAAAGGGAAAAGGGAACAAAAAAGAATTCCTGAAATTAGATTTAAATCGGTAGCCTTGGGGGTCTTTCCTGTTTATTTATCTAATTTGCCAATATTAAACCTATTTACATGAAACATATTTTAATTGGATTGCTCATCTGCGTGAGCTATTCACAAATTTTAGCGCAAAGCAATAAACGTCCGAACATCATCTTCATCATGTCGGACGACCATGCCTATCAGGCCATTTCGGCATACGACCAACGTTTAATTTCAACTCCTAACATAGACCGCATTGCCAAAAAAGGTATCCTGTTTACGAATGCCAGTGTGACTAATTCCATCTGTGCGCCCAGTCGGGCCACGATCCTAACCGGTAAGCATTCACACCTAAATGGCAAGGTCGATAACCACTTCAAATTCGATACAACGAACATTACTTTCCCGCAGATTTTACAGGCGAACGGATACCAAACGGCGATGTTTGGGAAACTACATTTTGGGAATAGCCCAAAGGGCTTTGATCAGTTCAAAATCTTACCCGACCAAGGCAATTATTACAATCCTGATTTCATCACAAAAAACGAGGGAAATATCAAAGTCAATGGCTATGTGACGGATATAATTACCGACATGACTTTGGACTGGTTGAAACAAGAGCGAACTCCTGAAAAACCTTTCCTATTGATGTATTTACACAAGGCGCCACATCGTTCCTGGTTGATGGCAGAACGGCATTTGGATGAAATGACGCAGAAAACATACCCGGAACCCAAGACGCTTTTTGATGATTATTCCGGTAGGACATCCCCCGCCAAAGAAGCAGAAATGAATATCCTAACCAGTATGAGCTGGGCCGGGGATAACAAAATTTATCCGGCCACGATGGACTCATTGAAAATCCCCGAAATCGGTTTTGATAAGCGTCGTTTCGCTGCCGAAATGGGCCGATTAAATCCGAGCCAAAAAGCGAATTTTGACCGCGTTTACGATCGGATCAATGCGGAATTCATCAAGGCCTACCCCAGCATGACGGAGCAAGATAAAATGCGCTGGAAATTTCAACGCTACATGCAAGATTATCTAGGAACCTTACGATCAGTCGATGAGAACGTAGGTCGTTTATTGGATTATTTAGAAGCGAATAATTTGATGGAAAACACAATTATTGTGTATACCTCTGACCAAGGTTTCTACCTAGGCGAACATGGTTGGTTCGATAAGCGTTTCATCTATGATGAATCCTTCAAGACTCCGCTGATGGTGTCGTGGCCAAGCCAAATTAAAGCCGGTCAAAAATCAGATGCCTTAGTTCAAAACCTCGATTTTGCCCAAACCTTTTTGGATGCAGCAGACATTCCAGCGCCTAAAGATATGCAAGGCCAAAGTCTAATCCCTCTGATGACGGGTAAATCTTGGAAGCGCGATGCGGTATATTACCACTATTATGAATACCCCGCAGAACACATGGTGAATCGACACTATGCCATCGTGACGAAGAAATATAAGTTAATTCATTACTATTTTTCGACGGATGCTTGGGAGCTAATCGACCGCGAGAAGGACCCTTTGGAGTTAAAGAATGTCTACAATTATCCAGTGTATGCTTCGATCCGAAAGACGTTGCATAAGCAATTAGACGCATTACGACTGAAATACAAGGACAATAGCACCATCAGCAACGGCTACATAGATCGCTTTTTGAATGATGCTGTAGAAGGAAAAGTATTCGGGGTGCCAAAACAAAAGGCGGCGGAGATGAAGGCCAAAAGAAAATGAGTCGGTATTCTATTACCCTTTATTTATTAGTCATCACACTGTCTGTTTTCAGTCAGGCTAAAATCCCTATATGCCACGTTTCCACACCCAATCGGCTGAAGCAAATAAAATCGCCTAGTCCCAAACCTACATTGAAATCCCATGCTGGGATGAAGCGTATTCCGGCAGGTATATTTTCCATGGGCTCACACGATACGCAGGGTCGTGCAGACGAATACCCGTTACATCAAGTGCGTATTAAGGCATTTTGGATGGATGAAACTGAGGTAACAAATGCGGCGTTTGCGGCATTTGTTAAATCAACGGGCTACATAACCACTGCTGAAAAGACGATTGATTGGACGGAGTTGTCTAAGCAAGTTCCGAAGGGAACGCCTAAACCGGCAGATTCGCTTTTGGCGCCCAGTTCTTTGGTATTCGTTCCTACGACAGGCCCAGTCGATTTAACCGACTATTCCCAATGGTGGGCGTTTAAATGTGGGGCCGACTGGCGACATCCCACTGGTCCGGGCTCAACAATTCAAGGACGAGAAAATCATCCCGTCGTTCATGTTTCATGGGATGATGCCGCCGCCTATGCCCGTTGGGCTGGCAAAAGATTACCCACAGAAGCAGAATGGGAATGGGCCAGCCGTGGGGGATTAAAAAATAAGATTTACCCCTGGGGGGACGTGTCGGTGAATTCCGCCCCGTATAAAGCGAATAGTTTCCAAGGGCATTTCCCCTATGAGGATCAAGCATTAGACGGGTATAAAACGACCACTGCTCCGGTTAAATCTTTCCCTGCAAATGGCTATGGATTATATGATACCGCTGGAAATGTATGGGAATGGTGCGCGGATTGGTACCGCGCCGATTATTACAAAAAAAGTCCGATTCTAAACCCACAAGGCCCTTCCTCAAGTCATGATCCGGATGAACCCGGTGTTGCAAAACGCGTCATGCGAGGCGGTTCTTTTTTATGCAACGATGGGTATTGTTCTAGTTACCGGTGCTCCGCACGAATGAAGTCAAGCCCAGACTCAGGCTTGCAGCATACCGGTTTTCGTTGTGTAATGGACTAAAACAAACTACATTATTTCTCTTGTTCAAACGCCTCTTTCGCAATCATAATAGCCGTCATAGCCTTTGGCCAACCTACATAGAAAGCTAAGTGGGTGATAACTTCCACGAGCTCCGCTTCCGTTAAGCCGTGCTCTTTGGCATAATTCAAATGAAATTTAAGTTGGTTAGAATGCTCTCCCGCTACTAAAGCCGCCACCGTTATTAAACTTCTTTCGCGCCTTGAAAGCTCCTTTCCCTCCCAGACATCCCCAAATAATACATTATCTGTATAGCCCAATAATCTTGGCGCAAAATCACCTAACATTTTCTCCGCTGCGGATACGTTCTTTTCTTCGCTCATATTATATTCGTTTTAACAAATATAAGGAAGTTGAAGCTATAAAAATGATTGGATTATTAAATCTGGGGGTAACTATAAAACAAAAAAACCGATCATTGCTCATCGGCTTACTCTCTCTATTAACAGACGCTGCAACTTTACAGGTGGCATATTTATAAATTATAACTTTTTCTAACCATCAAAAAGTATAATTTATCCGAAAGTACCTTTCTTAGCACCAATAACAGGGGGCCGGGTTTCCCCACAGCATATCTCATTTGACTACTATTGTCAGTAGCAGACCTATAGATCATTTTGGCTACCACATCTGGACCTTCAGCATCTTTCATTACTTTTTCTGCAGCATTATTAAACTTTTGAATAAATCCATCATATTGATTTGTATCAGTAGGTTTAATAAATTGACGACTTCGGCCATAAAAATCAGTAACAATGGGGCCCGGTTCAATGAGTTTCATTTTTATATTAAACTGACTTAACTCGTAATGTAACGACTCTGTAAAACCTTCCACTGCAAATTTCGTAGCGTGGTAAATGCTGTAAAGAGGAAAGGTAATTTTTCCTCCCATACTTGAAATTTGAATAATAGTTCCGCCACCAGTGGGTCTCATATGTTTTATTGCCTCCCTAGTTACACGCATTAATCCAAAGACATTCGTATTGAATTGATTTTCAATGATCTCATCTGACATAGCCTCAAATGCACCATCCACACCAAAGCCTGCATTGTTAACCACAATGTCAATTTTACCAAAATCGTTTATAGCGCGGGACATCGCTTGTGAGATACTTTCAAGGTTTGTTACATCCAAGGGGTATAATTTTACATTAGGGTATTGGTTGAAATCTGTTTCTGATGCAGGATTTCGTTGAGTAGCTATCACATTCCACCCCATTTTTGCGAACTCATAAACGGTTGCTTTTCCAATGCCGCTAGACGTTCCGGTAATCAATATGGTCTTATTCATCATTTGTTTATTTGATTTTGAACAAATTTATTCCCTTTATTTTAAACCAACAACATTAGAGTATAGTCTATAGTTGACATTTATTTTCAATCCACTATATTTGTCACATGCTAATAAATGAACTATCAAAAAGAACGGGGCTTTCTGCACACACCATTCGATTTTATGAGAAATCAGGGTTGATCGAGGGGAAACAAGACGATTCTGTTACTTCAAATAATTACTTCCACTATGATGAAGTAAGCGTTGAAAAATTGGAATTCATTAGTGATGCAAAGTCAGTAGGCTTTACCATTAAAGAAATAGGACAAATCATTAATGCGTGGTATAATAATACTTATACCAAAGAGCAAAAGCTCGAAATTCTAGCCGAAAAATTGGTCTCTTTAGAACAAAAGATGAAAGAGATAAAGGAGATGAAGAAACTATTACTTCAGTTCAAGGATGACGTATTAAATGATAGGTGCTAGAAAACTCCAATATGATATAATGGAATTAAAAAGATGCAACCACAAAAAATGCCTCTTTACAGAAATTTATGATAGTTTTTAAACAAAAAAAAGAGGTCGAAATGACCTCTTTTTGATTACCGCTCCCTCTCCTGGGCTCGAACCAGGGACCCCATGATTAACAGATTGAAAAGGGCCATAACCTAATCTTATCATACAGGGTTTAAACCCTCATTTCCCCATAATCTTAAACTAATTAATATTGATTGTCCGAATTTGTTCATCTATGTTCACCATTCCTGGCGTAATTCTTGGCACACATTAATACAAACAACTATTAATCTCTATAACCTGTTCTTTCGATAATTGTCCCACATAATGTTTTGAAGTAATGACCGGCGAAGCATGCCCCATACATTCTGCGATATGATTAATTGGGCGCCCATTCCTATTAAGAGTTGTCGCATAAGAATCTCGAGCAATATCTAAGACAAGACTTAATGACAAATTCAATTTCTGTGTAACATAATTAAGTTCCTTGTTTATCTCAGCGCATAACTTATGAGACTTATTTGTCAAAGTTGTATCAGTATATCCTTCCTTCATCTTTCCAATAATAAATGAACTATCCTTGACCGAAACTTTATCCAACACAGCTTGAAGTTTATCATCAATAGGTACTGAGATAGGTTTAATATTACTCCTTCTTGTAGTCTTGGTTTTTGTCCTATAGAATACAAAACTTCCACCTTGAATATGGTTCCACCTCATTGCCAAAAGGTCCACAAAATTGATTCCATTACATCTATACAAAAACAACCAAATATCTCTTGCCCATTCCTGTTTTGAGGTTTCAAACTCCGTTAATTCCGCAATAGATTTGATTTCCTCAGCACCTAAAACTATCTTAGTCGGGAAGAAGGTTTTAATGCCATAGCCTCCAGCACCGAATGGATATTGATATTCTTGAGGAATAAACTTGGTAATATTCCTGTGGTAGTTGATAACCGTACGAATATCAGTCATGTAACCTGAAATGGTTGCCGGTGACCCTCCACGCTTTGACACCTCATGTTCAAAATCATGTAGAAAGTTAACGGTAATGTCCTTATAGGTTAACCCTGGCTTGAACTTCTCCAATTGATTTCTTGCGGTCTTCATTCTGTTTTTCGACGCTGGCTTTAACCTCTTGTTCTCTCTGAAATATTCCGCCATTTCGAAATAGGTCATCTCGGATGGTTTAATCTGATTGACCGGTACAATTACCTCTTCCTTAAAAAACTCCTCTCGAAATTGTTGTCTATCAAATGGTCTTAGTCTTTCAAAAACTTTCTCCGCCTTCTCTAAAAACTCATCACATCGTTGCCGGTATTCTTTACTTTTTTCATCTAATGACCGCTTGACAAAAACATGGTTGTATTGTTGCTCAGTCAGTTTATCAACGTTTAGGTACAAGACTTCCCCTTGGTGTTGAACGATAACCGAAAGGTTAAATCTCCCATGTTTATCGGGTCTATTACCTCTTTTGTCTAATCTAATATTAATTGTTGCCATAACGTACTTTTCTATTTAATGTTGGTAATGGAGGTAAGTCCAAAGTTGTTCTTACTCCTGATTTAATCCACTGGTCAAGTTCATCTCTGTCGAATCGAGGTGAACGACCAATCTTTGAAAATGGTATCTTACCTTTCTTCATCCAATCCCCCAATGTGGAACGTGATATATTAAGATAATCACATGTCATCTTAACGGTCAGGTACTTAGTGTAATCGTAAACGTAGTCTCTCATGATAGTTTGTTGAAAAACGGCGCCAAAGATATTGCTTCCAATTCAATGGCACCGCATTGAAATAGGATACATTTGAGTTTTTTCTTATGAGTTATTACACACTATTAAGCACTCTTTAACATACTTGATGGAACAAATTGTCTTCCAATATTTGTGTGTTCAACCGATACATATTTTAACTGTTTCGGTAACATTTTATAACAGAAGTATCCACTTAAAAATGGGGTGTGATTCCCATCGAAACTAATCCTTTTGGTTGGAAGTAAAAGTTCAAAGTCGTAATCCTTAAACAAGTCACCTGTTTCATGATAATTTAGGATTTGGACGTTCATCACCATGGCAAAAGGAATACCCATTTTAAATAACCTTTTGAAAACATCATTTTTTCGAGAGAATGGAGGATTAGAGATGATATAATCACATGTCGGTGGCAACAACTCAAAAAAATCATATCCATCAATAATATGTGAATGAATAACAGTATGGCCCTCATTTTCAAGTTGGATTACAAACTCACTTTCAGCGGTGTCGAATGGACACCATATTGTTGAATTCTTCTTTACGTATGGAAGAATCACCCCAACCAAAATAGGTGGAGTATAATACTCATCGTTTTCTTGATGATTCAATTGGCCCGGTGAATGTTTCATATCAATTTGATTGTTAAATAATGTTTGTGGGATTATTATGCTACTAATTCATATACCATTTCGGCTTCAATTTGATTCAATGCCCGAGGTTCAAACTCCTTTAGGCTCTCTGCCAAAATACGTTTCGAAGTTTCAACATTTTTCTCATACAGCTCCACGCCACTGAAACGATAACCCATCATCAATGCGGTTCTACCGCAACTTGCCCCACCTAAGAACGGGTCAAACACCAAAGGCTTGTAATCCACAGTTGGTTTGGGACAAAACGTTGATAAAAAAATGGCCGGTAACATCTGTGAGAAGGTTGCGGGATGATGATGCTCTCCCACTACATGTTTAATTCTCGATGAGTTTGTTTGAACGGTGACAATATCATGTAACTCATTTTCACTCAAAACTGTGCGTAATTGTTTGTAGAAGTTGGGAACGAAGTAATTAACACCATCCCAACCGTAATCCTTACAACCACGTGAAATCTTATAATCAATGTCATCTTTTTTGACACGAAATCTGTCAAAGTAATAATTCTTAGATTTTGCGAAGTGAAGAACCACCTCATAACTTGGTTGAAATCTATGATTTTGATTAGAAATCGGCTTGTTGGCATCTTTTTTCCAAATAATTCGGTCAACATAAAACATACCTCTCTTTACCATCTCAATAACAACATGTTCGATTACGGCCAAACATCGGCCTTTATCATAAGTTTCACCAAGATTCACGAACATACTACCAGTCTCCTTCAAACGATTATATGGTGTCATCAAACTATCTACCAATCTTTCAGCATACAACTGAGGTGTTTTTTCCCATCCCATCTCATTTGGGTCATCGCCGTACCTACGTAACTTGTAATAAACCGGTGACGTGAATATTACGTCGATTTCCATATTCTCCGGCAGAGTAATGTCCTCAATACTGCCATGAATTACCTCATAATTCTCTGTCTTGATTGGATAAAGGTCGATTTCAGTATATCCTTCATTCTTTTTAAAATTGAAGTCCACAACTAATTGATACGCCTTATCAATCTTGTAATTTCCTTCTTCCAAACCTGACATAATTCCAAAGTTGTTTCCGGGGTTCTCATCTTCGAACCATTTGACTGCCATCAATTTTCGTAAGGATGATGCTTTAATAGGTAAGTCAAGAAGATGGCAGGTAAGTTCATAAAGGTCCTTGCCCGCTAATCCAAAATTGTCATCGTCCTCAATTGCCTCCATCCCAAGCCACGATTTTCTTTTCTTGCCCTGTGACTTCCCAATCACTCCTAATGTGTGTTCGGCGTATGTAGCCATCTCCATGTATGACATCTTAGAACGTTGATTGCTGGTCATTCTAACCCGAATAACATCTTTGTCTGTGGTACTAGCGTCAAGACATTTTAATGTCGGCATACCTAATTTCTTGGCAACCTCATACCGGAGAACTCCATCAGTGATGTAGAATGTACCATCAACCAAATTTCCAAGGACTGGCATTAGTTGTTTATACTTTTCCATGGTGTATTCAATGTGGTCCATCTTTTTTGGCTTGCTGATTGATAATACTTGAGGGTGGATTTGGATGTGCTCCAGCGGTAATACAAACACCTGTGAATTGTGCTTCATAAAATTGTTATTATTCATTGTTTTCTTTCTTTATATGTAAGTCTTATATTTTTACTTACAATGATGATAAAAAAATTTGGGCCGCTGCTAAAGACTTGAAGTGTGTCTTCAAATCATATTGGCCTGGCAGAGCACTGGCCATCATCAACCCACTCCCTCCCGAGCAGATTGATGTGTTAATTGATGCTTCTTCCTTACATGTTTAACTTATTAAAAGACTTACATTATGAATAAAAAAAATCTCTAACTATATAACTCCTGATACTTGGCAAATGACATCTCTTGTATTTGCTTCGCCGCTTCCCTCAACATTTCACTATCATTCTTGCCATCAACATAACTATCTTCTCTACCCATAGACTTAGTGAATAACTTTACCTTCTTGTCATTATCATCGAGCCAGAACCCCCTAACGGATAGATATGGTATTTTACTCACCGGGTGTACATTCTTTATAACATGAAACTCCGGTTGTATTACTAATCGTAGTCTCTTCAGTTCAAGACTCATTTGAAGGAACTTGGTGTGGAACTCATGAAACTGACCACCTTCATTTGATTCACACACATTGTGTATATAATAATCAATCATTCCTTGCTTTACCTCTCTTAGCTTAGTCCAAATATGGATGTTTGTATTATCATAGGGAACATTCTCCTTAAAATTATCCTCGCAGATAAACTCTACCACACTTTGAACTTGTGGAATGCCTTTCAACTTAGGATTTTCTTCAAAGAATTGTTTCGTCATTCCTTTATTTAACTCTTCATTTGAAAGCAATAATAATATCAATGCTTCCTGTACTTCAACAGAACACCCATTCATGGCATCCAGCGCGTGCTGGACAATTTCGTTACCGTATGTAAGAACCTCCTGAATGAATGACATTATACCTTTTTTCTGTTTGGTTTGACAAAGGTATACACTTTGTTGTACTTTACAAAATACTTACAAATATTTTTAAAAATATTTTTCGCCCTATTCCTAAGGTATCAGAAAGCCCACTTTACTTCCTTTAACTTACATGAAGTTGTACATATATGTAATTTCATATTTGGGGAGGGGGTGTGCGCAATTGGGGGTGGGGCTAGAAAGTCCGAAGGACTTATACTAAGCGGTCGTTACACTCCCGGTCACCGTTGAGGAGTTATATCCAATTCTGTTGCCGGAGAAATCTATCCATATTATCTCTAACAAACTGTAAGTCCTGGCGGACTTCATAGAAGTTTGATGAGCTATAGATTTCATATAGTTCACTATTACTTTTAAAAATATGGCAATCATCAATGAAGTTATGGCCAAAGAATAGATAAAGACCGGCAAAACAATCTTGAAATTGCTTTACAAAAGGATTAGTAATTTGTGCTGGGTCTGTAGTTATTAATTCTATTAATTTTAAACAAGCATCCTGGTATTGGTTATCTATATTTTCAATAGTAGAATCAACGCTTGCCCCAGTATATTGTAGTTCTTCTTGTAATAATAAATCTGTAATAGTAGATGTATTAGTTGTGTCAGTCTCCCGACACGTAGTCTCAACATTCTCGACACCTATATCCAATGAATCTCGACACGTGTTGTCAGATATTTCGACAACACCTAATTCCTGAATTGATTCAATAGGAGTCTCTATTTCGACAGGTGATACTACTAATTCCCAAAAATTATGAACAAGATTGGTTCTCTTTCCTATACCTTTTGTAACATTGATACTAATAAGTCCCTTACGTTCTAATTTCTTGATAATACCATTGACAGACTGTCTTGACTTGTTAATAATCTTCGCAAAATGATTATCACTCGCAAAGCATCCATTTTGAAGATTATTAAGTGATACCATTTCGGCAAGTATCAACTTTTCGTCACTTGTGAGGTTCGCGTTAAATAATAAACTAAAGCGAATGTTCAAATATTGTTCTTCCATGATTAATAATAATCCCTCACCGGCTCGTTGGTAAAGGACAACGAACAGGGAGGGGGTAAAAAAGTGATTGTGTATATGATATAGATTGAACCCTTTACTTTCCAATCTGTGATTTATAAAATAGACGGAAAATAATTGGGATAGTCAACCCAGTCAATGTTAAGAAATTGCTAAGAAATCCAACCCCACTTCCTGTAATTTAAAGAGGTATTTTGTCGTAAAGGATGTAGGTGTAACTTCTAATAGACAAAAAATATAATACTTGGGATGTTGGTATCACCAGCCACAATTCAAAGTCTATTTTAGAACAAATTTCGCCGTAAATTGGCTAGGTGGGAATTGACCCACGTTCGAAGCTCAAACCATTTTTTATAAAATGACGGAAAAAGACATCTCATCAGAAGAATATTCACCGGCACCCGGTGTTATCACATCTTTATCTCAATTAACTAGAGAGCAATTTCTTGAATTGATTAGTTGCGACCATCCAGAAGCAAAAAAATACAGGAAGTATGCTAAGAAAGAATACCAATACCGAAACATGTCATACCAAGCATTGAATGACTTCATAAATCGAGATAAAAACGTCTCAATTTAAAACTGTCTCAAAAAAACCTTTAAATAGATAGCGCACCAGTCAAAATACTGCTCTAATTTTGGCTAAAAGCATAAAATGAAACAAAAAACCAAAGTTGTGGTGTTCAGTAGGGTCAGCACCCAAATCCAAGACACACTTCGCCAGACTGAAGAACTAAAGGAATACGCTGAAAGAATGAACTATCAAGTCTTAAATGTATTTGAGGAAACTATCTCCGGCACAAAAAAGACATCTGAAAGACCAGTTCTTCAATCCATGTTAACCTACATAGAAAACAATCCCGTTCAGAAAATCTTAATTTGGGAACTTAGTCGTATCGGCAGAAATTCTCTTGAGGTCTTACAGATATTGAATCAATGTAATGCTATGAAGGTGTCTATATTCATCAAGAACTTTAACATAGAGACCTTGGATGATAAAGGCCATATCAACCCTATGACCCAGTTCATGTTGGAAATCATAAACACGTTAAACCAACTGGAGAGGAATAATATTGTTCAACGATTACGCTCCGGTTTTGAGCAGTACCGTAAGACTAATCCTATCGGGAGAAAGGTAGGTTCGTTTCAAACAGAAGAGGAATTACTCAGCAAGTACCCACAGGTACTAAAGTATCTGAAAAAAGGGTTATCAATCCGCCAAGTATCAGGACTAACAAACAATACATCAACCAACACCATATTGAAAGTTAAAAAGACAGCAATCAAAAGAGGAATCCTGACGGTCTAAACTGTTGCTCATCTAAAAATGAAGATACCGGGACCACGTTTCCAATTTAATCATCCCGGTAACAAGTTTGATTTTTTACATGCAGTGAATTCACCAAAAAACTCACCAGTAAATCTCAAAGAGGTCATTCCATTTTATTGGCGATATGAATGCAAGCTGCTTTTTATGAAGTACCTCCAAAAATCTTTCAAAAGGCAAATAACGGTAAATGTATTTATGCTCTTGACAGAATTTATCTATGGCCGGACTATTTGTATCTAAAAGTCTAGTGTACATATTTTTAATATCAAGATTAAGTCTATTTGAGCTGTAATGTTTATTGGTATAATTCTTCATCCAACTGTCAAATTATGTTTATTTTGGCGTACTCAAACTTCTTAACCTTCAGCATAGAATTTGGAATGTGGTCAAAATCTCCATCGCAAGTCAAAAGAGTCGCATTGATAGTCTTAGCAGTTGCACCCTCAAACAGATGAAGACCCTTTAGAAGATTATTTAAAAACTACTCCTACAATCCCTGACGAAGTATTTGAGGCTTTGCCTAATATCATTAAAGAAGGTGCGAGGGCATTTACCGACAAACGTAAAAGAGATGTATTCTTTACTGGTGCTATTTCTATTCTTAGCGGTTGTTTACCAAACGTAACTGGTGTGTATTTTCAGGAAAGAGTTTTTCCTCACTTGTACACTTTCATCATTGCACCGGCAGCAAGTGGCAAAGGAGTATTGAAAAATGCAAAGCGATTAGCGGACAAGTACCATCAGAAGATATTGCAGCAAAGCAGGGATGCTCAAAAAGTACATGAGAATGAAATGGCAGATTTTAAACAGTTGGAACGTA
>ERZ650308.321-NODE-321-length-25602-cov-12.075508_pt1 | contig 25602 bp, 23 predicted proteins | sample MGYA00376244_ERZ650308 | MGnify/ENA primary metagenome ERZ650308 (study PRJEB26733, sample SAMN07839295) | wastewater metagenome | biome: small river; feature: stream; material: water | place: USA: North Carolina | collected 2016-04-26 ... | reverse complement strand
AGTCATCCCAACCAATCTGCTCAACCTTTACGGTTACGCCAGTGGCCTTCTTGAATCCTGCGGCACAGGCTACGTAGCCTGCCTTCTGGTTTGAGTCCCAGAGACCGTAGGTGATGGTGCCTGATGCCTTTGGTGCAGCCTGAGCAACTACGCTCATGCCGCCCACTAGCGCAGCTGCGGTCACAACCGCAGCAGTAGCTTTGAGGAACTTCATAGCTTTTTCTTTCTCTTGGTGTGTGAGTTTTGAGGCTGGATTGCCCGTGCAATCAAACCCCTCCGGGGCCGAGAACCCTATTTGACTCCGGAAGATTGGATGGATCCGACGATCTTCTTGCCAGCGATAATCATTAGCAAAATCATCGGTACTGCTGCCACTAGAGCGCCGGCCATGAGACCAGACCAGTCAGGCGAACCTTGTGGTGTCTGAGATTTGAAGATTCCCAGACCTACTGTTAGCAGCGTTGATTCAGGTGCACCGTTACCCACGTAGAACGGCCACAAGTAGTCGTTCCAGCTGGCGATGAACTGAAGAATGAAAAGAGTGATGATTTGTGGCCAAGCCATAGGCACCACAATCTGTCGGAAAATTCGGAAGTGGTTTGCTCCATCGATGCGCGCGGCCTCGACGATGCTCAAGTTGGTTCCGAGGAAGAACTGTCGCAAGAAGAAGATTGCGAATGGAGACATCAAAAGACCTGGAAGCATGATGCCCAACAGCGTGTTCAAAAGACCTAGGTCGCGAATCAACAAGAAGTTAGGTAACACCAGGAAGATGCCTGGGACTGTCATCGCAATCAAGAACAGGAAGAACAACTTGTCGCGACCACGCCACTGCAGAATCGAGAACGCGTAAGCAGCTGCCGCGCTGAAAAACACCTGCGAGACGGTTGTGACTGAGGCAACCACCATCGAGTTTCCGAAGAACTGAAGGAAGTTGATCGATGCACCCGAACCACCTTCGGCAAGTGCTGCCTCTTCAGACAACAAACCGAATACGCGGCCGAAGCCACCCCAGGTGAAGTTCACTGGCAACAGCGATAGTGGGTCGCTGAAGAGAGTCTTCGAGGTGCTCAGTGCGGTTCGAAGCATCCAGTAGATCGGGAACAGGGTCGCAATCACAAGGATGGTCAGCGAGGTGTAGCCGAAGATGCGCCCTGCCAAGCTTCTAGGCAGCTGAGCGGTTTCTTCACTCTTGCGTGATTTCTTGATTTTCAAGGTAGTCATTTCTAGCGCTCCAAATCTGACTCGCTGGCACGCAGCAACTTGGTTTGTGCGAATGCAATGAGTGACAAAAGCACCATCAGGAAGACTGAGATTGCTGAGGCATAACCGAAGTTGAAGTCACCCCAAGCTTTATCCGCGATCCAGAGGCTGAAGACTCGCGTTGCATTGATTGGTCCACCGCCGGTGGTCACCGCAACGGTGTCGAAAATCTGGAAAGATCCGGTAATCGTGATCACAAGCACAAACGCCAGTACTGGACGAAGAAGCGGAAGGGTGATTGAGCGGAATGTGCGCCATTCGCCGGCACCGTCCACTGAAGCGGCCGCATAGACATCATCAGGGATTGCCTGCAGGCCAGCGAAGATCAATAGCGCGGTGTAGCCCATGTGGCGCCAAACGTTGATCAACGCGATGGTCGGCATCGCAGTCATGTCAGAGAAGAAGGTGAACTTGCTTAGACCGAGGAAGTCGATCACCGAGTTGACCAAACCTAGGTTGTAGTCGAGCAACCAGTACCAGACCAGCGCAACGATGACGTTAGAGATTAGGTATGGCATCAGCACGATGCCACGGATGAGCGTTGAGCGAGTGAATCGATGTAGAAGCACTGCAATAAACAGTGAAACCACGGTTTGGATACCGATGTTGATGGCCACGTACTCGCTGGTGACAGCCAGGGCATTCCAGAACAGCTCATCCTGGAACATCTTCACGAAGTTATCGATGCCGATGAAAACTGGGTCGGTGAACACGTCATAAGAGGTGAACGCGAGGTAGACACCGCGGATGCCTGGGATCAAAACGAAAATGGTTAGTCCGATTAGGGCAGGCAGCACAAACGGAATCGCAGTCAAGAAATCACTGCGTCTTGCGGGCTTTCGCGCCACAGCTTGCTTCGCCATCTCAAACCTTTCTTATCGGATATTTTCGATAGTAACGAAACAAGTTCGCAATAATTCACAAAACTTACCAAAAGTTATCATTATGTAACCAAAGTTCGCATAAACAGCCTCGTAGGCTGCTTAGGCTATAACTCAGAAGTTTCGAAAGCTTAGTTATGAAAGGGGCGCCCAATGCTTGCAGCACAACGACACAGCTTGATCTTGCAAGAGGTACAGCAACGCAACGCAGCGCGCATTTCAGAATTGGCAGATGCGCTTGATGTATCAGAGATGACTGTTCGACGGGACATTGAGGTCCTAGCTGAACAGGGTCTTATCGACAAGGTTCACGGCGGCGCCACCGCTGTCTCACAAAAGAGCACAGTTATAGAGCCGCCATTTCAATCAAAGTCGCTCCGCGAGCAACTCGCCAAGGATGCAATCGCAGCTCGCGCTGCACAGGAGATTCACCCAGGCGACTCAATCGCACTTATGGGTGGAAGTTCGGTTTTTGCTGTGGCCAAGTTAGCTGCCAAGATTCCACGCCTAACCATCGTGACCAATTCCTTGCCAGTTTCAGACCTGTTTAATCGCGAAGGACTTGCGGACCAAACAGTCATCCTTGCTGGTGGGCTTCGAACCCCAACCGATTCATTTGTTGGTGCGATTGCGGTGGATGCCTTTAAGAGTCTGAACCTTGACCTTGTCTTCATGGGCACGCACGGAATGGACATCAATGGCGGCTATAGCTCGCCAAATCTTCTCGAAGCCGAGACGAACCGCGCGGTTCGTCAGAAGGCCCGCCGCCTAGTCATGCTTGCCGACCACACAAAGTGGGGCGAAGTAGGTTTCAGTACCTTTGCCAAACTTTCGGATGCAGATCTGCTGATCACCGACGAAGGACTGCCAGCCGATGCCCTCAATACCCTGAAAGCACATGTCGCCGAAGTTGCGGTTGTAGCCACCTAGACCAGCGACAGGCGCTGGTAAACCCAGGGGAAACAGCGCTTCAAGCGAGATAATCAACTAATCTAACGAAAACAAGCGGAGCAGTAATGTCAACCACCAAGCGGTCAACTCGACTTAGCGATGGGCGCGAGCTCATCTATTTCGATGACTCTGGCTCTGCACTTCCGGCAGAACGAAAGCCTGACCTTCGCGAAGCTGCGGCCCGCCCGGCCGTTGCCGAGATGCGCCTGGACTCACTCACCGGTGAATGGATCTCCGTTGCAGCCGCGCGACACAACCGCGCCTTTTTGCCACCCGCTCACCTGTGCCCGCTGTGCCCAACTACCGATGCAAATCATTCAGAGATTCCGGATGTTTTTGACGTAGCCGTCTTCGAAAATAAGAGCCCGTCTTTTGGCCCAGATCTTGCCGAAGTCGACGACGAAAACTATGCCGTCGTAGCCGACCTAGCTCTCGGTTCTACCCGCGCCTCTATCGGCCGCTGCGAAGTCGTTGTTTTCAGCTCTGAACACTTGGGCTCTTTGGCCGACCAAAGCGTCGCTCGAGTGCGCACAATCATCGATGCCTGGGCGGATCGCACGGCCGAGCTTTCAGCGCTGCCTGGAATTCGCCAAGTTTTCCCGTTCGAAAACCGTGGCCAGGAAATCGGCGTGACCCTTCATCACCCACACGGCCAAATCTATTCGTACCCTTACGTACCACCACGCACTCAAAAGCTTCTGGCTTCGATTGAAGCGTATGGTCCTGATCTTTTTGCAGACACTCTGGCATTCGAACAAGCGGGTGAACGAGTTCTAATCAAGGGCGAGCACTTCACCGCCTACGTGCCGTTCGCAGGTCGCTGGCCGATTGAAATTCATCTCCTACCTCACCGCCACGTGCAAAATCTGGCGCAGTTGAGCAGCGAGGAGCGCGACGAACTTGCATCAATTTACTCGCGACTCCTGAAGGCTTTGGATACTGTCTATGACACCCCGACGCCTTACATTTCAGCTTGGCACCAGGCTCCCCTCGTTGCCGGCGGAGAAAACGTTCGCTTGCAGTTGCAAATCACCTCGCCGCGCCGTGCGGCCGATAAGTTGAAGTTCCTGGCTGGCAGCGAGTCGGCCATGGGCGCATTCATCGCCGACTTCCCACCTGAGACCACTGCAGAAATGTTGCGCGGGGCAATCAAGTGACCGACACCTTGATCAATTCGGTCAAGGCCGGCTTCGAAGCTAAGTATGGTTACGCCCCTGCTGGCGTTTGGTCGGCTCCAGGTCGAGTAAACCTAATTGGCGAGCACACCGATTACAACGAAGGTTTCGTTTTTCCGTTCGCGATTAATCGCCACACCTTTGCCGCGATTGCTCAGCGCGAAGATTCGGTTGGGCGAGTGGCTTCGAGCTTCTCCCCTGCAATTCACGAGGTCAGCGTGACTTCAATTTCCCGGGATGACGAACACGATTGGGCGGCCTATCCGTTTGGCGCAGCCTGGGCCATTCAAGAAATGGCGAAATCTCTGGGTATCGATGTTGCAGCGACCGGCTTCGATTGCTACATCGAATCTGACGTCCCCGTTGGCGCGGGTCTTTCATCATCGGCAGCAATCGAATGTTCGGTTGCACTTGCCCTCAATGAGCTTTGGAACGTCGGCCTCGACCGTCGCCAGTTGGCCAGGGTTGGGCAGATGGGCGAAAACGTAATCGTTGGCGCCCCCACCGGAATCATGGACCAGTCGGCATCGCTATTGGGCGAGACTGATCACGCGGTCTTCCTCGACTGCCGCACGCTCGAAGCCAAGGCCATCGAGCTCGGTTTCGCTGCCGAGGGTCTCGAACTACTAATCATCGACACCAAGGTGGCGCATCGCCTAGTTGACGGAGGCTACGCGACTCGTCGTGCAGCCTGTGAAACCGGCGCCGCGGCACTAGGAAAGACATCGCTTCGCGACGTATCGATTGCTGACTTACCGCGCGCCGCTGAGATTCTAGACGACGTGACCTTCCGACGCGTTCGCCACGTGGTCACCGAAAACCAGCGCGTTCTCGACACCGTGGCCGCTTTGCAAGGAACCGGTCCGCGATCGATTGGCAAGCTGATGTATGCGTCACACGAATCAATGCGTGACGATTTCGAAATCTCGGTAGATGAATTGGACACCGCGGTCGAGACTGCCCTAAGACACGGCGCCATTGGCGCTCGTATGACCGGTGGCGGTTTTGGTGGCGCGGCGATCGCGCTAACCCCAGTTGAGAAGATTGGCGAAGTTAGCCTGTCAGTAATCGCAGAGTTCGAAGCCCTGGGCTATGCCAAGCCAGATGTATTTGCGGTTTCCGCAGCCCAAGGCGCCAAGCGCGAAATCTAAAGTCGACTTTTTAGAGCGATTGCACCTGCGGTAGAACCTTTGTGCCAAATAGCTCAATCGCCTTCATGACTGCATTGTGTTCAATGTTGCCAATATCAAAGTGCAAGATGTGACGGTCATGTTTTAGTGAGGCATGGATGGCGGCAAGGCGATCTGCAACCTCGTTTACATCCCCGGCAATGATCGGCCCATCGCCGTTGGCCTGGGTGTCAAACATTTCGCGAGAAGGTGCTTCGCGACCGCGCTCGCGCTGGCTCACGGTAACCGAGGGCAGCCAGCCACGATAGAGGGTTTCCTTAGCAACTGAGGCCTTGTCTGCGACGAAACCGCGACCGGCGATTGCGACCTTTAGTCCGGTGTGGCCATGTTTTGCCGCCACAGCTCGATAGTGCTGGGTGATGGCTTGTTTCGAAGCGGGCGGAGCACTCAGAAATGAGTAGTTGGCATTGAATCCAAAGCTTGCTGCGCGTTCCGATGACTCCGGGGTTTCGCCGGTGGCGACCCAGATATTTAGCTTCTCGTTAAACGGCCGAGGCCAGATTCCCGACTCGTGGAGTGGCGCCCGAAATTCACCCTCGAAAGTGACTGGATTTTCGTCATTTAACTGGCGAAGCAAACCGAGCTTCTCAGTGAAGTTGGCCTGAGCCTCGGCCAGTTCGTGGCCAAACAAAGGGTAAGACTCAACGTAGGCGCCGGTGCCTACGGTTAGCTCGGCGCGCCCTTCGGTGATTTGATCTAGCGTGGAAAACTGCTGAAAAACTCGCACTGGGTCTTTGGTTGGCAGCACGGTAACTGCACTGCCCAGATGAATCTGCTCGGTCTGCGTGGCCGCGGCCGCTAGAAGAATAGCTGGAGCGGAGACTGGGTAGTCCTCACGGTGGTGCTCACCAAGGCCGAAGTAGTTGAGGCCAACCTCATCGGCAAGTTTGATTCGTTCAAGGAGATTCTTGAAGATCACATTCTCGGGCATGTATTTGCCGGTGCTTGGCTCAATACTGCTGTCACCAAAACTGTATAAACCGAGTTCCATTGCCGCCCTGCTGATTCAAATAAGTAAAGGGATACTTTACTTATTCTCAATCATAATCCCCTTTCTAAAGATTCAGGATGAAACCTCGCTTCAGCTTGGTTGCTAAAAGCATGGAAAAGTTGCGCGGCAAAACGGTATTGGTTCTTGGCGGTTCAGGCGCTCTTGGTTCGTTGATCACATCGGCGCTCATCGCCAATGGCGCCCAAGTAATGGCAACGACTACCGCCAACGAGAAGGGCGACTTGATTCCGAGCGCAGCCTCCCCTCGCCTTCTTCTAAACCTCGAGGCACCTGAGTCAATCGAAGTCTTGGTGAACTATTTGATTCAAAGCGGCGCCAGGATCGATGGAATTGTGAATGCCACGGGGTTAGTAGCCTTCGGCCCAGCCTCAGAAATGGCAGTCGCGACCTTGTATCGACTAAGCGCCGTGAACCTGACCGGCCCAATCGCTTTGATTTCAGGGCTACTTCCGGCCCTGAGGAGTTCGGCGCAAGCCGGAAATGAACCGTTCATCGTGAACATAAGCGGCGTGGTCGCAGAGTCGCCGATGGCCGGGCTTGCCGCCTACTCAGCAACAAAGGCAGGCTTGTGGGCATTCGACCAGGCGCTTTCGCGCGAGGTGCGCAAGGAAGGCATTCGGGTGATTGACGCAAGACCGGGCCACACCGAAACCGGTCTAGCCAGTCGTGCCATCGCGGGAATCGCCCCGGCTTTCCCGACTGGCATGGCACCAGGATGGGTGGCCGACCGAATCGTCAGCGCCATCCTGAACGGCGAGACCGATCTGCCATCTACGGCATTTGCGAGCTAAAGAACCTTTTTGACGACGCTCGACTTGAGCATCATCTGACCGAAGCCGTCGACCTTGGCATCGATATCGTGCCCGTCGACCGGGCTTACCAAGCGAATGTTGCGGACCTTGGTGCCGACCTTGATGGCAGTGGAACTGCCCTTGACTTTGAGATCCTTGGCAATGGTCACGGTGTCGCCATCTTCGAGCACGTTGCCTGACACATCCTTGACTACGCGGGCCGTCTCCACGAACTCTTCCTCTACCTCGAGAGTCCATTCATGTGCACACTCTGGGCAAACCAGAAGCGAACCCATCTCGTAGGTGTAGACACTTTGGCAGGCAGGGCAAGGAGGCAAGGTTTCAGACATGCCACAAGTTTAACCGCAGTTTGCACCGGTGCCGGAAACGCAAAAACCCCGAGCGAACTCGGGGTTTTTGAAACAAGAAGAGGATTACTTCTTCTTGCCAGCCTTCTTCTTAGCCGGAAGCTTCTTTAGGACTACGGCCTGGCCGACGATGATGTCTTTGCCGTTGAATGCCATCACCGGTGAGCCGTGTAGCTCGTAGCCATTGTCGAGGTGAAGGCGAACCTTCGCACAGAACTCTGAGTTGTCGATGCCGGTAAGCATCTTGTAACGCTTGGTGAAGTCTGGAACTGAAACAGGAGTTGCAGCTGCCTTCGCCGCTGCCTTTGCTGCAGCCGAAGCGGCTGCTGTGCTGCGCACTGCTGGCTTTCGAGCGACAGGCTTGCGAGTTACTGTGGCAGCCTTAGCTGCTGGCTTTGCGGCGGTTTTTACGGCTGGCTTGCGTGCTGGAGTTTTTGCTGGAGTTGTCATGCTTCTATCTTGTCATTTTGCCCTCGTCGTGCAACCATGGCGCTACTTGTAAGTAAATGAATTATGAGTTCACCCGGTAAACAAAAATGCTCCCCGCCAAAGCGAGGAGCATTCTCATTGAGTTTGTTATTTGCTCAAGTGGAAAGCCGGCACGATTAGGTAGATGCCGTAAAGCAGTGCCGAGCCACAGAGCGAGAAAGCGATGTACGAGAAAGTTCTGCTGATTGCCTCAACTCGAGCGGCAGCATTGTCACCCTTCTTGGCCTTGGCCTCAGCGATGCGTGCGTCAGTAAGTAGGCGCACACCAACCGAGAACAACGCAACTACGAGCAGACCCGCGCCGATTGAGGTGGCAGCAACAATAAATAGGTTTGACCAGTTAATTGACATTTACTTACCGCCCTTTTTCTTTGATGATGCCTGCTTGGTTGCACGCTCAGCCGACTTGCGGGCTGCTTCTGCCGCCTTGGCTGCTGCGCGGATGCTCTTTGGTGACGCGATTGCCTCACTTGCGCCTTCAACCTCGCTGATCACGTTGTGGTGACCAATCTTGTTGCGACGTGAAACCTGGAAGATTGTGATTACAACGGCCAGGGTGATGATGCCGTCAACGAATAGACCAACCGGGCCAGCCATAACTAGGTACGCAGAAAGAGCACCGACGATTGCTGATGCTGGAAGAGTGAATAGCCAGCCGAGGACGATCTGGCCCGCCTTGTTCCAACGAACCGCACCGCCCTTGCGCCCTAGGCCCGAACCAATGACCGAACCTGAGGCAACCTGGGTGGTTGAGAGTGCAAAACCAAGGTTGCTTGAAGCAAGGATGGTGACACCGGTAGAAATTTCAGATGAGAATCCCTGAGCCGGCTTGATTTCAGCCAGACCAGAACCCATGGTGCGGATGATGCGCCAACCGCCGGCGTAGGTTCCGAATGCGATGGCTGCTGCAGCGGCTAGTACCACCCAAAGCTCAACATGGTCACCCGATGCCTGGAAGCCTGTGGCAACCAAGACCAGGGTGATTACACCCATGGTCTTCTGAGCATCGTTGGTTCCGTGAGACAGTGCAACCAGTGAAGAAGAGAAGATCTGACCGACGCGGAAGATGCCGCGGCCAGTGTTCTGACCAGCCTTTTTCTGAGCTTCGGTGCGAGCCGTGATGAGGAACGCGATTCGAGTCGCGAGTAGAGCCGCGACACCGGCGATTACCGGGGCGAATAGGGCCGGGATCAGCACCTTCTCAATAACCTTGGCGAAGTTGACTGCACCGACACCGGCAAATGCCACTGCCGAACCAATTAGCCCACCAAAGAGTGCGTGCGATGAAGATGATGGAAGACCAAGGAACCAGGTGGTTAGGTTCCAGAGGATTGCACCGGTTAGGCCAGCAAAGACCATCTCGGCACCGAGGTTGACGTTTTCGTTAATCAAATCAACCGAGATGGTCTTGGCGACCGCGGTTGATAGGAAGGCGCCGGCCAGGTTCATAACAGCTGCAATAGCAACTGCAACGCGAGGCTTTAGCGCACCGGTGGCAATTGGGGTCGCCATGGCATTTGCCGTGTCATGAAAACCGTTTGTGAAATCGAAGAACAACGCAAGGGCGATAACCGCCACAACGATGATGATGGGCTCCATGAGCGCCTCTCTTATGAGTGATTAGAAGTGCAAAGCTTTGGTGCACGAACGCTGTTCATCATATTGACAGAAGGTTAACAAAAGGTGAATTACTTGAAGTTTATGCCCCAAGTCGCAAGGTATTTTTCACCCTGTTTTAGCCAGATTAAATCAACCTCGGTATTGAAGGCATTCGGGCCGGCGGTCTGCGGTTCAATCGCACACGCGTATCGCTTTGGCTCACCAACGTTAGCGAAGTAGAAATCTGGAGTAAAAATGACCACGTGCTTGAAATTCGAATCCTGCCAGATGTCGAAGCCTCGACCATCTGGGGCGGTCAAGTAGGTGTGTGCCAAACCCTCGTCGTCGCGAGGCAAGTCGGTGAAATCGTGATCATAGAAGTTATCGCCAACCCGAACGCCCGAGCGCATGTCGAATCTTGAGTGTGCGGTAGGCATAGTGCCGGTAGGGATCTGTCGCTCGTCGACTACCAAAACAGTCTCGGCGCCGGACCTTAGGAACAGGTCTTCACTGTCTACGCCAGAAATCTTGAAATAAGGGTGGCCGCCCAGCGCATAAGGCGCATCCTTGGCCGAAAGGTTTTCGGCGGTGTGTGAAATCTTGACTCCAGCCTCGACCAATTCGTAGGTGACCGTGGTCTGAACGTCAAATGGATAGCCAAGACGGCCGTGAATGAGCGCACCGAGTTTCACACTCGATTCGGTCTGCTCGAGAACTTCATACGGGTGGTCCATAAGCAGCCCGTGATTGGCGTTCTGTTGTTCGTGAAGATTTATTGGCAGCTCTAGGGTGCGGCCCTCGAATTGCCACTTGCCGCCGTCTAGGCGATTTGGCCATGGCGCCATAATGACGCCCTCGCAAAACGGGCTGATAGAGCTCGAGGAACCCGACTCAACCAGCTCGACACCATCAAGCGCAAGGAACCTAAGTGCGGCACCGATGCGAGATATTTCGGCCGTGAAAACACCGTTCGCAGTGCTCAAGGCAAGGCGAATCGGCTGATTTGAAGCGGGGATCATGCACCTAGCCTAGAGGAACGGGTCCGGGGTCATTACATACTTGGTCTCCAAGTATTCGTTGATGCCCTCGGGGCCACCCTCACGACCCAAGCCAGAAGCCTTGACGCCTCCAAAAGGCGCTGCCGCGTTTGACACCAAACCGGTATTCAGACCAGTCATACCCGTGTCGAGAGATTCGACCAAACGCAATCCACGCTTGAGGTCCTTGCTGAAGGCGTAACTAACCAGACCGTAGTCGGTGTCGTTTGCCAGGGCCACAGCCTCATCCTCGGTCTTGAAACGCACGATTGGTGCAACCGGCCCAAAAATCTCTTCTCCAAGAATCGTGGAGCCGGGCTTCACGTTATCGATCACGGTTGGCTTGAAGAAATAGCCTGCTCCGCTCTCCGCTTCGCCACCGGTAAGGATGGTTGCACCCTCGCTGACTGACGCATCAACCAAGCGCTGAATATTTGCTCGGGCCTTTTCGTTGATTACCGGACCACAGGTGGTGTCGGCATCGACGCCACGGCCAAGCTTGAGTTCGCCCATTTTGGCAGCCAGACGACGCCCGAATTCCTCGGCCACCGAGTCGTGCACGATGAAGCGATTCGCGGCAGTGCAAGCCTGCCCGATGTTGCGCATCTTGGCTAGCATTGCGCCGGTGACTGCCGCGTCAAGGTCAGCATCCTCGAAGACCAAGAATGGAGCGTTGCCACCCAGTTCCATTGATGACTTTAGAACGCGCTGAGCGGACTGCTCTAGGAGCTTCACGCCAACCTGTGTGCTGCCAGTGAAGGTTATCTTGCGCAAACGGCGGTCGGCGATGATAGGCGCTGAGGTCTCTGCCGAAGTGGAGGTCGTGATCACGTTCACCACACCAGCCGGCAGACCCGCCTCCTCCATGGTTTTGACTAGCAAGAGCGTGGTCAATGGGGTCAACTCGGCAGGTTTGATAACCATCGTGCAACCTGCGGCGAGCGCCGGGCCGATTTTGCGAGTTGCCATCGCCAACGGGAAGTTCCATGGAGTAATCGCAAAGGCTGGGCCAACTGGGCGCTGTGCTACCAACATGCGGCCGGTTCCCTCGGGCGAGGTGCCATAACGCCCAGAAATGCGCACTGCTTCTTCACTGAACCAGCGCAAAAATTCGTTGCCGTAGGTTACTTCGCCGCGCGCCTCGGCAATCGGCTTGCCCATCTCTAGTGAGATCAGCATGGCGAACTCTTCGGAACGAGCGCGAACTAGGTCAAAGGTGCGGCGAAGGATCTCGGCTCGCTCGCGCGGTGCGACGCGCGCCCACTTAGCTTGAGCTTCGTCTGCCGCAGTCAAAGCCGCTAGACCATCGGCAGCGTTTGCATTCGCAATCTCAACTAGGACCTTGCCAGTGGCCGGGTCCTCAACAGCAATCGGAGCGGCGCCGCCACCGGCAACCCATTTGCCGCCGATGAATAGGCCAGTCGGCACCTTGGCTAATAGCTCTTTTTCTGAAAGCGACATTGCTTTTCCGTTTCTAGTATTAGTTAGTTGTTAGACAGCTGAGCGCCACAGCGGAAGAAATCGGTCGCCAGCTTGTCGATGGCATCCTTGGCGTTTTCCTTCACGTTGCCGAGCGCATAGATTGCAAACAACAGGTTCGACTTATCGCGCGCGGTGATGTAGCCGGCGAGGGTGTATCCATTCTTGATCCAACCGGTCTTTGCGTGAACCTGACCGACCGCATCCTTGAGGTCGCCACCGAAGCGAGCCGAGAGCGAGCCAGACTCACCTGAAACTGGCAATCCGTCACGGATGACGCTGAAGTCGGCGAAGCCGTTTAGCACCAGCTTGCTGAAGCGAGCCAAGAAGCTTGGTGGAACCGCGTTGTAGTTACTCAGCCCAGACCCATCCTTGATTACCAAACCAGCGGTGTCGAGCTGGGTATTAGCCAAGCCCTTCTTGATTGCGATGTTCAATGAGGAAAACGAGCCGTCGTAGCCTAGGTCTAGCGAAACCAAACGCGCTAGAGCCTCGGCCTCGGTGTTATCGCTCACCTGAAGCATGTGTTTGATCCAGACGCTGATTGGCTGCGAAGAAACCTTGGCGATTTCAATTGCCGTTCCAGGCGCCTTGCCTTCAACGATGGTTGCAGTCGAGGCATTCGCGCCCAAAGCCTTTTTGAAGTACTTGCCAGCGTTCAATACTGGGGTGGTCGAGCGCGGCGAAGTGTTGGCCGATGGGTTTTGACGGTCTCCATCGACCTGAAGCGCGGTGACCTCAGACATGAATCCACCGGTCTGTTCGCTTCGTTCCCAGCTGGCATCCCAGGCTGGACCAGCAAACAGTGAGCCATCGACGATGATCTTGGTGATTGGGGTGCCCGCCATCTTGGCATTTACACCTACGGCTAGGGTCGAAAGCTTCGGGGCATCACGATAAACCGACTGCTGGCCTGGCGCAGTTCGCGACAAGGTTGGGTCGCCGCCGCCAACCAGGATGATGGTGCCTGGCTGGGCTGGGTCCTGATACACCCGAGTGTCTACTCGGTAGTTAGGGCCAAGAATGTTGAGCGCTGCGCCGGCTGTGAGCAACTTCAGAGTTGACGCAGTCGCTGCAGGAGTCTCGGCGCCTCGGTCAAAAAGAACGGTATCGGTTGCGGCGTCGATAACCACAGCCTGGAAGTTGCCGAGGCGTGAATCAGCGGCATCAGTCGAGACTGAACAGGTTCGGCTGTCAGTAGGAGTGGCGCTCGGGGTTGCCGAACTCGAATTGGTTTGCTGACTCGAGTGAGAGGCGCTTGGAGTTGCACTGCCGAGTCCGCCGATGCTGAATCCGCCAATAATCAAGGCGAGCACGCCGATGCCGATGCCGGCGCCTTTGGCTACATCCTTGAGGTATGGAAAACCTTTGGTTTCTTCAGACAATTACTCTCCCGGGTACTTAACGCCTGTTTGGCTGCGAATTTCATCCATGGTTTCCATGATTGAAACGGTTTCATCGAGGGTCAAAATTGGGCTCTCGGTCAAACCGGCATGAATGCAACGCTCAACTTCGAGCGCTTGATATTGCATGCCTCTACCCTCGATTTTAGCCTCGTATGTTGCAACCTGCGTCGGCGTTCCAGGGGCAGCCGACAGGTCATTTTCGTGCACACTAAAAGTGGTCTGCTCATAGAACATGCGCTCGATCTCGATGCGCCCCTTGGTGCCAATAATTGATGCGTTAACCGAGCCCGAAGTTTCCATGGAGGTTGTCATGACCGCCTGGGCGCCATCCGAGTATTCGAAGATGGCTGAGGTCGTAAGGTCGAGGCCCGCCGCGGTTTTGACACCACGAGCGGTAACCGCGCCCTCTTTGCCAAAAAGTCTCGAAAACAACGAAATCGGGTAGATGCCAAGGTCGAGAAGTGCGCCGCCGCCGGCCTCCGGACTCCACAGACGCGGAACCAGGTGTTCCGGCAGGTAAAGGCTGTGATCAGCGACCGAGAAACGCACCTGCCCAATTTGGCCGGAATCGATGACCTTAAAAATCTCGGTCATCATCGGCAAGAATCTAGTCCACATCGCTTCCATCACGAAAACTCTGGCAGCTTTGGCCGCAGCCCGAACTGCTTTGGCCTCGGTGGCATTAAGAGTGAAGGGCTTCTCGAGTAGAACGTGTTTTCCGGCACGGATGGCTAGCAACGCGTGCTCTGCGTGCAGCGATTGCAGCGTCGAGATGTAAACGATGTCGACTTCAGGGTCACCGACCAATGCCTCGTAACCTTCGTGGCGATTCGGCACACCGAACTTATCCGCGAACTCGTTGGCCTTAGCCAACTCACGAGCGCCAACCGCCTGAATTTTGATGCCGGCCAATTGAAAGTCGGTGGCTACGGTGTGCGAGATTGCACTGGCACTAAGGAATCCCCATCGCAGTTGCTTCGTCATTTAGAGCTCCTTCATCGGGTTAGTCCGCCGCCACATTGATAGAAGCGAGTTGCTGCTGTGTCTAGCGCTGGTCGAGCGGCATAGCCAACTTTTTTGCCATCGGCGCTGCGAGCAAAGAGCGCATAGGCAAGCCTGCTGCCATCCTTGGCATCGATGATGCCGGCCAGGCTGTAAAGCCCCGGGATGAAGCCCGACTTGCCTTTGACAAAACGCTTGGCCACAGCATTTGAACCGTTGAATCGGCCGGCTAGGGTTCCGGTTTGCCCGGCTACCGGGAGATAGCCTTCCAGCGCGCCAAGCCCGCTTTGATTATTGGCGACCTTGACCATAAGTTCAGCGATCATTTTGGCCGTGACTCGGTCACCCTGAGCCAGACCCGAGCCGTCCTTCATGACCAAACCGGTGGTATCAACACCGATCGGACCGAGGCTGGCGGAAACCAATTTCTGAATCGAATCGAAGGTCGGCGGCAGGCCAGCAGCCTTTGCTGCGTGGCGACCAATGTACTCAGTCTCGGTGTTGTCTGAAACAGCGATGGCGTGTGCCAGCCAGTTCGTAATCGGCTGCGATGAGACGCGAGTCAACTCCACCGCTCCGGCCGGAGTCTTACCCTCAACGACGGCGGCATCCTCGGCTAAGCCATCCAGCGCCGCCTTGAAATACTTTCCGGCACTGAGCACCGGGTTGGTTGAACGATAACCGTTGTAGGCGGTGCTGGTTAGGTCAGGGTTGGCTCGGTCACTATCGACCTGAATGCCGGTGATGTGTGAAATGTAACCGTTAGTCCGGTCCGAGAGCTTCCAGGCAGGACTATAGGTGGGCCCACTAAAGAAACTCGAATCGAGGATGATTTTGGTGATTGGCTTCGAATCCGACCACTTCGCGAAAACCTGCGCCGCCAAAGTCTCGAGTTTGGCCGGCTTGTAATAGGTGGTGTAGCTGTCGCCAGTCATCCGAGACAAGGTGTGATCACCGCCGCCTTGCAGAACCAAGACGCCAGGTTGACCCGGGACGCTGAAGACTTTGGTCACGGCACGGTAGGTTGTCGGCAACGTCACAATCGCGGCCGAGGCAGTGAGCACTTTGAGCACCGATGCCGATGGCGTGGCCTCAGCGCCGCGGATATCAATCAAAACCTTGCCAGTGTCGGCATTAATCACATAGCCATAGAGCTTGCCAAGTGAAGAAGATGTTAGCGCTTTGCCCGCACTGCAGGGCGCAAAAGGGCCAGTCGGTGGAACACGCGTTGGCGTTGGCTGCGGGGTTGCACTTGCAGTGGCGCTGGGGCTCGAGTTTGCGGTTGGGGTTGCCAGCGGTGACGGGCTGGTGGTCTCGGATGGGCTAGGTGTCGGGGCAGCGAGTGCCGGGCCCGCAAATAGCGTGAATGCCAAGGTAGCGGCCGAGGTCAGGCCGACAGAAACCCTCAGTAATTTACTCACCAATTAAGACTAAAGGCGAACAATCTCACCGTCGTGAGGCGCGTGCGACTTCCAGCCAAGTTGAGACTTGATTCGATCGCTAAAAGTCTCGGCCACGCCTGCTTCACCGTGCACTACCAGCACCTGACCTGGCTCGACGCTTTGGGTCTTCATCCAAGCAATCAGCTCGTCACCATCGGCGTGAACTGAGAAGGATTGGATCGACTCAATCTCGGCTCTTACCGGAACCATCTCGCCGTGCATCTTGACCTCGGAGGCGCCTTCGACAAGGTTGCGACCGCGAGTTCCAATGGCCTGATAACCAACCAGGATCACGGTGTGCTTTGCCTTCGGGAGCATGTTGCGGAGGTGATGCACCACTCGACCGCCGGTGCCCATGCCGCTGGCAGAAATAATGATGCAAGGTTGCTGCGGGTCATTGATTGTTTTCGACTCGTCAACCGTGGTCAACTCAACCAGTGTGCCGGTGCTGAATGGATCTTTGTTCTTCCACGTCTCGACAATCTCGGGCCGGATTTCGGGCGATGATTCGTTGATTGCTTGGCGATAGAAAGCGAGAGCACGCAGCGCCATCGGCGAATCGGCATAGACGGGAACGCGCGGAATCTTTCCAGACTCCATCAGTTCGCGAATCTGCACCAAAATAACCTCGGTTCTGTCCACGGCAAAGGCCGGAATCAAAATTGAGCCACCGCGTTCGATGGTCTTGTTGATGGCCTCTTCGAAATCGGTGGTCACCGGAACGTGCTCGCGGTCGCCATAAGTTGATTCGGTGATCACAGCGTCGAAACGGCCAGCTGGGATGTGATCTGGGTTAATCAGAAGCGGGTGGTGCTCGCGGCCGAGGTCACCGGTGAACAGGAGACGCTTGCCATAGAACTCAACCTCAACAAATGCGGCGCCCAGGATGTGACCAGATGGGTGGAAAGTGACAAAGGTTTGTTCGGCGATTTCGATGCGCTCGTGAAAGCGCTCGGGGCTGAACTGCCGAACTGCCCTATTGGCGTCAACCTCTTCATAAAGCGCCTTCGGTGGATTGTGCTTCGAGAAGCCCTTCTTCGCCGCGTACTTGGCATCCTCGGTCTGAATTCGTGCCGAGTCAAGCAGAATAACGTCGGCCAGTTTGGCGGTGAACTCGGTGCTGTGAATCTTGCCGCGGAAACCATCTTTGACCAGCTTAGGAATGTAACCACAGTGATCGAGGTGGGCATGAGTCAGCACAACCGCGTCAACCTCAGCCGGGTCAATTGGCAGTGGGTTCCAGTTCTTGAGTCGAAGTTCCTTTAGGCCTTGGAACATTCCGCAGTCGACCATGACTTTGGTGTTGCCGCAGGCCAGTAGAAACCGGCTGCCGGTGACAGTGCCTGCAGCACCAAGGAATTGGATGGTTGGTTCCCCCGTTTGATTGCTCATGTCGCAAGTCTATGTGGACAGTGGCAGACTAAGAATATGAGCAAGGCGCTTCGCAACAACTACCTGCTCCTCCTCTCAACCGGGGCGGCGCTGGCTATCGGGTTGATTGGGCGATTCTCAGGATTCGATGTTCTAAGCCTGGTTGCCTTCATGTTTGGTGCGGCTATTGGCCTTGCTCTCTCCATCGCGTTGTTGGTTTCCGCGATTCGTGACGGTCAATTCGGAAGCGACGTACTTGCCTTAATCTCGATTATTGCCACCGGCCTAACCAACGAGTGGCTCGCGGCCAGCGTCATTGCCTTGATGTTGGCCGGAGGTCGGGCACTTGAGAGTTGGGCCGAAGGTCGAGCGCGAAGTCAACTCGAAGCCCTGCTGGCTCGAGCTCCGCACAGCGCACACGTCATCGTTGCCAGCGGCGAAGTTCGTGAAGTAACTCTTGCCGAGCTGGCAATTGGCGACCGCGTTTTGGTTAGAAACGGTGAGGTGGTTCCGATTGATGGCAAGCTGGCCACCGATGGAACCTTCGATGAATCGGCGTTGACCGGCGAACCAATGCCGCGGTTCCGACCGAGTGGCGATGAAGTTAGCTCGGGCGTCGTAAATTCGGGCTCCGAAGTTGAACTCATCGCTAGCAATTCGGCCGAGAATTCAACTTATTCAAACCTGATTCGCCTCGTGGCTCAGGCCCAGGCAAGCTCGGCTACCGGCGTGCGAATTGCCAATAAATGGGCAGTGCGCTTTGTGCCATTTGCCCTTGGCATTGCCGGTTTGGCCTGGATAATTTCGGGGCAGGTTTCAAACGCAGTTGCGGTTGTCGTAGCCGCCACCCCTTGCCCACTCATCCTTGCGGTGCCGGTGGCAATCATCGCTGGGATGTCAAAGGCATCGACCCGAGGTGCGATTGTTAAGGGCGGCGCCGCACTCGAGAGTTTGGCGCGAGCAAAGACCGTGCTGCTCGATAAAACTGGAACGCTTACCCAAGGCGGACCGGAAATCTCCAACATCTCTTTTGCGCCGCGGGTTGACGAGGATCACGTGATGACCTTGGCCGCCTCGCTAGAACAATCGAGCCCTCACGTGGTTGCCAAGGCAATCGTGCTCGAGGCAAAGCGCAGGGGCCTGCGACTGGTTCGAGCTTCAGGCGTAGCCGAGGACCACGGCAGTGGGCTTACCGGAGAGATCGGCGGCACTTCGGTTTATGTCGGGCAGCCGTTGACCGCATTACCCGAGTGGGCGAAGGTCGAGAACTCTTTGGTGGTTGCGGTGACCTTGGATGGTGAACTTGCAGCGGTGTTCGGCCTCGATGACCCGCTGCGCAAAGAGGCTGCTGAGACGGTGGCTAACCTGCGCTCGCTGGGGATTACTCGAATTGCGATGGTCAGCGGTGACCGCAAATCGACAGCAGACGCGATTGCTGAAGAAGTTGGCCTCGATCAAGTTTTTGCTGACTGCAAACCCGAAGACAAACTTGAGATTGTGCGTTCAGAAATGAAGCTCGCGGTCGGAACCGTAATTGCCGTTGGTGATGGGATCAACGATGCGCCTGCTCTCGCGGCCGCAACCGTCGGGGTTGCGATGGGCGCCCGCGGTGCCACGGCTGCAAGCGAGGCCGCCGATGTGGTCATCGTCGAGGATTCGCTTGCCCACCTAGCCGATGCCATCGATGTTGCCCAGGGAGCCCGCAATCGTGCCATGCAGGCGGCCGGAGTTGGCATGACTCTGGCTACCGGCGCAATGCTTTTGGGTGCCTTTGGAGTCTTCAACGCCACCGCAAGCGCGATCACCCAGGAATTCATCGATGCAGCGGCAATTCTCTGGGCGCTAGTGCCGGTAAAGTCTCGAATCAGAAAGTAAGCCGATGCGTGTAATCAATTTCGAGCAACTTAAGACCATCCTTGGCAACCTGCCAGCTAACCCGCGAATAGTTGCATCGGGCAACTTTGCCACCCCAACGGTGCTACTCGAGGCCGCCAACTCTGAGATTCCCACCTTTCGCCTCAACATGCTCGGGGCGCAAAAGGGCATTCCGGATCGCGAAGGAATTACCTTCGAATCTTCTTTCGTTGGCCCGGGAATGCGACGAAGCCCTCGGCTCAGTTATGTACCAAGCAGACTTAGCCTGGTGCCGATTTTGTTTCGAGACCACTACCGACCAGACGTAGTTTTTCTGCACACCTCTGAACGACGCCACGACACTGTCAGCCTCGGCACCGAGGTAAACGTTTTGCCGGCTGCAATCGAAGCCTGCCGTGAGCGCGGCGGTTTGGTAATCGCCCAAGCCAACCCAAACATGCCCTATACCTACGGTGACGCCCAGGTCTATGAACACGAGATCGACTTCTTGGTTGAGGTCGACGAGCCGCTCATGGCTAAGGAGCCGGCGCCGGTGGGTGACATCGCTGGTGAAATTGGTGCTCGAATTGCTGGGCAGGTGGAAAACCATTCGACCCTTCAACTGGGAATTGGCGCCATTCCCGATGCGGTACTCGCCGCCCTAACTCAGCGCAAGGGCATGAAGATTTGGACTGAAATGTTTAGCGACGGCGTGCTTGAAATGCACAGGCGAGGCGCGCTTGACGATGAGCACCCGTTGACCGCCTCGTTCCTTTTTGGCAGCCGCGAACTTTATGACTGGCTGCATCTCAACAAGTCAGTTCAGATGTTGCGCACCGAGAAAACCAATGACCCTGGGCAAATAGCCAAACAGGCCAAAATGACCAGCATCAACGCCGCGCTTGAGGTCGATTTACACGACCAGGCAAATGCCAGCTATGTGCGCGGCGAGGTTTACTCGGGCTTTGGCGGTTCCACCGACTTCATAGTCGGCGCCCTTCATGCTCGTGGTGGTCAGTCCTTCATGGCCTTGGCCTCTTGGCACGATAAAGCCCACAAATCTACGATCGTGCCTTATCTGAACGAAAACGTCACAAGTTTTCAACACAGTTTCGTGGCTACCGAGTATGGCTTGGCGGCGTGCTTCGGACACCCCGAAAAAGAGCAGGCACGTAACCTAATCTCCATTGCTCACCCAGATGCGCGTGAGGGCCTGACCGGAGCCGCTCGGGAGATGCGCCTAATCTAACTGAACGAAACCGTCGTTGGTCTGGATGTTCTCTTGAGAGTCGCCAGAGACGAGGTGAGCCACGCGCCGACCCATTTCGATTTCTGGGAAGACCACGTGATGGACGCCTAGCTGCTTGAGAATCTTGCCATGGGCTGTGGAATTTGCCTTGGCCCAAACCTGCTTGATGCCGAGTTGCAGCAGCAGCGAGGTGGTCAAAATACTTGCTTCGAGGTCGGCCCCGATTGCCACGACGGCGCAATCCATGTCTCGCAAGCCCAACTCATTCAGAGTCTCCTCGTTGGTGGTGTCAGCACGAACCACGTGGGTTAGGCGGTCGGCAAGTGTCTGAACAATCTTTTCGTCGAGATCGATGCCGAGCACTTGATGGCCACCGGCAACAAGCTCGAGCGCCAGCGACTCACCGAAGCGACCGAGGCCGATTACAGCAACATTGGCTGAGTGAAAAGCGCGCTTACGAGATGGAGCGGTGTTCTTTGGCAATTGGGCCATCCTTCTGAATTGGTCTCTAAACTAGCCGATTAGCGGTCGTTCGCGTGGGTATTCGAAATGTCTTTTTGTGGTTCTAAGGGCCAGAGAAGTCGCCACGACAATTGGGCCGAGACGTCCGAACAGCATCAGCAACGAGACCAAGAATTTGGCGTGATCGGGCAAGAGTGGGGTCACACCACCGGTGATGCCACCGGTTCCAACCGCCGAAAAGACCTCGAGCATGATTTGGTCGAGGGTGAAGTTGGTAGTTAGGCGCATCGCCATGGTTGCTCCCGCAATCACCAGCACGGTCAACGCCACAATGGCTATGGCCTGACGTTGCATCGACCGCGGCAAGCGGCGGTTGCCGATGTTCACAGCCGCTTCTCCGCGCACTTCGCTGTAGACGATGAAGAACAACACCACGGCAGTGCCGATTTTGATTCCACCGGAGGTTGAAACGCTGGCGCCGCCGATGAACATCAATAGGTCGGTGACTAGCCAGGTACTCGAATGCATTCCGGTTAGATCCACCGAATTGAATCCGGCTGTGCGCGTAACGATGGCCGTGAAAACGGCATTCATACCCTTATCGAAAACCGTTAGCCCGCCGAAGGTTCTCGCGTTGTTCCACTCGAGAAACCCAATTGACAATATGCCGAAAGCAACCACGGCGAGGGTGCCCCACAAAGTGATGCGGCTGTTTAGAGACCACTGCTTTGGCAGGGTGAACGGCGCCGGTCGCTTGAAAACTTTGAGCAGCTTAAGAGCAAGGCGGTCGCGAATTTCACCGATGGTCGGAAACCCAAAGCTTGAGATCAGCACGGTCATAAAAACTGGGATGAGGATCCAGCCGTCGGTTGCAAATCGCGCCAAGCCATCGCTGTAAAGAGCAAAGCCGGCATTGTTGAAGGCCGAGACCGCGTGAAACACCGCATGTGCAGCGGCCTTGTCTGGCGAGTAGGAATACTCGGCGATAAACCGGATAAATAGAAAGCCAAAAAGCAGGGCTTGAAAGGTCAGCATGATCGAGATGACGTTGAACAGTAGACCCCTGACATCACGAGTCGTTGAACCGGCCTCGAGCGATGTGGTGATGCGATTTCTGAGCGAGATGCGACCTTCGATGAGAATCGCAATCAGGCTCGCAAATCCCACGATTCCGAAACCGCCCACTTCAACCAGAAGCGCGATCACGATGTGACCGAACATGTTCCAATGCGTTTCGACATCGAGGGTTGATAGGCCGGTTACCGTGACCGCCGAGGTGGCCGTAAAGAGCGAGTCGAGCAATGCGGTGGCTTTGCCCGAATTGGTAGCCAACGGAAGCGATAGCAGCAGGGTGCCGAACGCGATGATCGCGGTGAAAGAAATGGCGACGAGCCTAGCTGGGTGCATTCCCCGCTTAGTAGCCATTTCAACCCCTTTGTTTTCGAGCCCAAGTGCGAAGTTATCGCACATTGCATCCCAGTAGAAATCGAGCCACCGTGGGGAATCGAACCCCAGACCTGCTCTTTACGAGGGAGCTGCTCTACCAACTGAGCTACGGCGGCGTGCTACCCCACCGGGGCAACCAGACAAGTTTAGTTGAGCGCGCCGATTCGACGAAGTCGCAGGATTGCCCCGTCTTCGATCGGACTTTCGGGTCCGATAGCGAGGCGGATAAATCTCAGCACACCTCGAGTCAGCGGTTGAATAATTTCACGTGGTTTAGCCCTCAAACCGAGCAGAGCGCGGAACTCAATCGGAAGCGAAACCACGGCCGCCTCGAATAGCAACCAGTAGACCGGTCGCGCAAGGAGTGGCAGCGGCGGCCGCTTGATGAACTTGACCACATCCAGGGTTTTTGGAGTCGCAACGAGTTCACGCTTATAGCGCTCGATTTCGACCAGGAGCTGAACTTCATTCATCGGAGCCGAATCAAGCCCAATTGGCGCGACCGACTTGGACCACAAGCGAATATATGCATCCGCCCCAGTCTCCCCCGCTACCGCCCCGTCATCGGTTCCAACGGGAATCTGACGCCAGGCAAACATCTGGTGGCACCGCAAAAATGATTCCATGAAGGCGATGTGGACCCAGAGCAATAGGTCAGGATCCGCGGCTTTATAAGGGCGCTGCTCGCCGCTCGAAGTTTCATACTCGCCGGTTACGCGCTTGTGCATGCGATTTACCCGCTGAGCCTCGCCGGCTACCGCAGCGTGCGAACCGAATGTGGTTACCGTCAACCAGCGGATGGTTCCAGCAAGGCGGCCGAGGGCATCTTGTTCATAACGAGAATGTGTCGCTACGCCGGTGAGCGATCCGGGATGAAGTGCCTGCATAAGCAGCGCTCGAATACCGCCAACTAAGGTTCCGAAATCCGCATGCACAACCCAAGGCGCATCCCCCGGCAGAAAGAGGCCGGGTTCGTCACCGGCGGCAATAACGTCCAGCCAAGGCGGCACGCCATCTGGGTCGCCAGAAAGCAGTCTTCTAAAGCGCTTGGAAAGCGATTCTTGTAATGCGTTATTGGGCAACGAAACACTTTCTCTGAGTTCTAGATTTAGCAACCGAAGTCAGGCAGGAACTAATCCCCAAACGCAGAAAACCCCGACCATTGCTGACCGGGGTTTTCTGGTGGTTATTGCCTAGTGAACAGCGGCTTTGCCGATTGCCGCACCAGTCAATGAACGAACCTCAAGCTCAGCGTACTTCTGAGTGTTGCGCTCGTTCGAGGTGATGGTTCCCAACCAGCCGAATAGGAATCCGAATGGAATCGAAACTAGACCAGGGTTAGCCAACGGGAAGTAGTCGAAGCGGAAGCCCACTTCGCTCAACTTCAAGAGGCTAGTTTCGGCACCAGTCACGTTTGGTGAGAACACGAGCAGAATCAGTGCAGTCGCTAGACCACCGTAGATTGCCCATACTGCACCGCGGGTGTTGAACTTCTTCCAGAACAGTGAGTAAAGCACTGCTGGAAGGTTGCCCGAAGCAGCAATCGCGAAGGCGATGGCCACTAGGAAGGCTACGTTCAGACCCTGAGCACCAATCGCAAGAACGATAGAGATCAGACCGATAACGATTGCTGAAATCTTCGCTACACGAACTTCCTGCTCCTGAGTTGCGTTGCCGCGCTTGATCACGTTTGCATACAAGTCGTGTGCGAACGATGAAGAGCTGGCAAGGGTAAGACCTGCAACAACAGCAAGGATGGTCGCGAATGCGATTGCACCAATGATTGCAAGCATGATTGCTCCACCGGTAGTACCGGCACCGCCACCAAGGAACTCGGCTAGCTGAGGAGCAGCCACGTTACCTGATGGGTCGATTGGAACAAGTAGCTTCTTTGCATCAGCCGAAAGGTTTGCAACGTTCTCGAGGTGAGTACAAGCAGCAGCTCCATCAACAATTGGAGCACCCTTCGCATCGATTAGACAGCCAGTGACGTCAGCCTTGTAACCGCGGAATAGGTTGGTGCGGCTCAATAGAGCTGCAGCACCGAAACCTAGTGCGATGGTCATTAGGTAGAACGCACCGATGTTACCGATAGCCCAGTTAACCGACTTGCGAGCAGCCTTTGAGGTTGGCACGGTGTAGAAACGGATCAGGATGTGAGGCAGACCTGCGGTACCTAGAACCAGAGCCATACCTAGAGAGATTAGGTCTAGCTTGCTGATCAGGGTCTTGCCAGCATCAACCAAACCGGTTGCTGGGTCAAGAATCTCTTTACCGAACTTCAAACCTGGCTGCAGGAATGCTTCGTGCTTGCCCGAGTTTTCGGCAGCTGCACCTAGCAACTCTGAGATGTTGAAGTGGAAGGTCCAGAGAACCATAACGGTCAAAAGAATTGCACCGATCATGAGCAAGAACGCCTTGACGATCTGCACATAGGTGGTGCCCTTCATGCCACCGACGGTTACGTAGACAATCATCAAGAGGCCTACGCCACCGATGATCCAGCTCTTTGCTCCTGGGTCTGAGATGCCTAGCAATAGTGAAACCAGCGCACCGGCACCCACCATCTGAGCCATCAAGTAGAAGACCGAAACAACCAGGGTCGAGGTAGCTGCTGCACCGCGAACTGGACGCTGTCTCATGCGGAAGGCGAGAACGTCTCCCATGGTGAAGCGACCCGAGTTACGAAGTGGCTCAGCGATTAGTAGCAGTGCCACCAACCAAGCAACCAAGAATCCGATTGAGTAAAGGAAGCCGTCGTAACCGAACAGCGCAATGGTTCCGGCGATACCTAGGAACGAAGCTGCCGACATGTAGTCACCGGCGATAGCTAGACCGTTCTGGAAACCAGAGAACGAGCCACCACCGTCATAGAAGTCAGATGACTTCTTGGTTGAACGGCCTGCTCGGAAAACGAGAACCAGCGTGAAAGCAACGAATACTGCGAAGAGAATCGTGCTCAGAGTTGATGAACTCACTTGGCGAGCTCCTTGTCTACCTTGTCGCGGATCTTTTCAGACGCGGCATCTAGGTGCTTTGAAGAGTGGCGCTCGTAAAGCCACATGATTAGGAAGGTTGATGCAAATTGCAAAAGCCCCAGAATCAGCGCGATGTTGATGTTGCCGATTACCGGGG
>ERZ650308.320-NODE-320-length-25608-cov-10.374946_pt1 | contig 25608 bp, 42 predicted proteins | sample MGYA00376244_ERZ650308 | MGnify/ENA primary metagenome ERZ650308 (study PRJEB26733, sample SAMN07839295) | wastewater metagenome | biome: small river; feature: stream; material: water | place: USA: North Carolina | collected 2016-04-26 ... | reverse complement strand
GAACTAATTGTGAAATGGATAGACGAGGTATGTAACGGATAAGGAAATGAACGTGGTTAATATCAGACTCCATAACTTCTATTTCAAAATCTGAATTATCAGCTATGGAACTGAATATTGATTTTAAATCATCATTTAACTGACCTACTAAGATATTTCTACGATACTTGGTAACTAAAATTAAATGACATTTTAAATAATGTTTTGAACGGTTTGTTGAGATGTACTGTGATTTTTTAGACATAATGAAGCGATTTTTTTTGTGAATGTTTCTCAAACTCGATGGAAATATTTACAAAAAAAATTGCGTGTTTGTAAAAAATGTTGTACTTTTGCAAAAGTTTAGACTATTTAATAATAGAATGAAATTAATACACAAGTCATACAAGTTTAGAATTTCACCTGATAAAGAACAGGTTGAATTACTTTCCAAACACTTTGGGGCTTGTAGATTTGTGTTTAATCGTTATCTGAATAGTAGAAAGGAAACTTATCTTGAAGAAAAGAAATCTCTTAATTATTATGATAATGCCAATGACCTAACCAAACTCAAAAAAGAAGAAGAGTTTGTTTGGTTAAAAGAAATCAATAGTCAATCATTACAATCTTCTTTAAGAAATCTTGATACTGCTTACAATAAGTTTTTTAGAAAGCAAACTAAATTCCCAAGATTTAAAAGCAAATACGATAGGCAAAGTTTCACCGTACCTCAATTTGTAACTATTGAAGAAGGTAAGTTACGGATACCCAAATTCAAAAAAGGTATTAATATAAACCTACATAGAGAAATTGAAGGTAAAATTCTTTTTGCTACAATATCAAAATCTACAACAGGAAACTACTATGTGAGTATTACTTGTGAAGTAGAATACTTACCTTTTGACAAAACAGATTCAAAAGTAGGTATTGACACTGGTATTAAAGATTTAGCAATACTTTCAGATGGTAAAGTGTATGAGAATGTTAAAACACTTAAATCCAACTTAAAGAAATTAAAATACGAACAAAGACAATTATCTAAAAAAACAAAAGGAAGCAATTCCCGATTAAAACAAAAATCAAAACTTGCAAGAGTACACGAAAAAATAACCAATATCCGAAAAGACTATTTGCATAAAGTCAGTACAGAAATCATCAAAAACCACGATGTAATTTGTATTGAAGATTTGGCTGTGAAAAATATGATGAAGAGTCATAAATTAGCACAAGCATTTTCTGATGTTTCGTTGGGCGCTTTTTACACTATGCTTGAATATAAAGCTAATTGGAATGATAAAGCGGTTGTAAAGATTGATAGGTTCTTTCCAAGTAGTAAAACCTGTAATGTATGTAACTATATCAATCAAGACCTAACTCTAAAAGACAGAGAATGGACTTGTCCAAGTTGTAATACCGTACACGACAGAGATTTTAATGCAAGCATAAACATTAAGAAACAAGGTTTAAAAATACTATCTGGTTCAGGAACTGACTCGGATATAAAACAAAAACGGAGTAAGGCGTTACCATTAGGTGAGTCTATGACCTCCGAAGCCCAACCCATCGCCTCTGGCGTGGGTGGGTAGTTCACTGAATGTTTATAAAATTATTTCCAATTAAATCCGTACACGCCCCAGTTTTCGTTGTTATGTTTGCAAATTAAGCTTGTGTCAGCCATTATCCTAATACCGTTTCTAAAGCAATCTTCTGAGAAATATGTATCAGGATGAGCTTCTTGACCTTCAACGTACCTAAATTTAATTTTTTTAAGTACGTCAACATTGATCAATACACAGCCTAAGCCAATAGAAGCAACCTTTTTAAGAGTACCATCCACAAAACATACATCATCATCAGGTAAAAAGTTTTCTGTAATAATGTTTTTAGGAGCTCTCATTATGTGCCTTTGTGCCATTAATCTACGGCTTTTTCCAGAGTCTCTGTAATATAGGGCGCCAACAACCGGTAAATTATGCTGAATAAGTTGATCAATAGTTTCAGGAGGTGCAATAACATCACTTTCTAAATGCAGTAAATGAGAGTATCCACCTGATATAGCTAAATCGGCACAATACTGGTGAGAAATACACATTTTTTTTATTAAACTGTCTGATTCTCTAAATTTAAGTGGTACGGCCATAAATTCTATTAATAAATCTTTGCTACTAGCTAAATTGTTTAAATATATTGCGTTTTCACTGTTATCATTTGTATTATCAAACATAGCAATATCATAGTTTGGGTAATAAAATTTGCTAGTGTTTACTATCCACTCTTCAGCGGTATAGTTTTTTATGGAAGCGGTAGGGCAAGCTACCAATACTTTTGTGAAATTTTGCATAAATAAATAGTTTAAATATGCACAAATATACAACTTTTTATTTTTCTACCAAATAAAAAGTAAACAAAATATAGCATTAAAAACCCCTTTAAAATCAAGTGTTTATAAATATCAAATATTTAAAGTGCTATTATTTCCGTTTTTTTAGTACGAATTGCGTTGCTATTTTTGAACTGTATAAATATTAATTTTAAAATTAAAATATCATGTTAACAGCAGAAACCGGAAAAAAAGTATTAGTAACAATGGTGAGCGTTTTAGCCGCTATGTTCGTATACCAAAAATTTATTGCTAAGCATGTTGCTCCAAAAGCAGCAGTTGCAGCAAAATAATTTGAAAAGGGCAAACCTTCGTTTCGCCCTTTCATTTTTTCCTGACAACTTTATGTTGTTCGTGGATTGTAAAATGAGAATTTGGTTGCAAAACCAATAGTCGAAGGAAAAAACAAATTACAAAAAACAATTCAATCAATTAAAAAAACTTTTTAAAACAAATAAAATGAACTCAAAAGAAAAAGAACTTCGCAAATACATCGCAAGTGCTGAAAATTTTTCAGGATTTGATTCTTACGATTCTGCAGAGGGAGATATGTCTTATTTTGAAGACTCTTTCAACAACGCAGATGGTGACGATGATTTTAATAGCGCTGAAGGTGCTATGGCTCAAAAAGTAGAATCTGATCCTTATGTGATCCAGTATACTAACACAACAACTGCTGATGTAACAGCTGTAATGTTTGGATTTAACGCTAACGCGTTTAGTGGTGTAGGTAACTTCGGTAACCCTGCTGCTGTAGTAATCACTAACTTACAAGGTGCTACTTATGGACAATTGTTCTCACAGTCACAAAACAAACAATTTAAAATTAGCCGTCAACGTTGGGCTTCTTCAACCGCTTCTCAGTTACAACAAACTATTACTATCTCTCATACAGATGCCAATGGTAATGTTCGTACGTCTCCGTTAAACTTATCAGTTATGTTGGACTCTTACCAGTTCCAAGCAACTGTGATTGATACCACAAAAACAATTGTTATTGATGGTAACACTCAATTAAGCTTTACGTTGAAAGCAAGTGCAACTTTCGTTATTTCGTTATATCCTACATCTATCATCTCTGGTAAAGCGGTGTTAAATGGTGGTTCAGCGTTAAACAAAGCTTACGCTCCACGTTTATCAGGTAAAAATGTTGCTCCTGTGATTATCCAAACACAGTCTTCTGTGAAAGGTATCAACTAGTAATATTACCATAAATTATAAGAAAAAGCCTTATCTATCATTAGGTAAGGCTTTTTTTAAAACAATCATTATCCATGGAAAAGCGTAGAGAAAAAATAGACGGCCTGTTATCTTTGTTATCTGTTGATGCGACTGCTGGTTCTCGAAATATTTTAAAAAAATATGGAAAACCAGATGCTAAAAATCATAGGGATCTTGAATCTAAGTTAGCGGAATTATTTTATTCATGTGATGATAAAAAAGCCCTTGAAAAAGAATTATGTGATATACATCCACATAAACAATTTATTTTAAGGTATGTTGAAAAGCCGGAAGAAAAAAAGACAAAGATTGAAGCTCCAAATGGAGCTGTAATGACCCCGGACAACATTAAAGAGATTTTAAGGGAATATATAAGTTCTAATTCAGAAAATTTTTCGAATTGTGCAGGAAACCCGAACTGCAATTGCGGTTCTTCTTCTTTTACAGGTGGTCAAGGAACAATGGCACCATCTTCAATTAATCATACACATGTATTAATGGGGGTTTTGGGAGTTGTAGCAATAGTAGGATTATTAGTTTATTCAAAAAAATAAAAGCATGAAAGTAATAACATGTAGTGATGTACCAGTATTAATACCTAATAAACAGCATAAAAATTTTACTGCGTCCGAGGTGATTATCCCAAAAGGAACTACTCTTACCGGTGAGTTTAAAGCAATAAAAGGATTAAGAAAAAGTGAGCCATTTACATATAGATTATTTTATACAAACAAAGATCAAATCATATATACAAAAAACATAAAACCAGTTACAATGGAAAAAACAGAAGTTACATTATCGGCAGAAGGAGCCGGACCTAATCAACCAACAAGCGCGATTATTAATATTCCTAAAAATTATTTTGACAAAAACGCTATGTACGGTGCTATTTTAGGTGCTGCTGCAGGTTTTGGTTTTGCTCATTATAAGAAAAAAAGTGTTAAACAAAAGCTTTTATTTACCTGTTTAGGTGCCGTTGCCGGAATAGTTGCGGTTAAAGTAATTGTTAAAACAAAATCTATCACTGTAAAAAAATAAATCTCATGTTAGAAGGAGCAAGAATAATCACATTAGTGGATAAACCTGATAATACAGGAACGGCCGTTACTTTTGAGGAAGCGTTTGGTGAACAATCGGAGTTAAAAGGCCGTGGAAGAGCCCGTCGTCAAGCTCGTAAAATGGACCGTATAAATAACCGTAAAACACGTAAATCTACTAAGCAGCAAGCAAGGCAAGAACGTAAAAATACACGCGTAGAAAGCCGTATTAACAGAAAAGCGATGAAAGGCCGAGCTCAAAGAGATGAGGCTATTGCAGAAGCAGAAAACGAACAAGCAGTTGAAGCTTTACAACCACAAGAAGAGGAAACTCCAACTAGTTATGAGCAACAAGGAAGTTCGGATTCTGGTTACGAAGAAGCGCCGGAAGAGTTAGACCAAGATTCTGAGGCAGAAGAAACTGAGTCTGAATTTGAAGCCGGTTCCACGTCTGAGTATACAAGTTCTTTTGATGCTGAAAGTAGTGATGCATCTGGGTTAAAACCTGAGAGAAGCGTTTCTGATAGAATTAATTGGCATAAAAAATCAATTGTTTTTCATAATAATAAAATAGCAGATATTAAAAAAGCGTTGAGTACTGGTAAACTTCCTTCAAACGAAGTTGCTAAAAAGGCTAAATTGGTTCGTGAATTAGAGGCAAAAGTTAATCGTTCTAAAGAAAGATTAAGTGAACTTATGAAAAAAATGTCTGCTGGACCTAGTTTTACAAAGGTTAACAAAAGTCTTGATGCTAAAATTGAGCCTAATAGAATCGAAATCCCGGCTGTCAGTTCCGCTGAAGGCTCTGATGATTTTTTAAGCTTTGATGCAAAAGAAACAATTAAAAAGAATAAAAACGTTTTAATAGGCGTAGGAGTTGCTGCAGTAGTAATCGTTGGATTACACTTTGCGGGAGTATTTAAAAAATAAATATCCGATCCGAATGGAAACGAATTATTATAAGGAACTATCATTTTATTTAAGACAACATGATTTGAAAAAAGCAAATCATGTTGTTTTGAACGAACTAGCAAGACTTATAATAGAGGATAGAGACAGTTTTATTTACATGCTACAAAACGCTGATGTTCCTGTAACGCAAGACTCAGACGATTTAGAATTAATAAACCAGTTTTTATCTAGTATTCATTCAAACAAAAAATTAAGACTTGGAGCGTCCATGTTGATTAGTCACCATAATAAAGTAGAGTGCTTTGATGGTGAAACTGAACATAGTGAAGATGGGTTAAGAGCAACAAGTAAAATATTATATAATTATTTCGATTCGGATTACTATGATCACGGTAATGAAGAAGAAAATGAGCAGACTTCAAGTGCAGCAGGATTTGGCCAGGCAATAGCCGGCGCGGTTGGTGAAGTTTCAAAGCTTGGTAGTAGTGTGATTGAAAACCAAAGAGCTAAAAAAAATGGCGCTACGGATCTTTTCAATAAAAAACAGGAATCAAAGGACCAGATGGTCCAAGCGATTATGGCACAACGACAAGCACAGCTTAATGCAACTAAAACTAAATCAGAGCAATCGCAGAAAACAATTCGCACAGCTCTCATTGTAGGTGGAAGTGTAGTATTAATCGGTATTGGGATAGGAGTATTTTATATGCTAAAAAATAGAAGAAAATGAAAATAACTGTTAAAAACGCAAATGTTATCACCAAAAACAGAAACAGTTCTGCCAATAATTACGATTGGGTGGATTACAGTTTTAGTGGGGATTATGAATATGCTTCTGCTTCGGGAGACGCGTATGAGTTTGCAACCGGACCAGAACCGGAAACTACATCTAAAAAAGATGAAAAAACGGCATCAAAAACTTCAACACAAAATGATAAACCAGCCAAGAAAACGCTTAAATCAAGAGTTAAAAATTTTGGAAAAACGATTGGAGACACTGCGAAAAAAATGGTTAAATGGGTTGGAGAGCATAAAACAAGAAAAGGGGCCAGAAAACTAAAAAAAGAAAAAAACAAGGCGGGTAAAGATGAGTTTAAAGATCCTATCCCAACGGTAGTTCCTGGTAAAATTAATGGAGGTCGTGATGATGGTTATCTAAGGACTAATCCAGATGGTTCGGTTACTGAGTTTAAAACATCCGAAGTTGAAAAGGGAGCAAACGGTAAAATTTATGCCGCTGAAGATCTTAAAAAAGAAGGGAAAAATACAATTGAAAACGGGGAATTAGTTAAAGTTGTTCCAATTGAAGCGGTAAAAGAATTAACAACAACTACCGGTGAAGTTATTCCGTTCCATAAAGACGATGTAATTGATAAAGATGCTCCAAATGATAGTAAGGCAGGCATGAGTACAACTAAAAAAGTATTAATTGGTTCCGCTATTGCAGTAGGTGTTGGTTTAGCAATTTTCATAGTATATAAATTAACAAAAAAGAAATAATGACAAAAAAACATTTAACAATCGCTGGATTAGTGTTAGCAACAAGCGCATTAGCTTATGAGGTAACTAACAAAGTATCTCCAAAAAAAGAAATGATTCAAAAAACCGCACACATGGGCATTGGCCTTGGGTTGGTTTTAATTACAATTGCATTTTTTAAAAAGGACTAATATGAGAAAGTTGTTAGGAGCATTAGCTGTTATTGGTTTTGGTATGTTCATTTATAGTGAGTACAAAAAAACAAAAGAAAAAAAAGACATAATAGTCGTTAAATAATAACATGGGAAAATATATTGTAATACGAGATTTTAAAAGTCCGGTAGCCTTTTCAGGAAGTTCTCATCCGGCACTTGGTACACAAGTACGTGCCATGAATTTCAAAAAAGGTCAAGTTATTGATGGCGTTTTAAAAACAAAAATAGACGGATCGCCGGATTATATTATACACAGAAAATGTGTAGTGGTTCCTGTTGCGGCTGTAAAAGAGCTAGTTACTAAAGAAGTTTTAAGTAACGCTGAGGGCAGCGACGCCCCGAAAGAAAAAAAGGTAATAACTGAGAGTACAAGTAAGATAAAATACATAGATGCTGCTATTATAGGTGGAGCTATCGGATTTTCGCTTACGTGGTTTCTTGAAAAACGTGGTATTATACCAGCGGACAACCCTGAGAATAAAGTTCCTCACCAAAATAAATTAATTGGATTAGCCCTAGGAGCAGCGGCAGGTGTTTATTATACCTACAAAAAGAATGTTAAAACAGGAATTAAAATCGTAAAAGACAAAACTCAAATTAAATAACATGAAAATTATTACAGGCAGAAATGTCATTTATCAAAACGAAAAACAATCAAGCGCCTGCGGATGCAGCGGATTTGATTCTGAAACAAGTGATGCATCTGGTAAAAAAGATGGTAAGATTTTAAACAAAGCTCAGGGTTTATTTCAAAAAGGCAAAGGGTTTTTAGATAATAACCAGGGTATTAAAGATACTTTAGGAAATATCTTAAGCGGAAAAAAGCCAAGTAATGATGCCGCTCCAACTCAAACTTATACAGTTCCAGAGCCGGCGCCGGTACCTCAAAAGAAAATGAGTATGGGTGTGAAAATTGGTATTGGTGTCGCTGCAGCGGCCTTAATCGGAACCATTTTGTATTTCACCGTAATAAAGAAAAAATAGTACAAACCAAATAAAAACAAAAACCATGACAAAAACAGCAAAAATCGTTTTAGCGGTAGCAGTGGCTGCAACAGCAGTTTACTTTATCAGAAAGAAAATGAAAGCAAGCAAAGCTACAACAATAACAGTAAAAAAATAATTCTAATTATAAAAGACGAATATGTTTAAAGTTTGGGAGACAGATAATAAAAAACTATCATTACACATTACTATAACTTCTAAAAGCAAAAAAACTTTTAGAGTTGCTTCTTCTGATTACGGAAAGGCAAATAGTAAATACTCCGACAGAACCATAATCGTTGAAGGAAAAAGAACTATTTTTTTAAGTTTTCCTATTAGTCCAAAACAAATAATTATTGGAGTCCAAAACTTTAATGATAAAAACGACGAGGACTTTGAGGTTATTATTGAGGAAAAACCATTAACAACTTACAATGTTTGGCTGGATTCACAAACTAGGGACTTTTTGCAACTAGCATTGGTGTTCAGTCAAACGTGTGGTTTTGAAAATGCAAATCCAAGTGGGCGTTTAATATCTTCGCCAGATAAAGAGTTTAAAATTAAATATTTTCCAATTATAAAGGATTATCTTTCTGGGCGTTCACTAAGTACCCCAGCTCGTATAGCCCACAAATCTGGAATTATTGAAGTAAGTAAGATGCGTTTTGACAAATACACCGTTCCTATGAGAATGATGATTTTGTTACATGAATTTGCGCATAAATATAAAAATCCTGCAATGGATTTACCTATTTCGGATGAAATTGGAGCGGACATTAACGCTTTATATATTTACCTAGGAATGGGTTTTTCAAAAGTAGATGCAATTTACGTTTATGCTAACGTTTTTTTAAATGCTCAAACAGATCAAAATATAGCAAGAATGAGGAAAATTGTTGACTATATTAATAAGTTTTCGAATGAAGAGTTTGCTAAAAGGCAGATCTAAGTTATATTTGTTACAATGTTTACACCAGAAGAAAATACAGATGATTCTTACGACATCTTCGGGGACGACGATGGGGTGTATGAAGATGAAGAAGATTATTTTGAGGGAGATTACCCGGATGAAAAAAACGGTGAGCGAAGTCAAAGTACCATATATATTGATGAGTTAGAGGGGGTTGATTTTAGTTCTCTTGATGGGGATTTTAAAAGTTCTTTGAAAAAATTAAGTAAGGCACATGATCGCAACGAGACAAAGATTAAAAAAATCATTGCTCCAAGCAATAGAGCTTTAATTGTAGAGGGCAAAAGTAAAATTGAGGATGATCCTTTTTTTCAAGTGCCTCGTAAATTATCAGCTCGCATTGGCCCAAAACAGAAAAAAGTTGCAAACAAAAGAAAAATAGTTAACACTTTAAAATTAAATAAAGATTGGGGTGTAAAAAAACACGCAACTATATATTCTGATGGACCCAAAGCAATAAGTCGCATATTAGTTCCAAGGGATAGAAAAGTTATTGTAGAAGGGGTTCAAAAGTTTATTTTAAGTGAAGATTGTTCCGTAAATGACTACAAAAGTATTGGGTATTGCAATGGAAAAAAGCTAAAGGAAATAGTATTTACCATTAACAATGATGGACATAACGACTTTACAATTGAATTGTTCAATCCAAGTACTCCGTTAGATTACTACCAGGCAACAAGTCAAAACGTAAATGATAAAATTGTTGTAGCGGGATCTAATGTAGCAAATGTACAGTATACGGATGTTTTAAGCCACATGATGTCAAATCCGGCAAAAATATATAATAGTAAAATAGCAATTACTGCGCCAACTAATAATATTTTGTTTAATCAAAGAAGTCAAAATTTCAGGATGATTCAAAAAGATTTGACGGCAGTAATGGATATTCAGTCAATAAATATTGATTTGATGTTAGATCCTTTTCAGGCTCAGAGTAATATAGTTGCATTTAATTATTTAAAAGAGTTGAATAGGCCGTATATTCCAGATGGCATGGATGTATTAAGATATACTGTATTAGCAGGATGTACGGTTTCAATCGCATTTTACTATGAGCAGAAAAAATTAAAAAAATTCTTTTATAAAGAAACGAGAGATAATAAATTTATGTTATAATTATGAGTAATTTTTTACCATCTACAAAGTTTATCAATGTTACAAGAACTGTGACTACCTCTACTATTGTTGAGGATAGTGATCAGGTATTAAATTGTGACACTACTTTGTCTGCTGTAACAGTAAATCTTAAGGAAATACCTGCAAACTATTGGAGTACATTTTATAAGCTTTATATTAAAGACTCTGGCAATAATGCATCTGTTAATAACATTACTATTGTAGCGCCAACGGGATTTAAAATAAATGGAGCTCAAAGTGTTGTTATTAATATAAATGCTGGTTGTTGTTTAATTAGAATAAGCACAAACACAGATTATTTAGCGGATTTTAGCTTTGGTGTTGTTGGAAACAACTCTATTGTGGTGCAAAATACGGCATATGTCATGAAAAACGGTAGTGATTCTACCGGCTTAGTGGAGCGATTTGATAGACCTTTTTTAACAATAGGAGCAGCAATATCGGCATTGAATACCGCATTTCCCACAAGGTCTATTACATCAAGGGTACAAGTAATAGTTGAAGATGGAACTTATATCGAAAATATTGATTTGCAAAAATATATTGACTTATACTTAGGAAATAGTGTAATTGATGGTTATATATCAGATAATGACGTAGATTTTGGAGCTATTGATGATGGGTATTGGCATAATATTATTTACGGTTCTGCTCAATTAATTAGGCAAACTGCAGGTTCTTTTGGACAGGCAGTTATTATTACAAGTTCAAATAATAATATTCTTATAAATTGTGACTTAATCGCTAGTTATAAAAATGATGCCGTGGCCATGTTGGGAGGATATTGTAAAATTATTTGCAATAACATACAAGGTAGATCTGATAAGGCTACATCTCATAACGCAATTAACATGGCCGTTGCAAATGACGCAAGGTGCATTTTAGAAGTTGTAGGAGCAAATATTGATACTTATATTGGAGGTATTGCTCCAAGTATCGATTTTTCCGGGACAACATCACAAACACTTAGCCTTATTAATTGTGCAGTAAGAACAAAAATAAACAGTGGCGCAGTTTTATCGGCAATTACAAGCGGCAGAACGTCGGTTAGTGTTTATGGGATTTTGAAGCTGTACAATTGTACTATTTATTCTCAAAACGGAGGAAGCATTCAAGTATTAGCATCAAGTGATTTACAGGTATATTATATACATTCAAACATAGCAAATTCTGCTACTATTGTTGCAGGAACATTGACGGTTTCATTAGGAACATTAACAGTAAATGCGGCCTTACCATATTAAAATTAAAAAATGGCAGATAGATTAGAAAAAATAAAAAAAACAAAAGCTTTTATGTTGTTACCAACAACAAAAAGTAAAGACATAGAGTGGATAAACTGGATGAAAATTTTAGATAAAGATTTTGATCGTGATACAGCTGTTTCTTTATTTGTAAGGCTTTGGGGTAAGCGAGGAACCTCAGAAGCAAGAACAGTACAACTACGTGAATTTATGAAAGATAAATATAAGTTAGATCTTTCAGAAGGCATTATAGATAATGTTGTTGATTTAGGAGGAGATATTGGAGATACTTTATCTGGAATATTTAAGGTTGGAAAAATAACGTTTTTTGTAGTAGGTGGAATTGTTGTATTTGCAATAGGAGCCGCTATTTATAATATTATTAAAAAGCCAAGCAATTTAATGGCTTTTACACCGGCTGGAAGAGCTGCTAAAATTATAGGAGGAAGGTAATTATGACACCAAAAAATAAAAAAATATTAGTAGGTATTTCAATAGGTATTGCTGTAGCCGGTACGGGATATCTTTTATATCGTAGAAACGAAAACAAAAAAAACAGTGTAGCTCTTTTAGAATACATTGATTCTTTGCCTAAAGTGAATACGTCTGGCGCAAGGGTAGAACTTGCTAATAACGTAACTCAATCTGTTATTAATGAAATTAATTCTACATCGGTTAGTGCTTTAAATGGTAAATCATTAGTGTTTGATGGTAAATCATTTGTATTAGGTAAAGATAATAATGCAATAACGGCAAAAGTGACTGATATCGCTAAGCAATTGTATACTTCTATGAAAGGTGTTAACATTACATCAAATGTAGCTGAATTCATGAAAGCATTTACACGAATAGGCAATAAAAACGCGATGGTTTACATGAATATTATTTATAAAACATTTTATGGAGAAACTATGTGGCAAGCTATTAATGGAGAACAATGGCTATATACAGGTAATAGCAAAAAATTAGATGTTTTAAACATTGTGGATATTCCAAACTATAATCCGGCAATTACAGCACATTTAGTAAAACTTAAATAATAAAACAAAATGAAAGACGCATTATCATTATACAAAAACAATATCATTGGTACCGTGGCCGGAGTTGCTGCAGGGTATCTTTTGGCAAAAAAATTAGGCTTTTCTAATAAAATAACAGTTATTCCTTTCTGTGTAGTTGGCAGCATTTTAGGTGCAACCATACAGCATTATATTACATCAAGAAATGGAATTCCAACCGCAGCAATGACAAAATAATATGGCAATTACAGTAATAAAAAATTATGGCCAAAGAGCCGTAACCGCAGGAAAATCTAAGAAAGGATTAATCATTGGGATATCATTATTGGTAGCTACCGGTATTGGTTTGCTTATCTGGCATCTTCATGAAAAAAAGAAAGCAAAACTTTTAGCTGGTAACGATGGTAAAGCTAGCGCCCCATCTGCTCCGTCGGATCAAAGTTCAAGTACGCCTCCTTCTAATAACACAAGTGGGTCCTCATATTCTCCTGTAAATACTATTAGTTCTAGTACTAATCCAATAACAGTTCAAAGTGGGATGCCTCAAGATGTGTTGGCATTTCAAAAATGGATCAATAAAAATAAAGGAGCAACTTTAAAAGAAGATGGCATATATGGTCCAAAAACAAAAGCTGCGTGGACTTCTTACGGATTAGAGTATCAAAAAATTGAAGGAATGAAATTACAGCCATTTACTGATTATAAAGGAAATCCAATTGGTAAAGCTGTTTATTCAAGATATGCGGGTTCTGATATTTTTGACGGAACTGTAGCAGATAATGTTTTTAACAAAATTGCAGCTACTACGAAAATACAACCGATGGGGAAAGTAGCTAAAGTTTTACCAACTAGCACTGGATCATTTGTTGTTTTCAGTGGTGCACCAGGTAAATTTTATAAAATGCATTCAGCTCACTTAAATATTTTTGCATAATGAATAAAAAAGATACAGCTATAATAATTGGTTCTCTTGTAATTTCAGGGGCGGCTGTAGCTTATTTTTATAATAAATTCCATAAAAAAAGCCCGGAAATTGCTTCAAATGTACCAACACAAAAAACAGATGGTATTAAGTCTATACTTTTTGTGGGGGATAGTAATACTGAGGCGCCTTGGAGTTATGCGGATAAAATTAAAAAAATGTATCCGGCTATTTCAGTAAAGAAAATAGCAAAGCATAGCATGAAAACGGACTGGATACTAAATGAGCTTAAAAACGAATTGGCTAAAAACAAATATGATGTCGTGTCTGTTTTGGGAGGAAGTAATGATATTTATGCAACCGGGAAAAACGATACTGCAAAAGCTAACTTAGAAAAAATGTACCAAATAAGCAAAGGTGCCGGATCAAAATTTGTAATAGTTGCACCTCCTAATAAAAATTTTTATACAAACGCAACGCCGGAAAAACAAAAGTCTTTACAAGATTTGTTGAATTGGGAAAAAAATACGGCGCCAAAAGATTATTTTATTGATTTTTGGACCATGACAAATAATAAAAATTTGTTTAGTAAAGGAGATGGTTTTTTACATCCACAATCAGCAGCACACGATATATTAACAAACGATTTTTCTACCAAATTAAATTTAAAATAGATGTTAGATTCAAAAACAATACAGTTGTTAAGTGGCGCAAAAGAAAACGTTGCAAATGTTTGGCTTCCATATTTTAATCAATATTTTCCAAAATATGGATTAACTACATCGGAGCGTATTGCATCATTTTTATCTCAAGTAGGACATGAAAGTGGAGCTCTTCTTTATACAGAGGAAATTGCTAGTGGTTCTGCTTATGAAGGGCGTAAAGACCTTGGTAATACAGTTGCCGGAGATGGAGTTCGTTTTAAGGGGAGGGGGTTAATTCAAACTACTGGTAGAAAAAATTATCAAGACTTTAAAGATAAATTTGGAATTGATGTCATTAATAACCCCTCTTTGTTAGGTGCTAAAAATGCATTAGTAGCTACTCCTGAACAATTAAAAAACTCATTGCTATCTGCGTTAGAATATTGGACAAAAAAACGAATTTATCCCTACAAAGATTTATCTTTTAGTAAATATAATTCAGGTAAAATAACTCCCAAAGCTTCTATTTTAAATAGTGAAAGTTTAAATGAGTTGTCCGACAAACTTGATTTATCTAAGCCTATTACAGACCCAACTAATTCAGATACAATAAAAAAAGTTACTCAGGTAATTAATGGGGGGCAGAATGGAATTGAGGATAGATTAAGTCGATTTGAAAAAGGCAGGAATTACATTAAAGACGTTGCTACTACTACATTAAAAAACATAAACACTGCCACTGAGGTAGTAAAAAAAAATCCCTTGAAAACGGTAGCAATAGCGGCAGCGGTAACGATACTGATATACACGGGATATAAATTAATTAAAAAGAATATTTAAAAAAAACATCATGGTAAATTTAATAACACAAAGAAGCAACCAAAACCCAACTACAAAATATAATGTAATCGAAGAGGATCCAAGCAGCTTCTTTGATGCTGAAAATGCAGAAGGTTCTAGTGATTTTTCTGAGGCAGGTGGGCTTAAAAGAATGGTTAAGCATCGTCGCGAAATTCAAAAAACACGCCAAAAAAGACGTAATGTAAAAACACAAACTAAAGGGCAAGCTAGAGTCCAAAGAAGTAGTGCAAAACAAACGCAAGCACAATCTCAGCGAGATGTTGCAAAAGCTATTGGTAAACAAGATGATTCTGCTATGGCAAATGCTTTAGCCGCTAATGCAATAGCCCCAACGCCAGAAGTAAAATCCAACAAAGGAATGATTATAGGACTTAGTATCGCCGGTGTGTTAGTTATAGGTGGAATTATTGCATTTGTTATTTACAAAAAGAAAAAAAATAAATAATGAAACGGAAAAATAAAACTTTGTTTATAGCAGGGATTGCTGTAGCATGTGTAGCATACGCTGTAAAAAACTCTAAAACAGAAGATAAATTGTTGCGAAACGTGTCTTCTATTGCTATTCCGTTAGGGTTAGTTGTATCAACAATTGCATATTTATCAAACGTAGACTAATGAAACTTCAAAAAAAACACATTATTGCAGGGGTTATTGGTATTGTTAGCGTTTCGGTAGCAGTTCTTTATTGGCAGTATAAAAAATTAATGGACTATTGTGTTTCTTTAAACAAAGTTCTGTTGAATAAATTTAATATTAGTGAAGCGAGCATTGACTTATATTTGAATTTTAAAAACAATAGTACTTTAAAGCTAGAAATAGTTTCTCAGGAATATACAGTTTTAATTAATAATAAAGAGGTTGTTAAGGCGGGGAACTTAAATTCATTATCTATTGCACCAAATTCGACCTCTGTGTTGTCGGTAAACGTTGCGTTTAGTCCGTCAAAACTTATTAACACTATTGGAAGTTTAGCCGGTGATATAGTGCTTAATCCTCAAAAAATAAACGTTACAATTGACGTAAAGGTAAAGGTTAAGTTATGGGCGTTTACCATTTCTATTCCTTATGAATTTAAGTCAACGTTAAAAGATCTGTTGGCAAATAAACAAGAGAACAATAGCACAACTAACACTAAAAAGTGTTAATTTTGTATAAACCCAAAAAGTAATATTATGTTAGAAGGATTATTAGGTAATTTAATTAATAAAGAAGAGGCTGTAAGAGAAACGATAACAGATGCGTTAAATGATTTGTCAGAAGAGTTAAACCTTCCGTTTAGCAAATTTTTTGTAATGATTAAGCCAATTGATGAAAAATTTAATTTTAAACTACACGTTTTTATATTAAACGATTCAAATATCCCTCAGTTTGTAAGAGAATTAACTGTGAAGGAAATAGTTGGTTAATAAAAACCACAATTATTTCCTGTTTAAAAATAATAAATGAAAGTAACAGGAAACGTTAAATATATACCGGCAGGAGTTACTCAGTATATTGTAGATGGTAACGATGGTGAAATAAACGTAGATACTTCTGCGAATGTAATAACTATTATTTTACCTAACATTATTAATAGTGGATATGCCAATACCGACAAGGGATTTATTATAAATGATATTTCCGGTAATGCGGGCACTTATAATATTACAATCGTTGCATCTAATAATACCGTAAATAGCCAATCTAGCGTATTAATCTCAACTAACGGTGGAACAGCAAAATGTTCTATTGCCGGTATGAACGAGTGGTTTATTGTTACGGAACCTGTAACAAGTGGAATGTCTGGTAATTTGACAGCAAATTATATTCCAAAAGCAGCAACATCTTCTACACTAAATGATAGTGTTATTTATCAAAGTGGAACTCGTATTGGCATTGGAACAATTAACCCAGTATCAAGATTAACTGTTACTGCCATTGACTCAGATTCATGCTTTATAATATCACAAAGATATGGGGCTAATACTGATGCAGCAGGATTTGGTGCCATGAAAGCTAGGGGAACTGAGTCTTCCCCATCTCAAATATTATCGGGAGACTCAATGTTGACCGTTAACGCATTTGGATATAAATCTAGTGGGGCTTTTTCTTTAGCTGTTGGTAGAATGGTTTTTTATGCGAGAGAAGACTTTACCGGATCGGCTAATGGTACAGCATTTAAATTAAGTACAACGCCTATTGGATCTACTGTTGATGTATTTAATTTTGGAATAAACGAAAATGGAAATGTAACAATTGGAGATTCCACACTTAGTTCACCTTCTAGGTTATACGTTAAAGGAATTGATTCCACTTCTTTAAATTATGCTATAAAGGTTGACGACTCAACTTCGTCACCATTGTTTTATTTTAGAAACGATGGTAATTTAAAAATTACACCAAATGGGTCCGGTGTGGCTGCAATTGAAATAAATACACGTTCAGCACAAGATTCTAAAATATATTTTTCTACAAATAATTCGGCTACATTAAGAGGTCAAATTTATTTAGAAGATTCAACCCAAACTTTTAATTTTTATACTCAAAATAATGACACTATTTTTTGGAATGGGGTTGGTCTTGCTCAGGTTAAAACATTAACTTTATTTACTAACACAACGGCTAAATTTGAAAGTAATATAGGTATTGGTGGTGATCCTTTAACTGATTCAAGACTTGCTATACAAGGAGCTAGCGCTGATTCTACAAGTTACGCTTTAAAAGTAAATAATCTTACACCTTCAGCTTTGCTTTACGTGAGAAATGATGGTTTAGTTTCTATGGCACTTTTACCTACATCAAATGCAGGATTGAGTACCGGGGATTTGTATGTTGCCACTGCTGCAACTATTTTAGCAAATGGAGATAAAGTTGTAGGGTGGAAAGTATAAAATAATGTATCTCATAAATTAAAAATAAATAACATGAATTTTGAATTAAAAGACGTAGTCTCAGTAGGAGATGTAAAATCACAAGACGAAAACAATTCTTTACAATATTTAAACATTACTGTAGGAGTAGTAGGTAATCCACACAACATGGTCGAAACAAAAACCGTGGAATATGTTTTTCCAAACACTATTACCATACAGCAGGCTAAAGATGGTGTAATTCCATTTGCACAAAATTGGGTAGCAACTAATTATCCTGAAATATAACTTGTAAAAAACGTAAATTATTAAACTATGAAAATATTAAATTTTAATTGGGAATTAAAAGATTTAAACGGGAATAATATTGGTAATGCCGGAGTATTATTAGCTGAAATGTTAGTTATGGAAAACAAAGGTGACGCAATTAAATATTTTGATTGGGCCATGAGTTTAAATGGGAAAAAAACTATTGAGATAGACGATTCTGATTTGCTTAAAATAAAGCAATTAATTAATAATAACGAAAGGTTGACATTGCTTGTTAAAGCACAGTTATTACGATATTTAGAACATTTTAAAATTGATTTGTAAAAAACGATGAGTAATATAATAAAAACGTGGACATATAACGTAACAAATGGTAGCTTAACAATTGATTCGTCTTTTGGTTTAAGAAAATTATCTATCTTATTAACATCGGGCACCGGTACGTATAGTGGCAATTTACAAGCAGGATTGTTGCAATCTCAGCCTTTAGATTTAATTATTGGAACCCCTGTAACAATAGGTGATCCACAAGTAATATTGGATGGGATAACGTTAACAACAACTGGGACTATACAAATAATAGCTAGATAATAAAAAAGCGATTAAAATAAACATATTTATAAATTAATTAAAAGTAATAAAAAAGCATGGACGATTTTGGATTTCAACCAAGTGGTGGCATTAGTCCAGCGGATTTAGCACGACTAACAAAACTTGAAAATAATGAATACAAAATATTATACTTCGCGGCCATCAGTACAGCAACAGGCACAATCACGAAACCCACAAATTCGACAATCTTATTGGACCAATTTTATAGCGGTGGCGACGCTATTGTGGAAACACTTAGTAACGGGCAACCTACCGGACAATCTCCGCTCACCGCTGGTGGTGCTGTGGTATCGGTATCTAGTTTTGATACAAGTGGTAATTATGTTCTCTCTGGGACTCCTACTAGTTTTGATGTAGCTTTAGTTTATATTTTCAAAATAAAAGCTATTGATTATTCTAACGTCGATTTAGCAAATGTATTATTGATGGGTACTTTGGAGACTACATCAACAATAGGTGCTATTATAAATGGTGCAGATAGTGCAACTCCAAATGATACAGATTTAGTTATGTCTGTAGATAATGCCGTAGCTAAAAAAAATACGTGGACACAGATTAAGGCTTTCTTAAAAACTTATTTTGATTCAGTTTCACAAACACTAACAAATAAAAGAATAACGCCACGAGTATTAACAATTACAAGTAGTGCAACGCCTACTATTGATACTAATTCATATGATTGCGTTGATATAACAGCTTTAGCGGCAGCCATCACCTCTTTTACAACAAATCTTAGTGGTACAGCTACTAATTTTCAAAAATTAATAATAAGAATAAAAGATAATGGAACAGCGCGAGCAATTACATGGGGGGCATCATTTGTGGCACTTGGGACTGCGCTTCCAACTACAACAGTAATAAATAAAATATTAACCGTCGGTTTTATTTACAACACTACAACAAGTACGTGGGGTTGTGTAGCTAGCGCACAAGAAACATAAAATGGCAGCAAGATATTGGGTAGGCGGTAATGCCAATTGGGACGGTATAGCAGGTACTAAGTGGGCCACTACAAGCGGTGGCGCAGGTGGTGCTGCTGTTCCAACATCTGCCGACGATGTATTTTTAGATAATGGAGCCGGTACCGGTAATGTCACTATTACAGCGTCGGCTACTTGTAAAGCCTTGGATTGCACGGGATATGTTAATACACTTGCTGGATCTTCTGCATTACAGGTAAATGGAAATTTAACGGTAGTTGCAGGAATGACTTTAAGTTATAGCGGAACAATTACTGTAAATGCAACTTCTACTATAACCAGTAATGGTAAAACATTTCCAGGTTCATTTATTTTCCTTTCCTCAATTACAATTACACTAGCTGATGCATTTGTTGTAACTGGAAGTTTTACGATGAATGCAGGTGGAACATCTTTATTTAATGGGTTCACCGCAACTATTGGCGGTAATTTTGCAATTAACGCTCCGTTTAATTCATCCAGTACAACTAGTTTTATATTAAATGGAACTGGAACTTGGAGCGGTGGCGGGCGTGTCTCTAATAGCTTAGAAATTAATACAGCTGGAACTATTACAATTAGTGGATCGCCAGTTGTTGGGGGTGTAGCTGGAAATATATTAAAATATACGGCAGGTACAGTAGTGACTACTGGAAGTACTCTTATTATTAATGGTGCTTATACTATTGATACTGGAAGTTTAGTGTGGAATAATATAACATCTGGTGGCGTCGGTTTTACTGGCACTTTATCAAGTGATTTACTTATAGGTGGAAATTTGTCGACTGGCGTAAGTCAACCTAGTGCGTTTAATGGATTTAATGTATATGTAGGTGGTAATTTAACTCTTTCTTCTCAAATTAGTGGAACAAGTGTTTTAAGATTTAATGGCACCACTAGTAGTACCTGGTCTGGAAATGTTTCTGTATTTAATAGCATGATTATTGAAAAAACAGGCGCGGGTACATTTACTATTAGTGGCACTGTGATTTACAGGGCAGGTACTTTAACTTACACGAGTGGCTCAACAACTACAACTTCAAGTACCGTCCAAATAACAGCAAGTTCAACTCTTAATACAGCCGGGATGAGTTTTAACAACATAGACATAACAACTGGCACAGTAACAATCAACTCTCTACTAACAATCACGGGAACCTTATCCGTAGGTACTGGTGGAAATGTTTCTTTTATTGGAACTAATGGATTTACATGTGGAACTTTTAGTTGCGTTACAGCGGGCAGAACGATAACATTTACACAGTCTAAAACTTATACAGTAACTAGTAGTCTAGTAATTACAGGGAGTTCTGCAAGTAGAATAACGTTTACATCATCATCAACAGGAGCATTATTTAATTTACAGGTAGGGGCTACTCAAAATGTTCAAAATTGTAATGCAACATGGATTGATAGCAGTGGCGGACAAACTATATATACAAGCGCCGGAACTCTTAGTAATACAACAAATTGGAGTATTTCAGGTGGTAATTTTTTCTTAATGTTTTAAAAAAAATAATATATGACACAAATAAATAATGATTGGATTACTCTTAGTGAACTTAGAAAAGGCGTAAGAGTTCAGCGCAAATTTGCAGGATTAGAAACGCTTATTGATGAGCAAAATAATGTCAAGGGATGTACGGTGAAGTATTGGGAACGTGAGTTATATCCAAACGACGACGTTATAAAGACAGAGCTTAAGACATATCTTTTAGAAGATTTGGCTTATACCGAGGTAGAAGAAAATGGAATTACTTATTATATGGAGCCATTAGCGGTATTAAGTGGATTTATACAAGCGTTAGGTTATCCGGGTATAATTAATCCATCAAGAGAAACTTTAGAAAATATCGTCATTTTGCCTTTAAATGTGCAAAATGAGTATCCGTTAAGGAGAGATACAAGAGAAAAATTTTTAAAATAATTATTATGATTAAAAGACTATTCATAAATATTGGCTTGTATTTTTTAGCAAAATTTTTAAAAACAATATTGTTCCCTGTTGGAATTTTATTAACTATTTGGATATGGTTGACTAAAATTAAAAATCCAAAATTAATTTTAAACGATATAATTAATATTGTTCACGGAATTAATTTAATTATTGACTGCCTCGGAAATGTAGTGTTACAGGTGCCGATGAATGAGTATTTGATTAAGTCTGACGGGTATAAATTTGGGAATAGAAAAGAAGCTATAAGTAGTGCTATGGGAAAGAATGAGTTGATGAATAAGCTTTTAGATTTTGGTAAAAAAATAAATAATGCGTTAAGTTTTGTAGATAAAAACCATTCAATTGAATCCATAGACAATGTCGTATAAATTATTATTAATTTTAACCGTATGGTTTAATTATTCATATTGCCAAAACGATTACAAGCCATATAAGGTCTTTTTTGCAACGTCAATAGTTACGGCTGCTAGTATACCAATGTATGCCATGGTTAGTGATGATGATAAAGTAGGCAAAGTAGCTTATGGAAGTATGGCTGCAATATCTGTAAGTTCTGCATTAATTGGAACTGGTTTATATTTAAAGGTCAAAGAAAACAGAAAGCCGTTTTTACATTATGGCTTAATGGTAATTGCAGGATCATTAGATGGGTTCAACGAAGAAATTACACATCATTACGATAAGGTAAAATCAAAAATGCCTTATCTAAACGACCAATGGTTCAATCCTTCTATTAGCTGGAGTAATAAATACAAAAATCATGATGTTAATCAGGGCCCAGCTTTTTTGGGGGCTAAAACAATATTTGTCGCCGGCACTGACGCTTATCATGCAAGTAGGTCCTTAAATAAAGTTTTTGTAATGGGCGGAATATTTACGTTTGATAATAACAAAAGTGTAAAAAAAAGGATAAAAAACATTATACTTACATCGCTTGTATACACTACGTCAAAAGGATTAACACATTATATACTATCTAAGTAATAAATAAATAATAAATAATATTTTGTCTTTTAGTAAAAATTATTATTTTTAAAGTAAGATTTTTAAATAAAAAAACTACATGCATACGTCAATAGACCTCTCAATAACTGATACTATAATAAATAATCCAAAAGTTGGCGCAACTGTTACCGCCGCTACTCTTGCCGCCTCAAACATTCTTCCTATTATAAATGGCGATCATATTGATCCCTTATTTATGGATTTATTGCAGGCTGGCGCATGGGCAACAACTATTTTTGTTGGTATTCTAACCGCTATCGGCTGGATAAAAAAAATGTTTTTTGATAAACCAAAACCTAACTCTAAATAATGCCAAAATTTGATAATCCATCCCAGTTTTTTTCTTGGTTTTTCAGCGAAATGTTAAAAAGCTTTTCTAAACAACCATCATTTTTTTCATCTAAAAAAATAGAGCGCTTCATGACTTTTTTAAATGCCATGATTGCATTGGATATTTGTATTTATTGGTTATTAGTTCATGATAAAATAACCTGGGAAGGTTCTGTGGGTATTTATACGGCCCAAATGCTATATGCCGGATATCAAACAAAACAAATTTTTAATGATAAAACAAAGATAATTACTGAATCTGAAACTGATAAGTCGGGATCAGAAAGTTCTTCATCGATAACATCTGAAAACTCTTAATGTGGTAGTAAAACAAAAATATCTTTTTTATGTTATTGCTATTCTAGCTTTTTTGTGTGGATATTTATATTATGTAAATTATCACAAAAACATAATTTCTAGCTATGACAATGGAATTTATGAAGATCGTATTGATAGTTTAAGCGCTGATAATACGAGGTTAAACAACCATCTTTTATTCCGGGATAAACTCGACAGCATCCGCTCAAAAAAACTGGATTCTTTATTGGTTGAAAATAAAAACCTATTTGAGTCCCGTAAAAAAATTAAAAATAAAATAACTACATATGACACATTTAAAAGCGTTGATATTAATGCTAGTGCTGATTCCATGCGCTATATTCTCTCAGAAGCTGGTTTCCGTTAATGGAGAACCATTAATAGGTTATACTCAAAGCCAAAACGATTATATTTTTAAATCTATTAAACAGCTTAAATTATTTAGAACCTCTGATTCTATTTGTAATAGCTTAATGAATAATCTTAATTTAACCATAAAATTAAAAAATGAGCGAATTGCCAGTGATTCATTAGATAAAATAGATCTTAAGAAAATAAACAAAAACACCGAAGAAAAATATTTGTTATGCAATCAAAAAAATAAAGCCTTAGATTTAACGATTCATGGTCTAAATAAAGACCTAAACAGACAAAAGGTATATAAATGGGTTGCTATTGTAGCGGGAGGCGCCGTAAGCTCTTATTTGGGCTACAAATACATTACCAAATAAAGTTGTCCCGACAGGTCTCGAACCTATACTCTTCTGGACCAAAACCAGACGTGTTGCCAATTACACTACAGGACAATTAATGGTGTTAAATATACCAATTATTATTTAATCAAAGCAAAAAAAACCGGTTTATCCGGTTTTTTTTGCTCTTTATTAATCTCTCTAAAATCAATAATAGAATTAAACCTGAAGCAACCCCGTCCGAAACGAATTCGGCATGAAAGCAAAAGCTTGGGATTGTTGATTTAATCTCATGATGTAAAATTACTACTTATTTTTTATATTTACAAAAAATATTTAATTTTTTATTTAACACTAATTTTGTGTGAAAAGTACTGTTGTAATAATTAAACCTAATGGTGTCTATAATCGCATTACAAATAGCGGTTAATTCCCAAAACAAGGAACCCAAAATCAAACAAACAACAGTAATTACCACTTAAAAAATTGTTTGATTGTTGCTCCAAATCCTTCTATTTGCTTGTACTCTCCCCACACTTGAATAAATGCCAAAAAAATTATTAATATTGTAAAACAACCAACAAATATACTAAGCGCTAAGCTTGTAAAATGAATGTTTACATCTATATTTACTACTATACCAAAAATAATGGCAAGCAATGGGAAAATTAATTTTTGTGGGTTTTGTTTAAAATAGTTTTTCATTTTTTTTAAGTTTAAGTTTAAGTTTATTTTTTAACCGTAAATATCAATATGTGGAAGGTGCTCAATTTTAAGTCCAATTTCCTCACGGACTATGTTTAACTGAAACGCATTACGATATTTGTCATGTTTTTTACAACAAAAATTATAATCGTACATAGTTGTTTTTGCTGCCTCTTCCTCTGATATTAAATTATAGCAAACATCACAATAATGAGATTTATGATCAGGAGATGTACCATTTCTCATATTAAACATGTATTCTCTATAAGCGAGGATAGCTTTTTTAACATCTTCTGGGTTAATATCCGGGCATTTTTCAGCGAGATGCTCTGATAATTTTTTAAAAGGTACTCTAAATGATTTCATGACTTAGATGTATTTACGTGGTTTAATTCCAAATTTAGCTCGCTCAACATCGATTTGCATAGTCATTTTACTTTCTCGGTGATCACAGCAAGTAACTATGTTGTCAGTGTTTTCAATTGTTTTAAGATCTTCTTCGTTAAGCTCTTTATCACAAATACAACAACATAATTTAAATATATGGTGGTAATGTTTATGGTTTACATGAACACAATCAATCGCAAAATGCATTAATGCTTCAAATGGCACGGCGGCCAGCTTTTGATCATAAGAAATTAATTTTTTTGTATCCCTACAAAACTCTTCCAGATGGGCCGGAACGTTGTCGTAGTGTCCATTTATTTTTTTATTGTTACTCATAATTACATATTTAATTGAAAATTTATTTTTAAAAAATGATATCCAAAGCTTTTTAATTTGCTCATAGTTTTTGTTTAATTAGCTTATAAAACTCAACTTTTGACTCAATGTTATTTTCTAAGTTATCCCAGAAAATACGGCCAAGAAAATCTTTAATAGCAGGATCAGTTTTAGCTTTTTTATA
>ERZ650308.319-NODE-319-length-25625-cov-10.114705_pt1 | contig 25625 bp, 19 predicted proteins | sample MGYA00376244_ERZ650308 | MGnify/ENA primary metagenome ERZ650308 (study PRJEB26733, sample SAMN07839295) | wastewater metagenome | biome: small river; feature: stream; material: water | place: USA: North Carolina | collected 2016-04-26 ... | reverse complement strand
ATAATACAATACACTTCACATCTTCTTGTGGAGTGTATTTTGTTTCATAGCCTTTTCAATTTATTTTATGCAAAAGTTTTTAGTAGTTATCATGTTGAGTTTGGGGGCATTTGCTTGTACGCCTAATAATGTTAAAATTAGTGCTTCAATAGGTAAGCAAATAGACAGTGCTGGAATGCAAGGTAGTTTTGCATTGATGGAAAACAGTACTGAGGCTTTTACTATTTTTAATTTGTCGGCTTATAAGGATAGTGGATATGCACCATTAAATACCTTTTTTGCTTTGCCAGTTTTAATTGGATTTGATCAGGGGAAATTGAATGCCGATACCAATACTTGGGTAGCGCTTGACTCAACTGCTTATTACCAACAACTGATCCAGCAAATTGGAAGAACAAGCTTATTACAAGAGATTGATTCAATACATTATGGGAAAGGCATTGTCAGCGCTAATATGGATGGTTTTTGGAGGGACGAATCTTTATTGATTACTGCAGATGAACAATTAGGTTTTATCAAACAGTTGTATTTTAAATCACTGCCTTTTCAAAAACGTAGCCAAGAGTTATTTAGCAAAATGATTTTGAAAGAGCAAAATTCTAATTACAAATTAAGTTATTTAGTTGCCACAGATACTGCGCTTGGAAATCAAGCATGGGTAATTGGATATGTTGAAGAAAACTTACATCCTTATTTCTTTGTGCTTCATACAAGTGCAACAGACGGGAAGGACTTGAAAAATAGAAATATCAATTTATTAAAATCAATCTTGACAAAAGAAGGTTTTTTTAAAGGGGTTCGTTAAATTGAATGATCATTTTTTATTTATAAGAAAGCTTTATGCAATACTATTCTGAATCACTTACATCTTATAAGCGCGTAATCACAAGATCTGTCAAAGTGGGCAATCTGGTAATTGGTGCTGGACACCCTGTGCGTGTTCAAACGATGACAACGACAGATACCATGGACACAGAAGCCACTGTAGCCCAAGTGATTCGTTGTATTGAGGCAGGTGCTGAATTGGTTCGAATCACTGCGCCAAGTAAAAAGGAGGCAGAAAATTTAGCCAATATTAAAGCCATCCTCCACTCCAAGGGGTACACAACGCCATTGGTTGCAGATATTCATTTTACGCCGAATGCGGCTGAAATTGCTGCTAAGGTTGTAGAAAAAGTAAGAGTGAATCCAGGTAATTATGTAGACAAGAAGAAGTTTGAACAAATTGATTATACCGATGCGGAATATGTAGAAGAGATTGAACGTATTAGAGAGCGATTTACGCCGCTTGTGCTTATCTGCAAAGAGCATGGAACCGCAATGCGCATTGGAACCAACCATGGATCTCTAAGTGATCGTATCATGAGTCGTTATGGTGATACTGCAATTGGTATGGTGGAGAGTGCGATGGAGTTTTTGAGAATTGCTAGGAGCTTGGATTATCATCAGATCATTTTGAGTATGAAATCAAGTAATCCTCAAGTCATGGTACAAGCTTATCGATTATTGATACAACAAATGCAACAAGAGTTCAATGAATTGTATCCATTGCATTTGGGGGTGACAGAAGCTGGTGATGGAGAAGATGGAAGGATAAAAAGTGCAATTGGTATTGGGACATTATTAGAAGATGGCATTGGCGATACCATTAGAGTGAGCTTAACAGAGGATCCTGAATTAGAGATCCCGGTATGTAAAGACTTGGTTAAAAGGTACCAAGCTATATCAGCACCCGGTGCTGATATAGTTCCGTCTATTACTCAACTACCTTATAGTCCTTTTGAGTATACTAGGAATAAAACTACACCAGTAAAAAATATAGGGGGCAAGCAAGTGCCTGTGGTAGTGGCAGATCTAAGTCATTTATCCGATATCAAAGAATCCGACTTAGTAGCGATTGGTTACACATATGATCCAGCGACAGACAAATGGGCTATTTCGGATGCAGCGGCCGATTATGTATTTATTGGTAACAAGCCTTTGAGTTTTAATCTTCCCGGCACTTTAAGTATTGTGGCTAACCCAGCTGTTTGTGCACTTGCTAAGAATACAGAAAAGTACCATCCAATTTTGGATGCAGCTACATTTATAGGGTTTGAGGCAAAACATCCAGTCTTGAATTTTGTACAAGTAGATTGTTTTAGTGATTTGAATCCTATTGCGGACGAATTATTATTACAGATTGCAAAAGATGTTACGGTGGTATTCTGTTTGAGTAGTCAATGTAAAAATGCAATGCAAGCCGTAAGAAGGATGGCGATCAAATTGATGCAGTTGGATATCCACCAGCCAATTGTCCTTGTTACTGATAGTGCTTGGCAAACGACCGATGAGCATTTGATTCATTTTGCTATTGAGACAGGTGCTTTATTATTAGAAGGAATAGGAGATGGCATTTGTTTAGGTTTAACAAATGCTGCCTATGAGGCAAGTGTACATGGATCGAATGTGTCTGGTCGTAATTATTTTAACAATGCAAGTATTGAACAATTGTTAAATACAACAGCTTTTGGTATTTTACAGGCAACTAGAACTAGGATTTCAAAAACAGAATATATTTCTTGTCCAAGCTGTGGTAGAACCTTGTTTGAATTACAAGAAACCACTGCAAAAATTAGGGCAGTGACCAATCACTTAAAAGGCTTGAAAATAGCAATCATGGGTTGTATTGTAAATGGCCCGGGAGAGATGGCAGACGCAGACTTTGGTTATGTAGGAAGTGGGGTAGGTAAAATTACCTTGTACAAGGGAAAGGAAGTGATGAAGCGCAATATTGATAGCAATGTAGCAGTGGATGAATTAATTTTATTACTTAAAGAACACAATGCCTGGATTGAGCCAGGCAAATAATCATTTTATGTATTCTATATTTTACGCTTTATTTTATTTGATTTCATTGATACCATGGCCAGTTATTTACTTATTAAGTGATGGCGTGGCTTTTTTATTGAGAAAAATTTTGAAATATAGGGTTGCTGTAGTGGATCAAAATTTGGCGATTGCTTTTCCAAATAAATCAATTAAAGAGCGCAAGCAAATAGCAAAAGAGTTCTATCAGAAATTTGCTGATTCATTTTTTGAGACGATTAAGTTGATCTCTATGTCGGATAAAATTTTCACCAAGCGTTTTACATCGAATGTGGAAGTCTTAAATGAGCTCTATGCTACTGGGCAAAATGTACAACTCATGGCAGGTCATTTTTTTAACTGGGAGTTTGCCAACTGGGGTGCAGCTAAATATGGCAAGTATCCTTTTATTGCTGTCTATATGCCTTTGAGTAATGCTTTTTTTGATCGTTTGATTTTAGACATGCGTAAACGATATGGTAGTATTATGATCCCTGCTACGAATTTTAAAAATCAGTTTCATAAATACGCAACAAGTGGACAATATGCAATGGCTTTGGCAGCAGATCAGAATCCTGGCAATCCAAAGTCTGCTTATTGGGTGCCATTTTTTGGACAACTTACTCCTTTTGTAAAAGGGCCAGAAAAAGGTGCCAAGTTAAACAATACTGCACAGGTATTCATACATTTCTATAGCACTAAAAGAGGGTATTATCATGCACATTATGAAGTGATGACCACTGCGCCTAATTATTTTAAAGATGGCCAGTTGACTGCACAATATGTGAAAGTCTTGGAAGAAAAAATAAAGCAACACCCTGCGAACTATTTATGGAGTCATCGTAGATGGCGTTATCCATATGATGCTACTACTTATGGACATTTAGTAGTTACCCAATAGACGAGTTGTAATTTACAATTGAGCAACTAGTTAGATGCCTTCTGTAATAGTTGGTTTTTTAGGAGAAGAAACGATGTTGAATTTATTTTTTAAAAATTCAACTGCATCCCATCCATCCTGAACGATCCTAATATTATGGATGCCTTGTTTTTTCAATACGGAAGCGGCAAGTAAAAGTTGCTTGCCCAAATCGTCAATAATATAGATATTGAAATGCTCATCTAATTCAGACATGGCACCTGGATCGCTAAATTCAATTAAAGGAATGTTTAGGGAATCTTTGATATGTGCTTTATCAAACAAGTCTTCTGCACGGATATCTAATACCATCAAATATTCGTCAAAAGGAATATCCATCGCTAGTTCATCTACTTCTACTTCTATGATTAGATCTACTTGCTGGTCTGCTTCTACCCAAGTAGCGAAGCCGCCTTTTAAATAGCCTTTTACTTGTGTATAGCCTAAAAGTTCAAATTTCTTAATAGTAATTGCTTCAGTGCCTTCCGTACACACCAAAATAATGGGGCAATCTTGCTCCACTATTTTGAGTGCATTTAATGTTTTTATTGCATCTAGTTCAACATGAATTGCTCCAGGCACATAGCCTTGTAAAAATTCTGAACTGATTCTGGTATCAATTATTTGTACGGAATCCTCTGTCGAAAATGCTAAAAATTGAGCTAGGCTTAACTCCATATTATCCAACTAATTGTTCTACAAATTGATTCACTTGCTCAAGACGGTTGTAATCCACCATGTAAAAAATGAATTTACCTTCTCTTACAGTAATGACAATACCAGCTCTTCTTAAAATAGCTAAATGTTGAGAGGCAACTGATTGTTCTAGTCTAAGCTTTACATAGATCTCAGTTACAGTCATCTTTTGATGCTCGTCAATTAATTTTAAAATTTGCTGACGTAGTTTATGATTCAATGCTCTCAATATCATAGCAGCTTTTTTGCTATGTATTAAATCCACTTTTAATGGTGTGGCTCCATTGGCTAGTTGTAGCAAGGGTAATGATTGGTTCATGACAAATTACATATTGGGGGTTATGAATTGCTAATTAATACAAAGTTAACAATAAATCATTACATAATAATTTATAATATGTATTATTTACTTGGGATGATATAAACTTCTTTCAAGTAATTAGGGCCAACATATGCTAAGTCTTCAAATTGACCTGCATTTAATTTTGCAGTAGCCATTTCTAATAATACTTGGCTCGTATAGCCTTGTTCTTGGTAAAACACTTTATGATTCGCTACGAATTGTTTTGTTTTTGTATGTCCGTTCCCGATACAAATAGTGGGTTGTACAATGAGGCTATTCCATTGATCTGCATCGAGTACTATAGCTTGTTCTGGAAGAATGGGATTGCATGAGGCATCGTAAGTAGCGCCAAATATTTCCATCCTTCTTGCATCAATCATAGCAAAAACTTGAAAATCTTGACCAAAATCTGTTGGCAAAGATTGGATAGCAGCATGCGCCAATGCGCCTAAGGTTGATAGTCCAATGAGGGGCTTTTGTAAGCTATAAGCAATACCCTTGGCACTTGCTAAACCAACCCTTAGTCCGGTGTAACTTCCTGGGCCTAAGGTCACTGCAATAGCATCTATAGCATTGAGTGCCATGTTTTGACTTTCCAATAGTTTTGCAATGGCTACCTGAATAAAACTAGCATGGCTATGGGTTTCCTTATTGACAAGTTCAGCAATGATCTTGCCATCCTTGCTCAATGCAACAATTGCTGCGTCTAAAGCGGTGTCTATGATTAAAAAATTAGCCAAGTCGTAAAATTGTAGTACAAAAATAGGTTGGTTTTGGTCAAAAAATTAGAAATTGCAATTCTAAAATAAAATATATGTCTAAACAGATCATTCAAACCAATAAAGTACCTGCGCCAATTGGTCCATATAGTCAAGCAGTGATTGCCAACGGATTTTTATTCGCAAGTGGTCAAGTTGCATTTGATCCTGCAACTGGTGATTTAGTTTTGAACTCTATCGAAGCGGAAACGACTCAGGTGATGGAAAACATTAAAGCTATTTTAGAAGAAGCTAAAATCAACTTTGATCATATTGTGAAGACTTCTATATTTTTAAGCAATATGGATTTATTTGCAGCAGTAAACCAAGTATACGGAAGTTACTTTACTGCTAATTTTCCAGCACGTGAAACAGTTGCTGTAAAAACTTTGCCAAGAAATGTGAATGTGGAAATTAGCGTTACAGCTGTGATGCAGCCTTAATTGTAACTTGCTTTAAACTGATAATTTGTTTCAAAATAAATTTGATCCTGGGGTTCCAATATTTGGAGCCCCATTTTATTGTTGAAACAATTTGGAGCGCCACTTAGATTTTCGATCGCAATGCTTTTTCGATCATCAGGGGTGTATAGCTGTAGATAAGGATAGTTGTGAATTGGTTGTACGATAATAGATTTTCCTTGATAACTTAATATGACTTTATTGTTAGAAGCTGCTAGCAAATAGCAATCATCAAAATGCGCTTCGCCAATTTGTCTAGCTGTTTCGAAACTTTTTTCTTCCATTGTTTTACCTGTAGGGATCAATGCGTCATTCAATTCAACTTTTCCAGCAGCATGAAATTCAAGGCTATACTCATTCACTTGACCACCTAGCGTAAAATAAGGATGCCATCCATCCATGACTGGGATAATTTGATTCGATTTATTCTTGATAGTTGTTTTAGCTTGAATCAGTTGCGCTGGAAATAAGGTCCATTGCACCATGATTTCATAGGGGAAGGGGAAGCCTGGATCCGTTCCCAGATAATCAAATACAAGTTCAACAGTAGCATAGTTCTTGTCTATTGTAGTAGTGCGTATTTCAAAATTGGCATCATATACAAGTCCATGCATGGCATGTGCACCTAGATAAAATTTACTGAATTGGTAGGATTGGTTCATCCAATGATATTGACCATGATCTATACGACATGAAAATGGACTCATTTTACCACTTCTAAATCCATTCATTTCAAAACTCAAGCCATTTTCGATGTTGGCATTGTCCAATTGATTACTAGGGTTACCCAATATCAGTTCGCTCTGTTGCTGATTATGATCAACTTTCCAGCTATTCATCAATGCTCCTTTACTATGGATTGTAACAATGGTATTGCTAATGGTATCAATTAGTTGGATGCTTTTATGCTGCTGCGCTGCTTGTATCATCAGGTCAAATGCCATGGTAGCTGTTTAAGTGGAAAATTAAAACTATTCTATTAACTTTGAAAGATCAATTTTATAGTATGCGTATAATTCTATCTTTTCTTTTTATGTGCTTTGTCGGTCAAATATTTGGACAAGCTTGGTCTAAGTATGATAGTACAATGAAAATTGGAAAAGCAGGCTATCGCATTTCTTGCTTAAACAGATCACCTGATAGAAACGTATTGAATATTCGACCAGTAGGATTTAAATCTGAATCTAGAGAAGCCTCCATTGAAATTAGAGCTAGGGTGTCTGGTGCTGAAATTGACGATCTTAATAACGATGGATTTCCAGATATTGTAATTTTTATTGAGGACGGAGCAGGTAAAAAAAGCATTTTCCCAATTTGTTCTCAAGAAAATGAAAGAATTGCACCTATTTTATTTCCTGACATTTTGAATGATATGGAATTGAGCAAAGGATATAGAGGAAAAGATGAATACAAATTAGTAGAAGGCGTTTTATTTAGGAAATTCCCAGTATATCCAGCAGATACAGCTATAAAAGAGCCTACCAATAAGATAAGACAGTTAATGTATAGGGTAGTGCAAGGCGAAAGAGATTCATGGAAATTTAAAATGTTTAAGCAGTTTGACTTTACTGCTAACTAGTAACCTGCGGTAATCATTATTTTACCAACTGCCTTTTCATTCCCTGCGTCATCACGTAAAAAGATTAAATAGATACCTGAAGCAACTTTGTGCTGGTATTGATCTCTTCCGTTCCAAATTGCTTGCCCTCCGAGTGCCCTTGTTTGTGCGATCAATTGCCCTTTTAAATCGGTAATTTTAACCAATGCATTGCTGACTAAATTTTGAATTAAAATAGGACCTTGGTATGCTGGGCCAACTGGGTTTGGATAAATTTTTATCTTGTTTTGTGCACTTGCTCCTTCAGTTGCTTGTCCCTTGTAACTTATCATCTCGTCTGCAGTAATCAAAAACACATCTCCTTCTGTGGGTTCAATACCTATAGATAACACTTTATTATTAGGCAGTGGACTGTTTGCTGTTGTAAAATGTTGTAGGACTTCGGATCCATCTTTACTGATTAACCATGCGCCGTTATTGGTGCCAATCCACTTTCGATTGGCGCCGTCAACACTAATGCAATGAATAGTTTCTTTTTGAAAAAGATAACCATTGAAACCATTTCCTTCAACAATTGGCAAATAGGCATCGCAAGGTTCATTGATATTGCTACATTGAAAAAGTGCAATGCCATTGTCTGTACCAATCCAGATGGTACCATCTTTGTCTTCAGCAATAGCAGTGACTTCCATGCTAGGTAAATTACCGGCAGCTTTTCCAGTGTTCAATTGTCTCCAATTTGCTTGGTTATTTTGCTTTTGAAACAATAAAACACCTTGTTGTTTAGGTCCAATGATCCAGTAGATTCCATTATCGCCTGCAATGAACTGCTTCAAATTGGTGGCTGAAAATCCTTGTGGAATAGGAAAGCTGTTCCATTGTTGCCCTTCTTTTAAAATGAGCCCTACGCCTTCTTTTAAAATAGCCATACTGCCATCTGCCTTTTGCTGAATTGATTTCAAGACACCTAAATTTGGATCTGGTGTAAATTGTTCAACCATTTTTTTAGCTATTTCGTAATGCACTAACTGTGTGCCCATGCCCATCCACCAGCTTTGGTCAAGAGGATCAATTGACAATCCTTCTATATTGCTTAAGTCCAAGTTTTGAACTTGTAAGAAATTTGTCCAGCCGTTTTCGTTCAGGCTTGAAACCCCTGGTTTATTTGCACCATAACTTAGTAGCAATTGTTTATTAGCAACTGCAATATTGTTGATTGACTGACTCATTGGGCCACCAAGATCAATCCATTTTGCTTGGTCATTTTTGAGATAGAGCCCTTTATGATCGTCTGCTATCCAAATATTGTTTCCGTCTTTTAAGGTGCCAACTGGGCTCGTTAGTACAGTTGAGTCAATCAAGACCGTGTTTATTTTATTTGTATTGAGTTGAATCAATGCGCCTTTGTTGGCGTAAAGAATGCTTGCATAGACTTGTTGTCCGTCAGTTGTAATTGATTGAATACTTCCTGCACTAATTTGGTAACTCGCAATATTGTTTTGATAAGGATAAATACTTTGTTGGTTGTTAAAATACAGTTGGTTTTTAAACACAAACATATTCTGTATGTTATTGATACCATATGTATTTTCTTGAATCCAAGTACTGTTTTGTCCTACTATTGAAGACCAAATACCATTGTCCGTTAGCGCAAATAATTTATTCTGGTAAAGAATTGTTTGTAGCACTTTTACAGCTTGACGACTGTTATTGGGAAAAATAGTTTCTTTAATTTCTTTTTTTAATAGATCGACAACGACGATACCAAAATTGCAAGATAGGTAAGCGTTATTATTGATGATGCTTAAATCATTGATTGTTTTGTCGGAAAATAGATTTGAAACTTCAATATCATCAATAAGGGTAACTTGATCACCTTGTACAATATCTATTCGACTATTCTTGTAGGCAATGACAAGTTGTTGCTCAATAGGGTGCCATCCAATTTTTTGAATTCCAATCGCGTGTAAACCATTGGCGGTATTGAGGTAATTTATGTTTAGATTTTGATCAATTTGAATGATTTGATTCGCCGATACGGCATAAATCTGATCTCCTTGAATGACTTGCCGAATAGATGCGTTTGAAAAATGTGCTCGCCAACTGCCTACTGGTCCCAATTGCAACTGTGCTATCAGCGTATAGTTGAAGCATTGAATACAGCATAGTATGAGCAGCCATTTTCTCATTTTATTTTTTTATCGCTTGATAAATTTGCTCTTGAATTTTTGCTCTTAGATTCAAATTGCTAAATGCCTTATTGTCTCTTGTAGGGTAGACCCTGTTTGAAAGAAAAATATAAAGTAATTGGTTGTCTGGATCTGCCCATACACAAGTTCCTGTAAATCCAGTGTGTCCAAAAACACTAGTTGGTGCACTTAAACTTGGATAAGGGTCTTTTGAACTAGCATTATCCTTTGCAGTTTTATCAAATCCAAGGCCTCTTCTGCTTGTTGCAGACTGATAACTTGTAAACAATTGAATGGTCGATGGTTTTAAGTATACTTGGCCATCCCATTTACCTCCATTCAATAACATCATATACAATTTTGCTAAATCGGTTGCGTTGCTAAATAAGCCTGCATGCCCAGCAATACCACCCATAGTGGATGCACCTTCGTCGTGTACTGAACCTTGAATCAGTTCTTTTCTAAAATAGTTGTCTAATTCTGTTGCGGCAATATTTGATTTAGCTGCTCTTTCAAGTGGCAAGAAACCTGTACTGCGCATTTGCATTGGGCCATAGAAGGTCTTTGTGCAATAGTCCTGAAGGCTCATCCCAGTAACTTGTTCTACAATATTCCCTAGAAAAATAAAATCATTGTCGCTATAAACATATTTACCTGGAGCAGAAACAGGACTGTTCAGTATTTTAATGCGAATGCTATCCATCCAATTATTAGCCAAGTATTTACCTGGTGAAACCATCATTTGATGTGTAGGGTCTTGTACAGGAACAATCCATTTTGAATTGATACTGCCGTCCGCATTCAATAAGGATTCGTAAAATTTAATATAAGGGTACAGGCCTGCTTCATGTAAAAGCAAATCCTTTAAACGAATCTTTGCTTTTGCATTACCCGCAACCCATGGCAAATAGTCACCAATCGTTTTTTGAATATCTACTTTGCCCTCTTCTACCAATTTCATGATCGCAACAGTTGTTGCACTTGTCTTAGTAACAGAAGCTAAATCATATAAAGTAGCATTTGTTACTAGGGGCGTTTCCGCTCCTGCAATGGTGCCATAGCTTTTATTAAACACAATTTGATTGTCCTTTGCCACTAAAACCTGACAACCTGGAATCGCTTGTTGTTGAATAGCGTCAGCAACGATAGAATCTATCTTGGCTAATTTTGCTTGATCAATAATTGCTGGCAGGCATTGCTCTGCTAGTATTTTTTTTTTAGTTGGAGCCTCAGAAGGCATGCCATAGTTCAATCCTGGAGCAATGGTGACTGGTAATACACCACTTGCTTGTGCTTTCCCTTCTAGCCATTTTTGTACGGCTGCATGACTATACTTGGTGTCTTCGAAAGCGAGTAAAATATTGTTGATTTTACTGAAATCACCCACAGCATAGGGATTGCCGAAAATTACATGGATCCAGTTTTCATGCCCCATTCCGTTTAAAAATTGCAATGTTGCTGCAGGAATTTCAAAATGATTTGCAGGTCTTCTGCTGTAACCATGTAAGCCAACTATCACTTGATTATACGCTTTCAAACTATCATTGATTAAGGCCAATTCATTGGCATTCTTGCCGTTGGTATAAAACACTCTTACACCATACTCAGTTGCAATTGCTTTGGTAAACTCATTGGCTGTTTTAGCATTGAATGCTAGATAGGCAGTCTTACTATCCAAGACTGGACTATTATTAGATCTTAAAAATGTAAGGGATTGTGCTGCCATCGCTGCATTGATTGTGCTTACAGATTGGTTTAAATCTGCCACAATATTCGTTGTATCAATAGTCTTAAGCGATGAGAGTCCATGTGTGTATTTTGCAGCTAAAATCTTTTTAACCCTTGCGTTAATTTCAGCACGTTTGATTCTTCTTTCTTTTACTGCCTGTCTAACTTTCTGGATAGATTGCCCAATGTCTCCTGGTAAACATAACATATCATTACCCGCTAAAATAGCTTGTACATTGGCTTCGCCTTGTGGGAAGTAGTTTGCGATTGCTTTCATGTCCATCGCATCTGTCACGCTAATGCCTTTGAAGCCTAATTCTTTTTTCAATAAACCATTGACTGCTTTTGGAGACAATGAAGTGGCATATTTTGGTCGATCGTCAATTGCTGGTACAGATAAATGTGCTACCATGATGGATTCTACTCCTGCGTCGATCAATGCTTTAAATGGAGCCAATTCAAGACTGTCTAAAGCAGCTCTTGACTTTGTGATGACAGGTAAGTCTTTATGAGAATCAACAGTGACATCGCCATGTCCTGGAAAATGTTTTGCAGTCGCCATGACACCATTGTCTTGCATACCTTTCATATAGGCAATGCCTTGTTGAATTACTTTTTCTTTGCTTTGACCAAAGCTTCTATCATTGATGACTGGGTTGAGTGGATTATTGTTGACATCAATATCTGGTGCATAATTGATTTGGATGCCTAATCTTTTACATTGTGCTGCAATCGCTGCACCCATTTGGTATACTAAATTACTTGATGCAAAGGCGCCCATTGATAACTGTCTTGGGAAAACTTCAACACTGTCCAAACGCATGCCTACGCCCCATTCTGCGTCAATCGTAATAAATAATGGAGTTTTTGCGATACCTTGATAGTGGTTTGTTTGCATTGCTTGACGTACTGGTCCGCCTTGAAAAAAGCATAGGCCACCCACATTGTATTTTTGAATCAAGTCACTTAGTGAATCAATTTTATCTTGCTTCCATTCGCTATGGGCTCTTAACACCATTAACTGTCCAATTTTCTCATTCATGTTCAATGCAGAAAATTGTTTTCTAACCCATTTTTTTTCAGACATTTTTTGTGCATCTACTGTTGTAGTCAATCCGGCTAATATTAAGCTGGCTAAGAGTATTTTTTTCATATCGAATTTATGTACCGCAATTTAAGGATAAAAAAAGGCTTACCTGGAATAGGTAAGCCTTTTATGTAAAATTTATTTAAAGTTTATGCTTCTTCGCCTTCTTCCAATTCAGGTAAAGTTGGTTCTACCTTATGTTGTTGCAATTGCGCGAACCATTTTACCATTTTCTTCATATCACTAGCATAAACACGCTCAAAATCCATACTTGGAAATACCTTCTTAAAATAAGCCTGAGTTGCTTTAGCGTCTTTTTCGTTCGGAAGGGCTTCTTTTGACTTACCCATAGCAATGAAAACCTCTGCTAAAAACACATTATCTTTTGTCGTAAACACCTCAATACTCTCTAAATGAGAGAATTGGTAAGCTCTAGAGCTAATAAATTGCGTGGCATTCGTTTCTAAAGATCTCGCGATCGCACCGTCACTTTTGCTTGTCAATAATTCAAATAATCCTGACATGCCTGAAACGGAAATCAATTTGTTATACTCCATGGGTTCTAGTCTTTTTTTAGGAATGCAAAATACGGAAAAACCCTCAATTTTCATTTTTTAAACTACCTTTGTTTATCATTAAAAATCAAGCATATGCCCGGTTTTGAATTCTTTGGAGAAGAAGAAAAGAAAGAAGTAAATGAAGTCCTGGAAACAGGAATTTTAATGCGTTATGGATTTGACGGTCCTAGAAAGGGGATTTGGAAATCCAAAGAGTTAGAAGCGGCTATTTGTTCCACTTTTGGGGCCAAATATGCACAACTTACCTCTAGCGGAACTGCTGCTTTAACAACAGCAATGGCTGCCTTGGGTATTGGTGCTGGGGATGAAGTGATCATGCCAGCTTTTACATTTGTCGCAAGTTTTGAAGCAATATTAAGTGCAGGTGCGATCCCTGTATTAGTGGATATTGACGAAAGTTTGACTTTGTCACCAGCTGCTGTAGATGCAGCAATTACTTCAAAAACAAAATGCGTGATGCCAGTGCATATGTGCGGTAGTATGGCCGACATGGATGCTTTAGTGGCAATCTGTAAAGCGCACAATTTAATTTTATTAGAAGATGCTTGTCAAAGTATCGGCGGTACTTATAAAGGAAAACATTTAGGAACGATTGGTCATGCAGGTACATTCTCATTTGATTTTGTGAAAACGATTACTTGTGGGGAAGGTGGTGTAGTGATGACGAATGACAAGGACGTATACACTAAGTCTGATGCATTTACAGACCATGGTCATGATCACCTAGGGGTAGACAGAGGAGCAGACTTGCATCCAGCTTTGGGTTATAATTTCCGTATCAGTGAATTACATGCTGCAGTTGGTTTAGCCCAAATCAGAAAATTAGATACATTCTTAGCAATACAAAAAAAGAACAATCATATTTTACGTTCTTATTTAGAACAAGTGCCAGGCATACAATTTAGAGTAGTGCCAGATCCAGCTGGAGATAGCGCAAGTTTTTTAACTTGGTTCTTGCCTAGTCAAGAGATAACAGAAAAGGCTATTGTAGCATTTAAAGAAGCTGGAATATTGGCTGGAAACTTTTATTGGTTTGCTAATAACTGGCACTATATCAAAAAGTGGGATCATTTAAAAAATGCAACTAGTTTATATCCATTGGCTGAGTCGCAACAAAAAGCTTTGTTAGAATTGCAACAAAAAGATTTTTCAAAGAGTGATGCAGTGATGAGTAGATGTATTTCTACTGCAATTAGTTTAACATGGACAGAGGAGCAAGTGCATGAAAAAGGCGCTGCTTTTCTTGCTGTCTTAAAAAAGCTTTTAGCATAAGCTAGGTTTATGGCATTAGGACAATCCATGCAGCAAAGGCAATTACAAAGATTGTCGCCTCAGCAAATACAATTGATGAAGTTGTTGCAAATTCCTAGTGCACAAATTGAGCAAAGAATCAAAGAAGAATTGGAGGAGAACCCTGCTTTGGAAATGGATGCTGCATTGTTGGAATCAGACTTTACATCTCCTGACGAAATGAATGACGATTTATTGCAGGACATGCATGAGGATGAAGAAGCTGTTCCTGTAGATGAATTTGAGATGAGTAATGAAGAATTAAGTGAGTATAGTTATGATGATGAACAGGCAGACTATAAAACCAGAGATGAATTTTATCCAGAATTAGATAATGACAAAGTGATTCCGATAAAAGCGGAAATGAGTTTACATGAGATTTTGATGGATCAACTGAGCATGTTGGCTTTAGATGAAAGAGGGTTCAAAATTGCAGAACAAATTATAGGCAGTCTGGATGATGATGGTTACTTAAGAAGAGCTTTGCAATCTATTGCAGATGACTTAGCGTTTAAGCAAAGTATGTGGGTAGAGGAAAAAGAAATTGAACTTGTTTTAAAGCAAGTTCAGTCTTTTGAACCAGTAGGAATTGCTGCTAGAGATTTACAAGAATGTTTATTGATTCAATTGCGTAGGAAAGGGGAAGGCGAGTCGGCACATTTGTCTGATAGTAGAGGAAAATTGTATTCAGATGATGAGGCAAGAAAAATTGCCATCCTTATTATAGAAAAATACTTCGAGGAATTTACGCGTAAGCATTATGATAAGATTCAAAGAAGCTTACACCTGGACGAGTCTGGAATGAAAGAGGTATTGCATCAAATATTAACGCTAAATCCAAAGCCTGGCGCAGAGACAAGTTATACCAATGAGGCAGAGATGTATATCATACCTGATTTTACAGTCTTGATCAATAATGGCAAACTTGAATTGACCTTGAATAGCCGCAATGCTCCACCGTTGGTGATTAGCGATGACTATAAGTTAATGTTGAAGGAATATGAGGGCGGCAAGAAACAAGATAAATCTCAAAAAGAAGCAGTGTTTTTTATCAAACAAAAAATAGATGCAGCTAAGTGGTTTATTGAGATGATCTTGCAAAGGCAACAAACTTTATTGTTGACGATGAACGCCATCTTAGACTACCAATCTGCTTTTTTCTTAAGTGGTGATACCACGAGCCTGCGTCCAATGATTCTAAAAGACATCGCAGAAAAAACAAACTTAGATGTTTCCACAGTGAGTAGGGTGGCAAATAGTAAATATGTACAAACGGAGTTTGGCACTTATTTATTGAAGTACTTTTTTAGTGAGTCTTTGACAACAGATAGTGGTGAAGAGGTAAGTACAAAAGAAGTGAAAGCGATCCTTCAGGAATTGATTGAAGGAGAGGATAAATTAAAGCCATTAAGTGACGACGAATTAACGGAACAGTTGCAAGAAAAGGGCTACAATATTGCCAGAAGGACTGTTGCAAAATATAGAGAACTTTTAAATATACCAGTCGCAAGACTTAGAAAAGAATGGTAGCCAATTCAACTATGGAAAAATCCCAACCTAAAATCGTTAAATACATTGCACATTTATTGTCCTATGTATTCCATCCTCTTTTTATACCAACTTATTTTTTTCTTTACCTGATGCAAGTCTTGCCATTTGAATTTGTGGGCATTACGGACTGGCAATTGAAAATGCGTTTATTTAGTGTTGCTTGGTTGACTGCATTTTTTCCTGCTTTTGCTGTATTTCTTTTATGGCGTTTAAAATTAAGTGACAGCATTTTTTTAAGAACACAAAAAGAGCGCATCATTCCTTATGTGATCACCATGTTTTTTTACTGGTGGATGTATTACTTAAGCAGAAATTTTACAGACCAGCCTATTGCCTTAAAATTCTTCTACCTAGGTATTTTTGTCGCTAGTGCAATTGGTATGACTGTCAATAATTTTATGAAAGTGAGTTTGCATGCCATGGGCATTGCAGGTTTAACAACGGCAATTGTATTGGTTAGTATTTTTTATCCAGTGAGTAATGCGACATGGGTGCCATTGGCAATCATGTTAACAGCATTGGTGATTAGCGCAAGGCTAGTGGTTAGTGATCATAGTAAAAAAGAATTGATAGTGGGCTTATTTATTGGTGTGTTCACGCAGCTTGCTGCATATTTATGGGTGATCTAAATTAAAATAAACATTATGTGGTATCGTCTTGGTCAGAATATATTAAACTTTAAAAAAACTTATTTGTTTTTTGTACTCCTATTAACGGCTGTGATGGGGTATTTTGCCGCACAGATTAAATTGAGTTACGAATACACGAAGGCGATTCCTTCTGACAACCCTAAGTTTGTTGTTTACAATGATTTTGTAAAAAAATATGGAGTAGACGGGACCACCGTGGTGGTTGGTTTTAAAACAGATCAATTTTATACAAAGGCTTTCTTCAATCAAGTGGATGCCTTGCATAAAAAAATCAAGCAGAACACTTCTGTAGCAGAAGTGATGAGTATCCCAACTGCCTACACCATTGAGAAAGACAGTCTGGAGACTAAGTTCAATGCAAGAAAGTTGTTTCATGCTCCTTATACAAGTGATAGCGCCTTACTAGCAGATCAAATGGCTTTTGAAAACCTGCCATTTTATAAAAATCTATATTATAATCCAGATAGCAATAGTTATATCATGGCCATTGCTTTTATTGCTGATTCTATTAATAGTGGATCAAGAACAAAGATCATTGCTAGGGTTCAAAATGATTTAGATCAATTTAGTCAAGCTACAAAAACAGAGACACATGTGAGTGGACTGCCATTTATTAGAACCATTATGGCGGATAGAATCAAAAAAGAAATGCTTTGGTTTTTAATTGGTTCATTGGTTTTGTCTGCCATTACCTTATTACTTTTCTTTAGGTCTATCTCTGCTACCATTATGAGTTTGGCGGTGGTTTTGATGGGCGTGATTTGGAGCTTAGGCAGTATGGTCTTATTGGGACAGAAGATTACTTTATTGACCGCTTTGATACCACCGTTGATTGTGGTAATTGGTATTCCAAACTGTATCTACTTTTTAAATAAATACCATACTTCATTTAAGGAAACCTTAGACAAGGACAAAGCCATTGTGCAGATGGTAGGCAGAATGGGTGTAGTGACTTTGTTTTGTAATATCACTGCAGCCATTGGTTTTTTTGTATTTGCTTTTACTAAGAGTCCATTATTAAAAGAATTTGGTTGGGTCTCTGGGGTGAATATTATGATCTTGTTTTTTATCAGTTTATTTTTTATCCCTCCAATCCTTTCCTATTTGCCTGCGCCTAAGGAAAAGCATGTGCGCTATTTAGAAAATAAATATCTAGAAAAGATATTGGTGCGTATTGAGCGTTGGGCATTTACGCATACCAAGTGGGTATTTGGCATTACGATACTTGCTGTGCTTATTTCATTGCTTGGTGTATTGCAAATCAAAAAAGAAGCATTTATTGTGGATGATTTACCAAAGCAAGATAAATTATATACAGATCTTAAATGGTTTGAGCAACATGCTGGTGGTGTGATGCCATTGGAAATTTTAGTAGACACAAAAAAGCCAAATGGTTTAATTAGGTCTATTAAACCATTGGAGCAAATAGAAGCATTCAATGCTTTCTTATTGGAACAACCTGAATTAGGTAAACCATTGGGATTGTTAGATGGTGTAAAATTTGCTAAACAATCTTTCTATGACGGAGACAGTTTGTCTTTTGCAGTGCCCACTGGAACCGAGATGGCATTTATTGGGCCCTACTTTGCAAGTGCTGCACCCAAAGACAGTGTAAAGCCTGCTGGAAATAATCCTGCTTTGTTATTGAATAAATTTATTGATTCGGCAAAACGTCAAACTAGAATTACGGTGAATATGAAGGATATTGGTAGTGCTAAATTGCCAGTATTATTGCAAAAGATGGACAGTGCTTCTGTGGCCATCTTTGATACTGCCAAGTACAATGTAGTCATTACTGGTAGCAGTGTTACCTTTCTTGAAGGCAGTAATTTTATAGTAAAGGGCTTAGGTGAATCTATTTTCTGGGCCTTTCTATTGATTGCGATTTGTATGATTTTCTTATTTAGGTCTTTCCCAATTTTGATCTGTTCATTGATTCCTAATATTGTACCCTTATTTATAACTGCTGGGATCATGGGTTGGACTGGTATTTCTTTAAAGCCTTCTACTGTATTGGTATTTAGTGTGGCATTGGGTATTGCAATTGACGTGACCATTCGATTCTTAGTTAACTATAAACAAGAATTACCGCATCTCAACTACCAAGTACATACGACCCTTGTGCAGACTATTAAGCACACAGGCATCAGTATTATTTATACCTCTTTGGTATTGGTAGCTGGCTTTGTGATATTTTGCTTTAGTGACTTTGGAGGAACAAAGGCCTTGGGCTGGCTTACTTCTATTACCTTAGTAGTGAGTACATTAACCAATTTGGTTTTACTACCAGCATTGATCAAGTCATTTATTAAGTCCAAGTAATTTGGTTGCTAAAAAATAGGTAAAAAAATAGCGCTTCAGTATTGAAGCGCTATTTTTTTGGTTGGATGAGTAGTGTTAAGGAAGCAATTGTTTTAAGGTGCTTTGTAAAGCGCCACCCCTTAAGTCTGTTGCAATGATTTTTCCAGTTGGATCTAAGAGAACGTTAAAGGGAATGCCTTGAATTTGGTAGGCATTGACTACGGTGCTTTCCCATTTTTTTAGATCGCTTATTTGCAACCAATTCAATTTGTCTTGTTGAATTGCTGCAAGCCAATCTTCTTTATCGTCATCTAAAGAAACGCCTAAAATTGTAAAATTCTTATTTTTGAATTGTTCGTAAGCGGCTACTACATTTGGATTTTCTCTTCTACATGGACCACACCAACTTGCCCAAAAATCTACTAGAACATATTTGCCCTTTAAACTACTTAATGTGATAATCTTTCCTGTTGGGTCTTGTAAGGCAATCTCTGGCGCCATGGCGCCTACTGTAATTGCAGCTGCAGGGCTAGCTGCTTGGGCTTGACCACTTAAGATATTCACAAATTCAATCAGTGGTTCTGCTTTGGTTTTTTCTGCAACAGCTTTAGCCATAGCAAGCACTTTATTGATTTCCATAGACCTTAATGCCATACCTAGTGCAAAATAAATGAGTGCTGGACTATTGGCTGTGTTGATGGTCTCTTCAACATGGTCATTCAGTGCTTTAATTTTCTTTTCTTTCTGTTGTTGTAAATATAAAATGCTACTGTCCTTGCCATTGCTTTGTTGCAAATTGTCTAAGGCATAAAGTGTGGCAAATAAAGCTGAATCTTTAGTTCTGTAGGCTTTCATATATTGGATCATAGCCTCGCTATGTGGAGATCCTTTTACAGTATAGCTGGCAAAATTATTGGCATCCGCATTGATCTGAATTTGATCCTCGTCATTGATAAAGCTAATGTCTAAATCATTCCCGCTGCTTAGTCTATAGATGCCTTCTTGTTTTGCAATGAACTCAAAACTATATTTTCCATTAGCGTCTAAGGTTAAAGAATCCAAAGTAATGATTGGCTTGCCTCCGTAAGGTATTTCCTGAAGTAGCAAGGGCTTGTTCGCTGCATTTTTAATCGTGCCAGAAATTGTATAACGTGCTTCTTGGTTTTTTTCTTTACAAGCTGGTGTTAAAAAAAGAAAAATGCTAGCTGCGACAATGCTTATATTTTTAAACATAAAATAATTTTCTATTTAGATAATAATGCTTCTAAGAGTTCGGTGGTTTTTTGTGGATCCGCTTTTCCCTTGCTCAATTTTTTCACTTCTCCAACAAACAAACCTATTAAACCTTTCTTTCCTTTTTTATATGCTTCAACTTTATCGGGATGATTGTCAAGTACTGTATTGATCCATGTAGTCAACTCGTCTGTATTGCTATTTTGCAATAATTGATTTGACGTAGCGTATTCCATTGGTGATTGGGGCTGCGCTACAATCGCCTTAAATACTTTGTCTGAAGCTACAGAGAAGCTTAATACATGTTGATCCACCATTTTCAATAGTTCTGAAAGATGTGGGATCAATGGAATTAGATCTGCATAGCTCGCATTATGTTCATTTAAATAAGCACGTATTGGTCCGATCATCCAATTGGCAGCTGCTTTATATAATGTTGTTTCTGCTGTCCATAATAAATAAAAATCAGCTTCTTGTTTGTGCTCGCACAGTTGATCAATATCATAGGCATTCAATCCAAATTGATTGCTCCAATCTTTTTTCAATTGATTGGGTAGGGCAGGCAGGTCGGATTGAATCGATTGGATATAATTATCAGTTAGATGAAATGGCGCTAAATCTGGATCAGGGAAATACCTATAATCATTGGCGTCTTCTTTGTCTCTAATGGAGAATGTGGTATCATTACTCGCGTCAAAGCTTCTAGTTTGCTGGATGATTGTTTCGCCTTTTTCTACAAGTTCAATCAAGCGGCCAATTTCGTATTCAATCGCTTTTTTAATATTTCGTATTGAATTTAAATTTTTGACTTCCACCCTTGTGCCTAATTTTTCAACTCCTTTCAATCGAACAGATATATTAGCGTCACATCTTAAGCTACCTTCTTCCATATTGCCATCGCAGATACCAAGCCATCTTACTAGCTTACGCACTTCCGATACATATAAAAATGCATCCTCTGCACTATGAATACAAGGCTCGGTCACAATTTCAATCAATGGTGTGCCAGCTCTATTTAGATCAATAAAAGAATCTGTTGGAGATAGGTCGTGTATACTTTTTCCTGCATCTTCTTCTAAGTGAATTCTGTTGAGTTGAATTTGTTTTTCCCCTTCATTTGTTTGAATGGCTACTTGACCTCCTTCGCAAATAGGTGTGGTATGTTGTGAGATCTGATAGCCTTTTGGTAAGTCTGCATAAAAGTAATTTTTTCTTGCGAAATAATTTTCTTTTGCAATTTTTGAACCACAGGCCAATCCCATTTTAATAGCATACTCCACCGCTTTTGCATTGGTTTTTGGTAATGTACCTGGATGGCCTAAAGTAATAGGGCTAACATGTGTATTCGGTGCTGCGCCAAAACTAGTTGCGTCACCACAGAATAATTTGCTATTTGTAGCTAACTGTGCGTGAATTTCTAGTCCTATAACTGCTTGGTAGAGCGTCTTATTTGGCATGCCACAAAAGTACAGATTAATCGAGCAATAGCATAAAAAAGCCACCCATTTCGAGGTGGCTTTTTGGGGGACGCGTCTATAAGGGGAACTTATAAGTCTGCTGTATTTATTTTTTTAGGCATTTTAACTTCCACTGTTCTTTTTTCACCTTTTCTTTCTAAGCTTATTTTTAAGACTTGACCAGGGAAATAGTATTGCCATTTCATGTAATTCACATCTGTTATTTCGGCCCCGTTTAATTGAGTTAAAATGTCTTCGGTTTGAATACCGGCTTTATCTGCAGGACTGTCTTTAGCAATATTGGTTACTTTAACACCTTTGCCTGTTTCAAGGTCTGCTACACTAATGCCTAATTTTGGTTTTTTATCAGCTCTTGTCATCAACTGATCCATATTTGGCATTTCTGGGAATGAAAATTTGTATTGCCCTCCATTTGGATCTAACATATCAAGTCCTTCTATATTTAATTCTGATTCATCTAAAGTCATGCCTTGATCCTTATTTGGATTTTTTTCAAGTGTGATGTTCGCTTTTATCGACTTATTCGCTCTCGTATAAACAATATTGATTTTGTCTTCCGGCTTGTACTTGCCAATAGTAGCATATAATACTTCAGGGTCGGTAATTTTTGTATCCTCTACTTTTGTAATAATATCTCCTACCATTAATTTTGCTTTTGCAGCTGGGCTAGATTCGCTTAAGTTCACAATGCGTGCACCTGTAGGATCTTTAGTGGTCATAACACCTAAGAAAGCGTTATTGCCTTGTGGCATTTTCTTGAAATTGAAAATGCTGGATTCTGTTGCATCGTTATCTGGTTTTGTTTGGAATCTTAAACCGTTTACACTTGCTCTTTTTATTTTTTTTAATCTTGGATCAGTAGCATTTACTTCTTTTCCATTAATGGTGATTTTTTCACCATCCACCATGATTGAAATATGCTCTGTTGTATCACCATTAATCATTACAGTCACATTCATACTTGAATCAACTTTTGATTTAGCAGGAGAGGGTACTTTTTTTTCAATGATGACTTCTTTTGTTTTTGATCCTGTTTCTTGTGCTTTTGCAAAAGGCATTAGACCGATGCAGCAAATAAACAATAGACTCTTTTTCATATGCTTCTATTTTGGTTGTATGAATCGCGGTTGAACTACGAAATTTATAGTAGGTCAAAAATAGGTAATTTTTAATCTACGAAACTATTCGGAAATGTTAAAATTGTATAAAAAAAGCCATCATGTTTAGGATGGCTTTTTTTAAGGTATTGTAAATCAATATTATAGGAGCGATTTAATTGTTTCAAGCACTTGATTCAACTGGCTTGCGTCTTGCCCACCTGCTGCAGCTAGGGTCTTTTGACCACCACCGCCACCTTTGATCAATGGGGCAATATGCGTTTTGATGATTTGAGGGGCCTCCCATTGCTTACTTGCAACTAAGGACTCACTCATGGATAATGCAGCAAAAGCTTTTTCTCCTTGCGCACCAACCAGTAATACGAGCACTTGGCCTGTTTGAGTTTGTGTTAATAATTGTGCTGCTTTTTTATATTGGTCTGTATTACTTAAATCTACTTTGATACCTAGGTATTGAACACCGTTGATTATTTCAAAATGATCTTTTTGTGCTTCTACTAATGCATTCACAAGGATTGCTTCTTGACTTTCTAATTGTTTCTTTAATTCTTTTTGTTGATTTTGTAAATCAAGAATATAGCTATTTAGCTGGTCAACTGAATAGCTCTTTGAATCAACGATAGTTGCTTTTTGATTCAAGCTCACAATAATGCTTGCATTGGCTTCTTCTAATTGTACAATTTGTTTTCTTAATTTATCTTTTGCTTCTTCTTGAAACTGTGCAGCAGCATTCCCCACTACGGCTTCAATTCTTCTAACACCTGCTGCTACAGAAGATTCTGCTTTCATTACGAAATGTCCAATTTCTCCAGTATGTCCAACATGCGTGCCACCACATAATTCGATGGAGTAATTAGGATCCATCACTACAACACGAACTGTATCGCCATATTTTTCTCCAAATAAAGCCATAGCGCCTAAAGCAACTGCTTCGTCTTTACTCATTTCTTTAATGACAACAGGGACATTCTCTTTTACTTTTTCGTTCACTATTTTTGATACAGCTTCAATTTCTTCATTCGTCATTTTCGCAAAATGAGAAAAGTCAAAACGCAATTGATCCGCATTGACTAAACTGCCTTTTTGAGCTACATGCTTTCCTAATACTGTTCTTAAAGCAGCATGCAATAAGTGCGTAGCAGAATGATGTTGTGTTGTATGCGCTCTCAGTGTTTCATCTACTTCTGCTTTGACTGTTGTGCCAATTGTTGTTGGTAAGCTGTCTGTAAAATGAATGAATAAATTATTCTCCTTTTTTGTATCTGTCACTGCAAGTATAGTGCCATCTTCAAATCGTAAACTGCCTTTGTCTCCAACCTGTCCGCCACTTTCTGCGTAAAAAGGTGTTTCTGCTAATACCCATTGGTAAGCTTCTTTTCCTTTTGCTTTTACGTTTCTGTATTTTACAATTTTTGTCGTGGCTTCTGTAGCAGTATAGCCAATGAATTTAGTTTCTGCATCATCTCCAACCTGTATCCAGTCTCCAGTGTCAATCGCAGTTGCAGCTCTACTTCTATCTTTTTGTTGCTGCATCTCTTGCTCAAATCCAGCTTCGTCTATTGTTAATTGGTTTTCGCTGGCAATCAATCTAGTTAAGTCAACAGGGAAACCGAAAGTATCAAACAATTCAAAGACCAATTTGCCTTCTACTAAATTATTTTTATCCTGTGTATGAATGATATCATCCATGCGCTTTAATCCTTTTTCCAATGTTCTCAAGAAGCCTTCTTCTTCTTCTTTAATTACTTTGGTGACAAAATCCAATTGTTGGTTTAGTTCTGGGAATACATTTTCAAATTGCTTCGCTAACAATGGCATCAATTGAAATAACAATGGCTTTTTGTAATCTAAATAAGAGTAGTAATAACGTACAGCCCTTCTCAAGATTCGTCTAATCACGTATCCTGCTCCTGTATTCGATGGTAATTGGCCATCTGCAATCGCAAATGCAATGGCACGAATATGGTCTGCAATAACTCTAAATGCAATTGCTTCTTTTCCATCCCCAAAATCATAGGTCTTTCCTGTAATCGCTGCCACGGCATCTATTGTGCCTGTAAATACATCTGTGTCGTAATTGCTTTTTTTATTTTGAATGGCACGTACCAATCTTTCAAAGCCCATCCCTGTATCTACATGCTTATTAGGTAATGGTTCAAGGCTACCATCTTTTTTTCGATTATATTGAATGAATACATTGTTCCATATTTCAATCACTTGAGGATGGTCTTTATTGACAAGCTCACGTCCTGGCACTTTTGCAATCTCTTCCTCTGATCTCATGTCAATATGAATTTCGCTACATGGTCCACAAGGGCCAGTGTCGCCCATCTCCCAGAAATTATCTTTTTTATTGCCGTAAATAATTTTGTCAAGAGGGACCCATTTTTTCCATTCTTCTAAAGCAACACTTGAAGAAGGTAAGTTTTCAGAAGCGTCTCCTTCAAATACGGTTACATACAATCTATTGGGATCTAATTTGTATACTTTAGTTAAAAGCTCCCAGCTCCACTCAATTGCCTCTGCTTTAAAATAATCACCAAAACTCCAGTTGCCTAACATTTCAAACATGGTATGATGGTAGGTATCTACACCCACTTCTTCCAAGTCATTGTGTTTGCCACTAACCCTTAAACATTTTTGTGTATCAGCAATTTTAGGATGCTTAGGTTGCTGGTTGCCTAAAAAATAATCCTTGAATTGGTTCATCCCTGAATTGGTAAACAATAAGGTAGGGTCGTTTTTTACTACAATTGGTGCCGATGGGACAATGGCATGTCCTTTAGACGCAAAAAAATCTAAAAACTGTTGTCTTATTTCTGAACTCTTCATCATGGGAC
>ERZ650308.318-NODE-318-length-25628-cov-9.625073_pt1 | contig 25628 bp, 23 predicted proteins | sample MGYA00376244_ERZ650308 | MGnify/ENA primary metagenome ERZ650308 (study PRJEB26733, sample SAMN07839295) | wastewater metagenome | biome: small river; feature: stream; material: water | place: USA: North Carolina | collected 2016-04-26 ... | reverse complement strand
CCAACACGCTTTCCAAGCGTGCGCCATAGGCCACTAGGCGAATTCTCCTGGAGTTATTTGCGCTCGGCAAACAACTCTGACAAGTGTAATCGGATTAGTAACTAGGGGTTGAGAGCGCGGTCAGCAGCTCGGTTACGGTGATCGACTTGCTCGGAACCACAACCTTGCTCGACTGGTCGCCGAGTGGTTTTAGGGTGATGTTCAGCGTCTGGGTCGAGGATGCGTCCGCGGCGTCGATCGAGATCTTGGTCAGTTTGTGGCTGAAACCGTTCGCCTGAAGTTTGACCGATAGGCCGGCCTGCTTGAACGCGTTGTCGATGTCGGTTTGGTTGATCTGCTGAATCTGCGAGTCAGAGATGTTGAGGGTAGGCGAGCAGGCCGTGACATCGGCGTAGAGGGCGGTCTTCTTGAGTTCGGTTGCGAACGAGCGAAGCTTGTCGGCGCTGAGGCCGAGTTCAAAGACGCGATCGCCGTCAACCTGGGGGAGTTCCTTCTTGACGACGATGAAGTTGTTGTCGCGAAGGGTTGAGGTGAACTCGCTTGAAACCTTTTTGGCGTAGGCGGTGTCGCTGAGTTTAGAACTGATGCAGCTTTGCCCGGCGGTTGCTGCCGCGGTGTAGGTGTCGACCTCGGCCTTGGTGATTTGCACCCAGGTGCCGTTGAGAACGCCACGAGCCGAGGTGACGGTTGGTTCGGGAACCAAGCCGGTGGTGACGAGGTAGTAGCCAAGGCTGTCGAAGTCGGCGAGGTTTGCATAGATGTCGCCCGACTTGGCGGCTAGCACGTTGAGGGTTGCGCCAACCGGCTGGCCCGCGATGTCGGCCTGGGCCTTGATTGCGGCTAGTGAGCCGGCGTCGGAGGTGTAGAGAGTCACCGAGCCAGAACCGTTGGCGGCTGGGCTCTTGATCGCAACGTCAACTTCGAGGCTCGGGTGTGCTTCAGAGAACGCACCGGCGAGCGCTAGACCAACGATGGCTTCGGGGGTGTTTAGTGCGCTGTAGGCGAAGGCGCCGCCACCGCCGATAAGCAGTGAAACGCTGGCTGCCGTGATGATTTTGACCTTGGTGCTGAGGCCAGCGAGTTTGGCGAGGATCGACTTTTTAGCCGGTGCTGTTACTGGTTCGTCGAGGTTGAAATCGCTCATGGTTCCCCCAAAATGTTTGTCTGTGCAGAGATTGTTCAAGGATAGGCGCGGGGGAATACAATTACAAAGGACTCCCCGTGCGGCGTCACCTCGGCCAACTCCCCCAGGATCGAAAGATAGCAAGGGTAACTGGGCTCTGACGGGTGTGCGGGGAGTCTTTTTATTTGCCTGAATTGTCAGAGTGAAAGGCTAGGCTCTTACTGTGGTTACCGCTCTGTATCGTCGCTATCGCCCTGAAACTTTCGCCGAATTAATTGGCCAAGCTCAGGTGACTGCGCCACTCATGACTGCGCTTCGCACCGACCGCGTCAATCACGCCTATTTGTTCTCTGGCCCACGCGGTTGTGGCAAAACTACATCCGCTCGCATTTTGGCTCGCTGCCTTAACTGCGCCGAAGGCCCAACCGACACCCCATGTGGCAAGTGCCCAAGCTGCATTGAGCTTTCACGTGACGGCGGCGGTTCGCTTGACGTTGTCGAAATCGACGCGGCCAGCCACAACGGTGTCGACGACGCTCGTGATTTGCGCGAGCGTGCGATCTTTGCACCGGCCCGCGACCGCTTCAAGATTTTTATCTTGGATGAGGCCCACATGGTCACCCCGCAGGGCTTCAATGCGCTGCTCAAGATTGTTGAAGAGCCACCTGCCCACGTCAAGTTCATCTTTGCGACTACCGAACCTGAAAAGGTAATCGGCACTATTCGTTCGCGAACCCACCACTACCCGTTCCGCCTTGTTCCACCGGCACAGATGCTCGAATACCTTGAGTCACTTTGTGCCAGCGAAGGCGTGAACGTTGCCCCGGGTGTTTTGTCTCTTGTGGTTCGCTCGGGTGGCGGTTCGGTTCGTGACTCACTGTCGCTGCTCGACCAGCTGATTGCCGGTTCTGAAGGCGCAGAGGGTTCTGGATTCACTGTTGAATACGAGCGCGCAGCCGCACTTCTCGGCTTCACACACGCCACCTTGCTTGATGAGGTCGTCGACGCCTTCGCAATTCGCGATGCCGCCGCAGTCTTTTCGTCGGTCGACAAAGTCATCCAGACAGGTCAAGACCCACGTCGCTTTGTCGAAGACCTTCTCGAATACTTGCGTGACTTGATTGTTGTTACCTCTGTGGGCGAGGGCGCTAAAGCGGTTCTTCGCGGCATTCCCGAAGATGAGCTCGAAAAGATGACCACCCAGGCGTTGAGTTTTGGTCTTGCAGAACTCACTCACGCAGCCGAAACCGTCAATCACGCACTCACCGAAATGTCGGGTGCAACAAGTCCAAAGCTTCACCTCGAATTGATGTGTGCCAAGGTCTTGGTTCCGTCTAGCGACCAAACCGAAGTCGGCTCGCTTGCGCGAATCGAGCGACTTGAGCGTCGCATCGGCATGGGTGGTTCAGCGCCAGTTGCAGCTGCGCCGGCAGCCCCAGCCGCGCAAAAGCCAATTCCCGAGGTTGTTCCGGTCACCGAAGCAATCGCCGTTGTGCCCGTTGCGGCAGCTCAAGCCTCTGCGCCCGTAGAAGTCGCACACGTTGAGGTCGCATCGGCCCCGGTCGCACAACTTGGTGCCGTTACGACTCAGCAATTCAAAGACTCTTGGGCCGAAATTCTTACCCTGGTCAACAAGGCATCCAAGTCGGCTTGGATGGTTGCCTTCTCGCTCAGCGTTATCGACTTCACCGACGACGTTTTGACTCTGAAGTTCATGAGCCAAAAAGATCTCGAATCGCTAAAGAATTCGGCGGGCGCCAGCGATGTGCTGCGCAAGGCAATCTTTGACGTGCTCGGAGTTCAGGTTAAGTTCAAGCCGTTGGTTACCGAGGCTCCAGCCGAAGTTGCGGCACCAAAGGCGCAACCCGTCGCCAAGGCATATCCGACGCCGGCAACCAAGCCGATTGCTGTGGTCCAAGAGGTTGCTCCTCCGGTTGAAGATGAGCCAATCGAAGCTACGCCAATCGACGAGCCTCAAGCCGCCGAACCTGCCGCTGAAGCACAAGCCGCTGAACCGGCCGCCAAGAAAACCACTAAGTCTCGAAACTCTGGCATGGCCGACGAATCTGCTCGTTATGGTGAATCGTTGCTGCGCGAAATGCTTGGCGCCGAACCGATGCCCGACAAAAACGGCGGCCGCTAAATGTATGAGGGCGTAGTTCAAGAACTCATCGATGAACTTGGTCGTTTGCCTGGAATCGGCCCAAAGTCGGCTCAGCGCATCGCGTTCTATCTTCTTCAAACCGAAGACGATCACGCAATCAAACTTGCTCAGGTTTTAAACGAGGTCAAGGAGCGAGTTCGCTTCTGCGAAATCTGCGGCAACGTAACCGAAGAGACCCAGTGCAACATCTGTCGCGATGTTCGTCGCAACCGAACCACAATTTGCGTGGTTGAAGAGTCAAAAGACGTGCAGGCCATCGAGCGCACTCGCGAGTTCCGCGGTCTTTATCACGTGCTCGGCGGGGCAATCAGCCCTATCGAGGGCATTGGTCCCGACCAGTTGCGCATCAAAGAGCTCATGCAGCGCCTTGGCAACACCGAAATTCAAGAGATCATCATCGCAACCGACCCAAACCTCGAGGGCGAAGCGACAGCAACCTACCTAACTCGCATGCTTAGCCCACTTGGAATCACGATTTCGCGCTTGGCTTCGGGCTTGCCGGTCGGTGGAGACCTCGAATATGCCGATGAAGTAACCCTCGGCCGAGCCTTCGAAGGCCGTCGAACGGTTTCTTAGCCAAACCCTTATGCCTATTGGGCTATCGGACCGAAATACGGCCGTTACCAAATCGAAATAGGCACTAGACTTTTAACTTCTTGGCATTGTCGCCGACTCACACCCACCCCGAAATCTCAGGAGAGCACCCTTGGCCCTTATCGTGCAGAAGTTTGGCGGATCATCCGTTGGCGATGCAGACAAGATCAAGCACGTAGCCCGTCGCGTCATCGAAACGCAAAAGGCTGGCAACCAGGTTGTCGTCGTAGTGTCTGCGATGGGTGACACCACCGATGAACTTCTCGATCTAGCGAACTCAGTCGCAGACGACCCAAACCAGAGCCCTCGCGAGCTAGACATGCTTCTGACCTCGGGCGAGCGCATTTCGATGTCACTTTTGGCGATTGCCATCAACGCGCTGGGCGGCAAGTCTCAGTCGTTCACTGGTTCACAGGCGGGCATCGTGACCGACAGCGTGCACGGCAACGCGCGCATCGCCGAGGTCACTCCAGAGCGCATTCGTGAATCGGTCGACGCGGGCAACATTGCCATCGTTGCTGGTTTTCAGGGCTTCAACCGTGAGACCCGTGACATCACCACCCTCGGTCGTGGCGGTTCAGATACCACAGCGGTTGCACTAGCCGCCGGCCTAAACGCAGACCTCTGCGAAATTTACTCGGATGTCGATGGCGTTTACACCTCAGACCCACGAGTCATCAAGGGTGCGCGCAAGCTAGACGCAATCGACATCGATTCGATGCTCGAACTAGCGGCAGCCGGCGCCAAGATTTTGCACATCCGTGCAGTTGAATTTGCTCGTCGTCACAACGTTGACCTTCGAGTTCGCAGCACATTTAGCACCGACCCAGGAACCATCGTTTATTCAGGAAAAGCAGGAGCAGGCATGGAAGAGTCAGTCGTATCAGGTGTAGCAATCGACAAGGGCCAGACCAAGATTATGGTCATCGGTATTCCTGACGTTCCTGGCAAGGCAGCCGAGCTTTTCACAATCGTCGCCGACGCTGGTGCCAACATTGACATGATCGTTCAGAACACCCCAACCGGTTCAGACGTTGAAGATGCTGTTAGCGACATCGGTTTCACTTTGCCAAAGGCCGACACCAAGAAGGTTGCTGCTGCTCTAGAAGCCAACAAAGAGAAGCTTGGCTTCCGTGTGGTCGAGGTCGACGAAGAGATCGGCAAGCTTTCAGTGGTTGGCGCTGGCATGCGCACCCACTCAGGCGTTTCGGCAACCCTGTTCTCGGCTTTGGCCAAGGCTGGCATCAACATCGAAATGATCTCAACCTCTGAGATTCGCATTTCTGTAATCACAAGCGATGACCAGGTCGATGCAGCTGCCCGCGCAGTTCACACCGCTTTCGGTCTAGACAGCGAAATCGAAGCCGTCGTTTACGCCGGAACCGGTCGCTAAACCCAAATTCTTTTGGTTGCCTTGGTGGGCAACCAAAGCCAAACTTTAAACAACACCCCCAGCAAGGAGTAGCAATGAGCAAGCCAAATCTCGCCCTCGTCGGAGCAACCGGTGCAGTTGGTACCGTCATGATCGGCATCATCAACAGCCGTGAAAACATCTGGGGCGAAATTCGCCTGATTGCTAGCCCTCGCTCTGCCGGCAAGAAGATCACCGTTCACGGTGAAGAGCTAACCGTTGTCGCACTTTCACCCGAGGCATTTGACGGCATCGACATCGCAATGTTCGATGTGCCAGACGAGGTCTCTGAGGTTTGGGCGCCAATCGCTGCCGAGCGCGGCGCAGTTGCCGTAGACAACTCGGGTGCGTTCCGCATGGATGCCGATGTTCCACTAGTTGTTCCTGAGGTAAACCCAGAGCAGGCAAAGAACCGCCCACGCGGCATCATCTCTAACCCAAACTGCACCACCCTAACCATGATGGCTGCGATGGGTGCACTGCACGACAAGTGGACTCTAAAGGAGCTAGTTGTCTCTAGCTACCAGGCCGTTTCGGGCGCCGGTGCAGCTGGCATCGACGAGTTGGCTTCAGAGCTTTCAGTTGTCGGCAAGGATGCTTCGCTCGGTTTGAACACCGAAGATGTTCGTGCCTCACTGGCTGCTTCGGGCAACGACCTTTCAAACTCACCGTGGGCTCACCCAATTGCCCTAAACGTCATTCCATTCGCAGGTTCACTAAAGGCCGGCGGTCACTCGTCAGAAGAGCTAAAGGTTCGCGACGAGTCTCGCAAGATCCTCGGCATCAGCGACCTCAAAGTTGCTGCGAGCTGTGTTCGCGTTCCAGTTCAGGTTGCGCACTCGCTAACCGTGCACGCAACTTTCGCTAACCCACTAACCCCAGATGAGGTGCGCGAGGTTCTCGGCCAGCAGCCAACCATCCGTGTTGTTGACGAGCCAGAAAAGAACCTTTACCCAACCCCTCAGATGGTTGTCGGACAAGACCCAACCTTCGTTGGTCGCATTCGCCAGTCGCTTGATTTTCCAAACAGCATCGAGTTGTTTGTAGTTGGCGACAACCTGCGTAAGGGTGCTGCTCTAAACACCTACGAAATCGCAGAGCTCGTTGCCAAAGAGTTTTAACAAAAACGTAATCACTCACGGCGTTGCCTTATCGGCTTCGAGCATTGTCAGGCGATAGCCTTTGGATATGAAGAGAGTTTTGACTGCCCTAGCCGCAGCAACGCTCATCATTACTCTGGGGGCCTGCACATCGACACCTGGTGTTGATGACAGCGCTGCGCCGACTGCCTACCCGACACCCGACCAATCGCTGGTTCCTAAGGCTCCGGCCGCTGGTCTGGTCGACGTCGACGCAGCCGGTTTTAGCGACCAGTTCGGCGAATACATTTTCAAGGTTGGCGATGGCCCTACCTGGTGCACAATCAGCCCGGCAATCGAAGGCGACACCAGCGGCTCTGGCGGCAATGTGATCTGCGAGCAGAACGAAGCGGCTGCGCTTTATAAGCCAATTCCGATTCCGGCCGATTGCGATTACAGCTTCGGTTACCAGATTCGCCTCATGGGCATTGCGGGTGCCGTCGAAGGCGCAAAGACTGCCGACTTTACCTGTGCGAGTGGCTTCTATGCCGATCCAAGCGATGCCCCGGTTTTGGCCTCGGGCCAGCAAATCACCGTAGCCCCGTTCAGGTGCTTTGTCGAAGATGTCAACGTGCGCTGTGAAAACGAGGGCGGTCAATACATCGCACTCGGACCAAAAGTTTGGTCGCTAGGAAACTAGTCTTTCGCCTCGAGCGTGATTAGTCGAACCTCTGGTCGGCAAGCAAACCTAACCGGCGCAAAAATCGAGTGTCCAAGACCCGCCACTACATTCAAGATCATTTTTCTAGAACCGAAGGTCCATTCGCTGACGCCCTTGGCGTTTTTGGTCGGCAAATCGCAGTTGGTCGTCAGCGCGCCATAGCCCGGCACGCATACCTGGCCGCCGTGAGTGTGGCCCGCAAATACCACCGATGCCGAGGCGTTGGTCATGGCCTCTAAAACTCGCAGGTACGGCGCGTGTGTGACGCCGATGATCACACTGCAGCCGGCCAAGCGACTTGACTGAGCCTTTAGCCCCGAGATGTCATCTAGGTCATCGTGGGCGTCGTCGACACCAATAAATCCGAGTGCGGTGCCGTTGATTACGATCTGGCCGTCGCGATTGTTCAGGTTTAACCAACCGGCCGACCTAAAGCCGCCAACCAATCTGGCGGTGTCTAGCTGTTCGCCATCGCCGCGCTCGGATGGCTTGCGCAGGTAGGCGAGTGGGTTTCGCAAAACCGGTGCGTAGTAGTCATTCGAACCGTTGACGAAAACGCCTGGTTTTTCGAGCAGGGGAGCGAGGGAGGTTAGTGCTGGCCCAATCGCATTTTTGTGGCCCAGGTTGTCGCCGGTGTTCACCACTAGGTCGATATCTAGTGCGCCGAGCGAATGCACAAATTTGGCTTTGCGTTTTTGCCACGGCGCTAGGTGAATATCGCCGATGTGCAGCACCTTGATTGGCGCGCTGCCCTTCGGCAATGCCTTAATGGATTCGCGGCGAATTACAAAAAGAAAGCGCTCGATGCCGATGCCCCAAATGGCGGCTGCAGCAGCCAGGGCTAGCAACAGCCAAAGCCAACCGATGGCGTTCATGTTTACGGGCCTGTGCTGATGACCAGCAGAATCGCCCCGGCTGTAGGGGCCGCTGTTCCTGCCGCCGGGTCGGTGCCAATCACATTGCCCTTTGGCACGGTAGCCGACTTTTGGAAGAACTGTGTCTGCGAGCTTTGCGGTTCGCTGACTGCGGCATAACCCGCGGCCAACAGGGTTGCCTTGGCGTTTGCAACGGTCATGCCGGCAACGTTAGGAACAACCACACTTGCAGCTGCGCCACCCTTGGAAACGTAGATCTTTACCTGAGCGCCGCGCGGACTCGCTGCACCGGCAGCAGGGCGGGTATAAGCAACGGTTCCGGCTGGCTGGTTTGAGCGAACCTGAGTCACAACAATCTGCGCATTGAGGTCATTGGTCTTGATGATTTCGGCAGCGGCCTCGGGCGACTGGCCCGTCACATTAGGAACTCGCATGACCGTCGAACCAAGCATCTCTGCAGGCGGTGGTGTGAAACCAGTGCCCGGGTATAGCTTGTTGATGGTTTGCATGGTGGTTCGCCAGATATCGTGACGAACGGTGTTGGCTGCCTTTTTGTTCAGCTTGTATGCCGAAAGCGACTTGTTTCCCGAGACGTTTCCAACCCAGGTTGCGGTTCCGACCGCACTCGAGAAACCGGTCATCCAGGTGTGAACGCCAGAGTCGGTGGTACCGGTCTTACCGGCAAGCGGTGTGCTGTCGCCGGTGCCCGAGGCGCCACCGGTTCCACCCGAGATCACTCGCTGCATGGCGTAGGTCATGCCGGCGGCTACCTCTGGGGTGACTGCAGGGGTGCAGGTGGTCGCCGGCACTTTGAGGTCTGCGCCGGTTGAGCGAATCGTGATTTTGTCGATGGCAACCGGGGTGCAATAAACGCCCTTGTTAGCGATTCCGGCCATTGCTGCAGCCATGGCCAGCGGTGCGATTTCGTTAATTCCAAGAATCGACGATGGGTAGTAAACGAGTTCGTTTCCATCGGCTCGGTGCACGCCAAATGCGCTGGCGACATCGCGGATGTCGCATAGATCTAACTGCGAGGCCATCGATGCGAATGCGGTGTTGACCGAGAGTGCGGTTGCTTGAACCACGGTCAAATCTTCAGGCTCTTTGGTGATGTTGTTTGGTCGCCAGGTGCCGCCGATTGAGCCACAGCGAGCCGAGAAGTCGGTTGCGGCATTCCATTCTTTGACTCGGCCATCAACGTGGTCATTGAGTCTAAAGCCGGCATTCAACCAAGCGGCCAGAGTGAACACCTTGTATGTCGAACCGGTCTGGAAGCCAGACGATCCACCGAAGTTTTTGTCGGTGGCATAGTTCACAGAGGTGTGGCCGAGCTTGTCGCTCTGGGTCTGGTCGAAGATGCGGTTTTCGGCCATAGTCAAAATGCGACCCGTGCCAACCTGAACCGAAACCGAGGCAGAACCAATTTGGCTCGGGTCGGTAGCAGGTGCCCAGGTCATGGTGGCATTGTGGGCCGCGGTCTGTGCGGTTAGGTCAAGTGTGCTGTAAATCTCGAGGCCACCGCGACGAAGAAGCATTTCGCGATCTTCGGGGTTAGCGCCGAATTCAGAACCGTTTCGAATTGTCCAGACCACATAGTCACAGAAGAAGGCGGTGGTTTGGTTCGCCTCACAGCCGCTTGGGGTGTGAGTTAGGTTGACCTCGATTGGGGTTTTCTTGGCATCGCTAGCCTGCTGGCCGGTGATGTAGCCCTCGGCCTCCATGTTGTCGATCACATAGTTGCGGCGACCAAGAGCGCGTTCGAGGTTGTCCTCTTCGTCTGGCTTGTAGTCGTTAGGCGACTTCAACATTCCAGCCAACAAAGCTGCCTGCGGAATGCTCAGATCCTTCGATTTGACGCCGAAGTAGTAGTTTGACGCCGCTTCGATGCCGTTGATCTGGTTTCCAAAGAACGAAAGGTTCAGGTAACCAGCCAAAATCTCTTGCTTGGTGGCAGATTGTTCAAGTGCCACGGCGAGGCGCATTTCGCGAAGCTTGCGGTCGATAGAAACTTCGGTGGCAGCGGCAATCGCATCCTCGTCGCCGGTGAGGTTTGCAGCCTCAACGAGCGAGTTCTTCACGTATTGCATGGTGATGGTCGAGCCGCCAGGGCCGTTGCCGCCGCGAGCTGCGCTGGTTGCTGCCGCGCGCACTAGCGAAACTAGGTCGATGCCGTTGTGCTGAAAGAATCTTGGGTCTTCGGTCGCGACCACAGCGTTGCGAATGTTTGGTGACATGTCGTTGTAATCGACCGAGATTCGGTTCTCGTGATAAAACTTTGCCACTGGCACGGGTTGGCCATCTTTGGTTGCATAAAGCGTGGATGCCTGTGATGCGTTAACCGGCTTGATGTAGTCGGGGAGGTTTTCAAAAACCGTGATGCCGGTTGAGGCCAAAAAGCCACCAACGATTGCAACCGGTGCGAGCAGTGCAACGCCCAGGACGCCCGCAATCGCCGACAAACCACCGAATTTTAGAATGCCGGAAAGTGCACTTCCAGACTTCTTCCGCGAACCAGACATAGACTCTAGGTTACCCGACATCACCTGAGAGGATTCTGTAAATGTTGAAGTGGGAGTACATCACAACGCCTTTGCTATTGCACCGCGAGACCGCTATTTTGAACAACTGGGGTTCTGAAGGCTGGGAGCTCGTTCAAATTATTGCCGGCCCAGAGGGTGGCAACGTAGCCTTTTTCAAGCGACCAATCAGCGCCTAATTTTTTAAGGAACCTTCATGTCAAGAATCGAACAGAGACTCATCGAGCTTGGTTTTCCGCTGCCTGAGGTGGCCAAGCCAGTTGCTGCCTATGTGCCTTCGGTAATCACCGGAAACCTTTGCTTTACCTCTGGTCAATTGCCTTTCGTAAACGGAGCGCTGCCTGCTGCCGGAAAAGTCGGCCGCGACCTAACCGGTGAAGAGGCCAAGGATCTTGCCCGCCTCTGCGCGCTAAACGCACTTGCCGCACTAAAGCTGGCCATCGGCGACCTAGACCGCGTTACCCGCATCGTCAAGGTTGTCGGTTTTGTCTCGGTGGTTCCAGAATTCACCGCAATCCCTGCCGTGATGAATGGCGCAAGTGAGTTCTTGGGTGAGGTATTTGGCGAAGTTGGTGTTCACGCGCGCAGCGCTGTGGGTGTGCCGGCTTTGCCACTGGATTCAGCCGTCGAGGTTGAACTGATTGCAGAGTTTGCCTAAATCAAGCTAAAAAGAAACCCCGGCCGGTTGGTCGGGGTTTCTTTTTTTGATCGAGCGATGCTCGGTTAGCCTTTAGTCTGACGCACCGCCAGCGATTTTGCCGCTGATGATGTCCATCACCGAAGTGTCGGCCAGGGTGGTCACGTCGCCAACCGGGCGGTCTTCGGCAACATCGCGAAGCAAGCGGCGCATGATTTTTCCGGATCGAGTCTTTGGCAGCTCGGCAACAACCATGATTGTGCGAGGCCTTGCGATTGGGCCAATCTCTTTGGTCACGTGATCACGCAAAATCTTGCTCACGTCGGCATCTGAGCCGGCATTATCGAGCTGGTTCTGACGCAAGATCACGAATGCAACCACGGCCTGACCGGTGGTTTCATCCTTGGCACCAACCACGGCGGCTTCGGCAACAAATGGGTGCGAAACCAAAGCCGATTCAATTTCGGCGGTTGAAAGTCGGTGACCCGATACGTTCATCACGTCGTCAACGCGGCCCAGCAACCAAAGGTCGCCTTCTTCATCGAACTTGGCGCCATCGCCGGCAAAGTAGATGCCGTCAAACTTCGACCAATAGGTCTCTTTGAAGCGGTCTGGGTCGCCCCAAATGCCGCGAAGCATCGAAGGCCAAGGCTCGGTGATGGTTAGCAAGCCGGCGTGGCCGTTGCCCAACTCCTTGCCTTCGTCGTCAAGAATGGAGATCTCAATTCCGGGCAGCGCATGCTGTGCCGAGCCTGGCTTCAGGGTGGTTATTCCAGGCAGTGGTGAAATCATGATCGCGCCGGTTTCGGTCTGCCACCAGGTGTCAACAATTGGGGCGCTTCCTGCGCCGATGATGTTGCGGTACCACATCCATGCTTCAGGGTTGATTGGTTCACCAACCGAGCCAAGCACTCGAATCTTTGACAAGTCGTATTGCTTCGGAATCTGGCTGCCCAGCTTCATGAATGAACGAATCGCAGTCGGTGCGGTGTAGAGAATCGAGACCTTGTATTTCTCGGCAATGGCCCACCAGCGACCCCAGTCAGGAGTCTCGGGGGTGCCCTCATAAATCACCTGAGATGCGCCATTTGCGAGTGGTCCGTAGGCAACATAGCTGTGACCGGTGATCCAGCCGATGTCGGCGGTGCACCAGTAGATGTCGGTATCGGCGTGCAGGTCGAAGACGTTCTTGTGGGTGTATGCCGCCTGAGTTAGGTAGCCGCCGGTCGAGTGAAGAATACCCTTCGGCTTTCCGGTGGTGCCCGAGGTGTAAAGAATGAACAATGGGTGCTCGGCGTTGAAGCCCTGGGCTACGTGCTCGGTTGCGGCGCCGGCCAAAGCGGTGCTCCAGTCGATGTCACGACCTTCAACCCAGCCAACATCCTGGTTAGTGCGCTTGACGACCAAAACATTTTTGACCGATGGGCACTTGCCGCCCGAAAGTGCTTCGTCGACTGCAGGCTTGAGCGCACTCGCCTTGCCCTTGCGGTAACCGCCATCGGCAGTGATCACAAGCTTGGCCTGTGCGTCATCGATGCGGGTGTGCAGTGATTCGGCTGAGAAGCCACCGAAAATCACCGAGTGAACAGCACCGATGCGAGCAACGGCCTGCATTGCAACAATTGCCTCTGGAATCATCGGCATATAGATAGCCACGCGGTCGCCAGCGCGGATGCCGAGATCGATCAGAACGTTCGCGGCCTTTTTGACCTCAGCGGTTAGCTCTGCGTAGGTAATTTCTCGTGAGTCGCCCGGCTCGCCTTCGAAGAAGAGCGCAACGCGGTCGCCGTTGCCGGCTTCGACGTGACGATCTAGGCAGTTGTAAGAGATGTTCAACTCGCCGTCATAGAACCACTTTGCGAATGGTGCATTCGACCAATCGAGGGTTTGGGTGAAGGGTTTGTGCCAGTGAAGGTGGTTGGCCTGTTCGGCCCAGAAGCCCAGGCGGTCGGCCTTGGCCTTTTCATAGATGCCTGGCTTGGCGATTGCATTTGCCGTAAATTCGGCACTCGGCGCGAAATGGCGGGATTCTTGTAGCAGGTTATCGATCTCGTGATCGGCAGACATCATTGTCCTCCATTGGTAAAGCGAACCTTTGGTAATACTGCCAGATAAATCACCACCGATTCGTCGCTAACGCCCCTCGATTTATAACAAATAGAAAAATCTTTCAATTTACTGGGAATTTCCTATTTTTCGCAAAGATTGGAATGTTTTTTGACGGCAATTGCTTATTATTAACTGTCGGCTCTAGTAGCCGACCCGCGATACCGATTCCCCCAATCTGGTATCGCCTGGCCCCAGTCTCTCCCCCCAGAGGCTGGGGCCCCCTAATTTAACTGGGCGCTATCCGCCTGGACCGGCTAAATACTCTTGAGCGTAGCAATTTTGCACCGCCCGAATTTGTGCGATTTGTGCACAGATTAGGCTTTTGTTGCTTTGATGACTGGCGGTTTGGTTCAACCTAGACCAATGCTGCCAGTGTCACTCAACCCAAAACTTGCCAGCCTGCTTTCGCAGGAGGGCACCACAGATGTTTTGGTGAACGGGCATAACGAGGTCTGGGTGCAGAAATCCAACGGCCAAATGCGATCCGTTGAATCGCCCTTTGAGTCGGAGCAAGAGCTCGCCAAAATAGCTCGAGACTCAATTGCCCAAGCCGGCCGGCACCTCGACCAAGCCAACCCATTCGCCGATGTCTCGATCGAGGGCATTCGTGTGCATGCTGCCCTGGCCTCGGCCTGCACACCAAAAACCACGCTTTCTTTGCGGGTGCATGCCAAAAGGTCTTTTGGCTTGGCTCAATTGTGTGACCTAGGGGCAATCAGCGAAACTCAACTCGATTTTCTGCGCGATGTGATTGAAGCACGAGAGAGCTTCATCATCTCTGGGGCAACCGGCAGCGGTAAAACCACTTTGCTTCGGGCAATTTTGGCGGAGTGCCCGAGCGATCGAATCATCGCTATAGAAGATGTGTCGGAGATCAACCTTGACTCTGGTCACTTTGTCTCGTTGCAGACCAGGCAGGCCAACATCGAGGGTCGGGGTGAGATTGGTCTAGATCGGTTGGTGCGCGAGAGTTTGCGAATGCGACCAGACCGCATCGCGATTGGCGAGGCTCGAGGTCCAGAATTTCTGGTCATGCTTCAGGCTTTGAACACCGGGCATGAAGGCGGTGGCGTAACCATTCATGCCAATTCGATCCTCGATGTTCCGGCGCGAATGCAGTCAATTGGCAGAGCGGGTGGCTGGTCTGCGACCGACATTGCGGAGGCTGCTCATTCAGCTTTTCGCTGGGTGATTCACATGAAGGGTCATCGGGTGAGGGCAGTAGGGCAGTTTGTTCTTGGCGCGGGTTCAAAGTTGGGCGTGGTGCCCCGAGATGTCTGAGGCTCGAATTGAATCAGTCACCGGGCGAGCCCAACCTGGCAAAGTGGCAAAACCCTCCGATGTCGCTCGCCAACTGGCATCGCTCTTGCGCGCGGGTGTGGGAGCAAACCAGGCCTTCGAGATAGTTCGACCTGATCTCAAGAATCTTTCGCCGGATCGCCGCGATCAGATCGATTTGCTATGGTCGGTTGCCCTCGAGACCGGAGGACCGCTTGTTCCTGCCATAAGCCGATTCGCCGAGGTCTTGGCCAGGCTCGATGCGCACCAGGCCCAATTGCAATTAACTTTTGCTTCGCCGAAAGCAACTTCAAAACTGATCTTTGGGCTTCCAGTTATCGGTCTGTTGCTGGCTCAACTCTTGGGCCTGGCTCCGATCTCGGCCATGACCACTTCGCTGCCTGGGTTTCTAGCGCTGTGTCTAGGGCTCATTTTGATGCTCGTTGCGGGCATTTCCAGCCGCCGAATGCTCAGGCGGGCATCCCCGGCATTCAGCGATCCGGGAATCTTCTTGGATTGTGTGGTCATCGGGCTTCAGGCAGGGCTTCCGGTCAGCGCAGCGGCAGAAAATGCAAGGGTTCGCGTGGGCGAGGAGCGCGACAGCGAGGCATTCCAAAAACTCGAGCAGGCGCTGGTTTTGTCTGATTCCACGGGTGCCGACCTCACCAGCATTTTGTCTGCAGCGGCCGACGGGCTGCGCGACGAACTGTTTCATGAGCAATCCAACCGGCTAGCCAAATTGGCAGTGCACCTGATGATTCCCCTAGGGCTTGCCGTGCTTCCTGCGTTTGTGCTTTTGACAGTCGTTCCCATAGCAATCGGGCTATTGGGCAAATGAAAGAGGAAATCATGAAACTAATTACAAATCTGCGAGATGAAACCGGAGCCGCAACTGCAGAGTATGCCATTGCGACTATGGCGGCGGTCGGCTTTGCCGGCCTATTGGTTGTGATCATGCGCAGTGATGAGATCAGAACCATTTTGTTTGACCTGGTTAAGAGCGCACTCACCTTCGCCAACCCCAACGGTGATGCAGCGGCCGAGCAGTGATTCGGGGTCGGTGACCGCCGAGCTGGCACTGGCTTTGCCCACGGTGGCTCTCGTGGTGTTTGTCACGCTGGGCGCGTTTAGTCTGCAGCTCGAGAAGATGAAGCTTGTTTCGATTGCCGGCACGGTTGCCAGGGGAGTAGCCAGAGGCGAGGCCGAAAGCAAGATGCGTGAATTAGTGGGTCAGCTGCGCCCAGGTACTGCGATTGATTTGAGATTTGAGCCCGACAGTGTTTGCGCGAAGGCATTTTTCAACATTGAATTTGCCGCACTAGGCGGCCAGTCAATTGAGGTGGCTGACTGGCAATGCGCTCGAGCGTCGGGGCTTTGATGCGTTGGTGGAGAAGCCAACGCGGATCCGGAACGGTGATGTCGCTTGCGGTTTTGTCGATCTCGGTGGGGCTCTTTGGTGCCACGCAAATTCTGGCGCAGCAGCTATATCAAAGTGAAAGATTGCAGGTGCTCGCCGATGAAATTGCACTAACCGCGGTCGATGCGCTCAGGGGTCTGACCATTGGGTATCCGTGTGAGTTGGCCGCACAAATTGCGCAAGAAAATATGGTGAAACTTGACGAGTGTCGTATTGTCGGTTTCGAGGCATTCATATCTCTTCGGTCAGATCTTGTGGGTATAGTTCTAATCGCGAACGCGAGAGCAGGGCCAAGTTAGGCTCGAATGCGCATCTATATAAGGAGTAAACCTTGGCAACTAGCCAGAAACTGGTAATCGTTGAGTCGCCTGCTAAGGCGAAGACGATTTCTAAGTACCTCGGCGAGGACTACACGGTGTTGGCATCTGTAGGCCACATCCGTGACTTGGTTGACCCTAAAGACTTGCCAGCCGAAAAGAAAAAGGGCTCGCTCGGCAAGTTCTCGATTGACATTGAAAATGACTTCGAGCCCTACTACGCCATTTCTCCGGGCAAGAGCAAGACCGTTAGCGACCTCAAGAAGGCGCTTTCTGGCGCCGAGGAGCTCTATCTCGCAACAGATGAAGACCGCGAGGGTGAAGCCATCGCGTGGCACTTGCTTCAGGTATTGAAGCCAAAGGTTCCTGTAAAGCGCATGGTGTTCCACGAAATCACCAAAGAGGCGATTCAGTCGGCATTGGACCACACCCGTGCCGTGGATGAAAACCTGGTGCAGGCTCAAGAAACCCGCCGTGTGGTTGACCGCCTTTATGGCTATGAGGTTTCGCCGGTACTTTGGCGCAAGATCAACCGTGGTCTAAGCGCCGGCCGCGTTCAATCGCCAGCAATGCGTTTGGTAGTCGAGCGCGAGCGCGAGCGCATGGCTTTCGTCTCTGCCAGCTACAACGACGTTGAGGTAACCTTCGACCCACAAACTGCAGGTGAACCACAGTTCGTGGCCAAACTTCAGAGTGTCAACGGCAAGCGCATCGCGACCGGCCAGAGCTTTGACGACAACGGAAAACTAACCGCGGATGTTTTGCTGCTAGATGCTCAGGCAGCTGAAGCGCTCGCCGAAGCCGTGCGCGATTCCGGCGCAAAGATTTCAGTTACCTCGGTTGAGGCCAAACCAAGCACCCGCCGCCCGGCTGCACCGTTTACTACCTCGACTCTTCAGCAAGAAGCCTCTCGCAAACTTCGCATGTCTGCTAAACAGACCATGGATACCGCGCAGGCGCTGTACCAAGACGGTCACATCACCTACATGAGAACTGACTCGCCAACTCTTTCGGTTCAAGCAATCAACGCCGCTCGCTCACAAGCGAAGCAAATGTTCGGGGACAACTTTGTTCCTGACAAGCCTCGCGTTTATCAGGGCAAGAACAAGAACGCCCAAGAGGCGCACGAGGCAATTCGCCCAGCCGGCGAGAACTTCAAGAAGCCTTCAGAGCTTGCGAGCGTTTTGAGTGGCCGAGCACTAGATCTTTATGACCTCATCTGGAAGCGAACCGTGGCTTCGCAGATGGAAGACGCTAAGGTTTCGACCACCACCGCCAAGATCTCGGTAAGCCCGATTGCCGGCGGCGGAGCAGCAGAATTCACTGCTTCGGGAACCGTGGTTACCTTCCGTGGATTTATGGCCGCATATGAAGAAAGCCACGACGAATCTCGTGATGACGAGCAAGACGAGCGCGAATCAAAGCTGCCAAACCTAACTGTGGGTCAGGCGCTGAAGGCTGTTGACGTTGTGGCCAAAGACCACCAAACCTCACCGCCACCTCGCTACACCGAGGCATCTTTGGTCAAGGCACTTGAAGAAGATGGCATCGGTCGCCCGTCTACATACGCGGCAATTTTGTCGACTATCGTGAACAAGGGTTATGTCTCGAAGCGCGGTCAGGCCCTCGTGCCAGAGTGGATCGCCTTCACCGTCACGCGTTTTCTTGAAGAAAACTTTGGCAAGCTAATCGACTATGCCTTCACCGCTCAGATGGAAGAAGACCTCGACCAGATTGCCGACGGTCAGCTTGACCGAAGCAAGTGGCTGCAGGGTTTCTATTTCGGAAACGAAAAGAACGAGGGGCTTCGCAACACTGTTGAGAACCTTGGCGACAGTGACCCGCGCGCTATCAACTCGATTGCCCTGAGCGATGACATCACTCTGCGCACGGGCAAATATGGCCCATACATCGAAATCATGGTCGAGCCAGGGTCTGAGGGTGCCGATGAAAACGGTCGCCGAATTGTCAACATTCCCGAGGGCCTAGCGCCAGATGAGCTGACCGTCGAAAAGGCGCAGCAGTTGATTGATGCGCCGATCATTACCGATCGCGTGATGGGCCAAGACCCGGCGACCGGGCTCGACATTCTTTTCAAGGATGGCCGCTACGGTCCATACGTGGTCTTGGATGACCCGAAGGCGGCAAAGCCTCGCACTGCGTCGTTGTTCAAGACGATGAGCCCAGAGACCTTGACTCTAGAGGACGCGGTCATGTTGCTTTCGCTACCTCGCGTAGTTGGCGTCGACCCTGAGTCGGGAACCGAAATCACCGCCCAAAACGGCAAGTTCGGCCCATACCTTTCGAAGGGCAAAGACTCACGCTCGCTAACCAGCGAAGACCAATTGTTCAGCCTCGATCTAGCTGGTGCTCTCGAAATCTTTGCTCAGCCAAAGTACGGCGGTCGCCGCACGGCGGCAACACCGTTGAAGGAGTTCGGAGAAGACCCAGCCTCGGGTCTGCCAGTCTTTGCAAAGACCGGTCAATTCGGCTTGTATGTGACCGACGGCGCAGTGAACGCGACCGTTCCTAAGGATGAGAACCTCGAAGAAATGTCGCCAGACCAGGCTTTCGAGCTATTGGCAATTCGACGCGAGAAGTTGGGCCTCGAGCCCGGCCAGGCACCGGCTAAGGCTGGCAAGCCTGCCAAGAAGGCCACCACAACTCGCGTTGTGAAGCGTGGGGCAACCCGAAAGGCTAAGTAATGAGCCGAGGATTGTTCATTTCGCTCGAGGGAATTGACGGCGTCGGAAAGTCGACTCAGTCTGATCTTCTCGAGGAGTATCTGCGCGAACTCGGTCAGCCAGTAGTCAGGACATTCGAGCCAGGTGGCACCGAGCTTGGTCAAGAAATTAGGCACCTGCTTCTTCACCGAAAAGGCGACGTGGCTCCTAGAAGTGAAGCCCTGCTTTACGCGGCCGATCGAGCCCACCATGTGGCAACCAAGGTTCGCCCAGCTCTCGAGCGCGGCGAGGCCGTGATTACCGATCGCTACCTTGATTCATCGGTGGCATATCAGGGTGTTGGCCGCGAGCTCAACGCCGAAGACGTGCGCGCTATTTCAATGTTTGCCGTTGAGAACCTGCTGCCAGATTTGACCATCTTGCTTGATTTAGAAGCTGGCGCCGCGATGGCACGAAGGTCAAAGACCGGCGCAGAGCCAGATCGCCTTGAGCGCGAAAAGGTTGAATTCTTTGAGGCCGTGCGACAGGCATATTTGGCGATGGCCAAGGCAGAACCTCAGCGTTGGCTCATCGTCGATGCATCGCAAACGGTTGACCAGATGCAGGCGCAAATTCGCGCACGCATCGATCAGATATTGGCGAGTCGTTGAGTTCAGCTAATTCGCCGGTTTGGGCCGACCAGCTTGGTCAGCCCGAGGCTGTTGCGCAATTGGCGATGTCGGTCGAACATCGTGATTCGGGGGTTCACCACGCTTGGTTAGTTACCGGCCCACCTGGTTCTGGTCGATCCAACCTTGCCCACGCTTTTGCGACCGCACTACTTTGCCCCGAGGGCGGTTGCGGTGAATGTCGCAGTTGTGTTTTGGCGGCTGCAGGCACGCACCCGGACATCTCGGTTTTATCGACCGAACGCGTATCGATTCCAATCGATGAAGTTCGCGAAATGGTCGCCAACTCGCAGCTCGGCAGCTCGATGGGTAAATACCGAATCATGATCATCGAAGATGCCGACCGCATGCAAGAGAGATCATCGAACGTTTTGCTAAAGGCCCTCGAAGAGCCACCGGCGGGAACCATCTGGTTGCTCTGTGCCCCCTCTGAAGCAGACATGCTGCCGACCATTCGTTCTCGAGTTCGCCGAATTGGGTTGAAGGTGCCTGCTGTCGAAGAAGTCGCCCGCCTGTTGGTTGAACGAGACGGCATCGATCAAAAGCTCGCGCTGCAGGTTGCTGCCGAATCTCAGAGTCACATCGGAATGGCCAGGCGCCTTGCGACCAGCAACGATGCCCGCAGTCGCAGGCGCGAAACTCTGCTGGCGGCCGCAAACATCGTTGGTGTGACCTCGGCCGTGCAAACCGCCGAGCGTTGGCTAGACATCGCCAAAAAAGATGCCGATGCCCTAACCGCCGAGCGCGACCAGGATGAAAAAGAGGCTCTACTTCGAACGCTCGGGCTTGCTCCCGGCGACAACATTCCGCCGAACCTTAGGTCTGAGCTAAAGAACCTTGAAGAGGGCCAAAAGCGCCGAGCGACTCGAAGTGTGCGAGACGGACTAGATCGAATTTTGGTCGACTTGCTTTCGCTCTATCGAGATGTATTGACAGTGCAAATTTCTTCGGCCTCACCTCTGATCAACGAAGAGCTTCGATCAAGCGTCGAAAAAATCGCCGAGAACAGCACCGCTGCTCAGTCGATTCACAAGCTCGAGGCAATCGCGCTCGCGCGCAAGCGCATCGATGCAAACGTGCGCGACCTGATGGTGCTCGAATCGCTGGCAGTTAGCCTTCGCAACAAGGCGAACTAATGAACCTGGGCAGGTTCGCCAAAACAATCGCGGCAGGCCTTGCCGCTTTGCTGGTTTCGGGTTGCGCACTTGCTTTGCCGGTCGAAGGCCCAACCCCAGTCATCGACACCTCGATCTCATCCGAGTTAAAACCCTTTTATGAGCAGCGAATCACCTGGCTGACCTGCGGTGGTGGCAAGGCGGTTTGTGGCGAGTTCAAGGTGCCGATGGATTGGTCAAAACCCGACGGTGAAACACTAAAGCTTTCGATTGCCTATCGCCCCGCCGACAACGCCAAGCCGCTTGGCTCGCTCATCTTCAACCCCGGTGGCCCCGGTTCGTCGGCAACCAGCTGGCTGCTAGATTCGGCCGAGCAAATTGGCACCTCAGAATTGCGCAAGAACTACAACCTGGTTGGCTTTGACCCAAGAGGCGTGGGCAAAAGCGAACCGTCGGTCAAATGCCTCGATTCAAAAGGCACCGATGAATTGCTCTACGGTGACACCGGGCTAGAGCTTGGCTCTAACGCAGATCTTGCCGAAACTAGGCGCAGCATGAAGGCCTTCATCGATGCTTGCGTTGCCAACAGCGGCCCGGGCCTTGGCTTTATTGACACGGTCTCAACCGCCAAAGACCTGGATGTGCTCAGAGCTCTGATGGGCGACTCGAAGCTCAACTATCTGGGTTTTAGCTACGGAACCTACATGGGTGCAACCTATGCGGCGCTTTTTGCCGATCGAGTTGGTCGCATGGTGCTCGATGGCGCGATTGACCCAACCATCAGTGATGAACAGCAGAGCGTTTATCAGCTCGCCGGTTTTGACCAGGCGCTTCGAAACTACCTTGCCGATTGCCTTGGTTCGGCTGACTGCCCGTTTAGCGGCACGGTTGAAAAAGCGCTCGCGAAAATCAAAGCACTTTTGTTCGCAATCGAAAAAAATCCGCTGCCAACCTCGGATGGCCGCGAGCTCACCATTTGGGCCGCCATTACTGGCCTCATCATGCCGCTTTACAGTCAGAGTTATTGGCCTGCGCTCAGCCAGGGTTTTGCCGAGGCCATCGATGGCGATGGTTCGACACTGATTCAGTTGGCCGACGCCTACAACGACCGCGATGAGAAGGGCGCATACCTGTCAAATTTGATGGAAGCGAACTTTGCGATCAACTGTGCCGATTCACGGGCGCCAAGTGACCAAAAGTCGATGCTCGAACAGAACGCCAAAATGCTGAAGGCTAGTCCGACCTTGGGTCGCTACTGGGCTTGGGGCGCTTTGGGGTGCGAGCAGTGGCCATACCCAGTTTCAGAAAAACCAAAAACTTGGTCTGCGATCGGCGCTAACCCGATTTTGGTTGTCGGCACCACCGGCGACCCAGCGACCCCATACTCGCAGGCGGTTTCACTGGCCAACAAAGTCTTAGCAAATGCCAAATTGCTCACCTTTAACGGTGAGGGGCACACCGCATACGGCCAAGAAAATCGCTGTGTGAACGAGACGGTTGACGACTATTTCATTCGAAATGTTGTGCCAACCGAAGACCCAAACTGCTGATTTATAACGAATCGGCGTTTCAACCTGTTTTCCTAAAAAATTATTCCATTTTTCGCTAGGCTCACGAGAAGAGCACCTCGAGCGCTCCGCATCGCTGGCAAAGACGCCAACGATGTCACCTTATGGACATTGGAGTTCAATGGGATCGACAGAGCAAGACAAGGTGTGGGCAGAAACACAAGCCTCACCTGAGTTTCAAGCCCTGAAGAAGAAGTTTCGCGGATTTGCATTTCCGCTGACTGCCGCCTTCTTGGTTTGGTATTTCCTATATGTTGCCCTCACAGCTTTTGCTCGTGACTGGGTTAGCACCCCGGTGATCGGAAACATCAACATCGCTTTTGTTCTAGGCGTGTTGCAGTTCGTCACCACCTTCCTAATCATGTGGCTCTACGAGCGCCACTCATCACACTCGCTTGACGGCCCCTCGGACGCCCTGCGCGAAAAGGTTGACAAGGAGTTGGCTAAGTAATGGATTCAACAACGCTAAGCGCGATTCTGTTCGTCGCGTTCGTAGTCTTCACACTGGTACTGGTTTTCCGTGCCGGTCGCTCGAACAAGAAGTCATCTGACTTCTACGACGGTGGTGGAGGCTTCTCGGGCTTCCAAAACGGTCTAGCCATCGCCGGCGACTACATGTCGGCCGCTTCGTTCCTGGGTATTGCTGGAACCATTGCGCTATTCGGTTATGACGGCTTCCTCTACTCAATCGGCTTCTTGGTCGCTTGGCTGGTCGCGCTGCTTCTAGTAGCCGAGCCACTTCGCAACTCGGGTCGATTCACAATGGGTGACGTTCTGGCATTCCGCATGAAGCAGCGCCCAGTGCGCGGCGCGGCTGCCACTTCGACTCTCGTCGTTTCGATCTTCTACCTCATGGCTCAGATGGTGGGTGCCGGTGCGCTGGTTTCACTACTTCTGGGCATCACCGATGCAAGCGCCAAAAACTGGATTATCGCCGGTGTTGGTGTCTTGATGATCATCTACGTGACCGTGGGCGGAATGAAGGGCACTACATACGTGCAGATCGTCAAGGCGTTCTTGCTCATGACCGGTGCGATTCTGCTTACCTTCATGGTGCTTTGGCAGTTCGGCTTCAACATTTCTGATCTTCTAGGTGCCGCTCGCGACGCCTCTGGCAAAGAGCACTTCCTTGAGCCAGGTTTGAAGTTCGGTAAAGAGATTCTGGATGCCAACGGCGCAGTTGATGCAACCAAGACTCTGATGAGCAAGCTCGACCTAATTTCATTGGGTATGGCCCTCGTTCTGGGAACCGCTGGTTTGCCTCACATCCTGATTCGCTTCTACACCGTGCCAACCGCCAAGGCTGCCCGCAAGTCGGTCAACTGGGCCATCGGCAACATCGGTGCTTTCTACCTAATGACCATCGCTCTAGGTTTCGGTGCAGCTGCTCTAGTTAGCCGCACCACCCTGTTCCGCGGTTACAAGGCAGATGCCACCGGATGTCTGATCGACGCCAAGGGCGCACCGATCGTCGACGGTGATGTCGCTTGTACTAACCTCGACAACTTGGCGAACCTATCGGCTGATGCAAAGAAGCTTTTGGTTCCGGTTGACCCATCAGGTAACGTGGCAGCTCCTCAGCTTGCCCAGTTCCTTGGCGGTGGCGAAGGCACTACCGGCGGTGCAATCATGCTGGCTGTCATCGGCGCTATCGCCTTTGCAACCATCCTCGCTGTAGTTGCTGGTCTAACCCTCGCTAGCTCGTCATCGTTCGCACACGACTTGTATGCAAACGTGATCAAGCGTGGCAAGGCAACCCCAGAGCAAGAAGTTCGCGTTGCGAAGATCTCTGCCATCGTGATCGGTGCGATTTCGATCGTGCTTGCTATCGGTGCACAGGGTCTAAACGTGGCCTTCCTGGTTGCTATCGCATTTGCGATTGCAGCATCTGGAAACCTGCCAGCAGTGCTTTACTCACTGTTCTGGAAGCGCTTCAACACTCGCGGTGCGGTTTGGGCAATCTATGGTGGTCTGTTCTCAGCCATCATCCTGCTCGTCTTCTCACCAAACGTTTCGGGTCTGGCTACCAGCTTTATCCCTTACGTTGAGGGCGGCTTGCGCTTCGACTATTTCCCACTTGCAAACCCAGGTATCGTTTCGATTCCACTCGGATTTATTTTCGGTTGGCTCGGAACCATCACCTCGAACGAGAGCAACACTGCAAAGTATGCAGAGCTCGAGGTTCGTTCGATGACCGGTGCTGCAATCGGCAAGGCAGTTCAGCACTAAAACCGATTCAAAAGAAACCCCGGCCGTTTTCGCGGCCGGGGTTTCTTATTTGTGGAACATGCCAGACTGCTTCTTGGTTGCAAAATAGGCAACCGAAATCGATTGAGGACCATTGCCAAATAACGCACTGCAAGAGGCGCTGTCAAAGCGCTTCAGAAGGTTACTTTCTGGCGATCCCGAGGGTGTTCCGCCCTGGCTTGAGGTCATTGCGGCAGGCGATGAGCCAGGTCTCTATTTGCCAACCGATGCACCTTGGGTGGTGCATGCCGATTTCGGCACTCTGGTTGGTGGCATTCGAGCCCTTCTTATGCAGGCGCTGCATCCGGGGTCGCTAACTGGCGTTGCCAACCACTCGCGTTATGAGCAAGACCCGCTTGGTCGATTGGCCGGCACAATTCGGTGGCTGACGGTCACCACTTTTGGTTCGCAGACCGCGGTGGCCAACGAGTCTGGTCGAGTGAACCGAATGCACACTCGAGTCACCGGCGAATATCAAACCGCTGGCGGCGAGCAGAGGCCTTACAATGCTGCCGACCCTGACCTTTTGCTGTGGGTGCACATCGCATTCATGGACTCTTTTTTGAGAAGCCATCAGATGTATGCCTGGCGCGAGATTCCAGGCGGTGCCGACTCATACATCGCACTTTGGTCAAAGTCGGTTGAGCCTTTGGGGCTTTCGAGCGCCCCGATGAATGAGCTCGAGCTGCTTGCCGAAATCGAGCGCCAGAAGCCTTTGCTAATTGCCACCGAAAAAACCCTCGATGTGGTTAAGTTCATTCGCTACCCGCCGCTGCCTCGATTGGCCAGGCCAACATACCGGTTGCTATTTGAAGCCGCTGTGCTGTCGCTGCCGATTGAGTTTCGAAGCATGCTGGGGCTCAAGGCCAAGCCTCGCTGGTTGATTCAGCCCGTCACCCGGGGTGTGCTGAGATTCATTCGTTTGGCAATTGGCCCAGAGAGCCCAATTGAAGACGGTGCGATTGATCGGTTGAAGCGCATCGGGGTTTTGCCAAAACACTAAACTTGGCATGTTGTCATTTGGCAGCGCGCCACCCTAGCTCAGTCGGTAGAGCAGCTCCCTCGTAAAGAGCAGGTCAGGGGT
>ERZ650308.315-NODE-315-length-25723-cov-63.714742_pt1 | contig 25723 bp, 32 predicted proteins | sample MGYA00376244_ERZ650308 | MGnify/ENA primary metagenome ERZ650308 (study PRJEB26733, sample SAMN07839295) | wastewater metagenome | biome: small river; feature: stream; material: water | place: USA: North Carolina | collected 2016-04-26 ... | reverse complement strand
GCAGCGAGGACAAACGATGGGCGCTAACAGCAACATTCAGTGGACGGATCACACCAAGCGCGACCGAAAGGCGGCACGATACGCAAAGGAGACGACCAATGACGAGTGAGAAGCTACCAGCGCAGCGACTTGAGCACGCACAGACGAAGCTACAGGACGCGCTGTCGGCGCTGAAGTTGGCCGGGGAAGAACTGGCCATCGTCGAAGCGTCAATGATCGGAGATGACGCGCACCGCCGGTTGATCATGGAGTCGAGCGCTGAAGACCCAATCGGGACGGCGGACGACATCCAGAGCCACCGCGCGCAAGCGGCAGAGATCGCAGAGCACGCGGCAGATGTCGCGAAGGCCGCAAAAGCGGTCAAGGGCAAGGCGACGTTTATCGCTGCGGCGCTTGGGTCGGTTTACAGCAAAGAGCTGCTCGACGGCGACCGGGCCAAGGAAGCGGGGAAAGCGTGATAACGCTCTCTGACACCGGCCTGCTAGGCGCACCATTGCCGGTGTCAGAGCGTCAAAACACCGCGCATGGAAACGGCTTGGCGCTAGGATTCCGGCAGGTATCGATGCCAGCGCGGCGCGTATGTCGCGGGGAGCGTGTACAGTTCGGACTGTAGCGGCGGTCGCGAGGTCAAGCGCTCGTCGCGTTGCCGCTGCTCCTCTTTGCCCTGCTTGGTTGCGGCTTCGCAGTGGCAACGGACGCAGCGGCTCGGTGGGTCGCAGTCTCGGCAGCAGTTGCGCGCGTCGTCGCTCTCTGCCGCTGACGTCTGCTCTGTTTTTGCGCTTGTCTCCGATGCGGTAGGACCTCCCGTCATCCCAAGCGCAAGCAGCAGCAGCAAGATCGCCGCCGGTCCGCCAAGGCTTGGCGGTGGTGGTGGCGGTAGCTTGCCCGTGTACGCTGCGAGTTGTTCCGGAGTGGCCGAGCGGATAAAGCGCGTGTGCTGCGTGAAGTGATACAGGCGCAGCACAGCGGGCAGCACCCAGATCACCACACCAGCGCCCATGAGCGCTACGTGGTGCCATGTCACTCGGTCCGATGGGACGCCCATCAGCCAGCGGACGATTTCCGCTATTACGTGATGATCGTCCATGTCACGCCGTCTTGTCTGCTGGCTCAGCGTTAACGAGGTCGCCCGCTGCTCCGATTTGCATTGCGCGCATCCATCCCTGATCGGCGGGCGAGCACTTGACCCACTTGCCAGCGCTGACCTTGAGCAGGTCGCCAACAGCAACGGCCCCGCCGAGCAGCACTACGCTTGCCGCGCTACATCGAGGCTGGAACCGTCCGGTTCCGCCTAGGTCGATTGCGTCGATTACCAGTCCGTCCGGTCGCTGTCCGTCGGGACACACCTTGACAGTGAAAAGCACCGCTGCCGTCGTTGGCGCGTTGGTGATCTGGATGGGCTGTCCGCGCACCAGTGCGTTCGCCGCCATTGGGTCCAGGTTTGCTGGATTTTGCGGCGTAATTGCCCGATATGCTGTTGCCATGTTGTTACTCCTTAACTCTTAGACCGCTGATTGTTACGGCGGCTGTGCCAAGCGACCAACTAGACGCGCCCGAATCAAGCTCAAACGCGATCAGATCGCCGGGACTGAGTGCAATGTTGCACTGGATGGCTTGATACACACTGCCAGCGCCAGCGGTGATTGTGATCGTTTCTACCGTTGCCCAACTTCCGCCGCTTGGTTTGTGCAGCACGTTGATCTGCGAATTGAACAAAGGCGCGGTTTGTGCGTACACACCGATCTGTCGCAGGCTCTCGGATTCTTGGGCTACGTAGCCAGCTACTAGATCGACTAGCGCATTGCCGATCGGGAGCCCTGCCGTCCATGTGCCGATGTAAGTGCCAGCGCTCCAAATTACCGTTCCGTAGCCGCTGCTGGTGATATCTGGCCCAAGTTGGCCGAGTAGCACCGGATGGCTCAAGATCGCTTGACCGCGCAGCGTTTGGGTGAGGCTTGCTGCGGATACACCGTGTGTCGGGAATCCGCCCGTTGGGAATCCCATGATTACACCGCCAGCGCCTTGATGAGCACCCAATCGTTAAAGTTTAGCGCGCCGCCGCTGGTGGCTTTGACCATAACTCGACACTCGCGAGACGCCAAGATAGACGACGTCTGTAGCACATACGACCCGCTCGCGGTGAAAACGTGCTCTGCTGCCACTGTGCCAGTATCGCCGCGCACGCTTTGGATGTCCACCCACGGCGAATTTTCATCGTAGCGGACCTGGACCTTGACGATCGTTTCCGTCGCGGTGCCAAAGTTGTTTGTGACAAACAGGCTCAGCGCGCCGCGCAGACCGATTGCCATCCGTGACGGATATCTGCCTCCTACCGGCGCATCATTTTGCGCAGTGTACGACGTTGTTAGCGTGGTCGCGATCTGTGACGTTCCAGTGATATCAACATAGCTTGGATCTCCGCTACCTGCTTGATAGCAAATGATGCCGTAGTCGCTATAGTGTCCCATGGTCTATCCCCTCAAGTGCAGCAGTATTGCTCGCCAGTCTTGGCACAGCGTGTCGGCGTACACGGTCCGCCGCTTGTTTGGTTGGGGTCACACTCGATACACTGGAAGACGCACTTTTGTGAGTCGTTACATGTCAGCCCATCGCAGCACGGCAGAGTCGAGCAGCCAGCACCGGACTTCGCGCATAATGTACAGGCCCCGCCTACGCACACCAGTGGAGATCTTGAATCATTGCAGCACATCGAATCGAACGTGCCGCAACGACCACCCGCCATCGAACACACCGGCATGAGGTCTGCTATTTCTGCAGCATCTGGCGTTGGGGGCGCAGGCAGCGATGGCGGCTCTGGCACGGGTCGTCCACTTGAGCAACCACCACCGACCACCAACACTAACGCCAGGATGGTCCGCATTAGTTTGTCACCTCGAAGGAACACGCCAGATCTGAGGCTGTGGCCGCACTCGAAACAACCTGAATTGACAAGCGATCTCCCGCCGCTACCGCTGGGGAGCTGGACGTATTGGAACACGTCGTGCCAGCACCGGTAATCGTGCATGAGAGCGCGCTCCCCACTCCGTTGATTCTCGCGGTATTGATCGCAGTATCCGCACCGCCGGGCGCTGTGCCAACGAAGCATCTTAGGTTGCGTAGGTATCCCGCCCGAGGAGCAACCGAAAGCACGGTTTCATACGTGCCATAAGCAGCCAGCCCCGGTCCGCGCAAATAGATGGTTGCTGCGCCTGCTACGCCAGATTCACCTCCGGTCACTGTTGCATAGACAATCGTGCCCGATGTTGAAGATAGCAACGTCACCCATCCACCGGCATAGACTCGAAATACTGTCAGTGTCGTATCGTAGCAGACATCTCCATTTGCAGGGCTAGACAGACCGGCGCAGTTGGCTGAGGTGCGGAAGCTCTTGGCCGCGTGGATCTTTTGCGTCGCCCCATTGCCGTCGACGACATAAAGCTGACCACCTGACGCCAGGTGATAGATGCACGCCCGGCCCGATGGGCATGACGGCGCAGATGTCCACGGGCTGAAAATCTCCTTGTTCCCATCGGCAGCGATCGCCGACGATGATAGGAGCGCAAGGCTAAACAGAAGCAGTCCAGTAAACCAAGCCAACATAGGCAGCATCCTTTGCGACGAGATCAAATCCCGTCGTGGTTACAAGGTCACAAGAGACAGACATCGGCTCTCCGGTGTTCGCGTCGATTGAAGACGCGATCGTGATCTCAGCCGGGGCCGATGCAAACGAAGGTGAGAACAAGATTGAGACGCGCGCAGACGAGCCCGTGAAACTCGCGACACCGCGAGCCTTTGCACCGGGAGACACCGGCACCACGTAGATGCTCGACGACCACGCCCATCCATGCGACTCGATGAGATCGTCAATCAGCAGTGGGCCAGCCGCCGACGGAACCACGCCAGACACCATCTGGCCATCGGGAAAAAGGATGGTCCAATACGGTTCAGGACTTGACGGGTGTGTCTCCGTCGCATATGGCAGTGACAAAGAAAACTGCCCAGACCCGTCGGTGATTGCAATCTGACCGTGATCCAGTGCCGGATTGCCGACGATCAGCGGATTGCGCGCCGCGTTTGGTCGATAGGTTCCGCCCGTGTCAAAGGTCAGAGCCGAAAGCCCAGGGACGGCATAGACCGGCAGATTGGGGATTGCGGTATGCACGCCCGCTGCCGTCCGATACCCGATTTTGTCTGTGATTGTGCAGGGCATTGTTTACTCCGCCATCGCTGACACCGCAGCGGCAGCGTCGACAAGAGTTGCAGTGTCGTCGTGGATGCGGATATCGAGCGCCAGATCACCACCGCCCGACAGATAAGGCTTGACGCTAATCATGCGCGCCGATCCAGCCGCAATTGTCGTGCCACTGACGAAGCAAAAGTCAGGGTCGGCAGGCGCACCATGAAACTCCGCCGTGTAGCTGCCCGTCCCGGTGCGAGTAAATGCCTTGAGGTTGTAGTGACGTTTGACGACGCCAGCGCCGGTAAAGTTCACCCATCCGAACGGACGAGTGCCAACGCAGTCGAGCCCGACCGCGCGAGCCGTGCCGGGGACTGCCGTTTCTGTCAGCGTCGCGGAGACTTGAGTGGTTCCAGCGACAGCAGACACGATCGCGCCGCCGGTTCCGTCCACCACCAGAGCCGCGAGAGAATACGTCGCGCCGACGATCCGATTGATCGCGTTTTGCAGCGAGTTGAGGTCAAATGCCTTGATCGCCGGAGCTAGTCCGGCAACATAGGTCGTGAGCGGTGTTAGTGGCCATGCCATGCGGGGTGCTCCTTAGCACGGGATCGCGTTGTCTGGTATTGCGTTTGTAGTGTCAGGGATGGCACACACGGTACCCAGCGCTGCGCTAAGCTCAGTGACGCCCCCTGCCGTGTGCGCTGGCTTCCATCGCGTTAGCGCTCTCTGAGCTCCGTCGAGGTCGTATCCGGTGCCGAGCAGCGCAGGGTCAGCAACCACAACAAAATCGAACTGGGCCGCCCCCAAGCCCTCGCCGTTTGGCGTTGGCGGTGAGCCTGCGTAGTTCATGCCAAGCCCCTCGACGAACAGCGACCATGATAAAATGGTCACGTTGACCAGCGCAGAACTGAACCACTCGACGGTCCATGTGCCGTTGATAGTTTGTCCCGCAAACTCTGGCAGGTTGACCCTGTAGGTTTGGCCAACGACCGACGTAGCCTCGGTATCAAAGAAACCAGCGACGCGCTGTGCAAAATATCCACCGGGGCCGCTCACTGTCAGCACAAGCGCATCCAGGCGCGTGGTTGTGAGCGCAAATGTCAGGATTGCCCCCGCTGGAGATACGCGCGGGTCATCGGCAACGCTGACAGTTCCACGCACGACCGGCGATGGTCCCAGTGCGATTCCTGGGTAGGTGTGCGCCGTCCGCTGCGCTGCTCGGTCAGACTCTAAGATCTCAATCTGCGTCGGATCGGCATAGAGGAAATATGGCTGTATGATTGCTCTGATGTCGCTGAGCGCAAACGCCCCACGCATGCGCAGCACGGCAATCACCGCCTGCTTGCGCTGCTCGACGGTTCCATATAGTGCAACCTTGGTTTTCGACAGCCCGGTCGCTTGCTCCCACGCCGAGAGGTTTTCCTCGATGCTGGCGGGGTTTAGCTCGCTGACAAGCGCCTCCATCCTGTCGGTGCCGTAGTCCTTGACCACGCCCGCCAAGCTGTAGAGCACGCCGCCGATAAAATCGGTATTGTCGAGAGCGTACAGATCTTCGCTGCCCGCAGGTAGCAGAGAGATCAGCAGCCGCTTTGCATCGGCCTGCGTCACTGCACAACCTCAATGCCGCCCGAGCGCAAAAACAGCAGTTCAGGACCGACGCCAGCCCGAATGTCGCGCGGCTGTCGATTGATTGCTGCAAAGGTTCCGCCGTTGATCGCTGTCTGCACTGCTGTCGCGTATGGAGACATGCTTTGCACTACGCGCGTACCGTCGGTGTCTCGTGTCTCCATGACGACATCAACGACCCGCTCTAGTCGCAATTCGTCTTCCCATGCGTCGTTTGCGTCTGCCGTTCCTGACGCACGAGATGGGCCGAGCGAGTCGACGTAATCTAAGATCCTCTCGGCGATTGGCTCAACGATGGCCGAACCCGCCCAAAAGTAATCAACCGCGTCCGTCGGTGCAATCGCGAACGTCCTATCGAGCGTCAGCGTTGCGCCGCCGATGTTGGTTACGCGCGCAACCCAAGGCAGCGGACTTGCTCCCGCCGTTGATATGACGATCTGCACTCGCGGGGCCTTGCCGGCGGCGAATGCTGCTGCCAGGTTCGGAGGTATCGCGCCCATCGTGATCGTGTTGCCGGTGTGCGCGGTGATCGTCGTGAAGGCTCCGAGATCGTCCCAGTCAAACAGATAGGTGCCGTTTTTACCCGTCGAAGGTTGCGCACGCACGCGCACTTGCACCGCCCGAGAGGTGGCCATTTCAGGGGCGTAGACCGTTGCCACCGCAGTCACCGGGCGCACCGTGTCCATGTACCCCTGGACACTTGCGACTAGCGCCGCGCTTGGTTTTCGCCCCGTGCCGCTGCCGTCTAGTGTGATCACATTGTCTACCGTGCCGAGTCCGTCGCGGAGTGGATACACCCAGCACCGAAACACATTTAGCGCTGCGCCAGTGACGACATTAAACGACGACTCAGCCCACGCCCTGTAGTCTGCCGCCGTGCCGCCGCGCTGTGGGCTTTGGATGCGTCGCAAAAGCCGTTGTAGCAGTTCCAGATCGGTTTCTGCGTCCTTGGCTGATGTCAGACCGGACGTGAGCACGATCGTTACCGTAATGCCCGCTGGTGGGGCAAGCCATGTGAGCGTAGTACCAGCAGACAGATTTGCCTGTGTCCCTTTGGTCACGCTGACGAGTTGCACCGGCTGCGTGTTCGGTGGGCCGTCCGTGGTCACGTTGGCGACCGTTTCGACCACTACTGCGCCAGTGCTGTCCCGAGCCTGAGTGCCAGCGGGGATCAGGACAGCCGGAAGCGTTGCACCTGGGATGCCTACCCCGCCCGTGCTGATCGTCGGACCTTTTGCGCCATACACGCCTGCCACGTCGGATGGCAGACCAAAGACAAACGCCCATGCTTCCAGCGCCGCGCGGCTTGTTTTGGAGCGCAGATTGCCGTCGGCATCTTGCTGATACGCGGGAATCGCGTCGTTATTGGCTTGCAGGATCTGGCTCTGTGCCAGCACCCAAAAGCGAGCGAAGGCCCGAGCGAGTAAGCCGCAAAAACTGCGATCTGAAAGGTCGATCGGCGTCGCGCTGTTTTGGAACGTGACGCGAAAATAGGCCAGCGCCGCCGCGTTGATCTCGTCCTCGGTATAGACGATCATGTCAGGTCAACCGCTCCTTTGCTGCCGTCGGGTAGTGTCCAGGCGCATTCGATGCGCCACTTTGCCGGACCCAGTTTAAGCGCGCGCGCCGTGAAGCCAGAGATCAGGCGCATCTCTGCAAGTTGCCGCCCGCCGTCCTCTGCGTATGCCACCAGTTGCGAACCTGTGATTGTCCGATCCTGCGTGACGGTCCACAGCAGCGTACCTCGTCGGTTTTGTGGGTCGCCGTAGTAGCCACCGCCTTGCACCTGATCGCCCGGCCTTTGCCCCCGCTTGCGACTCATCAGCGTTGTAAGCACGGCATGTGAGCGCGTGTTAGCGAACACGGGGTTTCCGATGTTCGGTCCACTGGTAGACACTTTGGCATCAAACTTGCCCGTGGCGTCGTTTTTCACCAGCTCAATATCTACGCCCGTTTGACGAAACATGTTACGGCTTCTTTGCGTAGCAGTTTGGCGAACCGCTTATCGTCAGTGCTGGAGGTGTCAGAGTTGGGCTTGCCGACGCGACCGCCCCGGATACAGCGTGCGTGTGGCCCGCAATCAAATCTAGTACGGCCTGCAATTCGGCATGCGTCACCAGCCTATCAAGTTGTGCATTCACCGACGATCCAAGCTTGACACTCTGGCCTGCTGCTGGGACAAGCAAGATCTTGCCATTGGAATCAAGCAGCGCCTGTGCCCCGGATGCAGTCTTGATCTCGACGCTGCCCGACTTGTCGAACGTAATTGTTGATCCTGCCCCGTCGTAAATCACTGGCTCCAGTTCATCGGTTGGCTGTGGTCCCGTGGTCAGGTCGTCGCACGCGACAACCACCGCTCCGCTAGATCCCGCCCTTGGGGCCAGCACTACTGCCTGCGTGCCCTCGATTTTGGGGCGCACTCGAAAGCCCTGCCACTGATAAAACCGTACCGGCTGCTGCGCGGTCTGCTGACCCAGCGTTTCGTCAGGCTGACACGTTGCTGCGAATCCAAGGCCCCATTTGCTGCTAAAAGACGATAGGGTGGCCATTTTGACCATGCGACCGGCCCATTGCAGCACCTGTGCCCGAAGGTTGGCAATCATTTCACCACCTGCGTATTGTTCGCGTTACTTGTCGTCGTGGGTGGATCTATCACGTCGCCGACGTTTAGCGTAGGCTGGCGATACACGCCAAAGTTTGCCTGTAAGCACGGCTTGCGAAGCGTGACGATCGTTCGATCTCCGCGCTCGTCTCTGTCGCAACGCACCGACGCAATGTAAAAATTGCCCCGGATGCCGTTCACGGTGTCATTGACCGCGCACATCTGGTCGGATTCCCACCAGTACGCGCGCTGCTGTCCTGCGTTCTTCTGCCAGTGCCCCCGGACGGTGTAAACCACCTGCCAGCTATCAAAAACGCCTTTGTTATATCTCCAGAGCGCCTGTGCTTTCGCGTCCGTGTCGTTGTATAGGTCGCCGTCCGAAAAAGCAAACAGCCGATAGAATGGCAATGCGTGCTCATTGATGAAGCTGTGATTGTATTTGCCAAAGTTCTGATTTGTTGGATTTGGCGTTAAGTCTTCGTCCAGCCGTTCCCAAATGCAGCTTACCTGCGTGTATCGTCCATCAATCGTGCTGCTCATTGTGCAGTCGAGCACGTTGTTTTTGTCTTTTTCAAACTCGGCTACATCGTGGTACTCAATTGAAAACAGAGGTTCGCGGTTGTAGTCCGGTCGCCAAATCTGTAGATAACCGTCGCACGAGACGTTTATCAAACAATTGATGCGGCGTGCGTAAGCTGCCAGGTGATCAGCGATTGTGTCGCCCGGCTCGACCTGAATATAGGTGAGCACTTGTAGTGCTAGTTGTAACTCAATGATCGCTGCCGCCCGACCTTGGTTGAGCCGCTGCTTTAGCCGCCGGTTGATCTCATTGCTCTCGCGCCACCCTCGAATTCCCCAGCTTGGGTGAATCCATTTGGGATCGCTCAATAGCTGTTCCCATGTCGGCTTTTGCAAATTGTACCAAGGCGGCGCATGGCAGTTTTGAAGGTGCCACCCCAGATCGGCCCCGGTTATTTGCAGCACCGTGCCGCTGCCGTTGCTGGTGCGCGTGCGGCTTGTGATAATGCCCAGCGCTTTCAGGGTCAGCGCCCCCCCGTCCACATTGGGATTGCGCAAGCTGACCCTGACGGTCTGGCCTACCAAAAATTTGTCTCGGTAGGTGCCGCGTGGGTCGGGAATCACCAGCGAAAACGGATCGCCGAGTTGGAGCACGTCAGATGAGTACGAAAACTGCACCGTGTTTACAATGCGAGTTGCGCTTGATTCAGTCGGAGCGTACCCGGTTTGCAGCGCTCGCGCGACTGAATCCACGACCGACTGCCCGAGCACTGCACTCGACGAACTCGGCCCGCCATAGCTTGTCTGTGGCGAGTCGGTGAGTTCGATAATCGCCTCGGTGCTTGCGTCCTCGCGCTGGCTTTGGATCATTGACGTGGTACCGGGGCGACCATGGTGATTTTGGTGCCCTGTGGGATGGTAAGCGTTGGCAAAAACGGATTCAGCCGCTCGACTTCCGCCCGGTGCGACTGCGCATCGCTGCCATAAACCGCTACCAGCGCGGCAAGCAGCGTCATACTCGATGGCGTGACGTACTCGAATAACTGCGGCTTTAGGCTCTCGATCGCGATAAGCAACTCGCGGGCCGCTGCTTCGGTCATGTACGCTCCGTGACGATAGGGGACAAGTTCTACGGGGTCGGCCAGGCTGTATGCCAGCGATGCGTCAAGCGCTGCAAAATACGCCTCGCGCGCCGTCCGCACGTTGTCGAGCTGAGCCCGCAGCGCTGGGTCTACGCCCTGGTTTTGCACCGACTCTAGCGCGGCATTGACGAAGGCTGCTGTCACCCTGCCCATGTCCTGTGCTGCCGTCGAAACACCGCGCATGATCGGCGATGTGCTGCTACCAAAGCCCGCCACCGATGCCGCCACCACGATCCCATAAGCGTTGACAGCTTGATTTGCTCGCAACTGCGGCGTGGGCTGCGTCTCAATCGCAAGCCCTTGATCGATCTGGTCCTCGACGAACTCAAGACGTATCTCGATCGAATCGACCGCCCGCTGTGGCTCCTCACGCGCATGCAGCGACCGCCAGCCAACCTGCCAGCGACCAAGCCGGGGATCGACCAGCAGCCCCTTTGGCTGCGAGCGTTGCGCTTCGACCAGTGCTTGATATCGCGCACCTGCCGACATCGGAGCCCCGCCCGCCGTGAGCGGAGCGGTTCCCATGAGCACAAGTGCATAGCTAAAACGAGACGGTGCCGCGCCCATTGGCTCAAGCACTGCGCCATCACGCTTGAGCGGTTCAAACTGCGCTAGCCGCTGCCCGTGCTCGTGGTCATAGAGCAGCACCGCTCCGCTCAGGTCTAGCGCCTGTTGCCCGTTTGGAGTGAAAGTCAGCGAGGCATACTCGTCGAGCCCAGGCATTAGTAGTTAGCCCCCGCTCGATTGCCTGCCTTGTTGTCCTCGACGGCTTGCTGTGTACTGCTTTTTTCTGGCTTGGCGATGATCGGCGACTTGGCCACGGCTCTGGCCATTTTGTCAATGGACGCTTGGCCAATTTCAATCGTCGGCGTGCTTGACCGCTTGCCCTTGCTTTCCGTGATCGCTTCAGTCCCGACCGCCTCAGTGATATCTAACACGCGCTCAACGGTCGTCGGAGCATAAGCCTTCAGCGTATCAATTCCCGCCTGCGCCTTGCGGTTTCCTTCGTACAGTGCGTTGCGCTTGTCGCGCTGTTCCTGCACTTTTTCGCCCACCTCTAGCTCAACATTCGCGCGTTCCGCATCGGTTCGTGCGCGCCGCTGTCGGATGGCTTCCGCTTCGGCCATTTTTGAGGGTGCCGCAAACTCGCCAAAGCCCTCTTTGCGCACGCGCTCGATTTGGCTCGGAGTCATTTCGCTTAGCGGCACCATGCCTGCACCTGCAAGCGCGTCCTGCACCGCTTTCGCAGCTTTTTCGCGGCGCTTTCCTACGCCGAGATCCGCATGAATGAACGCTTCCGCCGCCTGCACTCCCTCGATCGTGTTGCCAAACACGTTGTAGAGCGCGGATTTTGGGATCGTACGCCAGTGCTTTTGGAGGGTTTCCAAGCCCTCCATCTTTAAGGTCGCGCGCCCCTGCTCATCGTACTGAAACGGGTTATAGGTCCGATCGCGCTTGAGCACGCGCATTGTTCTGACGAGCTGCTGTAGCGGCAGGTTGGTCATCACGCCCATAACGGCGCTAGCTGTTTCCTCGGCCACCTGTGGAGACTTGCCTTTTCCCAGTTCCGCGATCAACGCTGCTTTCGCTTCGAGCGATCCACCCAGCTTGGCCAGCATCGGCGACACGCGCAGAAGCGTTTTTTCCAGCGCTATCGAGCCACCGACTGTCGAGAAATCCGAAGCAATGTCTTTGAGCCGCTGGAGTGAATCGCCGATTTTCTCGACCGGAACGCCAAGATCAGTCATTAGCGACGCGCCGAGTTTGCCAACGTCCTCAAGCTCACGCCCGGTTTCGTTTGCATAGGTTCCGAGGTCGCGCACTGCGCCGCTCGCGTCTCTTTGCGTCACATCGGACAGCGCCCGCGCAAATCCAGCGACGCGCTCCGACGAAACTCCGATGCTTTCGCCAACGCCCATGAATCGCGAGCGCATCGCTTGAGCATCGACGCCGAAGCGCTGCGAGTATCTTGCGATGCTGTCGGAAAACTTGCGCGCCTCGTCGCCAGCGCGCCCAAACTCAATCGGGCGCACGTCGTTGAACGATTTTGAGATGTCCGACGCCACGCGAAACGCGACACGCCCAAGTTCTTGCAGCGCTCCACTTGCCGCGCCTCCTTTTTTGCCGACGTTGCCAACCGCATCCTCTGCTTTGCGCAGGTCAGACACGGCGCGGTTTACGCCGTCAGCAATGAGCTTGATGATCGCTTCGCGTTCCATTTAGCTTGCCAGTAGCCTATCAGCCGCCCGCTTGACTGCATACCAGCGCGCGACATCGGCGTCGAGCACCTGCCGCAGTGGTCGCCCAAACCACTCTTGCGGCGTGCTCTCGCGCACTTTCATGATCAGCCACGGGCGGCATATCATTTTCCCTTGGCCTGCTCCTCAAGCTTGCGCATGTCGGTCGCGGACACGATTTCCGGGTATTCGCTCGCCATGAACGCAGCGTGGGCTTTGGTGAGCGCGTCGATGGTCTGATCGACCAGTCCCACGCGAAACCGCTCATAGTTGGCGACCTCGACCAGCGGACGGCCCGGATCGTCGATATCCCGCAGTGCCGCAAACAGAAAGCGGATATCCACTTCGTTGCTCACGATATAGGCGGGAATCGGCGGAAGCTTACCGTCTTTCTCGGCCCACTCTGCGCGCGTGCGAAGGTACTGTTCCGCTTGGCGCAGTACCTCCGTTTTCTCGGGAGCGCTCACCGGATACAGAAGCGCTTTGATTTGACGCTTGATCCAGCGGCCATCACGGTCTTTGACATTGAGCCAAAAAGTGACCTCTTCGCCGACGCACGATACGCCTTCCTGGCTGTCTAGGATTTGTCCGAGTTGCATATGCCCTCTATTGCAATTGCTCAGCGTTGATCGAGATAAAGCTGATCGTCTTGTCGGTGATGCCGGTCGCCGGATCGTTGGTCATCGTCCACCGGCCAATCACGCACTTTCGGCACGCCCAGTGCGACGACATGCCTTTATCACCCTCCCAAAAATCCCAGGTGAACCCATCGCCGTTACGCTGCGACTGCTGTTTGGCCAGTAGCTCAAACTGGTCTTTTTCAGCAGTGCCCGCAAACGTCAGCGTGACCATAAACGGTGCCTGACCTCGTGCAACGCCGATGCCGCCTCGAAATCCGAACCGCGCCAGCGTCGGAACATCCGAAGTCACTTCCATGCGCACCGCCGTTACAGCTTCGACATAGTCAATGCTGTGAACGATTGGGCGCGCGAGGCTGGTAGGTAGTCCTTGTGCCATGTCTTACCCCTTAGCTGGCAAGCTGTGTGACGACGGAAAGCTGCTCAAGTGGATACGGGAAGCGCTTTGGAAGCTTCACGTCTACTCGCGCTGGCTGCTGTGGGTTTCGCTCCACTTGCAGCGCTGGGATGATGTCGCTTGCCCCATCGAACCAGTCAAGAGCGTCCATCGCAAACATCTCTGCCCCAACCGCGGTTTTGAGCGCATCCGTAGTCGTGCAGAACTCGGTGTGCGGCTCGCCGTATGCTTTCAGGTTTTTCCCCTGGATGACCTTGGCCATCTGCACGAGCAGCCGCTCTCGCACTGCCAAATCCGTAAGCATGAATCCCCAGAACGCATAACCTTTGTCGATGGTGGCGCTTGGCTTGGCGGACGTGCGACCACTTACGATCGCAAGTTGGCCGCTGTCGTTTGTCCGCAGCGGAGCCCCAAAGTAGCTGACCATGCAGGCATTGGTATCAGGGTCGGTTGGACGCACCGCCGGATGCGGCAGCATCCACGGAGTACGCTGGTCGGTGACAAACACCTGGCCCGCGTAGTTGAAAGGCGGATAGTCGATGTTGCGCGCGACGATGGCAGCGGCTCGGGCTGCGATGTCACCAACTGGCATCGGATTGGACCGCGACCACTGCGGGAACGTCAGCGGAGTCGTGGTCAAGTTCGGGCTGGTGCTGGTGTGAACAGCGCCAAAGTACGCAAGCCCCGCCGTGTGAGCCCACATCAGCACTTGGCCCTTGTTTTGGCCCATGCCGCCACCGTTTTGCTGGATGAGGTGCGACGCGAGCGAACCCATGACCGAGTAGTCGGTAATGGTGCCAAGCTGCGTCATTCCTGCCGTGATGATGTTGGCAGCCTGACCCGTAAAATCCGTTACCCACAGCTTGAAAAGTTGTGACGCTGCAAGGTTGGTCAGCACCGTGCTTAGCGATGGACTCGATGACGATGGCAGCCCACTTGCCGCAGTTCCGAAAGCTCCCGCAATCGTCTGTGTGATCGTGCTGGTGATCTCCGCGCCGATAAAGTTCAGCGGTCGCTCATCGACGTAAAACAGCGTGATCTCACCAGTCTTTGGCGACGGCTCCGCTGCCTTCATCACGGTTGCATTACTTGCGTTGATGGCTGCTGTCAGCGCGGCGCTTGTCGTCACTGCCGTGTCGAGGTTTGCAATCGTTACCGACGCGGACCAGTCTTGGTAGTTTCTGATGGTCAGCGAGCCAGCGCCGCTTGATGCGCCAGACACCGTGAGCGTGCCGCAGGAAGCCGACAGAATCATGGCAGCCGACGAGAAGCGCACCATCACCGAGAAGTCTTGACCCGCGAGGGCTGCGACTCGCGAGGTAAGCACGATCTGACCTCCGCTGTAGGCCGCCGTGCAAGGCAGGAAGTCTTGATCCGCTTGGATCACACTCACCATGTCTTGCATGATCGTCGCGTAGGTGGACCCGTTGGCGATCGTCGAGTCATACTGCTTGCCCGCGATCCACAGTGTCCAATACCCCGCCGCAGCCGCCCCGGTGCCAGTGGTGCCAAGCACGGCCCCCGTAGGCGTCTCAAGCACCTTGATAAACTTGGTCTGCGCAGTGCCAGACGGAGCCGACACAGGCATAAACCACGTCTCTGCTCCGACAGTGGCCCCGCCCTGTGCGGCAAACGCGCGGAAGTAGCGATGCAGCCCCGAACCCGTGCCGCACTTGGTGACAACTTCATCCTCTGCCTGTGCGCGAAACAGAGTGCCCGCCTGCGCCGTGCCCGCGCTGGTCTTGTAGCTCAGAAACAGTACCCGCAACGGAGCCTGCACCGGAGCCGCGCCGATCAGCGACAGGTAGACGTAGACGCCCGGAAGCTGTACCGAAATCGGAAGATCTGGATTTGTGATCACGACTCATCCTCGACGCTGAACAGTTGAACGCTGCCTTCTAGCCAGCGCGAACGTAGGAAATCATCAAACGGCAGCACGTCGCCGTCTGGATTGATGAATTTCCCGTATTGCCCAGCTCCGCGCTGAATGTGTACGCCGGGGTGCGACGGCTTTACGAGCACACGCGCGCCGTCGCGCTGATGGTCAAGAGGACTCATGATGATCTCACCTCGAAGGGGTCGCCCGTTACCGGGGCAGATGTCAGCCGGTAGCTACAGAGCAGCGTATCGGCGATGATGCTAGTTGCGTCGGTGCGCGTCACACCGACCCGTAAAGAGTTTGGCGTCTGGCTTGGCGCTGGCTGCCCAACGTCCGCCTCTAAATAGATCAAGGTGCCATTTGGCAGCAGGTCGCGGTAGGTGTCGCTGTTGGCGGAAAAAACGTGCAGCCCTGGCGACACGCTCACGGGCTGGCCGTCAAAATATGCCACGCCGGGCACTGGCGCTGCCGAGAGTCCGCTTTGAGGCTGGATGCGCAATCCCTGCGCGACGAAGTTTGCGGGGTCGAAGGCGCGCCCGTCTGGCGTGCCCGTTTCGTACCGCTCGATAGATGCCGCCCATTGCGGGAACAGATCTTCGTCGAGAATGTGTACCGTCCCGTGTACTGTCAGATCAATCTCTGCGCGAAAGTACCGCTGCCCGAGATCCTTCTCGACAAGCCGACCGCTACCGTCGATCGACGCAAATTTGATGCAAATTCCAAGCCCAAGGTCGGTTCCCGCCAGCAGATAGCGCGCATCCCCCATCAGGCGGTAGATTCCGCGTTCCGAGGATATGCCCGCGTCCTCTGCCACATCGCTTCCGTACAGCGCGTCTGTGCCGTGCCGCAGGTTAAACGCCGTCGAATGCACAATCAGCCGCCACTGCGTATCGTAGATTGACCCATGCCGCAACGCCCTCATTGCAAGGGTGTCTTCGATCAATTCGACGCCGAACGCCGGTCTCTGCGCAAAGATGCGTTGCAGGAACTCGCCCATGTCGCCTTGAAACGCCTCGACGGCGTTCACGATGCCACTGCGCACGCGATGGATCGGCGCGAAATGGTTTGGGCCAAGGGTCATGCTCGATGACTGCCGCAGCCATCGGCCATTGCCGTTTGCCTCGATAATATCCGGGCTTAGCGGCGTGTCCGTGCTCGCCTTGCTGAGTTGATACACCACGCCCTCAGACAGCACCCAGATCAAGGCCCGGTTCGGTAGCGGCTCAGTTGTCACTGCTGCAAGTGCTGCCAAGTCGGCGACTTCCTGATAGCGCCGCAGATACGCCAATTCGAGCGCCCGCACGACCGCATCCTGCACCACAATTGAGGCAGTGCGTACATCGAGCGCTTTAGGCACGACTTGCCCTCTTTCCGGCTTGGCCCACTAGGTGATCTAGCGCCATCTCTGCAAATGTGTCTACCCGCTGCTGTGTCCACTCCAAAAACGTGCGTTTTGGCAGCGTAGCACCGCGCCCTACGCGCCCGCCCTCGTTTTGGACACCAGCCCACGGAATGACGCTGCGCATAGTCCAATTGGCTTTGCTGTATTCAATGGTGCAACTCGACGCGATCCGACCGAGGGACTTTCCCTCTTTGATGGCCTCAATCTTTTGCGCGGTCTGTGTAATGCGCCGCTCGACACGCTTATAGAGCGCAGTTTGCCCCTTGGGTTGCAGCTCACCACCGGCAGACAACCGCGCAACCTCTGCGATTTGTGCCTCTTTGCGAGAGACTGCTGATTGTCTACGCTCGGCTTGTTTCTCGCTCTTTGCTGGACGTAGAGATGTTTTGATCGCCCTCCTACGCTCAGCTTGCAGCCTGCTCGACAGCCCTCGATACTTGCTACGCTCCGCGCGCTCGATTCGTCCCTCGATCGAACGCTTGTACTTTTGCTGCCCCTCTTTGCTACGCGGTGCCCACTGGCCGTTTCCCTCGGAGTCAAACACCCCTTGGATCTCGGTCCGCATGTAGGCGGAAAAACGCTGCATGACCGGAGCCAGGTCTGAAAACTTCGACGCCAGCACGCTAAGTTCGCGTTTGGCTCCGTCGATTTCAAACTCGAAGGTCAGCAAAACCCGCTCCGTTTCCAACTTGCCAGCGACATGCGCGACCGGCCCGCGTCCAGATCAATCGCGCCGACAATCTGCTGCGGTGACTGCGGGTTGTATTCCGGCGTCCCTTGCTTGATGCGCTTGGTTTGAAGCGCCTCTCGCTCTGCCGCCACAGCCAGCGCGAACGCCTGCACGCCCTCCGGCATCGCCTGCCCGCTGCTGCCATATTGCCACAGCAGTACGATCGCTGCCTGCGCCGCCACTGTCACCAGATGCGGGAATTTATCGCGAAAGTCGGCGATATCCGTGACGTGCTCTGCGTGGATTCCTGCGGACGCGAGAATTTGATTACACGCATCCTGCCGCGCCATTTCCGACGTGGTGGTGTTCCAAGTGCCCGTCCTCTCCGGGTCGAGCAGTTGGGTAAGCTTGTCCTGCCCTCCCATGCGACGCCACAGATCGGCGTCCGTCAGAAAGTTAGGATTGGCCACGGATGCGCCTTACTCCGCCTCGCAGGTCAACTGCTGGCTTTGTGGGTCGCTCGGTTGATGGCGGCACCGGCTCCGATTGTTGCTCGCTCGGCGGTTCTGCCAGTTGCGCAAGCTGCTCTCGGCAAAACTCGGCGTGTTCGCGATGCTCTGCGATCTGCTTGTTCAATCGTTCGATCTGCTCTTGCACGTCGGTTTCCGCCGCTTGTGCCCGTGCGATCTGCTGCTGCAAATCGTGACGAAGCGCCGCGCGCGCTGAATCGGCCTGCTGCTTTCGCCGCTCTGCCAATTCTCGCTCGCAACGCTCTGTCTCCGCTGCTGCCGCCGCCTCTTCGTCTTCGACCCAGACAAACGCGCCGGGGTTTCCGGCGTATTCGTCTTGGTCAATGTCGATGACTTGCCCCTTGCCAAAGGGGCGCTTGACTGTCGCTTGCAGTTGGCGTGCCTGCATTAGTCCGCCAGCCAATTGCCGTATGAACTCGTGTCGCTTGGGTTTATGGCATTTTTAACCAGATACGCCGCTTCGGCGTTGGTCACGTTGGCATCCACTCCGCCGACAATGCGGCTGATGGTGCCACCGGTCAGCGTCTCGCGCCCAAAGTCGGGGAAAGACACGACAGCAAATGGCGAGCGAATGTCACCCGGCATCTGCGTGATACTGCCCTTGGTTCCACCGGCGAACGCAAACACAAAACCCACGCCAAAGTTGCGCACGCTGGGTGGCTGCGTGTGCATAAACAGCACGTCCGGCCCAATGAACGTCCGCAGCGCTTCGGTGCCGTCGTCCTCGGTGGCTTTGTTGTAGATCGCCTCCGAGATCGTGATGGCACCGCGTTCCGCACCGATCAGCTCCTCGATGACGTTTTGCAGCGGGTAGGCGCTGGCGTACGACTCCAGCCGACCGAGCGCAAGCACGTTGCGATTCTCCTGGATCTTGTTCCAGGTGAACTGCGACATCACGATTTTGTTGACCTTGCCGCCGCCAGTCTTCAGGCGAATCTGAGTGCAGATTTGCCGCCAGTGCGGGATCGGGTTCGCGTCTGGCGATCCGATGCGGTCATACTGCCGAGTGGTGCCCGCCAGATCCTCGTAGTTCGTGATGATGCTGGTGTTCCGCAGAACATCTTTCATCACGTAGTACTCCATGCCAATCTGATACGCCTCGACGAGGTGATACAGATTTTCCGGCACATACTGAACGATGTCGTCTGCTTCGGCTTCTTCGCGGTCGTCGTTTAGCACCTCGACGGCGATGTCGGAGCAGTTGTAGCTCTGCGAAGCGTCCATCTTGAATCGGACGCGCGCGATCGAGTCTCCGCGATTGCCCGCGCGCAACTCATGCCGCCGCAGCAACTGCGCCCGGTTGACGCCACGGATCAAGTTGCTGCGCTTGTCAGTGACTTTGATCGGCATGAGCGTATCCCAAAGAAACGAACTCATGTCCTGTCGGTACGCCACCGCCAGATCGGTCAGTGGCACGTTTACGTGGAGAACTGAAGAAAGTTGACCAGCCATTTGTTACACCCCCGCCTTGACGGTGAGCATGGTAAGTTTGCAGGAGTTGGACGCGCTCGCAGCGCTCCACGTCCCCTTGATTGCAATGGTCTGCGCTGCGGTCCAATCGACCGACGCCTCGCCAACGGTGCCAGTGACTCGCGAGGTTGCGGTTGCCGGCACGCCCAGCCCCGCAAATCCCGCTGCGTACGCTTTGCCGGAGGATCCAGCCACGCGGGCTACAAGCGACAGGTTGAACACGCCGATGTCGCCGCCGCCGTTGGTAACATCCACCGCCACGGTTTCGCCGATGAGCGTCGAGCCAATGTACGCTTTGAGCGTAAGCGTGTCGGTTCCGTTGCCGCTGGTGACATCCACGCGCGCCTGAATGTCGAACGTCTGCCCTGCCTGCTGCACGTACTTGGCCGGGATCGACACGCTGCCGAGTGTGGTTTCTGTGGTGCTGTTGGTAAGAGCGGTCCCATCAGCCACCGCGACCGACATCGGCCCAAACCCGCCACGCTGAGCAGTAAGCAGCACCACGCCGACGCTTTGCAGATCCGCGCTCGATGACTTGCTTTGCTCGAAACGGCCAATCGGCACAAGCAGCGCGCGATTCGACGGAGTAATCGGCTGCACGGTGCCGTCATCTGCCGGATCGTATCCAGCCTCGTCGCCCTTGCTGCATGCCGTGTTGGCCTTCAGCGTGGCGCGGGCGATGCCAGAGACTTGCACAGGGAATCCCGTAGCGTCTTGACTGGCTGCGTCGAGCGTCCGATCTCCCATCGAAATGCCGACGAAGTTACGACCGTAATTGAGCGCGGTCGCATTGGCCGGGTTGGTGACGAGCCGATCATCGGAAGCGCTCGCCGCAACGACGACGCGAAACTTTGCAATGTTCGATGTCGAGGACGGCAAAAAGCCGCGCGCCGAAAGCGACTGCGCCGCCTGCATGCCCGATACCTGAACCGAGGTGGGGATGTTGAATGACATGGGCTACACTCGTCCTTTCTCAGCAAGCGCCATTTCAAGCGCTTTGTTGGCGATGTCGCCGTGCTTTGCCTTGGGGTCTTGCTTGCGCAGCTCTGCGCTAATCTCGCGCGCTCGCTTGGCCACGCCCATGTCCTTGTACGCCATGCCCTGAAACATGGTCATGCCGTCGCCGATGTCCGTGCTTCCAATGGTCGCCTTGCCCATCGGTGAGCCTCCCTTGAACATGCTTCCACTTCCGACGCCCGCCTTTTTGAGGACCGCCAGCACACTGCGCGCCACCGTCGCTCCCTGGCTTTTGAAGTGCTCTCGCGCCTCATCGGGCGAGTAGATGCCAGCCGCCTCGGCGACAAACTTCTCGCGCTCTTGCTCTGCGCGAACAGCGGCTTGCTCTGCTTTGAGTGCGTCAAGCTCTGCGCGCATATCGGTGTGTGCCTTGCGTTCTCCGATGAGTTGATCGACAAGGGCCTTGACCTTGGGATCTTCGTCAGCCTCGGCATTGACTCGACCCTGCGTTCCCTCGCCGGTCGTGGTGTCGTCCTTCTCGGCGAGCGCTTTGGCAATCGCTGCCTTTTTTTCCTCGTCGGCTTCGCTCTTGTAAGCCGCACGAAGGGCTTTTCGGTCCATCTTCGCGTATTCGTCCATGGCTTTCCTTTCCGCTCGGTGCGGCTTTTTCACCCGTGCCATGATCCGCGCTCTGTCCTTGGCGCTAATCTTGGCCGGTTCTTTGATAATCTCGTCGCACAACCCGACCCGCTGCGCGTCCTCTGGGGTCAGCACATGATCCCCGCCAGCAAACCACTCGTCGATTTGCTCGTCGGAAATCCCGCGCCGCCGGTACAGTGCCCGCATTAGCCCCGCCATGCGGTCGAGGTCGTCGGCAATCTGGCGGTGAGAGGCGGCATTGTCTCCCCCCGGTGCCCATGGCCCATGTAGAACCATGTAGCTCGCCTCGTACATGCGGATTTTGCTGCATGACGCAGCTACGTAACTTGCCGCGCTGCTTGCCTGTCCCTCGATGATGGCCGTCGTCTCGCCCTTGTAGGAGTAGAGAGCATTTGCCATTGCAAAGCCCTCGACGACAGATCCGCCCTCTGAATTGATCCGAACCTCAATGGGAGACCCATCCGTAGGCAGTTGGGCGACAAACTCCGCAGCGCTTGTGCCCCCTCCAAACTCATCTTTGCCAAGCAATCCGTAGAGCTTGACTGCGGCCACTAGATGCCCCCGATCACGATCCACTGACCGACGCCCATTGCGGATGAGTACCGGATTTTTCGCTGCCGGTACGCGACCGCCATCGACAGAGTAGACGCTCCGTTGATGTTCTTGCCGTTCCCGTCTACGGTCAAAGCGTTGGAGCTTCCTTTGACCTCGGAAAAGTGAAACGTCATGCCGTCGTAAGGAGACGCTGGCAGAGTGATCGTGAAACCGCCGCCGGATACATCGAACGGAATATACTCACCGTGCTTTTCCGACAGCGTAAACGCTGCCGCATAGGGAGTCGTTGCCGAGCACGACAGATCGAATCCTGCCCGCATGGTTCGGTTGTTTTGGCCAAAATACTCAACGTCGTGCAAACCCATGTATCACCCTCGGGAGCGCCCGCCTTCATTCGGGTTCTCCATTGTTGGTTCATCTGTCGGGCCACCAATGGACATATCCTTGGGACCAAGAATGTCTCGCGTGCCGCGTAGCGCCTGCGTATCGCTGCGCGCCTTGGCAAAGCCCATCTCTCGATACGGCTGATCTGCGTCGATCTTGAGTCCAAGCTTATTGACCGCCATGTCGAACAGAGTCATGCGAACGGTCGGCGTCATTTCGCGCGTTACCCGCCATTGCGGACGACCGCACTTGCTCAGGATCTGGCGCGGAGTGGCACCCAGAGATGCGCACAAGCCGCGCGGCAGCGGTTCCCCCCACTTGCCCCCGCCAAGGTACTGCTCGCACGACATACGCAGGCTGGAGCGCATCCATGTCCGGATTTCGCTCGCCAGGTTTTGCTCGCCGTGTTCGATGTGCTCAGCTTTGGTGTCGGCGTGTGTTTCAGACAGCGCATACGACCCGGCTCCGCCGGTTTCCGTGGTTAGCTGCTCACCCTGTCGCAGTTTGCTTTGTTCCGCGTTGATGACGCCAAGTAGCGCCGCGTGCATGCCGCGTGCATCGCCATCGCTCACGCCGGGGCTTGCATCAATCTGAACATCACTTGGCAGCGCTGCACCGTCACCGCCGCCCCACGCTTGCATCTGTGCGATGATCTCCGCCTTAAACTTGTCGTCTTGCCAGCGGTCGGGATCGTATTTCACGATGGGGTTTCGCAGACCCCAGATTTCCAGGGTGGCCGCCCACCTGGCCCACGCATTGAGCTTGATCAGTGACAGCCAAATGTTCGTGTAGTTGAGCCCTCGACGGCGCACCATAAAATCGTGGGCAGCGTAGTAGGTCAGCCACTTGTGCGGAGTCAGACTGACGGGGAAAAAGCCGTCCCGCGAGTCAAGCTCTAGCGCGTCTCCCTGCGCAAGATTCCACCGACTGTGGACGTTGCGCACCCACTCAAAGCCAACCGGCACCAGCGCCTCTACTGAGTAGCTTTGCCCACCACTCACAAACGACACATCGCGCCAGTCGTAAATCGCTTCTTCGATTGCGTACCCGGCATGGTCGCCAAATAGCAACCGCTTGCATGCTTGCTGCCAACCGTGGCACTCGTCGGTAAGAACCTTTTGCTGATAATCAGCGACGGCCTGTGCAAGCTCTGAGGAATCGCACGGCTCGACGGTAAACGGGCTTCCGGTGATGGCCACGCGAAAGCTGTTATCGACCGAGCGGTAATGCGAATCTGCCAAAATCACATCTTCGTCGAGACACGCTTTGTCGAGCATCCAGCCCGACACCAGCACTGTTTCAAAGATGCTGCTGACGCGCTCCGGTGTGAGCCCTCGCAGGGGATGCGTGCTGACAAAGTTTGGCACGGGACCAAGACGAGCCGCGACGCGACCGTATAGCGCATCGGTGCTCTGTACCACGCGCACGGCGTTTTCACTAGTCGGAAGCCGTGTGCCCTCTCCGGTGCGCGAGCCGATCCCTTCGACAATTTTGTGGTCTGTGACTGCCCGTGCGCTTTGAGCCGACAAGCGCCCGACGTATTCCCTCGTGCGCCTTCTTAGCTCGTCTTCTGTCACGCAACCTCACCCATCGCGCGCAGTGCCCCAAGCGCCACCACAGCCCGCTGATGGTCTGCCGAGCTTGGCTTGGCTGCGTCGCGCTGCACTCGCTCAACCACTGCTCGCCAATCCGCTTTTGGCTTTTCTTTGCGCACCGCCTCCAGCTCGGACCGCAAAAGCGGATCTTGTCCGCCCATGCGCGCTAGTTCCCGATCTCGATGCTGTGCGGCCTCAGTGCGTGCTTTTTTAGCCATAGACATTCTTGGTTCCGTTTTTCCAAGTAAATCCCGTATCGCCGCCGCCTGTGATCACCCGCTTAGGAGCAGGGAATACCCACCAGCACACGTAGCCCATGGCGTCGGTGATGTGCGAATAGAAGCCCGTCGGCTTGCCACCATAGCGTGCCTTTACCCAGGGACATTCGCGCAGCGCTTCGCCAAGCTTTGCCAGCCGTGGCGACACTCGCAGCCGGTCGTCTGCAAAAAGCTTGTTGGTCAACCCGACGCGCTTTTCGATGGGCGGGTTTTTCGACCATGTGCCCTTGTCGCTCTTTTTTTCAGCCGGTGGAACAATCCGCCACCGACGCGACGTGAACACCTTGAAGCTATCTCGACCGTTGCCGCTGTGTTTGCCATCCTGCCACTGACCCGAAGCATCACCGACCCATAGCAGCGATTCGGGCTGATATCCGGCTTCGTCGATTTGGTCTAGTAGTTCGTCCTCGGTGCTGTTTTCTGCGACAAACTCATCAACCACAAACACCATCGGAGCATCAAGCGTGCCGTAGATTTTGCAGATTACAGCCGCGTGGTGTGGCGTCCCTTGGAAGTCTACGCCGCCGATGTAGTCATACACTCGACCAAGCCGCCGCTTGGTGAACTCGCGCGTGATGTCGCCAAGTTCCGGCGCCTCCCGCATGTGCAGTAGCTTTGCAAATTTAAAGTAAGCACGGTCGCCAATCGGCAGTAGCAATCCTTCGACGTCTGCTTTGGCTGCTCTCGGGTCCAGGTCGGCAAGCATCTGTGCGACTTGGTCCGCCGTCCCTGTGTCGCGGGTCGTGTTTCCGCCGGACAGCATATGCACGAAGCGCCAGTAGAACGGCTTATTGGCTTCCTTCGCTGTCTCTGCTTTTTCGTGCAGGTCCAGAATCCATTGACCTTTGGTTGTCTGCGGTGGGTTGGCCGTCAGGATTGCCAAACCACCTTTGTCTTTGATGCGAGGTATCGACGAGAACGGCACCGCCTTCGGCATGATGCCAGCCTCGTTGATCATCACGAAATCGACACGACCCTTGGCCCGTAGCCCTTCGATGCTCTCTGCCGTAGCGTTGAACATCTGCGCGCCAGTCAGCCACTTGTAGCAATGATGCGGCCACTCTCGGTACTGATACCACTGCGACGGAAAGATCGTTTTAAATGTGCGATCGACCTCGGAACGATCGGCGTGCGCTCGGGAGACGATCCAGGCGATTGAATGGTCGCGGTCGAATGTGGGGAACTCGATTTGCAGCGTGCCCAGAATCCCCACTGCCGCATAAGTCTTGCCAGCACCACGATCACCGATCGCAAACAGAGCGGCAAAATCGCGCGGTCTGCCCGCTGCGCGCTCCTGCATCCACCAGCCAGCCCACTGCACAAGCTCAAGCTGAGACTTCTCAAACTTCAGCACCGCGCAGCGCTCAGGGTCTTTTCCCGTGTACCGCTGCTCGATTTGGTCCCACTGCCCACCGTAAAAACCAAGCGTTTCACCCGCTGGATCTTCCCAGGCTATCGCAATGTCAACAAAACGCGCCTCTTCGCGAGCCTGCTGATCCTCAAGATGGGCGCGAAATCGTTTTCTTAGTGCGTCCGTTGGCACTCACGGTTCCCCGGCTTTGGTCCTCGGTGTCCGTTTCTTTGAGCGCCTTTTTGATCGTCTGCTGCTCGGCTGCTTTGTCTCGCAGCATCCCAAGCGCTTTCCCGAGTCGTTCCATCCACTGCCAGCGCTCGATATTGGTCAGCGTCGCATCGCGGATCACTTGGTCAAATGCGATCAACATCGCATCGTTTACCCACGCAATCGAACGTGCCGAGTCTCCAATTGGCGCACTTGGCAAGCGCGAAAAGTCGCCGACCGCTGACGGGTCGATTCCTTTTTCCCTGGCTCGCTTCTGTCGATCCGACACGATCTTGCGCTTTGCCGAGCCCGACAGTTCTTTGCCGGTCTTTGGATCACGCTGTGGCATGTTGATCTATTGGGGGCCCCTTATGGGGATCGTCTCCATTGCAAGAAACTGCTTTCACTGAGATCGGAAGAGCACACGTCTGAACTCCAGTC
>ERZ650308.314-NODE-314-length-25732-cov-17.853020_pt1 | contig 25732 bp, 19 predicted proteins | sample MGYA00376244_ERZ650308 | MGnify/ENA primary metagenome ERZ650308 (study PRJEB26733, sample SAMN07839295) | wastewater metagenome | biome: small river; feature: stream; material: water | place: USA: North Carolina | collected 2016-04-26 ... | reverse complement strand
TAACAATGGCTCTTTTGATGATGCTAGGGATATTTTCCAGGAAGCAATGATCACTCTGTACGAAAAGGTACAATTAGACCATTTTGCCTTAACCTGTCAAATAAAAACCTATCTGTTCTCTATCTGTAAAAACCTTTGGTTAAAAAGGTTGCAACAAATGGGAAAATATAGTGCCCCGCTCAGCGCTCAGGAAGAAACGATCTCTGTAGAAGAAGATCTAGATCAATTTGAGAAAAAAGATGCAGCTTTTGCCATCATGGACCGAGCCTTAAATAGTCTTGGAGAACCATGTAAAAGTTTGTTAGAAGGATACTATTTGAATAAAAAAGGAATGCAGGAACTAGCAAGTCAGTTTGGTTATACCAATGCCGACAATGCCAAGAACCAAAAATATAAATGTTTAATGCGCTTGAAGAAACTATTTTTTGCGCAATACAATATAGGAGAATAACAACATGGACGACATTCAATTACAGGAAGCGATAGAACGATATTTAACAGGCGAAATGTCTGTTGAAGAACGTACTCAATTTGAGGCTATCCGTAAGACTACGCCTGAGATTGATCAAATGGTCGTTGAACATGATATGTTCTTAAGAGAGATGGAAGTGTATGTGAGCCGTAAGAATTTCTCTAAATTAAATAACCAAGTTTTCAATCAATTACTAGAAGCTGGCACATGGACTCCTGCAGAAGAGCAATCCACTTCATTTAAAGTGATCCAACTTTGGAGTAAGTATAAAAAAGTAACTGCCATCGCTGCCTCAGTGGGTGGATTTATTGCCTTATTTACTTCTGCAATGATGCTTTTCTTCTTTCCTAGTATCAGCGGGAATCAAATTTTAGAATTAAGTAAGGCTGTTGAAAAAATCGAACAAAATCAAAAAGTTCAAGGGCATTTATTGAACGAGGTTAAGACCAAAGTTCCTGAGAACGCAAAATTAATTAGTGGAGGTTCTGGCTTCTTGATTGATACTAAAGGATTTGTTATTACCAATGCGCACGTATTAAAAGGAGAAGGCGCCATTGTGGTGAACAGCCTTGGTCAAGAATTTAAAGCAACCATTGTTTATAGTGACAGGAATTCTGATTTGGCTTTATTGAAAATCGAAGATACAGACTACAAGCAAGCCAAGGCATTGCCTTTCACCATTCGTAAAAAATCAAGTGATTTAGGTGAAGATATTTTCACATTGGGTTTCCCTAGAAATGACAATGATATTGTATACGGCAGAGGTTATCTAAGCGCCCAAACTGGCTTCAATGGCGATAGCAATACCTACCAAATTCAGATTAGTGCAAACCCTGGTTATTCAGGTGCACCTGTTTTCAATGATAAAAACGAATTGGTTGGCATCATGAGCAGTAGACAAAAACAAGCAGAAGGCGTAGCATTTGCGATCAAGTCTGATAAACTATTTGATTTAGTGGAAACATTAGAGGCGAACGAATTAACGAAGGACCTCAATGTTAAATTGAACAAGCAAAAAGTAAAAGGATCTAAGGATCGTAAAACACAGATCAATAACTTCAAGAATTACATCTACAGCGTTCGCGCATTCGACTAATTATCCCAAAGATTCGTTGGATATACTTTTGATTCAATCAATGCATCAATACTAGCTTTTACACCAGGTGCATCTTCTTTATACGTCACACCAAACCATTTTGCATTGGTTGGAATTACTTTTACTGCACCCAAGTTCAAAGTCTTGAATCTGCCAGCCACAAAAGGAATATAAAATTCAGATTTTAATGCCTGACCCTCTTTTTCTAAGAATAATTTAAATTCGGTTTCGCATAAATCAATAAAGCCTGGAGCAAAACACATAAAGTTCATACTCACTCTAGTATCTTCTTTAAGTGGTGTTTCTACACCCTCTTCTTCATATACAATTCCATCACCCTCTTTTCTATAGATTTTTGTGCGTTCATTGATTGTGGTTAAATAACCAGCTTCATCCAAACTACATACACCTCTACTCACTGTTCCATTTTCACTCAATGTATTGGCAAGTTCATAACCAAGAATACAATATTCTTTTTCGGAACAAGTTGTTGTTAAAAAGGAATACGCTTGTTCAAATGCTTCTTTGCCATAATAGTCGTCTGCATTGATCACTGCAAAAGGCTCGTTCACCACTCCTTTTGTACACAATAAGGCATGAGCTGTACCCCAAGGCTTGGTTCTTTCTTGTGGAACCGAATAGCCCTCAGTAAATTTATCTAAAGATTGGAACACATAAGCTGTTTCAATCTTGCCTTTTAATTTTGGTTCTAACACCGCTTTAAACGCTTCTGCAAAATCTGCTCTAATAATGAATACCACTTTGCCGAATCCAGCTCTAATGGCATCGTATATCGAATATTCCATAATGGTTTCACCACTTGGACCAAATCCTTCTGTTTGTTTCATGCTGCCATATCTACTTGCCATCCCTGCTGCTAAAATCACTAATGTCGGTGCACTCATTTTTCCTTTTTTTAATTGTAATTTCACGATCCATTACAGTGGCCAAAATTAGTTGATTTATTTTAAATATAAAATTTTGCATATAAAGCCATACAAACAACCCATCCCCTCCTTTAGCCAACAGCATTCCGTTGACCTATTGAGACTGGATATGGTACATCCAATTGTAAGTGGCAATAAATTCTATAAACTTAGATTTTACATCGAAGAAGCAATTACAAATGGGGCTAATACCGTAGCCAGTTTTGGCGGCCCTTATTCTAATCATATCGTTGCATTGGCTTTTACCGCTAAAGAAGCGGGCTTAAAAAGTATTGGCTATATCAGAACAAATGAACACGAACCTTTAACACCTAGCCTAGTTGAAGCGAAGTCCTACGGGATGGAATTGGTTTATTTAGGCAGAACGGATTTCCAATCCAAAAAAGCTGCTATGGTACAAGCCAGTAGCAACATGCCAAATTGTTATTGGGTAGATGAAGGCGGCTATGGACCTATTGGCGCAAAAGGTGCAGCAACAATTTTAACAGAAAACGATACATCAGACTACGATTATATCATTTGTGCCGTGGGCACTGGAACCATGCTAGCTGGATGTATCAATGCTTGTGAGAACCACCAAAGAGTCATTGGTATCCCTGTGTTGAAAAACGAAGGCACAATCAATGCTGAAATTACTACTTTATTAATCGACCAACATAAACCCTATACTTTACTCCATCAATTTCATCAAGGGGGTTATGCAAAAACAAATCCTGCTATGATTGAATTCATGAACAGGCTTTGGGATGCAGAAAAAATACCAACCGATATCGTGTACACGAGTAAATTACTTTTTGCGGTAGATCAATTGATCAAAGAGAATTATTTTCAAAAGGAGGCATCCATTTTAGTCATACACAGCGGTGGTTTGCAAGGCAATCGATCTTTAGCAGCAGGGACTTTACTTTTCTAAACAAGTTCGCAATCAAAGATGGCTTGGAAATGTTGTTTTATTTTTTGCTTCACTTCTTCATAATCCACTTTTCTGCCTAACTCTTTTTCCAAAGAGGTCACAGTCTTTCCTTGTATACCGCAGGGCACGATGAATTCAAAATGGGATAAATCTGTATTCACATTGAGTGCAAATCCATGCATCGTAATCCACCTGCTACACTTAATACCCATCGCACAAATTTTTCTAGCCACAAAAGGATCATGCGGATCCAGCCAGACACCTGTCTCTCCTGCACTTCTTTCTCCTTTTAAACCATATTCAGCAAGCACTTGAATAATCACTTCTTCCAAGCTTCTTAAATACCAACCCAAGTCTGGCTTGAATTTATCTAAGTCGATGATGGGATAGCCTACCACTTGCTGTAAGCCATGGTAAGTGATATCACCCCCTCTATTGATATGATAAAATTCAATACCTAATACTTTCAACTGCTCGTCCGACACCAATACATTTGCTCTATTGCCATTTTTACCTAATGTAAAAACTGGTTGATGTTCCACTAAAATCAAACGATGTTGAGTGTCAGCTTCATGCGCCTCCTTGCCAGCTGTTCTAGCTTCCGCCTTGAGCGCCACACTTTCTTTTAAAAGCTGTTCTTGATAATCCCAAGTAGGCTGGTAGGACTGAATCCCTAAATCTTCGAAAATCACTTGTTGGCGCATAGAACAAAGTTACAAACTAAGCGGCAATAACTTACTTTTGCATCATGTCAACCGAAGAATTACAAATAGAGAACGAAGATGTATATGAGAAACTCAGCTTTATCGTAGATAAAGGTCAGGAACCTATGCGTATCGATAAATGGGTTCAAATGAGGATCGAGGGCCTCACAAGAAGCAAATTACAGAATGGGATTGAAGGCGGCTTTTTAACAGTAAATGGAAAAGTAGTTAAAAGCAATTACCGCACCCGTCCTGGTGACGAAGTGGTGTACATGAGTTATGTGAACCCAGATTACACAGAATTGAAGCCAGAGGAAATGGCTTTGGATATTGTATATGAGGATGATGCTTTGATGGTGATTAATAAGCCAGCTAATATGGTGGTGCATCCTGGCATTGGCAATTACACTGGCACATTATTGAATGGTGTGGCATTTCATTTATTGGCTCAGAACCCAAATTTAAATGAGGAAATTCTTCCAAGATTTGGATTGGTACACCGCATTGATAAAAATACAACAGGTCTGATTGTACTAGCAAAAACACCAGAAGCAGCCAGTCATTTAGCGAAACAATTTTTCAACCATACCGTTGAGCGAAAATATGTGGCTTTGGTTTGGGGCAATATGGAAGAGGATGAAGGCACAGTGAATGCGCATATCGCACGTCATAAAACTTTCCGTAAAATGTTTGACGCCTATCCAGAAGGAGAAGTTGGCAAACATGCCATTACCCATTATAAAGTAATAGAGCGTTACAACTACACCACCCTTGTTTCATGTGTGTTGGAGACAGGTAGAACGCATCAGATCCGTGTACACATGAAACATATTGGTCACACTTTATTCAATGACCAAGAATACGGTGGAGATAGAATTTTAAAAGGCACTATTTATACTAAGTACAAACAATTCGTGGACAACTGTTTTGAAGCTTGTCCTAGATGTGCATTGCACGCTGCAACACTTGGCTTCATTCATCCAACAACAGAAGAAATGATGCGTTTTGATAGCCCATTGCCTTCTGATATGGAAGCTGCGATTACCAAATGGAAGAACTATAAAGCTGCTGCACATACTTAGTAAAAGTCCAAGTTCATTATGGCAAAATCATTTATAATAATGCACGTAACCACTGGGCTCAATGCATAAAAAAAGCCGCTTCAAATTCGAAGCGGCTTTTTAATACTTACTATGTATTCAATTTATTTTTTGTTTTGACTTGCAGCCATTGGAGACAATCCAATAGATTGACCTCTTGCAAAACCTTTAGATTTGAATAAAGCAAATTTACTTGGCGCTGCGACATTTGGCCATTTGTTATTGCTCTCATCAATATCAGCTGTTTCACGCATAGGATCCAATTGAATTGAAACCGCTTTCTTGTTTGTCAAGAACACTTTAGTTACTTTGTTCTCATTCTTTCTCCAAATTTGTGCTGGCAAACGTTGTGTTTCTTTAGTACCATCTTCAAAAGTGAATTCTACAATAATTGGCATCACTAAGCCCCCTTTATTTAAGAAGCTTATTTCATACAAATTCGCATTGGCATATTTTGCTTTTTCAGCATCCGTTAATACTTCTGGAGCTGGCATTGTCATTGCTGGTTGTTTTGTCACTGAATCATAAGGCTCTAAACCTCTATCATATCTCCAATAGAAATCACGTAAGCTAGTATCTACATCTGTTAAGAATACAATTGACTTATCGTTTCTGTTTCTGATTTTAGAAATGTCTTCGAAGCTATTCACTTCTGGTTTTGCTAAACCTCTTGCAGGCATTGTTCTTGCAGCAGGCGCTGCTGCGTTTGCATCAAATACACCATGTTTTACAGTATCAATCGCAATATCTACTGGATCGATGCTGTAGAACCAACCTCTCCAGAACCAATCTAAATCTTCGGCACTTGCATCTTCGATGGTTCTAAATAAATCACCAGGAGTTGGGTGTTTGAAAGCCCATCTTCTCGCGTATTCTTTAAATGAATAATCAAATAATTCACGACCCATGATGGTTTCACGTAAAATATTCAATCCAGTGGCTGGCTTCGCATACGCGTTTGGTCCAAACTGAATGATGTTTTCACTGTTGGTCATGATTGGCTCCAACTGATCCTTTGGCAACTTCATGTAATCTGCAATTGCAAATGCTGGTCCACGACGACTTGGGAATTTATTATCATACAATTCCTCAGTCAAGTATTCTACATACGTATTTAAACCTTCATCCATCCAAGACCATTGACGCTCATCGCTGTTAACGATCATTGGGAAGAAGTTATGTCCTACTTCGTGAATGATGACACCCAACATACCATTCTTAGTTGCTTCTGTATAAGAACCATCTTTTTCTGTACGGCCATAGTTGAAACAAATCATTGGATATTCCATACCATTAGATGCTTCAATACTTTGTGCTACTGGGTAAGGATATGGAATCGTAAACTTAGAATAAGTCTTGATGGTGTGTGCAACTGCTTTAGAAGAGTAAGGACGATACAAACCGTATGCCTCTTTTCCATAAGCACTCATACACATTACTTTTTTGCCTTCCACATTTGCTGCCAAGGCATCCCAGATAAACTTACGGCTTGATCCAAATGCAAAATCACGAACATTTTCTGCATTGAATACCCAAGTTTTTTGTGTTGTTAATTTTGTCTTTTCTGCTTTCTTCGCTTCTTCTAAAGTCACCACTTCAACTGGTTCAGCAGATGTTTGTGCTTTATTCCATCTAGCCAATTGAGCAGGGCTCAACACAGCAGGATAGTTTTGACAAGCCCCTGTTGCCATGACAACGTGGTCTCCTGGAACAGTGATGGCTACTTTATAGTTACCAAATGTTAAAGCAAACTCCCCTCTTCCAGTAAACTGGTGGTGTTGCCATCCTTGGAAATCAGAATAGACTGCTAAACGAGGATACCATTGTGCCATTGTGAATAAATGATTGCCGTCTTCTGGGAAGAATTCGTATCCACCTCTACCACCTACAGTTAATCTGTCAGTGATTTTATAATTCCAATCTACTTTAAAAGCAAATTTTTGACCAGGCTTCAATGCTGTAGGCAATTCTACACGCATCATTGTTTTGTTGACAGTATACTTCAACTTAGCACCAAGTAAATCAGTGATTTTTAAAATATTCACTCCTAATCCATTGTCGCTTTTTGCTTCTTCTAAATTGTCAATCATTGCAGGACTCATGCCTCTACCCAATGAACTTCCGTCTGGGTAACCTGCATTCTTTGTTGTGCTATGCTCATTCTCGTCCAATTGTAACCAGATATAAGTTAATACATCAGGTGAATTGTTGAAATAAGTGATTGTCTCTGCACCATGTAACATTAAATTCTTTTCATCTAATGTTGCTTTGATGTCATAGTCTGCTCTTTGTTGCCAATATTTTGGTCCTGGAGCACCACTTGCCGTTCTGTATTCATTCGGCGTAGGTAAGATCGTTCCCAGTTGCTCAAACTTGTTTCCATGATTTGAACCTGGGTTGTTGCGGATATCTTGTGCCATTACTGTTAAGACAGTCATGAACATCAATCCGAATGACAATAATTTCTTCATTGCTGTTTCGTTTTCGAGTTTTAAAGAGACCCTAGACGTTCTAGGATCATACGTAAAGATAAGGATATAGCCAAGATGGAACCATACCGCACATACATTTTTCTAGGTATTTTTAGTACTATGACTAGGCAGTAGGAAATGGCCAAAATGACCCCAACTATAAGGATTTGACCTATTTCAAGCCCAATATTGAAGGAAAACAAGGGGCCAAGCAAGGAAGCCTCCTTCCCTAGTAGACTTTTTAGGTAATTGCTAAAGCCTAAGCCATGAATTAGACCAAAAAACAAGGCCAACCCATAATGGGCCGAATAACGTTGTGTAAATTCAAAATCCTTCACCCAAAAATTAGATAAAGCAGTAATCAATATGGTTACCGGGATCAAGAATTCAATCCAATTGACCGAAATATCAATGAGGGATAAGGTACTCAATGCGAGTGTTAATGAATGACCAATGGTGAATGAAGTGACCAATACTAGTATCTTTTTCCAGTCGGACCAGACATAACGAAGGGTTAATGCCAATACAAATAAGATATGATCCACTCCCCCTAGATCAATAATATGTTTAAAACCTAACCTTCCATATAATAATAACTCGTCCATAAATGAATTTTTCTGGTGTTAAATTAATGAAGACCTTTGTATCCACAAAATAAACTACTATGGCTTGGATCGGCTTGAAACATTGGATGCTTTGGATGCTAACTGCAATGCACCCCTTTTTTATATCAGTGATTGAAATAGAACACAATGCCAAAGATGCCACAATTGAAATTAGTGCGCGTACTTATACTGATGATCTTGAAAAGATGATTCAGAAAGAATTCAATGTCAAATTAGATCTAAACCAAGCCACTCAAAAGGAACAAGCCAATTTGTATATCAATAAATATTTCCAAAAGAAATTAGTACTTCATTCAAACGGCATTAAATACAATATGGAATTTGTTGGCTATGAAATTCAAAAAGAAAGCACATGGAGTTATTTTGAAATCAAACAAGTCAAACAGGTTAAGCAGTTAAATATTTTCTGTGAAATCTTATTTGGGATAGATCCTAATCAAATCAATATTGTACACGCTACAGTAGGTGGACAAAGAAAAAGTTTCGAATTGGCTTCTCCTAAAAACGCCACTCAGTTTAATTTTTAATGCACTGCAACACGATCATTTATTGTCTACTACTTCCTCAATTCCATCAAGACATAAGGGGTTAATTCTTCTGCTCTAGTGGATGGATTTAAAAAAGTCAAAGTCAATAAGGTAACGTGGAACCTATTTCCCTGATACATTATTTTTGAATTCGGAAAGTTCGCTAATAATTGCTTTGCAGGTTTTGCTTCCACCACCAACCATTGACCTTCTTTTAATAAACTACTATCTTGAATGACTGGGAAAATGTGTTGCCCATAAAAATGAAACGCGTTACTGTTAGGCATTTTGTATAAAGCAGCCTTTTTAATGTCCCAATTGTTTGCCTTGGACACTTTAGCCAATTCATTTCCCCATTGATATTGTAATAAATGAGGATAAAAGAAGCTATTCAAAATTAAGTTCAAGCCAATCATCAACACAAGACTCATACTGACCCATTTTTGAACAATACCTTGACGACTTCGTATTATTTTGATCATCGAAAAATAGGTAACAAAGAGGATCAGTGTTCCCCACCAACCCATCTTGCCAAATGGAATACTTGTAATCAATCCCATCGTAATCAGTAAGATAAAAAAGATGAAAAGATGAAATCTGTAAAACCATTTGATCCATCGATTCAACCGATCAGATTGTTCAAGTAAAGGGGCAATATGTGCTGCAGTAAGGATGGCTGCCAATGGGAATACCACAAAAATATAATGTGGCAATTGGGCCTGACTCCTAGACAATACTAAATAAGTCAAAAAGAATCCAAAGAAGCTAATTCGCTCCACATGTACTTTAAATAAACCCTCTTTTGCGATAGTAACCATTTTAGCTAAAAAGGCCCAAAGAAAAATAAAGATCCAAGGTAAAAAACTCCATAGCATATTCTCCAACAAGAAAGTTGGATAGCTCATTTCATGGTAATAGTTCTCACCTGTATACCTGCCAAAACTTTGGGTCCAATAATAAAATTTCAACCCTGATTGTATGGGGATATTGTTGATTAATTTTCCTGGATGTAAGTCGTATTGTTGGTACAATCCCCAACTCATTGGGATCAATAAAATACCTATTACCAAGATGCCTACTATATAGATTGGCTTGAAAAAATAGGACCACTTTTTTTCAAAAAACCATTGTGGTGCAAAAGCCAAAACAGGCACGACTAGTGCAATAGGACCCTTTGTCATCATCCCTCCTGCAATCGCCATCATGGCTAAAATGAAATCGGACCAAGTATCTGAATCTTCCCATTTTGCAATGAACCAAATACTTAAGGCCACCCACCCCATTAGCATCGTATCTGTCCTTACATCATGTGCAATTAAGAAGAAAGCCTGACAGCTTGCCAAGATTAAAACAGCCAACTGAGCAACGGTTTGATTGTATTTTAATTGAGCAAATCTACATGTCGCATACAACGCTAGTAATAGAAAAATAAAAGAAGGCAATCTATAAGCCCAGTCAAAGACGCCAAATATTTTCATTGACAATGCTGACAACCAAAATAACATCGGTGGCTTATCTAAATAATCTTTACCAAGATCATAAATTTGAAGAAAGCTTTTTCTTTCAAGCATTTCTCTACTGATAGAAGCATATTGTGCTGCATCAATATCCATTAATGGAATAGCAAATACCCCTATCATTTGAACGCCCAAGATAGCAGCCAAAAAAAGCCAAAAAATATTTTTATTCATTGCAGAATGCTTTAGTGTTTTTTAAATGGCATTGGGCCAGCCCATTTTAAATAAGCTTTTCCCATAACATATCCTGAAACCAATCCGATGATAGTGCCTCCAAGAATATCCAAAGGATAATGCACACCTACATACACTTGTGCAAATGCGATCACACCAGCCCAAACAAAAAAGAATTTTGTATAGCGCTCTTTTGTCATTCCAAAAGTGATAAATAAAAACATCGCTAAGCCAAAGTGATTGGCGGCATGAGATGAAGTAAAACTGAATCCCCCAGAACAATGATCCAATAAAAGCCTGGTCTTCCCAACTAGGGCAGGATCGTTACATGGTCTCAAACGATGAAAAAATGGCTTAAATAAACTGCTACTTATTTGATCTGTTAGTCCTACATTGATTAAGGCAAATAAGAGCCATTTCCATGTTTTCCAACCAATTTGGTACCCCATCCAAATTAACAGTCCAATATACAATGGTATCCAATTATTGGAGTGTCGCGTCCAAGGGAGAACCGTATCCAATAATGGATGATGCCAAACCCCATTGATTTGGTAAAACAATGCCTGATCGATGTCCTTAATTTGTTGAAAAATACTTAGCCCCATGCGGTAAAGATACAAGGAAGTGGAAAAATTTAAAGTAAATTTGCATTCCGATTTATTTTAATATTTAGCTATGTCATTAATTAAGAGCATTTCAGGTTTTAGAGGTACCATTGGTGGCCGTCCAAACGATAATCTAACGCCAATCGATATTGTCAAATTTGCGTCTGCTTATGGTACTTGGTTGATTAGAAAGTCAGCTGGGAAAAAGAAAGTCATTGTGGGTCGTGATGGCAGAATGAGTGGACTCATGGTAGAAGCATTGGTTGAACAAAGTTTATTAGCGCTAGGGATCGATGTGGTTCATTTAGGATTGAGTACTACCCCTACCGTAGAAATGGCGGTGGTATTTGAAGGCGCAGATGGAGGTATTATTTTAACTGCAAGTCACAATCCAAAAGAATGGAATGCCCTTAAATTATTAAATGAAAAAGGCGAGTTTGTAAGTGGAGAAGAGGGTAAAACAATTTTAGCTTTAGCTGAACAAGAAGATTTTATATACGCAACTGTAGATGCAATGGGCGAATTAATGGGCGATGACAATAGTTTATCAAAACATATTCAAGCCATTTTAGACCATCCATTGGTAGATATTTTCGCCATAAAAAAAGCCAATTTTAAAGTGGTAGTAGATGCCATCAATAGTTCTGGCGCTTTTACAGTTCCTGCTTTATTAAAAGCCATTGGCGTAGAAGATATCGTCGTGTTGAATGCCGAAATGACTGGAGATTTCGCACATAACCCAGAGCCACTAAAAGAACACTTAACTGAACTTTGTGAGACAGTGGTAAAAGAAAAAGCACATCTAGGTATTGCAGTTGATCCTGATGTGGATCGTTTATGTTTTGTAAGTGAAGATGGTCAATTATTTGGAGAAGAATATACATTGGTAGCTGTTGCGGATTATATCTTACAATATACTAAGGGTGCTACAGTAAGTAACTTATCCTCCACAAGGGCGTTAAGAGATGTTACTGAGCAACATGGTTGCACTTATTTTGCAAGTGCTGTTGGAGAAGTGAATGTAGTGACGAAGATGAAAGCAGAAAAAGCAGTGATCGGCGGAGAAGGAAATGGCGGGATCATTGTTCCGGATTTACATTATGGAAGAGATGCTTTAATTGGTATCGCCTTATTCTTGTCACATCTTGCAAAAGCAAACACTACCTGTTCCAACCTGAGGGCTAGCTACCCTGCTTATTTTATGAGTAAGAAAAAGATGGACCTCAATGTCAACCTTTCACTAGCTACAATTTTTGAGCATGTGAAAAAGGAATTTGCTGCTTTCCCAATGAATGACGTGGATGGCCTTAAAATAGACTTTGAAAACGAATGGGTTCATTTACGTTCAAGCAATACAGAACCAATTATGCGCATTTATACTGAAGCAAAATCACAAGATGCAGCAGATCAATTAGCAGATAAAATTATTCAGCTCATCCTTAAAATTCAGTAATTTAGCAAACATGCAGAGAATCTATTTTGACAACGCGGCAACAACCCCGCTTGCACCAGAAGTACTTGAAGCAATGATGCCTTATTTGACTGAAAAATTTGGCAATCCTTCCTCTATTTATAGTTATGGCAGAGAAACTAGATTGGCTATTGAACAAGCTAGGAAATCTGTGGCAAAAAATTTAGGTGCTAAGCCAGCTGAAATATTTTTCACGAGTGGTGGCACAGAAAGTAGTAATACTATTTTAAATGCAGCCATAATAGATTTAGGATGTAAGCATATTATTAGTTCCCCGATAGAACATCATGCCACTTTACATACGGTAACCCATTTGGCTAAATTGCACAATGTGCGTTTAAGTTTTGTGCAAATATTGCCCACTGGACATATTGATATGGAACACCTAGCAACATTGCTGGCAGATCATACGGATAAGACGATCGTTTCCATTATGCATGCCAATAACGAAATTGGCAACATGATTGATATTGAAGCTGTAGGACAACTTTGTCGTCAACACCAAGCCTATTTTCATAGTGATACAGTGCAAACGGTTGGTCATTTCCCATTTGAATTAAGTAAGATGCCGGTTGATTTTATCACTGGCGCAGGCCATAAATTCCATGGACCAAAGGGTGTAGGCATTTTGTACATCAACGAAAACGTAAAAATTAGTCCATTGGTTCACGGTGGCTCACAAGAGCGCAATATGCGTGCAGGGACTGAAAACTTATATGGCATTGTTGGTTTTGCTAAAGCGCTTGAATTGGCTACCGAAAAGCACCAAGAAGAAAGTAGCTATATCCAATCTTTAAAGCAATACATGCACGATCAACTGGTGGCAAAAATACCTGGAGTTAGTTTTAATGGCGATCCATTTGGTTCAAGTTTGTATACCTTATTAAGTGTCAACTTCCCAAAAAATGAAAAGACAGAAATGATCTTGTTTAATTTAGACATGCATCATATTTGCGCCAGTGGCGGTAGTGCCTGCTCTAGCGGCGCTCAACAAGGGTCTCATGTGATAAACGCATTGAATAAAGGCACTGAGATTGTGACGATTCGTTTTTCTTTCTCTAAACAAAATACAAAAGAAGAAATTGACCAAGTAGTAACAGCTTTATTGACGATGTTGAACTAACGACAACTGACACTTGACTCATTCAAATACTATCTATTAAAAAAGGCGCTTCAAATGAAGCGCCTTTTTTAATAACCTATATGCATCGTCCGATTCAACTCATTTATGGTTGAGCTACCGGCATACCCTTTTCTAAATTTTCAATGACATTGATCAATTGATAGCAAGTAAGGATATCTTGTATAAAGGATGCTTGCTTATTGTTAAATTCAGTTGGCTTATTCTGATAAGCATTTTCTGCATTTTGCATGAACTGCGCTTCTGACATTGGCGTACCCAAAGATTTATAATAAGCCAATTGTTGTTTTAAATCTTTAACAACTGCCGTACCTACTCTTTTTGCTAATTCAGTATCGCCAGCAGCATAAGCAGCTTGTAAGAATAAGTAAGAGAAATAGTTGTGCTGATTGCCTCTATTAGAAGACATGCCATATGGTAAGTTTTTAACACTTATCTCCGTGTCTAATTTTCTTAACAATTGACGTGCGCTGTCTTTTTTGCCTTCTGCAGCTAAAGATTGAGCAATTTGTGCCACATTCAATCTCAAAGAATTCAAATGTCTTCTATTTTCTTCGTCAAAATATACATTTGGCTTACTAGCATTTTTGAAATCAAATTTGGTCATGATGTTCTTATACGCCGCATCGGTATCAACTGATGCACCTTTTACAGGAACCAATTGATAAGTTAACCCAGTTTGACGCACATATTGATCTAAGCCTAGGTCTTTTAATTCTTGTGTAGATGTGAAGCAAATTGGACGCTTAAACTGAGTGGTGGAGATGATTGCATAAATAGCCAATTCATTTTTGATCATGTATTGTCTATTCGGATTGAAATCAATTAACAATTCAGACTCAATATTATCAGTAGGTTTAGCAATACCAGATGCCAAAGCAAATTCCTTATTGATTGGTAATTTGAATTTATGTGTCGGGAAGATATTTACTGGACCTTCCTGTGTTGAAGCTTGGTACTTACCGGTTTGATCTCCAATTACATATCTTAACATAGAATCCAGATTATGGTAAGTTGTTTCACCAAATTCAGGCATCGGATTGTAATAAGCCACATTCAATTTATTTCCAGCAACTTGTTCTTCAGTAAAAATAACATCGAACTTATCGCTCTTATTTACCTTATACCTTAATTCACGCATATACCAATCTGATCCTAATAAACTGTTTACCACCACACGCACATCTGGACGAATGCCCTCTACTTCCTGAGCATACCATAATGGATACGTATCGTTGTCGCCGAATGAAAATAAAATCGCATTTGGAGGACAGCTCTCCAGATAAGCTCTTGCCAAATCACGAGCCAATGTTTTTTGGCCACGATCATGGTCATCCCACTCCTGTTGTGCCATCAACGTTGGCACAGCCAATAAACAACCTAAAGTGGCAATGGTAGTAGCCATTTTTTTATTGATGACTTTATTCAACCATTCTGCTACTTGTAAAACGCCTAAACCTATCCATATTGCAAATGCATAGAAAGATCCTACATAAGCGTAATCACGTTCACGTGGTTGTAAAGTCACTTGATTCAAATAAATCACGATCGCTAAACCAGTGAAGAAGAATAATAAGCCAGTCACCACAAAATCTTTTTTATTCTGTTGGTATTGGTATAATAAACCAATGATACCTAAGAACAATGGTAACATGAACAAAGTATTGTTTGCTTTATTGTCTTTACTAATGCTGTCTGGCATTTTTGATTGTTCGCCAAAGAAGTAATTATCTATCACAGAAATACCTGTCTTGAAATTTCCATCACGTACATTACCGAATCCTTGTAAATCATTTTGCTTCCCTGCAAAATTCCACAAGAAATAACGCAGGTACATAAAGCCAAATTGATAATTTGTAAAGTACTTAATATTGTCTCTTAAAGTTGGCACATCTCCTTCCTGTACACCAGCAAATGCACGGTAACTATCCAATTGTCCACGATCATTGTCACCGTCCCACATTCTTGGGAACAAGTGCGCAGAAGGTGCAGAACTCCAATCTCTTTTAAGATTTTTTCCAGAGAACTCATAGTTAGTAGGTGTTTTAACATATTGATCGCTACCTTCAACTGTTTCTGCTTTATCAATAAAATCAGGGCCGTATAAGATAGGCCAGTCTCCATATTGCTCTCTTCCTAAATAACCAACCAAAGTCACTGGATTGTCTACATTGTACATATCTACAGAAGGATCTGCATTAGAACGGATCATCGTAGTTAAATAAGTAGAATACCCAACCAAGACAAATACAGTTGACCATATTCCCAATTTCAAGAAATAGAACCCTTTTTTGTTGGCATATCTTATACCCAACACAATGAGTGCAATCACCAATACGAAGAAGAATATGAAACCACTATAAAATGGCAAGCCTAAACTGTTCACAAAATGAACGTCAAATGCAGCTGCCCACTTAATCGTGTATTGAATTAAAAATACTTGTACCAAACCAGTAATGATTACTCCAATGATGAACGCAACCAATGCACCTTTAATACTTGGCTTGTACAATCTGAAATAATACACCATCACAATTGCAGGAATGGTCAAGAGGTTCAATAAATGGACCCCAATTGATATACCCATGATGTAGAAAATGAAAATAATCCATTTGTCTGCACCAGGCTGATCTGCTTTATGTTCCCACTTTAAAATAGCCCAAAAAACCAATGCTGTAAAGAATGAACTCAATGCATACACCTCCCCTTCCACAGCACTATACCAAAATGAATCACTAAATGTATAAGCTAAAGCACCTACTACGCCAGCACCCATCACCAAAAAGATTTGGTTATTAGTTAATGCTGTACCAGATTGTGCTTCTAAAATACGCTTAGCAAAATGGGTAATTGTCCAGAATAAAAATAGAATGGTGAATCCACTTGCAAGGGCGCTCATACTATTTACAGCCAAAGCTGCGGTTTGTGGATTATCACCAAAGAAGATGATAAAAACTCTTCCTAAAAGCACAAACATGGGTGCACCAGGAGGATGTGGAATTTGTAATTTATAAGCACTACTGATAAACTCTCCACAATCCCAAAAGCTACCAGAAGCTTCCATCGTTAATAAGTAGACAGTACATGCAATTAAAGTAACTGCCCAGCCTGTCAAATTGTTGATTTTCTTAAAATCCATTTTGTCCATTTTAGTAGTTGCAAACTTAACTGAAACTGAGCAAAAAGGGAAATTTGAGACATCTTTAAGCTTATTTTAAGATTTTAAGGTTCCCCCAAGGTTTTTTATCTTTGTGCCCCATGAGTCAAAATCGATCTGTCGCATTCCATACATTAGGCTGTAAGCTGAACTTCTCAGAAACTTCAACCCTTTCTAGACAACTAGAGCTAGAAGGCTTTGAAAAGAAGCAATTTACTGAGCAAGCAGACGTGTATGTCATAAATACCTGTTCTGTGACCGAAAATGCAGATAAAGAATGCCGTCAGCTCGTTAGAAGGGTTCAGCGCTTAGCACCAGAAAGTTTTATTGTCATCACAGGCTGTTATGCGCAATTAAAGCCTCAAGAAATTGCCACCATCCCAGGAGTTGACTTAGTCTTGGGTGCAGCAGAGAAATTTAACCTGGTGCAGCATCTTGCCAACCTCACTAAAGGTGATGAAACCAAAATTTGCAGCTGTGACATTGATGAATTGACAGGATTCAATAGCTCCTTCTCTGTAAACGATAGGACTAGAACCTTTTTGAAAGTACAAGACGGATGTGATTATAGTTGTTCATTTTGTACCATCCCTATGGCAAGAGGAAAAAGCAGAAGCGATACTGTTGCTAACGTGGTGAAACAAGCACAAAGCTTGGCTGAAAATGGTGTAAAGGAAATTGTTTTGACAGGAATCAATCTAGGTGATTTTGGAAAAGGTGGCGACGGCGGCAAGAAACATGAAGAAAGTTTCTTCGAACTCATCAAAGCACTAGATACTGAAACAGCAATTGAACGCTACCGCATCTCTTCTATAGAGCCTAATTTATTAACTGATGAAATCATTGCCTGGGTAGCACAAAGCAAGAAATTCATGCCGCATTTTCATATACCATTACAAAGTGGATCAGATGCAGTATTGAAATTAATGCAACGCAGATACAATAGCCAATTTTACAGAGAAAGAATTGAATTGGTTAAAAAGCTGATTCCTCATGCAGCCATCGGTGTGGATGTGATTGTTGGCTCTCCTGGTGAAACAGATGCTTATTTTCAAGAAAGTTTTGCTTTCATTCACAGCTTAGATGTATCCTATTTACACGTATTCACTTATTCAGAAAGAGCTGCAACTAAGGCATTAGACATTAAACCAATCGTGCCTATTGCAGTACGTAACGAACGCAATAAAATATTACGCAATCTTTCTTACCAGAAACTGCAATATTTCACAGAAGCGCATAGAGGCGAAACAAGAAAAGTCTTATTTGAATCTGTGAAGAAAGCATCAGAAGGCGGAATGGATATGTTAGAAGGTTATTCTGACAATTATATCAGAGTGACAACTCCTTATAGGGCGGAATGGAGTAACCAAATTGTTGATTGGACGATCTAGTTAAAGAACAGAAACCTCCTCTAATTTGAATTCGACAATCATCATCATGTTAATACTTTCAAGTCTAACATAAACAGATTTTTTATCTGCTTTTACTACCTCGCCTCTTTGTCCCATGAATAAGCCGTTATTCACAGCCACTTTTGTTTGTGGCTTGATCTCTCCCATGTCAACCACTTGAATATTGGTATAAGACAGTCCTAAATATTTTCTAATCAATTCAATTTCATTGTCTCTGATGATGGCTGGCTTTTTTTCGAAATAAAGGAAACGTACCACACCCATTGTACTAAGCACATTGGTGTATTCTTCTTTTGTTGCTCTCACAAAAACATAAGACTTAAACAATGGTTCTTCGATGATTTTTTTCCTATCAGACCATTGACGTTCTTTTTTTTGTGTTGGGCACCAACTTTCTATTCCTTTTTGCGCAAAATTAAGGTCTACTTTTTTCTCCCATTTAGGTTTAGTATATACCACATGCCACTTTCTCAATTGCTCCATGTTCTTACTTATTTTTTCACAACAGTTGATGTTGTTTTTTTATTCAATGCAGATAAGATATTACTAGACTCATTTAATTGGAAGTCTTTCGCTAAATCTTTAATCCACGCTTGATAACGATCTTGTTTTGATTTATCAGGATTGTTATAGAATTTATCATAATCTGCTTTCATTGGAACCAATTTCATTGGTGTCTTTAATTTAAGTGCTTGCTCGTTCTGTTTGGACACTTCTTGAACACGCTTTTTAAATGCCTGATACTTATCTAATTTCAAATAAACTGGTGTTTCAACTTGACTTGATACCCATTGTAAATTTTGCTTAAAACGAATCAATGCGGTATCGTTTTGAAGACGCAAATTAGTTGCCTGTATAATTGGAGACAACTGGGTATGATTAGGCCATATAGCATATTTGGCTTTCTCCATTTCGTCCCAACTTAATGCAGACTCATTGTCTTTTTCTCTATACTTAAGGTACTCATATTCGTCTGGCAAAATAACATCCGGTACCACACCTTTTTTTTGTGTGGAACTACCTGTTATGCGATAAAATTTCTGAAAAGTCAATTTAACAGATCCATACTCTGTTTGAATACCTAAAGAATCTAATGGTTTTCCAAAAGCTACATTTCTTTGCACAGTACCCTTGCCGTATGTAGAAGTACTGCCTACCACAATACCACGTTTATAATCTTGTATAGCCCCTGCAAAAATTTCACTGGCAGATGCACTAAACTCATTTGCCATCACCACCAATGGACCATCATAAAGAATACCAGGTGTTTCATCATATAGTGTCTGTGATCTTCCTTCTTTGTTTCTAATTTGTACAATGGGACCCTTATCAATGAATAATCCAGCCATTTGTACCACTTCATATAAAGAACCGCCTCCGTTCAATCGCACATCAATCACGATACCTTTTACATTTTCTGCTTTCAATTTTTTTATTTCCGCAGCCACATCTTCAGAGCATCTATGACCATCTTCTCTTTCAAAATCAGCATAGAAATCGGGCAATAAAATATAGCCGTATTTATCTTCTCCTTTTTGAATCACCACACTTCTAGCATAGCCCTCATCTAATACAATTTTTTCTCTTATTAAGGAAACAACTTTGAATGAACCATCTGGTTTTCTAAAAGTCAATCGTACTTCTGTGCCTAGATTGCCTCGTATCAATTTAACTGCATCAGTTGTTTCATAACCAGATACATCCACTGGCTCTTCTGATCCTTGTGCAATTTTAACAATTACATCATTCACCACAATCTGCCCAGACTTCCAAGCTGGCCCACCTGGCTGAATACTAGCTATTCGAATCCCAAAATCATCTTGTGTCAACTGAGCACCAATACCATAAATTACGCCACTCATTTGTTCTGTAAAAGAACGCTTCTCTATTGGCGCTAAATAATCTGTATGCGGATCCATTAATCCTGTAATGGCATTTAAGAATACATCAAATCGTTTTTCTTTAGTGAAGGTTTTTTCAAAAGATTCCAATCTCTTCTTATAGGATTTTTTGATATATGCCCTTGATTCTGCCTCTAAGGTTGAATCATTTTTATATACAAACTTCTCCTTGCCTTTATTTTTTTCTCTTTCATCTAACAAACTCGCAAAACGTTCAATCGTTCTATACTTCAATAACATCTCCCAGCGCTTAGCTCTTTCTAATTCATTTTTTGGATAAGACAATTTATCTGTATTCAATAAAACAGAATCATCTTGATTGAAATCAAAAGGCTGCTCCATGATTTGGTTAAACAATGCTTGAGTCTCTTTCACACGGCGCTCATAAATACGACTCACTGCTGGCTGAAATGCGATGGTTGCACCATGAATTTCATCATCAATCGTTTTACTGTAAATGGATAAGCTATCTAGGTCTGATTGTAAAAAAGTATTTTTTTCTGGATCCAATGCTTTAAAATAAGCATTAAAAACCTCTGTAGAAAAATCATCATCAATTCTTCTTGGACTATAATGTTCTGATTCAAGTAAGTGACCAACAGTAGATAATAATTTGCGCTGTCTTAACTCAGGAGATTCTTGATCTTCGGGTTTAAAAGTGTTAAAAGCAAAGAACAAGGCGCCAAATAGGAACACTGTGGCAAAAACTTTCCACTTATTTTGTTTTACGTATGTCATAATTGCATGCATGTAGGATTTCAAAAATAGCGTAAAATGGGAATCTTGCGTGTCTAATTCACTTTTTCTGCCCTTTTTTACCATTATTTTATAAAAACATGCAAAACTAATTTTATAGATTACTGAATTAACGTATTTTTGCACCCCAAATGGAGGGCGTAGCTCAGTAGGTTAGAGCGACAGTTTGTGGCACTGTAGGCCGTGGGTTCGAGACCCATCGTTCTCCCCCAAAAAACCTGTCCCGATTTTCGGGATAGGTTTTTTACTTTAAATCATACTATGACATTTTTTTTAATTCCAATTTTAGTGGGTGCTTTTGGCTGGTTCATTGTATGGGCATTGGTTAAACTTGTTTTCTACCCTACCCAAGCAATTGAGATTGGACCATTTAAATGGGAAAGCTTGGCGAATAAATGGGTCAATCAAATTGATTTAAGCGAACTTATTCCACAACTAACACATAATGACAGCTTTGAATCGCTTAAGCCTATCATGAATGAAAAATTAGACGACTTCTTTAGACATAAACTAAGTGTCAAACTTCCTATGATCTCGATGTTTATTGGAGATAAGACTATTGAAGAATTAAAGGGCGTGTTCATGGAAGAATTAGCAATACTTTTCCCTTTGCTTATCACTCAGTTTAGTGCCAATTTAAACAAAGAAGTACAACAGCAATGGCAGTTGAAATTTAGCAAAATAGTCCTAGACAAAATTACCAAGGCAACGATTCCACTAAGATGGTTCGCATTTGCATTAGGTGCCATTTGGGGCTGGATAATTGTAACAATTCTTCCTCTTATTTAACCGCTTATACTATCTACTCTCCTTTCTTGAAACTTTAGCACGAAATTTGTGTTATAGATTAAACAGAATTCAAAAGACATTGTCTTAATAGCACACAAAAAGAAATATGAAACAACTAACAATACTATTTGGCGCATTATTGATGCAAATAGCTTTAATCGCTCAAGTTCCAACAGGCCGTCCGAATGGTGGTGGAGGCAATATGAATATGGGTCATTTTTATGGAAAAGTAGTAGATGCTGCCAAAAAAGGAATTGATGGCGCAACTGTTCAATTAAAAGGGATCAAATTTGACCCAGCTACCAAGAAGGCAACAGAAGTTACAATAGGAACCATGATTACCGCTTCGAATGGCGATTTTAGTTTCGATAATTTATCTGTAATGGGGAACTATAAATTAATTATTTCAGGGATAGGTTATAAAAAACTAGAAAAGCAAATAAGCTTTAATTTAAAGCCTAACGGCAACCCTCAGGACATGATGGCCTTGGTTGATAAAGATTTAGGAAATATTAAGCTAGAAGAAGATGCTACGCAATTACAAAGTGTCACTGTAACAAGTTCTGCGAAGCCACAATTCGAAATGGGCATTGACAGGAAAATTTTCAACGTCGATAAAAACTTAGCAAGTACTGGACAAACTGCGGTTGAAGTGATGAAAAATATTCCGAATTTAAATGTAGATATTGACGGGAATGTAACCTTAAGAAATGCAACCCCTACTTTATTGATTGATAATCGTCCAACTACTTTGACGATGGATCAGATTCCTGCAGACATCATTGATAGAGTTGAAATTATCACCAACCCATCTGCTAAATACGACGCATCTGGTGGCAATGCAGGCATTTTAAATATCGTCTTAAAAAAGAATAAGAAGAATGGTTACAATGGAGGCTTGAGAACTGGCATAGACATGAGAGGCAAATTCAATGGTGGTGGTGATCTAAACTTAAGAACAAATAAAATTAATTTTTCAACATCTGCAAATGTGAGAAATAATAAATCAATCAGTACGATTGACAATGTTAGAGACCTTCTATTAACACCTCTACCAACTAGTATTAGTACATTTACAGACAATGTAGGATTAAGCGCCTTCTCTTTCTATAGAGCCGGATTTGACTACTTGATAGACAACAGAAATACCTTCTCTATTTTTGGGAATATTGTAAAAGGAGATTTCGAAAACTCATCAGTTCAAGAAATTGATTCTATTTTTTCAGGAGTAAATAGAGAAAACAATATTGAACTAAAAAACAATTCAGTTTTTTCATTCTTAAACAAAGGTGCCCAAGCAAGCTTTAAACACTTATTCGCAGAAACTGGACATGAATTGAGTGCTGATTTTAATTATAACGAAAGTACCAACGACAATAACTCTCTAATTAATTCTTCCATCATCAATCAAAGAACAATTGGATCAGGCTATAATAAGAACTATACCTCTAATATTGACTACGAGAAATTATTCAAGAATAATACCAAATTTGAAGCGGGTGTCAGAATGAACAATCGTGACGAGTTCAACGCAAGAGATCAATATAGAAATGAAATTTTAGTGAATAGCATTAGTAATCAATTAAAATTCAAAGAGCAAATTTTAGCTGCCTATACCAATTTAGGAGGAAAAAAGAACAACCTAAGTTACCAACTTGGTTTCAGAGTTGAAAACAGAGATTATACTGTTAATGTATTGAATAAACAAGGACAGGATTCATTGGAATCAAAAATCAAATTGCCTATTTCATTATTTCCAAGTGCTTTCTTGAGCTATAAATTGAATGACAAAAATGACGTACAATTTAACTACTCAAAGCGTATCAATGCACCTAATCCATTCCAATTACAACCATTTGCAGATTATAGTGATCCATTAAATATCTCTGTGGGTAACCCAAAACTAAAGCCTCAATTCACGCATTCATTTGAAGTTGCTTATAATAATGTCTATAAAAAAGGATCGAATTTATTGGTAACAGCATATTATAAATACAGCACAGATTTAATTACCAACTATATCTATAAGGATATCAACCCTGTAACCAATGATAGCGCATTCTATAGTTCATTTATCAATGCCAATACTTCCAAAGTATATGGATTAGAAATTAGCAATAAAACTACCATCACAAAATGGTGGGATATCAACTTAAGCTTTAATCTCTTTAAATCAGAAATCAATGCAACTATTCCTGGTCAGGACGTGAACAATAACTTAACCAGCTGGTTTAGCAAAATGAATAACAACTTTAAACTTATAAAAGGATTGTCACTTCAATTTAGTGGTCAATATCAAGCTAAAACTATCCTTCCCCCAGGTGGTAATTCAGGTGGAGGAGGCGGAAGAGGCGGTGGTGGATTTGGCGGTGGTGGTGGATTTGGCGGTCCACAATCAACAGCTCAAGGATACAATCTACCAAATTATGAATTTGACTTAGCCATTAGAAAAGACTGGACTTTAAAAGGAGGAAAAACAGCATCATTGACTTTGAGTGCAAGTGATGTCTTTAAGACACGAGTTATTCAAACTTATTCAGAAAGTCTTTATTTCGTTCAAAATGTAACTAGAACAAGGGATCAACAATTCTTTAGATTGAACTTCTCTTATCGTTTTGGTAAATTCGACGTAAATCTATTAAGAAGAAAAAGTACAAAAATGCAAGACGGAGGCGGAATGGATCAAATGCAACAACAATAGTCTCAAAACATATTTATTTAGAAGTTTTACCTTCTAGCATAGGAACAAAAGAGAATGCCTCAAAGGATTCTCTTTTTTCTTTTCCATCCTTTTTCTTTGTTAAGCGCATCATTCTTTGTTCTGCACCTTCCTCGTCCAATGGAATGACCATTTTCCCGTTCACTTTTAATTGCGCCCATAGTTTTTCTGGCACTTTGGGTGCAGCAGCGGTAATTAATATTTTATCAAAAGGTGCAAGTGCTGGCAATCCCTCAAATCCATCTCCAAAATGGAATTGAATATCAGGGTATTGTTGTTTAAAAATATAAAATGGGGTTAAATCAAATAGTTGCTTTTGTCGCTCTATGGTAAATACTTTCGCGCCCATAGCAGCCAAGACAGTTGTTTGATACATACTTCCTGTGCCAATTTCTAATACTTTTTCACCAGGCTTAATTTGCAATAATTGTGTTTGATACGCAACAGTATAGGGCTGCGAAATAGTTTGGTCTGCTGCAATAGGAAAAGCGCGATCCTCGTAAGCAATTCTATCAAAAGCAGAGTCTAAAAAAAAGTGTCTTGGGATGGATCCAATCGCTTCCAAAACTTTTTCGTCAGTGATTCCTTTTGTTCTTAGTAAGTCTACCAATTGCTTACGCAGTCCTTTATGCAAGTATGCATCTTCTAATTTTCGCATGCGATTAATTTAACTGCATACTTTTAATGATGCCGTTTATCTTCTCTTCCAGCATGGTAAACTTTGCATCAAAATCTGCTTTGCTTGACAATTGAGTGTTCACACTGAAGTAAAATTTAATCTTAGGCTCTGTACCACTAGGTCTAGCAGAAATCTTACTGCCATCTTCTGTTACAAATTGTAATACATTGCTCTTTGGCAATTGTATAGTCCAAGTTTCACCTGTTAGCAAATTGGTCCCTTTTTGTAATTCGTAATCTAATAAAGTGGTCACTTTAGCGCCATTGATTTGTGCTGGTGGATTTTTTCGGTATCCATCCATCATGGCTGCAATTTCTTGCTGACCATTCATGCCTTTCTTGGTAATGCTTATTAAGTTCTCATAATAAAAACCATATTGAACATACAAGTCAATCATTTTATCAAATAAGGTTCTTCCCTTACTCTTCTCATAAGCAGCCATTTCACAAAGTAAAGCCACTGCACTAATCGCATCCTTATCTCTAATTTGATCGCCAATCATTAATCCAAAGCTTTCTTCGCCACCAATGATATAATTTTCTTTGCCTTCTTTTT
>ERZ650308.313-NODE-313-length-25805-cov-52.228078_pt1 | contig 25805 bp, 17 predicted proteins | sample MGYA00376244_ERZ650308 | MGnify/ENA primary metagenome ERZ650308 (study PRJEB26733, sample SAMN07839295) | wastewater metagenome | biome: small river; feature: stream; material: water | place: USA: North Carolina | collected 2016-04-26 ... | reverse complement strand
AAATGGTTAAGAAAAGTAAAAAGCCTAAGTACTGTGAAAAAGTAAACATATTTTCAGGAATTTGTTTGTATACAAGCACAAATGTAAGTTTAATATTTTGGCCTGACAACAAAAAAATTAAAAACTAGGTCAACTTTTTTATATTGATATCAAAATTAGAAAATTACCTTAAGTTGATATGCTCTAGAATTTACTTAAATACGGTAGGAATATAATATTGAGCCAATTGATTTCCAAAGAATTCACTTGTCTCTTTAGGATATTCAATTGTGGTGTCTGGCACAGCAACTACCACAATGGCTCCAGGGTGATGCAAATCAACTTCTTTATTTTCGTTAGGTAAATAACCATAAAACGGATCTTCCGGAGTAGATTGACGTAGTGTGCAAGCAATGGAATTCGTACTCATAGGATTCAAATCAGCTACAACTCGCAACTTACCGTCTTTTGTATTCAATAATTCTTGAGAGACAAGCACTGATTTTCCATTAATAGACGAATTAATAATACAGATATCTGAAACTGTAGTAAAGGATTCTAAATTAATTTGTTCAGGAGAGTCAATGAATGTATATACTGCTTGGGCAAAATTCTTGGAGAGAAAATCATCCGAACTTACTTTTTTTATTTTTAATGCTTTCATAATGACCTCAGCTCCATCTAAATTAGCTTCTGAACCAATAAAAGTAATTTTCAATGGAGGTAAAACAGGTCGCTTTAAATAGGTTATCAATGACGTTTGATCTGAAAAAGTAGCAATGACAGGTAATTTAAATAATTCAAATTTAAGTCCGAAAGCACGAAAAGCATTATAGGTTCCTACAAGACTGGTCAAAGCATCCAAAGTAAATAATGGATTCCCTTTCTTGATTAAATCCGTAACAAATAGATACTCTTTACCAAGAATTAAATTCGATGGAGCAATCGGGTTGATTCCTATCAAAACATCACAATCTGTAATATCACTACTAACTGTAATCCCTTTTGATTCATATTCTTCGTCCGTAAAGATTCGATTATCTGAAGATTCTACTCGAAATTCCAACTTTGGATAAAGCAATTTCAATTCCTCCAATTGTGTTGGAGAAAAAGCAACTCGACGGTCTAATTCCTGATTTAATTCTTTTACAATCCCGAATTTTAAACTCATTATTTATTATAATTATACCTTTTAAATTTTCTTATAAATTAGAAAATCATACTATTTAGACTTAAATTTTGATTCCAATTAAAATAAGACTCCTTGAAACCCAATTAAATACCATTTTAATAACATTTTGTTGTGGATAAATAATTCCTCATATTCGAAAAAAGCCTTCCTAAAAGCGATGGAATCAATATATTTGTGATTCAAGTACCACTACACAAATGAATTATTTTAAGAAGGCAAATATACTACAAATACTGGTTTTATCTCTTGTTTTAAACTCTTGCGGTAAAAACGAAACTGATTCTGATATTAAAGATTCGGAACTTCCCGAGAACGTCTTACCTAAAATGAGACCTTTAACTAATGAGGAACCAAAACTGAGTGAATCCTATGTAAGGTCTACTCGACAAAAAATCGCTCATTTTTACAATAAAAATTGGCCAGGAAATAGTGCAAATGGCGCTTTTCTGGTAGCTAAAAACGGCCAAATTGTTTTTGAAAAATACGATGGATTGGCTAATCTTAGCAAAAAAGACAGTATTACTCCTACTACTCCATTGCATATTGCTTCCGTGAGTAAGGTGTTAACTGCGGCAGCTGTATTGAAACTGGTTAATGCAAATCGACTGAAATTAGATCAAAAAGTCAATACCATTTTAAAAGAATTTCCATTCCCAGAAGTGACTGTCCGAATGTTATTAAATCACCGTAGCGGATTGCGTAATTATGCTTATTTCACTGATCGGAATGATGGCATTTGGGATCGCCATAACCGTTTGACCAATCAAGATATTTTGACGCTTTTGGCGACCAAAAATATTGGACTCGAATCACGCACAAATACTCGTTTTGCCTATTGTAATACCAACTATGCCATGTTGGCACTGATCATAGAGAAAATAACTAAAAAGAGCTACAAAACTGCGATGACTGAAATGATTTTCAAGCCTCTTGGAATGAAAGACACCTTCGTTTTTGACTATGAAAAAGATAAAGACCGAATTGTTCCTTCGTACAAGGCTAACCGAGTAGAAATTGGCAAGGACTACCTTGACGAAGTGTATGGAGATAAAAATATTTATTCTACCGTAAGAGACCTATTGAAATTTGATCGTGCTAGAAGTAGAAAAGATTTCTTAGAACCTGCTTTGGCCAAACAAGTTCATATAGGGTATAGTAATGAAAGAGAAGGGGAGAAAAATTACGGTTTAGGTATCCGTATGATTAATTGGAAAACAGGACAAAATTTTTATTTTCATAACGGTTGGTGGCATGGTAATACTTCTGCTTACATTACACTTCCTAAAGAACAAGTTACCATAATTGCTTTATCAAACAAAATGAATAAAAGCACTTATAATGTTAAAAAAGTGGCGCCACTTTTTGGAGACTACCCTTTTGAAACAGATACTGACGAATAATCTCATATAGAAATTACGATTTCAAATACCCAAATCAATTCGTTTTATCCCTTAAAATGATTTACCTTTGCCACTCGGTTTTTGGGTTAGTTATTAACTTTCCAATAATCGAAATGGGGTCGACTGGTTTTGACAGCAGGTCGAATTGAAAAGTAAGCAGGTCGAGAACTGAAGTAATTCTCGTTAATAAAAGGCTTCACACTTTTTACACGGCGAAGGAAACTACGCTCTTGCTGCATAATCTGAATCATAGTAAGATTAGCCTCGTCCTACCAGGTAGGAAAGCAGGATTCTCCTCAAAGGCTTTGGTTTATAGCATTTGATCTAGGGGAATCGTAAATATAAACCTAGATTTTCGTTGGTTTCGGGCGATTTTCGAAAATAAAGAAGCTAAGTGTTTTGTGGCTGTTTCTGGCCTAGCAAAACATCGAAAATTCAATCAGGAAATAAGCCTGTAGAAAGCTCTTTAGTTGCTTGTTTGGACCCGGGTTCGATTCCCGGCGACTCCACTAGAGTGGACAACTCGATTTTTTTCGACAATTGTCCACTTTTTTCTTTTTCTAAACCCTTGTCTATCTGCAAAATATATCTTAAAACATCATTAACTCTAGTAGTTCGACATTTTTTTCCGTCAAATTCAAATTTTTCAGGAAATATCGAACTAATTAGTTGCTGTTTTTCTCTAATAGTAGCGTTTCTATAGTGTTCCTTGAGATTATCAAGTGCATTTATTCCGTTTTTAATCCAGCTCAAATACTCACTGTTCATTTGTTTTAAATTTTGTAATTCGTCCATCAGATGTAACTTTTGGTTAGAATACCGTGTCATTGTATCACTATATTGCTGATGGTCAATTTTATTATCAACGAGTAAATCTTGTAACTTTTCAATTCTAGATAACACTTCGTCTAATCTGTTTTGCAAATGAAGTTGTTTTGATTTTGAATCTTTAGAATCAGTATCTAATAACTCTTTCACCATCAGATTGTAGATTTCGCTTGACATCTTAGTAAAAGTAAAATCCCCTAAAATTCCTTCAAAGGTGTCATTTACTAAATCAACTGGATAACGTTCTTTAGCACAATAGTTACAATGATAATAGAAGTAATGTCTCCCAGTGGCACTTTTAGAGCGGCTACCTGTCAATTTTTCACCACATTTCGAACATGAAATCATCCCTCTTAATGGTAGCTCCATTCTCATTGATTTATAAGTAGGTAACTTTCTAATCTTATTTGATTTGGCTAACATTTGTTGTACTTCTAAAAACAATTTTTCTGTGATAAGAGCTTCATGGAGTCCTTCTACAATTACCATCGGTTCTTCCTCATTTTTAGGAACAATAATTTTCCCAATATACAATGAATTACGTAGCAACCTAGAAAAATTACTTCTGCTAATTTTAATTCCTTTTTTATAAAGTGCCATTCGTAATTCTGCTTGCGATTTACCAATTGCAATTTGCTCAAAGATATACTGAACTATATGCGAATCATCTGATGGTATAATGATAGGTTTGTTTTGTTGGTCTCTTGAGTTTTTATAACCAAAAGGCGCTTGTCTACACCATCTTCCTGCTTTCAAAGAGCCTCTAATTCCTCCCCTAATCTTAATTGACCTCCTATCGTTATCAATTTCAGGAATAGCTAAAAATATAGCTAGCATTGCTTTATTTTCAGGAATTTTCATGTCAATGGGTTGTTCTATTGCTTGAACCTGTACTCCATATTTTTCCAAAGTACGAAGCATCACTAAAGAATCTGTCAGGTTTCTAGAAAACCGATCCCAGGATGTAATTAATAATACGTCAACTGCGCTTTTATTCTTCTTGACATATTCTAAAAAACTCTGAAATTGAGGTCTATTAAAATTTTTTGCAGAATGGTCTTCTCTGTACTGCTTAACAATTAAAAGATTATTTCTTTCACAATATCTAGTGAGTTGTTCCAATTGAACATCAAGGCTATACCCTTTAGCCTGCTCATCACTACTAACTCGACACATAATCACTGCTTTTTTCATGATTTCAGAGTGTTTTTAAAATTACTTACTGTTTGTTTGGCAAGAAGAGTCAAAAAATTAATTACTTCTTGAATTTGTTCATCGGTTAATTCAGGGTTTCCTTTTTTTACTATTTTTTTACATTTTTGAAATATTACCACATTTTAAATAATGTGCGTCACTTTCGGCTTATCCAATAAGTTTACGGTAAATCTATGAATCTGATTTGTTCAGTATTCTATAACTTGTATTTTTTAGTGTTCAGGTAGTTTACAACGTTACCATCTACAGTGTCAATTATAATCGATAAATAATCTCCTTTTTTAATGTGTTCAAGTAACCTACTTTCTAATTGCACCTGCTTAAGTGTTGTAACCTCTAACATTTCTATTCTGTTTTCTTTAAATCGAATTTGAATTGATTTTAAATTTTTATGTTTTTTTCGAATATGCTTTAAAACAACATGTTCTTCTTTAGTTAATATTGAAATGGTTCTTGACTCAAAACTATCATTACCTCTAGAAAGAAAATTTGCAATTATTCGAGTCAAAGAAATACTTAAATACGTTTCTGTCAATTTTGATGAAAGCTCATTTGTTGTGTTTTTTAAATGAAATCCCCTTAGTACCTCAGCTGACATGGGAATACATGAACCTGGAGTATCTTTTAAAAACAAAAGTGACCAATCGTCAGATGTAACAATAGCGTGAACAACAATATTCTCCAATTGAGTTATTCCAGCACTTGCATTCAAATCAATTTGACTTAAATCAAATGCATTTAACTTATTAAATGATTCTTCTCCTAATTTATCTGTAAAATTTTCTTTGTCTTCACTAATGGCTTGCATTAATTCACCAATAGTCATTTCTTCAAATAAATTTTGTTTAATCAATTCAATTTCGTCATAATTAAAACCATATTTTCTTAATTCTTCAATAATCTTAATCCAAATATATTCCGTGTAGTTTAGCCTTTTCCAATCTCCTTTATTAGCATCTCCTCCAATCAACAACAAACCTGAACGTTCCCAATTTACCAAGTCAGTATAAACAACATCTAATTCTGTTTTTAAGAAAACGCGTTCTCTGAGCTTATCATATAAATTCTCCGCTTGAGCAGGGTTATTTATAAAATCTTCTATTGAATTCATCTTATATTTTTTTCAAATATACATAAAAGTTTGTTTTATTACAAACTTTTTGTAATTTTGTTTTTATTTAGAAATTAAAAAAAGAAAAAAAAAATAACTGGTCTACATCGGGTAAACCTGAAGTAAACAACAGGTAAACCTCAAATATACCGTGAGTTTACCAAATTAAATCAAAAAAATATGAAAAAAGAAAGTACCCGCAACATTACATTAAGCACAAAAGTTGCACCAGAGCAAAAAGCAGAATATTCAAAAATTGCATCGTCTAACGGTATATCTGTTTCTGAATGGGCGGCAAGCATTATTGAAATGAATAAAAATTCATACAATAAATTTGGTGAGCCAACCCAAGAAGAATTAATAAAAGATTTGAAGATACGCAAACTTGAATCAGAAATAAATCAGTTAGGTGCAAAATTAGAAAGTGCTGATTTTAAAGTAAATTTTGAAATGGAAAGAGGAAATAAAGCAATTCTTGAACGAGATAAAACTGAACTTGAAAATAAAAAATTAAAAACAGAAGTAAAACAATTAAAAACAGAAATGCTATTAACTAAAGATATTGCACTTCCATTTTCAGATTCTACTAGTGATAATTCTACTATTAATATTAAATATCTAACTGCTGGAATTGCTATATTAACTGGTATAATTGGATTTTCGTTTGGAAAAAAATAATAACTATAATAACACAACCGAAAAGTATAAAATCATTTAGTTAGTACGCGATATTTTCCTTTTTAGCTGCTTTACCGGTTTAGCCTACATTGATGTCAAAAACCTAACAAAGTCGCACATAAGCCACGCTATTGACGGAGAGCAGTGGATATTTACCCACCGCCAAAAAACAGAAAGTGCTTCTAAAATTCCCATACTCCCAGTAACGCAAATGATTATCGACAAATACGACAACCACCCACAGAGCAACAACGAGGACAAGCTCCTCCCTATTCTATCCAACCAAAAGATGAACGCTTATTTAAAAGAAATAGCGGCAATTTGTGAGATCAACAAAGAACTTACCTTTCACATTACTAGGCATACCTTTGCTACCACGGTAACACTCACTAACGGCGTACCCATAGAAAGTGTAAGCAAAATGCTTGGCCACAAAAACCTTCGCACCACACAACACTATGCTAAGGTCCTAGACAGAAAAGTGAGCGAGGACATGAAAATACTGAAAAACAAGTTTACTATGAATACGCCTGTGACTAAAGTAAATCTATAGCCCACTAGCGTTTCAAAGCAAAATGACCTTTGAAAGACCTACCATCTTCTAATTGAATGGTGTACCAATAATCATCGGCAGGGAGTAATTGGGAGGTATAAGTACCATCCCAGCCTTCTGAGGTTGGGTCTAATTGTTTTAATAATTTGCCGTAGCGATCATAAATGTAAACAATTGTTTTGTAGTTAAAATTAAAATTAACCCCTTTAATATTCCAGTAATCATTATGACCATCACCATTCGGAGTAAAAAAGCTAGGAATTCCCAGTACTGCAACTTCCTTAGAACTAATACCACAACCATTCAAATCTTTAACATACACGGTATGAATACCCGATTTAACGGTGTTAAAAACAGCCTCTGATTGATAAGGTCCTGAAAGCTCATCCAAGCTATATACATAATCTCCAGAACCAGTAACCGAAACCGTAATGCTATTTTCTTCTGCCAAGTCGACAATAGAAACACCTGTAATCTTAGCAATATCAGAAGCAACTACTGTAATAGTTCTTGTTCGCGAACAAGAAGCAACAGTGGTCGTAGTTACAGTATAAGTCCCTGCGGTATTCACTGTAAGATTATCACTGGTAGCACCTAAAATAAGTTGCGAATTAAACTTCCAATGATAGCTATAATTACTCACAGAGCTTCGATCTAAAATACCTGCATCAATGACTTTAGTAAAAGTGGGTAAATTGCTGCATACCAATTCATCCCCTACTAACGCAATCTTTGGAACTGGGTGAACTACAAAAGGAATACTTACCTCAGCAGTACAATTAGTATTAAAGGGGTTAATTACTTTGGCTGTTACTATTTGCGAATGGGTTAAAAAAGGATTAGGCAATGGACTTGGTAAAGCCACATTATTCTGGTCAAAATAACGCACTTGCATTCCCGTTTGACCTCCTAAAATAGTTTCCTGAAAACCAGTAGTCGTAAAGGCAAATGTACCGTCTTGTTGAATAGGATCTAGTTCATCATCGCAAAGACTAATAGCGTTAGCAGCAATAGGAAAAACCTCAGGTAAATCGTCCACAACAAACTCAATAGTAGTTTCAAAGGAACAAGCTTGAGTGGTGGTATTGGTCAAGACTACTCTCAAAGTTTGAGAAGCAGTAAGAAAAGGATTTGGTAATGGACTAGGTAGCGCCATATTATTTTTGTCAAAATAAGACACACTCACATTGGTCATTCCTTGCAACAAATTGGTTTGAATACCCGAAGTATCAAAAGGAAATTTACCGTCTTGATTATCATCACAACGCACTATTTTTTGTGGAGTTGCAATTGGAATTCGTTCTACTACTAAACGAATGTGTTTACCTAATCCCAAACAAGCATTATCTAGTTTACTATCCACACGCACATAAATATCCTGAGAAAAAGGACTATCTGTATTCGAATAATTAGCAGGATTAGGAATTGCATTTTGCTCTGCCAAGGCATCGTTGAGTGTTTTGAAATAACGTATTTCCAATTGTTGTCCTATTGGAAATTGATTTTGAATTGTTGTAGTCACACTACTAAAATCAAATTGTGAAATTCCATCTGTGTTACTCCCTGAGGCAGAATCATCACATTGAGTAAAGGTTTTGGAAAAAGTAGTAGGAATTTGAGTAGTAGAAATAATCAAGTTCAATTCGGCAATTCTAAAACAACCCAAATTAGTTGCTACACGAACATATACTTTATCAATACTTGCAACACTATTGGTATAAGCAGTCGGATTGACAATAGGGTTCGTATTGTTCTGGGCATCGGTTAGGGTTTTAAAATAACTAAACAAAGCTCCTGAATTCAAACTAATTTTCCCTTCGGCTTCTTTCAAATTAAAACGGCTAAACCCATCCGTATCATCATCACATTGTTTTAAATCTACTGGGCTAATAATTACGGGAAGTCCCAATACTTCAATAGCAATAGAAGTGCTTTCAGTACAACTCAGATTATCCTTATTAGCCATAGCAACATAAATAATCTCAAAAGGATCAGTATTAATATAAGCTGCTGGATTAGGTATGGATTGTGTTAAAGCCGCATCTTTATAAAAGGAAAGCACAAACTGACTGGCAGATTGTCCATTCAAAATGGAGTTGGCTCTTTGAGTGAGGTCAAATACTACTTTTCTATCGGAATCGGTACCAAAACTAGTATCGTCGCATTTTTGTATCGGTGCAATGGCAGTATTGGCTTTGGGTTTAGGGCTATCCAAAACTGCAAGGGTAAAACTACAACTCGCTTTACATATGGGATTAGCTAAATTAGCTACCTCAGCAATCAACGTTTCCGTTTGATACGGTACGGGGTTGCTATAAGTAACTGGATTAGTAATCGATTTTTTAGCAGCATAATCCGCAGCATTGGCATAATAGGTTACAGAGTACTGGCTCGCATCTTGACCGTTGAGTATAGCAGCGTTTTGAGTAGTCAAGTCAAAAGTGGCAACCCCATCATTGTTAGTATCACAATACGAAATGTTTGGGGGTGTGGTGGCTGTAGGAACTGTTGAAATAATAATTTCTTTGGTTTCGGTACTAGTGCCCTCTGGCGTTGTGATGGTAACCGTAACAGAATAAGTCCCTGCGTTAGTATAGGTATGAGTAGGGTTCAAACTAGTCGAACTTGCACCATCGCCAAAGTCCCAATTAACTGTATTAACAGTTGAGGTAGTGTTTAATTCAAAAGTAGTTGGGGTACCTAAACATAAATTATTTTCTATAATAATTTGGTTAAAATAACTAGCGCAAAAAGAAGGTAATCCATAAAACTGATATCCGTATTTTAAAGGAACTTCTTCAATACGATAATCACAACCTATACCTAATACATTAGGCTTATTTATTACACTTAAAACAGGCGTTGCACCAAAAGCGGTTTGATATATTTTATTATTTATCCCTAACTGTAAACCTTGAGCTAAAACATCCATTTCTGATACTATCAACTTAGAAGCTGCAATATCACCAGCCATTAAATCAAACTGATATAGATGTTTTCCAGAAGAACCATAAAGAATTTTGCTATTTGGTGAAAATTCAACAAAATCTATTATGACATTATTTTCTAATAAGCTTTTTGGATTAGAAACCTTACCTGTAATTGGATCAAAATCAAAAAGCTCTAAGTTACTACCACTACGAGGATTACAAACAGCTAATTTCTTCCCATCAGGAGATATTTTCATTTCAGTGCCCGTACCAGTTGAATTCAACCAATCATTAACAATTGTGCCCACACTACTTAAAACAGGCACTAAATTAATTCCTGTAGATGTAATTAAATACGAATAAAAAGTATTTGTTTTCCATTTATCTGTGATAATCCAAAAATCTCTACCATTTGCATGCTTAATGGTTACCATTTTCTGATTACTAGGGGTATATAAAAGTATGTTTTTATCCTCAGTAACAGCACCTTTACCTCCATCTAAATCCATATTTACTATAGAATATCTGAATTGATTTCCACGTGAATTAAGATTAAGAGTAAAAACATAATATAAATTTGAAACTCCTGGTTTAGGTACAATATTAACAGATTGAGCGCAATAAAGATTACCCATCAAACCATTTCCATTAAGCATTATATTACCTTCTTTATTCCATATCATCTCTCCATTAGAATAAAACAACAAATTACCATTCTTGTCTGAAATAGTAGCACATCCAAATTGAGAACCAATCTCGGAAGGAAAAGATTCAACACTTCCATCTGGGTGAAACTTAAGACCCGCAAAATTTCCAAAACACCAATTACTGGCTTCTTTCTGTGAAAAAACAAAAGAACTACTTACTAAAAAAAATAAGGACAACAGGTATTTCATGTACTAACAAGTGCTTGAATTTTTTGGATTACAATTTTGTTATCATTTTCACAAATCTAAAATAGTATAAAAAAGAGACAGCAACATACGAATTGCCTTAATTTTTCCCATCCTCTTACATGGAGTATAAAAAACTACAACTTTTTAGGGTTGTAGTTTTTGGTTAGACTAATTTATAATCTGTTACACAGATTATTTGTGAGTATAGTTTGTGTATGCCCACTTACCACCCGAAAGATTGACTTCGTTGAATTTTATTTCGGGATGCAGCGAGTGTCTCAAAAAGGAAGCAATTCACAAGTTAATTATATTAGGTAAATCATTATTTTCTTTATTTTGATTTTTTTTTGGAAATTGTTTTTTCATTAATTCTATTTCATAAAATCTATTATAGATATACACACACGCATCATTTTCATTGTTAAAAATCAATTCATCATGTTTATTTCCTCTTTCATCCATATAAAACACTTCCCATTTATTATAGTTAATAGTTAATATTAATGAGTCAGACTTTAATCCTTCATTAAGTGAATAATATAATGGATTAATCTTCATTTTTATCAATGTCTCTTTTAAATTATTTAAATTCATTTTAATAATTTTTTTAATTTACAGGAATTATAATTCCTCTTTTTAATAAAATATCTATACTTTTTGGAAGGTAATATTGAGTTCCTGTACCTGGTTGAAAAAACGCTGGTGAAATTGTAGAACTTTGAATAGGTATAGGTTTAACTATCTTATAAATAGACTCTATACCAGAATTATCTGGAGGCAAGGCTCTTAATTCCAAAGGTGTTCCGAGCGGTGATGCGTATCTACCTGTTTCAGAGCCTACTCTACTAATTTGTGTTCCTTCTAATAAATATTCAGAATTAGTTGTTCCCTGCATAGCACCATTATTTGCAGGATAATACTCTTTAATTCCAAACTCTGGCCTATTAGACACATCAACAAAACCTTTTTCGTTACTAATAGCTGCTGCTGTGTTATTTGAAGTAGTTGGTCCGGTTGTGGTAGTCGTCGTGTTGGCCAGTTTAACATCAGACTTAATCGTATAATCACTGGTTTTTATTTCTGCTGTCCCTGTTTTTTCTAGTCCTGCTATTTTAGGTAAAGAAATAGGCTCTACTGCAATTCTTGGAGGTGTTCCCTTCCAAAAAGTATTTCCATTATATTTAGCAACAGCTCCATTTATACTACCGCCCAATATTGCGCCAAAAGCAATCCCTGTAATGAATTCTTTACCAGACATTAAAGGGTCTCCAAAAGCAATATGGTTTCCTATACTCAAAAAAGCCTGTGAGTATGCTGCTCCAACTGCTCCACTCACAGCTCCTGCTAAAAATCCACCTGCGCCTGCAGCTCCACCTCCAGCTGCTAAAAATGCAGCTCCACCTGTTGCGGCTCCTATCAAACCAGCTCCTGCACCAATTCCAAAGGCTTTTAGCCCTTCCATATTAAACTGGCAACCGTGTGTAGCCCAATTAACAACACCTCCAATAACCGCTCCTATCAGTAAATGTATCCACTCCCCACTCGGGTCAGTAAACTTCATCGGGTTATTCCAGCAATAGCTATACCTATTATAATTCTGGGTGTTAAACGGCTCTTGTATGTAATTATCCGGTTGCAAGAAACGGTGTAACTTAGGGTCATATAAGCGAGCGTTCATGTTAATCAAGCCCACGTTTGTTAAATGCTCGTGTCCGGTATAGCCTCTATCAAAAGCTCCCCAACTTCCAAAAGCAGCCCCAGTAGCGTTATAATAATTGATCAAAGAACCCCAAGCATCAAAAAGGCGTTTTTCTACAATAGTCCCAGCTTGGTTGGTAATTGCCAAAATACTGCCTTGGTAATCTCGATGTAAATATAAATAATTTTGGGTTATACCATCGCTTTTAACTAAAAGCGGGGCACTATACCCATCACCACCTATATAAGTTACAAACTCTGTTGCGTTGTTTTGTGTATCAAGTTTGATTTCCATACTACCATCAGCACTGTAGTACTTGCGATAACGTCTAGTTTCTTTGGTACCCAATCCTCCATAGAACATTGCTGTACGACCATTGCCATCGTTATATGTAAAACTGACTTTGTCTGTGCCCGCTTCTACTATTTCTACGGGGCTTTTAAAGGCATTGTAGCTAACAGTTTGGATAAGCTTATTAGGATCATAATAATTCTTTGCCTCGGGGGTAAGGCTTATTGAGGTATTTTTGTATGGTGTACTAGAGCTATAAATATAACTTCCTAAATTATTAGCCGTTATACGACCTCGATCATCATAAGTCTGATAAACAGTCGTTCCATTTCCATCTTTCCAGTTGAGTAAACGGTCTTGAGCATCATACGAAAAGCTTTCGTTCCAATTAAACAAATTGTTATTCCTACTAGTCAAATTACCTCGTTGCACATCAAAAACAGTGTTCAGTGTCATTGTATTCACACTGCCAGGGTTGTGTTGAGTTTGACTAATTAAACCATAGGTGTCGTAGGTATTGCTTATCGTAATACCATTACCCAAGGTAGCATTAACTAATTGCCCACGAGCGTTTACAGTATTGGTTTGCCATAAAACCGCTAGTGTGGTATTGTCCAATATCTGCCAAGGAAATCCATTAGCATACACATGCTTAATAGTCTTACTACTGGACTTGTTATTAGAAAATACTTGGGCAGTACTTGATTCGGTATTAATTCGACCAAAAGCATCATAAGTCAATTGTTTGGTAAAGCTAGCATAAGGGGTTTGCTCGATAGTTTGGTTCAAGCGTTTAGAACCATCATATTGGTAATACGTGTTGATTTGAGCCCCGCTATTCAAATTATCTGTAAAAACAGTCGACTGCAACAACTTTGTAACTGTATCGTAAACATAAGTAATAGTAGAGTTAGTGTTGTTGTTACTATTTTTGCCTGTAATCGATTTACTGGTTAGTTTGCCTACACTATTTAAAGTATAGGTGGTTATACCATTAGGGGTTTCTTCTTTTATAATTTCACCTAATGAATTATAAAAATAATCATAGGTTCCTGCTGATGAATCAGTCAGTTTGATCTTTCTACCCCAATCATCTTGTTTAATTTCGGTGGTAACTCCACCATAATTAGAAGTTTCTAAATTTCCATTGGCAAAATAGGTGTACGTAATTGTTCCCCCTGGGCTATCAGTCATACTCACCACCTTCCCTATAGCATTTTTAACCGAAGTTTTAGTTTTTACCCCATCATCAACCGTCGTACTCAAGCCAGAATAACTCATCGTAACCGATTTTCCAGTAAATGAAGTAGTCTTTACAACCCTACCATACACATCATATTCGGTGGTGTTCCATTGTGTAGCATTACCATAATACGGTTCGCTTACTTTATAATTGCGGTCATAGATGTCATATCCATAATCAACGCTCGACAAAGCGTTTCCAATATCCTTGGTACTGCTTTTGTATTTACGTCCTAAATCGTCAAAATAATCTACAGTCTGACTACTATCATCGCCATCGGCAGTAATTGAGGTGTTGTTCCCATTACGAACATAGCTTACAGTTTTGCTCTTACCTAAATAATCCGTTGTCTTAATTTTTCTAAACCATACATCATAAAAATACGAAGTGGTCAACCCATACGGGTTTGTTTCGGATGTAAGCAATCCATTATTGGTATTGTAATTAAAAGTAGTCGACAATTCTTCAATATCGGTACTTTGAGTCAAGAATCGACCGGATGGATCATATTGATAATAAGTGTTTCTCGGGCTTAAACCAGTCGCAGAAATAGTTTTTTGGATAATATTACCAAAACCATCATAATTATTTGTTTCAGTGATTATATCGGTAGAAGCATTCGCCGACTTTTGTACTTGAGTGAGTAAATGGTTCGTATAGGAATACGATTCTTGGGTACTCATAGGATTTCCTGTAGCACTTAACGTTTGCGTTTTGGCTGTAGGCCTACCCACCACATAGTAGGGATAGCTAGTAGGAACCGCATAAGTTAGGTTGGTCGTCGATGTCTGTATCAAACTACTCCCCTCTTTTGTAAGACTAACAGTTTGGGTTGGATTATTATAACTATCATACGTGACACTCGTTTCTGTATTGGTAGGATCTAAACCATTAAACTGTTTAGTAGTAGTGTTTTGCAACTTAAATACTTTATTCGCCTGCAAAGCATCAGCGGCAGTATTGTAAGATAAAATAGATTTAGAAATATAATCTGTTGGTGCAAAACTAGTATAAGGAGAAGCATAATAGAGTACCGTATAATTCTCTGTATTGGCTCCTCGAAGCGTAGTATCAAATTTTGATACTGTCGAAATAATCTGATTCGAAGGAGAATCATCATGCCAATTGGTTCGCATCGAAGACCTAAAACCCAAAAAGCCTAAACCTTCAACATTTGAAACAGCTCCATAATATGCAAACAATTGCTTTTTATAAACATTAGCACTTTGTTTTTCAAGTTGAGAAACAACTTGAAATCCGGGAGCTGTTTGAATATCTATATTGGGATAGTTTTCAATCAGGGTACTTGGGGCGTAAGTGGGTTTACAATTATAAGAACAAGACTCAATTACTATTTCATTGTAAGTAATTGTTTCTTTTACCTGATTTCCATTGGTAACAGTTCTTAGTAGCTTTTCTTTACTAAAATCTTTTTTAGAAATAAAATTATAAATAGAACTACCACTAATAAAATTAATTTCTATAGAAGGGTTATTTCTATCAAAATTCAAAAATATTGGAATTGCATTTGATTGAACTGCATCCATATTAGACGTTTGAACCGACGATTCTAATTCAAAATTGTCGCCATTATTCTTGTAATTCTGTACAGAAATGTATTTGTGATCATAACCTGGTAATATTTGATTAGTACTACCCGCTACTACTAAATCTGTTTTACCATCATGATTGATGTCATTAGGAATAATGGGTTTATAATCACTCGAAGCGGGATTCGTATAGTAAACTGGGTAGGTTTGAAAAGTTTTAACATAACTAATACCAGTAGAGATATATTTGGCATAATAATTACCAAACCCAATCGGTAGTATAAAATCAGTCTTGCCATCTCCATTATAATCCCCCATTAAGATTGGTCTTTCATACAATATATCTGTATCTGTAGAAGATGCATACAATTGTTCAAATTGATTGGAATCATTTAAGGAATAGACCTTAAAAGATTGATAATTAAAAACGTACAAATCCGACTTTCCGTCTCCATTATAGTCCGAAACTATATACTTATTGTTAGTTGAAGGTGTAATAACACCCGTATTAATAAGCGAACTATCAGCAATACGTTTATCTAAGTTTACTAAATAAGTTTGTCCTCCATCGCGATACCCTATTCGGTCACATGCTGCGGTATAAACAAGTTGTCCTTCAATAGCGACAACATCTGTTAAACCATCACCATTGAAATCTCCATTAACAAATTTTTTAGGAATTTCATAGGTTTGATATACGTAATTATTATAATTATAACTCCCACAAATCCTAAAATAAGACCAAGAAAAATTAGGGAACAAATAACTTTTTTCATACTGCAGTAGTATTGGATTAAACCCACCCTCAGCACTATAATTTGAAAAGGTAAAAGTATTAGTTCCATTTTTCTTAATTGTTGACCAACCTTGCTTTGACATCATCTTATATCCTAAAGTAGAATTTCCTGTCAAAAAAGATGAAGTGTAAATCTCTTCAAAAACTCCTGTACTTAAATCAAAACTAGTATTAGTTATTTGAGTTTTTAAATCGTAAAAAAGAGAAAATTTTGATTTTGATAAACTCCCTATAGTTGGATACAATATAAAATCCATTTTTCCATCTCCATTATAATCTCCTGAAATAGTGGCATAATTTGAAGACGAAATATTGCTTGCATTTGTTGTGCTTATTGGATCCATTTGTATACTTGCACTTGTCGGGTCATAGGCAAAAACCGTAGGCACATAACTTTTAGTTAAATCACCACTTCTTTCAGTAAAGCTCACAAGACGTTCATAGCCCAAAGTGGTTGTATCATGACCTAATAAATAATTCCTATAACCTACTCCATTACTCGTAACTTTTATTTCACTTAGCAATTTTGTAATAGAAACGCTCTGACCACCAATATAGGCTTGCTCTGGTCGCTGTCTGTTTTTATAAACAAAAAGTATTTGATTAATAGGTGTGTTTGCTCCCAAACTTCCATAATTTAAACTCGCTATCCTCAAACTATTATTTTCTAAAATATAAGAATAACTAATACGCACTCCTTGAGGGTTTTCCCAATAAGTAATAGACCAGTCAGATATTGAACAAGAATCATACGAATTACCATAATACGCTTTAGAACCATCTGGATATTCTACAACAAAATAAGCCGGTCCGTAATTAGCACCATAGGGATGGGTTCCGTAAGAGGTAATTTTAACATTAGAGAAACTTTCTGTTTCATAAACAGTTCCATTAGCACCATAAACTCCTCCGCTACCATTTTTAACGAGCAATCGCTGACCATCAAATGCAAAACGATCCAAACTATCAAAATCAACTGCATCAATAGTACCATCATGAAATTTAGTCGCCGAGATTCTTGTAATAGAAGATACACCCGATACATCCCAGCCATATCCAGCTAAACCGTTACCTCCCTGACTATTGTAATTCAAACTAATTTGAGGTACAACGCCATTAATTCCTGGCGGCACTGCTAATGGTATAGAATAAGTCGCACCTCCTGTCAAGGAAACAGCCAATTGACCCTCAGTTGTTCCAACTTCAATTGAACTACTAGGTGGTGGACTTACTGGGCCAGGAGGTGTAACTGGATCAGGTGGTAAAATAGGGTATGGATCTGGGTCAATTTCAATTGGTACTCTAGCAGTAATAATTTTATTCCCTGCACTATTTTGAGTGGTACCTTTTGTTTGAGCAAAAATTGAAAAACTAAAAAATAGAATCAATAGAGTAAAAAACTGTTTCATATATTATTCTTTTATAATTTTAACTGATTTTTGTTCTCCATCTTTATAATTGAGTAACACTAAATAAACTCCTGATGGATAGAGTAAAAAAGGAATAGACTGTGTCGTACTCTCTTCAAGACCTGAAAAAGTATTCAACAACTGACCGTTAAGAGTAAACAATTGTATTTTAATTACTTGATTATCATTAATCAATTCCCATTTCAAATACAATTCCTCCTTAACAGGATTAGGATAATACGATAAAACATCATTCGGGAAAAAATTCAGATAATCTTCTTCCTTTACAGCTGAAATATCTGCTATTTGTTTACCGCCTGGTACGATATTGCAAAAGCAAAAAGTGCGCTGCGTTTGATTACCAGCCGCATCATAGGTAAAATTAACTCGGTTTGCATACTGCCCTTGCATAAAAAGAGGTGCAAGAAGCAACAAATAGAAGTAGTGGTTCTTCATACGTAATACTAATTTTGGTTATACTATTGTTGTAAGAAAGGAGACCACACTTGCCTAGAATACCATCCAAACGATTCAATTAAGGGGTAACAATTGAATCCAAATATTAATCCATAAGGACAAGTCCCTGACGAAGAATAAATTAAGTAGGGCAATTTTGAAAATATTTCCGAATGCGTTTTACGGTTTTTTAGACTTTTTATTACGGTTATTTTGCCTCTCAATCAAAAACAAAAAACCGTCAGTTCGAGTGATTTTTTGTCAAAAAAATTGTATCGAGAACAGACAACAGACAACTGACAACTGACAACTGACAACAGATAACTGACAACAGATAACGATGAAACATCCAACTAATTTCAAATAGTGGTCAAACTAGACAAAGTCTTTGACAGAAAAGTAAGCGAGGACATTAAAGTTTTGAAAGTAAATAACTATGACTAAAACTAGTATATAATCATACTATTTACCGACACCCAAAAGAAATGTAGTTACTCTTTTTAAAAAATTGTTTTTAATGATTTTTTATTTGTAGTAAAAAAGAGATGCTTGAACTTGCAGGAGGGGGCATTAAACCGTAAAACTTAACTTAAAAAACCGTAAAATTTATTTTATAGATAAAACGATTTTTGTAATTAATGAAAAAATATTGCGTCAAATAAATACTATTTATAGGACTTAATATTATAATTTACTAATAATTAGCTAATTGTGTTTTAAATTCAATATTATAATTAATTGATGTATGCATGTTTTAAAATTATAAATTGACGCAATACGTGTATTTAGATGTTATTCATAATTGTAAAATGACAACCAAATAAACAATCAATATAAAATGTTTAGACTTAAAAATGTAGATATAAAAAGCTTTTGGGGACAATACTCAATTGTTTCAGATTTCAATCCAGACGTCAATATATTTATTGGACGTAATGGTACTGGTAAAACGACTTTCATAAATATTTTGCAAGCAGTTATTTCAGTTGATTTGGAATTATTGTCAAGACTCCAATTTGAGCAAGTAACAATTAATCTTTTCGAAGGAAAAAAAAATAGGAAAATAGAAGTTTCAAAAAAAGTAATAGACCTCCAATTCAAAGAAATAGTATATCAAATTGGAACACAAAAATTTAGTTTGCCAATAATTCCTGACAGAGACTTACGTTTTCTAAACAAAAGAAATGGACGAATGCATCCACAATTTTTCGTTGAACATCAAGCAATAAGAAAACAAATAGGTGAACTCATAAATGTTTCCTATTTATCTGTAAATCGCGATAATATCGTAAAGGACGATTCAAGAGACATACGCAGAGAAGATATATACAATGCTATAGATACAAGGCTTGAAGAATTAGTTGGGCAGTTAACAACTTATCAACTTCAATTAGAAACTGAATTAGGTAAACTTTCTAAAAAATTCCAAGAAGACGTTTTACGCTCAACCTTATTTAATGAGGAGTTTGATTATGTCGATACAAATAAACCAATAAAACTAGATTTAAGACGTATAAAAATTGGCTTAAAGCTAGCATACAAAGGTCTTGGCATACTTGATGATGAGACAGAAAATGTAATTGAAAAACATATTTCAGCAATTGAAAAAGCAGCCACTTCAATTAACAACAATATCGAAGATCGAAGTAAACCAATTTATCCAAATGATGTCACTCCGCTAACTTTACTTAGAAGGACAGAGCGTATAAACGAACTATCAAGTGAACTTGAAAATAGTAAAAAGAAAATTTTTGAACGACTTGATGATTATGTGAAGTTGTTAAATGAATTTCACGAAACCAAAGATTTCTCACTACAAGACAGCAAAGTTGGTGGATTGTCAATTATAAAAGATAAAACCGACATCGCAATAAATCAACTTTCTTCGGGTGAAAAACAATTAATAATACTTCTTACAGAAGCATTACTTCAGAAAGGTAAGCAAACACTTTTTATAGCTGATGAACCTGAACTATCGCTCCACATAGAATGGCAAAGAAAAGTTATTTCCTCAATAAGAAAGTTGAATCCTAACTCCCAAATTATTGTTGCAACTCATTCGCCTGAGATTGTTGGAAAGTATAAAGAAAGTACAATTAATATGGAAACGATAATCAATGGCTAGTCTTGAATATTCAAATGAAGCCCTTTCAGCGAAAGGTCTTTTTTACAACAAAGAAATAACTGTTTATGTGGAAGGTAAAGATGACCCATTTTTTTGGGATAGTCTTTTCAATATAGCTGAAATTAAAGCACATATAGAAGATGTTGGAGGAAGTGAAGAACTGAAAAAATATTTTGATAAGATACTGAATGAAGACGCAGATTTTTATATAGCTACCGACAATGACAATTCAGAATTTAAGCTTGATATGGTTGAGCATCAAAGAATAATAAGAACTTATGGTTATTCAATTGAAAACTCAATGTACTATTATACAAACCCGATAGAAAAAACAGTTTCCCAATTTTGCCGTAAAAAACTTGACTTATCAGACGATTTTAAAAACTGGTTAACCGAATTTACAGAAAAGGTATATGATTTAATAGTTTATGATATTGCCAATAATAGATTTGGTAGAGGTGTAAGTATATTTGGAGACAATTGTTACAGATTTTTAACTTCCCAAAATTCCTACAAACTATGTGATGTTAAAGTACAGCATTTTATTGATTCAGTTAAGTTGAAATTTACAGAAACTGAAATACAAGAAGTCAAAGAGTTGATTAATCAAAGTGAAAAAGATTTGTGGTTTATGATTAAAGGTCATTTCATTACTAATTCATTAATAAACCTAATCAAACATTCCTTAAAGAAACATAGCGGTGATTCGAAAAGTATGACACCCGATTTTCTATACTCAATGACAGTTGACTGTACTGAAAATTGGGAAAATAGAATTGATATAAAAACAGTAGTTGAACGAATAAAAGCAATAAACAACTATGCATAACAGGCGTTTGGCAAAAAAGCGGGTTCAGTGCTTAATTGAAGCTTTATGTTTCGTATCAAGTTCAGTGCTGGCAGACAGTTTAGTGCTTCGAAATCCGCTTCTTCGCCAAGCGCAAAAACGTTAGCTGCAATTTTAAAAAGATAACCAAACAATAGACAATGAGCGACAAACGACTTTATATTATAGGAAATGGTTTTGACATTTTTCAAGGTGTAAAATCAAGATACAGTGACTTCAAAGATTATGTTGAAAAAAACGACAACGACTTATTTGAAGCACTTGAGGAATATTTTAACACTGATGAACTTTGGTCTGACTTTGAAGAAACACTTGCATACATTGACACGGACAAAATAGTTGACGATGCTTCGGACTTTCTTGTTTCATACGGTGCGGACGACTGGAGTGATGCTTATCATCACGACTACCAATACGAAGTTCAAAGAGCAATTAATGTTGTAACAGTAGCACTTAAAGAACATTTTACTAAATGGATTTTAAGCCTTGACATTCCTAATGCAGTTAAATTAAAACTTCCTGCAAATTCTTTTTATCTCACATTCAATTACACCGACACATTAGAACGAAATTATAAAATATCACCTTCTAAAATTATTTACATACACAACAAAGCGATTAACGAAACATCAACTTTGATTTTAGGACACAGCAGGAAACCAACACCTGACAACTCCTTCGACAATGAAGCCGATTGGGAAGACCAAGATGTTCGTGTTGCTGAAGGCAATAGAATTTTGGATAACTATTTTGTAGAAACCTACAAGAATACGGTCACAATTATTTCAGAAAAGCAATCATTTTTTGGTCAGTTAAGTAACATCGAAGAAGTCTTTGTTCTCGGACATTCAATATCACCAGTTGACATAAAATACTTTCAAACTGTTTTTAATACTGTTTCCCAGAATGCTACTTGGACAGTTTCTTATTACAGTGACGACCAAAAAGACAAACTAACGGAAACACTTATTTCAATTGGCGTTTCTGCAGACAAAATAAATCTTATAAATCTGACAGACTTGTGAGAAAAACTGGCTATAACAGCAGTTTGGCAAAATGGCGGGTTCAGTGCTTAAATGATGCTTATGTGCCTCGTATCTAGTTCAGTATTGGTAGACAGTTTAGTAGTTTTAAATCCGCATCTTCGCCAATCTGCAAAACATTACCAGTATTGCCCCAACCTAGGTTAAATATCAACTTTTAGCTTATGTTTAACGTAATTTAAAACAAAATGAGAAAAGTATCTTTATTATTTATGTTTGCTTATTTAGCAACATCATGTGTTAACTATTATAATGTAACTGTAAATGCTGACACAGTTCTTTATTCTTCAGGAAATGATGGAAGCTCTGTCGCTTATAGTGTTCCTTCAGGATCTTCAGTTTATATAAAAGGAAAAAAATCCAAAAAATATCGAAAAATAAAGTATGAAAATTATGCCGGTTGGGCGTATTATCCAAATTATACCGCATCAAGCAATTACTCGTCAAGTTCTAGCTCAAGTTCTTTTTCGAGTACAAGAAGTTCATCAAACTATTCAAGTCCAGGTAAAACTGTCAATGTAAAGGGATATTACAGAAAAAATGGAACATATGTCAGACCTCATACAAGAAGCAGTCCTGGTAGTGGAAGAAGACGATACTAAATATAAAAAAAGAATGAGTATAATTGGAATAAAAATACGTAAACTGCGGATTGCTAATAATTTATCTCAACCTGAGTTGTCAGATATCCTAGGTATTTCTCAACCAACTTTGTGTAATATTGAAAGTGGTGAAAGAAAAAAAATAGACTTCTCACTCATTCAAAAAATCTGTGTTGTTTTCAATAAAGAACTAAACTATTTTACAGAAGCTTCATCCTTAGAAATTGAACCAAATATCAATACAATTGATAATAATGAGGCTATTACGGGGGCAATTTTAAATTTAGTAGATAAGTTTAAGATGTTAATTGAAGATAATAAACAGAAATCAAAAATCATTGAAGTTTTGGAAAATAAACTTAAGTCGGACAAATGATATTGTATAGATTTTATTCTTTCCAATACTCACTGTAAAAATTATTGATTTGTAATAGTTGTTCGTGATTCCCGTGATGGGTAATTGTATTATTTTCTAAGACATAAATTTCATCGGCAATATTCTTCAAAGTGTTTAATCTATGTGAGATAAAGAAAATGGCACACTTGGGTTTTATCTTTTCTAATAACTTCATTGAAAAATTCTCCGTATTTCTATCCATTGCGGATGTCGATTCATCCAAAATTAAAAATTGAGGTTTCTTGAATAAAACACGAGCAAACGCAATTATCTGTTTTTGACCTCCTGAGAGGTTAATTCCTTCTTCACCCACTATAGTAGCCAATCCTTGTGGTAATTGGTTAAAATAGTCTAAAAATCCGTATTGGGTTATAAATTCCATTATGGTTTCAGGTGTAACTGTGTCACCCAACAGAATATTGTCAATTACAGTCCCATTAAAGATGTTTATCTCTTGAGGGATAACACCAATTAGGTTTCTAAAACTCTTAAGTTCAATATCGTTAAGTTCGTACTCTTTATTCACTTTGATACTACCATTTTCAAAGGAGTAAAATCGTTGTAAAATTTGTCCCAAAGTACTTTTTCCACTACCACTTTCACCAACCACGGCCACCAACTTCCCTTTCTCAATATTAAGATTGATGTTTTTAAATAATTCACTTCTTCCTGCAAAACGAAATGAAAGGTCTCGAACGGTAATGTTTTCGATATCTGAGATAGTTTGACCTCCCTCAGGTTCTTTTTCCATTGAGGCAAACTCATACATTCTATTAAAAGCAATCTTAGCTTCGTTTATTGGTATTGAGATTAAAGCTAAATTAGCGATAGAAGGCAGTAATGAACCCACAATTCCCAATATTGCCATTAGTTCTCCTAATTTTATTTCTTTATTGAAAACCTGCATAGAAGTATACACCAAAACTCCAATTAAAAAGAAAACACTTGCTAATCCCGATTGCCAAGACAATTGAATATTAATTTTTCCAAGGTTGAAAATCTTCTCTTGGAAAACACCAAAGACAGTCTGATTCAAATTCTTAAAAACTCGCTGTTTATTGTCGTTTTTTATTGTGGAAATCCCTTGAATTGTGTTGATGTAATTACCCTCATTAATAGCGTAACTCTGCATCACCTCAGTTTGGGATTGAATAATTTTTTTGTTACTTTTATAAATAATGTAAAAGTAAATAGGTAAACTAAATAGTGAAATCAGCCCAACTTTCCAAGTATAACCAAATAGAAACACCAATGAAATAATAGATACCAAAACATCAATGACTAAACTACTGGTTAATAGTTTAATCACACTTTGTATTCTTTGGGTATCATTTAATCGAGCCACTAATTCTCCTATCTTTCTTGTATCAAAAAAAAACTTTGGTAGATATAATAAGGAACTGAAAAATTGATTGTTGATACGGTTGTTGAATTCTTTAGTTTGTTGCAATAAGAAGTATTCTCTCAACACAGAAATACCGACCCTTGCCAATAGAAGAATGGTTAATAATCCAATTCCTGAAACTAACTTTGTTATTTTGTGTGAAGGTAGAATATCATCAATTAATTTCTGAGAGAATATTGACATTGCCATTCCTAAACACGCAATAATGACTCCCAACAAAACACTAATCCAAAGGAGTTTATCATCTTGTTTAATTAAATCAAGAAACCATTTTCTTTTGTTGTTTTTGGATGTTATAGATTTTTCAAAATTATGGGTTAGTTCCAATGTCAAACAACTTTTTGACTCCCAAATTTTATCTAATTCATCAACAGATAAATAACAAACTCCCATAGATGGGTCTCCGATAAGAAATCCTTTCTCCTTTGAATATTCATAACAAACAACATAATGTTGTAATTGTTTATCTATAACCACGTGAAGAATTACAGGTTGATTATGTTCTATAAGTGATTGAATATCTGCCTCACATCCTTCAGCTTTAAATCCAATATTATTTGCAACTTGATACAAGCCCAAAAGGGTAGTTCCTTGTTTGGTAGTCCCACTAAGTTCTCTCAGTTTTTCTATGGAGTGATTACCATGATAGAATTTAATTATACTTAGTAAACAAGCTACACCACAATCGGAATGGTCTAATTGAATAGTATGGGTTTTTTCAATATGTTTTGAAATCATAAATTATTAGGGGAGAATTCATTAAAAATGGCAAAAATTTTTAAAAGGCAAAGAATTAAAGTTAAGAGTATACCTAATCCTTAATTATTAATTTTTCAACGAGAACTTCAGGTTTAATTTGACCTTTGATTTTTTCAATAAGGCGTTGGTTTTTATCATACAAGACTAAGCAAGGAAGTGACTTAACATCAAAAGTAGGAGCGAAACTAACTTGTGTATCAGATAGGAAATTAATTTTATCATAATTGATTAGTTTATGGTGAATAGCAAACTCTTTAATTTTTGTAGTGTTTTCAATAGAAACAAAAATCAATTGAATGTGTGAAAACTTGCGGATATTCTGTTTTATCATTTCTGCTTCTTCATTACAAAAATCACATTCACTATCAAAATAAACAAATAGTGTAGGAGTATTTTTAATA
>ERZ650308.312-NODE-312-length-25826-cov-6.420938_pt1 | contig 25826 bp, 20 predicted proteins | sample MGYA00376244_ERZ650308 | MGnify/ENA primary metagenome ERZ650308 (study PRJEB26733, sample SAMN07839295) | wastewater metagenome | biome: small river; feature: stream; material: water | place: USA: North Carolina | collected 2016-04-26 ... | reverse complement strand
TGCAGGGTGGTTGGCCGAAATAGGTATTCAAATGGCGGGATCCAGAGTGGAGTCAGGTGTCTATCATGCAGTGCCTGATGGTGAGGTTTCTTGGCACGACTTGGCTGTTTTTGCCATTGAAACTGCTGCAACTGCAGGTGAAGGTATTGAGCTTAAATCTGAAAATATCCTACCGATACCTGCTACAGACTATGCTTTACCAGCCAAAAGACCATATAACTCACGTTTAAGTAATATTAAGCTTAAAAAAGCCTTGTCAGAAATGGCCTTCACAGGCCAATATCCTCATTGGCAAGAACAAGTAGAAGCTTATGTGAAAGGATATGTAACAGCTTCTTTGAGGAGTTAAATTCTCAAAATTAAAGAATTTATTTTTAAATAAAAAAGACGCGATATAAATCGCGTCTCTATAATCTTTAATCCAACGTCTAAAGTCCAACGTCCAACGTCTAATGTCTATTTCACCCCTTTCGCCACCCCTAGCAACTCCTTCGCCCCACCTTGTGGCAATCCTAATACTTTCTTTTTGATCTTGCCTGAAGCGTCTAGAAACAAGATTGTTGGGTAACCTTCAATGGGATACATATTTGCCAAAGCTGGACCTTCACCCGCTTCCATATCTACACCGATAGACACGAAATGCTCATTGATATACTCGCCTAATTCCTTATTTGGGAATACCTTGTTTTTCAAAACCTTGCAAGGTCCGCACCAAGACGTGTAAGCGTCCAACATGACCATTTTCTTTTCCTTCTTCGCCTTCGCCAATGCCTGACGGAAGCTACCCTCAAAGAAATTCACGCCATCACCTTCTGCGAAAGCAGGTAGGGATAAGGTTGAAATCAGCAAGAAAATAAATAAGTTTTTCATTTTTACTGCCTTTTAATTGGTTTATACATCTAGCCCCAGACTTTAGTCTGGGGTCTCCTAGGCTAAAGCCTAGGGTTATAAAAATCGTCTAACGTCTAAAGTCCAATGACTAACGTCCAACGTCTATTGTTAAATTCTTATAATTAATTCCGACGGAATTAATTATAAGAATTTAACATCACCGGCATCACCAATAACAAAATATCCTCCGCCTCATCTTGATCCGATGGGATGATTAATCCTGCCTTGTTTGGTTCGCTCAATTTGATGTCTACAAATTTCGACGATAAATTGCTCAATAACTCAGAAATCAATTTCGCATTGAAACCAATCTCCATGTCCTTACCTGCATAATCACATGTCAACGCCTCATTCGCTTCGTTTGAGTAATCTAAATCCTCTGCCGACAAAGTCAATTTATTGGCAGATAATTTCAAGCGAATTTGGTGTGTTGTCTTATTCGAATAGATCGAAATACGCTTCACGGAACTCAAGAACTCCAAGCGATTAATCGTCAAAATCTCATTGTTTTCCTTCGGAATCGCGTTCTCATATTCTGGGAAACGCTCGTCGATGATCCGACAAATCAACTGGAAGCTTTGGAAGCTAAAGAAGGCATTCGATGAACTGAATTCCACCGTTACAGGTGTTTCATCGGCTGGCAATGTCGACTTCAACAATGACAACGCTTTCTTTGGTAAAATCAATGAACTGCTTCCTTCTGTCTTCAAATCCGTTCTGCGGTAACGTACCAAACGATGTCCATCGGTTGCCACAAAATTCGTGTGATCACCCATCATTTGAATCAATACCCCCGTCATCGCCGGACGCATATCATCGTTAGATACGGCTAATAAAGTATTTGCGATGGCCTCACCTAAGGTTAAAGCCGATAAAGAAATCGATTGATTCTTCGCTACTTCTGGAATGCGTGGGAAGTCGATTGGGTTCTCGCCGCTCAACTTAAAACGACCGTTTTGTGTCGCAATTTCCGCTCCAAATGTTCCCTGATCTGCACCGATCGTAACGGGTTGCTCAGGTAAACTACGAAGGGTCTCCAACAATAATCGTGCAGGTAAAGCAATCGAGCCATTTTCAAAGCCCTCAACCTCTAAGGTCGTTGTCATCACCGTTTGCAAATCCGATGCCGTTAACATCAATTTGTTACCCTCCAATTCCACTAAAATGTTTTCCAAAATAGGAATAATCGGATTGCTCGCTACCACACCATTAATGGCAGATAGTTGCTTCAATAAGACATTAGAGGCTACTAAAAATTTCATTGCTTTTAATTATTGATTAATGTTGAATTCAGACCTTGAAGTTAAATCAATTTGACTACAAAGCCAAGTGTTTAAGCTCCGTATTTGCGCTTGCGGTAAAGAATTACCAAAAGACTGATAAGGATTCCAAATGCGACCGGAACCAAGACATTTAAGAATTGGTAATAGCTTCTTCCTTCCTGTATTTTGGCTTTGTCCAAAGGACGTAAGCGGATGTTTTTATTGCGTGCCAACAAGGCTTTTTGGTCATCTAATAAATAGTGAAATGCATTTAGCGCAAAATCCCGATTGGCAAATGTGTGCTTCATAAAGGGATCATATCCCAAAGGCGTTGGCCCCTTCGTATTCGGGTCAATTCCATTCAATGCCAAATCTCCATCACCCACAATAATTAAGCCCCCCGGATTTTCTCCCTGGGCAACAAATCCCTTTGCTAAACTATCCTGCGGCAAAGGCCGATTCGCGAAAATGGACTTGAATTTCCCCTCCAATAAATACGAGATGATTTGTCGGCCTGATTTATATTGTGCCGGATTAAAGTCCTTGCCCGATGAAGAAAATGGAAGCATAGCAGGTGCTTTCTGCACCTGGGTGTATGCACTCGTCATCAATAATGGCGTTTTCTTCAATCCACTATTCCCCGAAACCGTATCCATACTCGAAACAAATTTGCCATAAATGGCATCCAAATTTTTTGTAATCACCGATGCTGGATTTCCTGTCAATAAGGGAAAAGCAGGCCAAGGCATCAATTGTAAATTGGCCTTATTACCAAAGTTGCCTACTTCCAAAGGAATCATACCACTCAATTCCGCATCTTTAACCCAGTTGGCATTCAACCTCAATCCATAACGATATAACATCTCCTCCAATCCCACATCCATCGGCGAACTTACTAATCCCTGTCCTTGGATCGTATCTACGCGAACGCCTTCCAAAAAGAATACGCCCTTTCCTCCTTTGACTAAAAATTGGTCGATTTTAAATTGGTCGCTTGTGCTAAATTTTCGATCTGGTTGAATGACACATATCGCATCCAATCCCTCCAAGGTAGATGAAGCACTCAAATCAACAGGATATAAATCGTAGGATTTACGCAAATTGGCAATCAGTCCTAATTGTTTGATGGCCGGCACTTTACTGTAATCCAATAGGAAGCCTATTTTCTTGCGTTCCGTTTCCATGAGGCTCTGAATGCCTTGCATGATTTCGTATTCGAGGCCTTCCACCGACTGGTTCAAAACCTCTTGCGAAGAGGCTAATTGGTTCCCCTTTAATAACAGAACTCCTGTTTTTTTATCTCCTTTTTCAATGACCAAACCCGGGAATACCATTTGTTGGACCTGCTTCCCACCCACATTATTGACAACGTTCGTCGGGGGTAAGCCTAGCGAATCCAATAAAAATATCTCCTTTTCGCGCGCATCGGTATTCGGGAATTCCGCATACAGATCGATGGTCTCGATGCTTATCGTTTGAGGGCTATTGCGCTGCAAGTCTTGCAAGATCGCATAGCTTGCTTTTTGGAGGCGTTTAAAGCCGCCAGGGAGATCGTTTCCAGCCAGGTAGACTTTGATGTGAATCGGTCCATCCAAAGCCTGTAAGGTTGCAAGGGTGGATTCGCTTAGGGTGAACTTCTTTTCTTCGCTTAAATCCCAACGAACTAGGATATACGGACTTGCCAGGAGCAATAATAGCCCTGCAGAAACGAATAAAATCCAAGCACGTAAATTTTTCATGGCATCTAAACAAGAAAAGCATCCCTTACAGAATGCTTTTCTCTTTTTCGGTAAGTACTACTAATAGAACTTGTAACGCTTATCTACAATCTTAGCATTCTCTTTGATTGCCTCGTTGATGTAGAATGAAGAACGTTGAACGCCCATCATTTGAATTTGATTTTTGTATAATGAGTAATCCGCTAAGGCTGGAGCCGCAACACCACCAGTTTTTTCTGCGATGAAAACACCATTGTCTCCTACGAATACAGCACTACGCTTTCCATTTTTCAAACCTGCAATACGTCCTAAAGCGACTGCATCGGGACCTGCTGTATTCAACATTCCGGCTGCCAACGTTTGATCTTGTACCGTTTCTACCAAAGCACCCGCACCGTATTTCTGTGCGATTTGCTCTAATGTTCCTTTGATACCTGCTAATTTTTTCGAGATTTGCTCACCTTTGATTTCGTTACGAACCAAAGCAGTCAATTCGATGCGGAAGTCTTCAACTTTCACATTTTCTTTCTCTGTTTTACCCGTTAAGAAAGCAACAATGTATTGGTTGTCTTGCTCAAATACTTTCTTTGAACCATCACCTACCGCAGTGTTGTCATCAAATGCCCAACGAACGATTTCACGTGCATTGGCTAAGTTGTTAACTGCTGATGAGTTTTCTTGCAAACGATCGGCACGCATCATGATGATTGATTTGTCTTTCTTCAAAGCCGCCTCAAATGCACCTAACGTTCCGTTCGCATTCGCAAATGCATCTGCTTGCGTGAACACTTTGTCTAAGGTCGCTTGAGAAGGAGCGATGGTCTTGTTGATCGCCGCTAATTTATAGCTCGTATTTGTTTTAGCATCCGTCACTTTTACAACGTGATAGCCAAAATCAGTTTCAACAACACCTGGCATTAAACCTGTTCCATTAAAACCGAACAATGCTTTCTCGAATGACTTAACCATTCCGCCATTGTTTTTGAAATAACCTAAATCACCTCCATTTTGAGCGGTACCATCCATGCCATTCATTTGAGCCAATGTCTCAAAGCTTCCGCCTCCTTTAACTTGCGCTAAAATTGCTTCAGCACGTTGCTTCGCTTGTGCTTTCGCTGAATCCGATTTGTTGGCCGGTGCAATCAAGATATGACTCGCACGCATCGTGAACAATGAATCTTTCTTCACGCCACCGTATTTGTAAATCGAATAAGTTAACCCTTCTTTGAATGGACCGTAGATACCACCCACTTGGAAAGTTGGCAACATCGTTTTCACCGCTGCTGGAATTTCTGCGTACGGCAACAAGTATGGCGTGCGCACATCTGAATTCAACATGGCAAAAGCTGAATCGTTTGGTGCAACCGCTAAGTCTTTCGCTAATTTTTTGATTTGCGTATAGAACTCAGCTGTATCTTGTTTTGTAGGAATTACAGGGAAAGTCGCATATTGGATTGAACGTGTGTTCGTTCCTTTGAATTGATCTTTGTGCTTCGCCAAATACTCCTCTAATTGCGCATCCGTTACTTTCACGGTTGTGTCTGCCACAGAGAAGAATGGAACGAATAAGAAACGCGCATTGAACTTCGCGTTTTGCGCTTGGTATTCTTTTTGCGCATCTGCTTGTGTTACATAGTTCGACAAACGCAATAAGTTTTCATATTTTGAACGAATACGATCTTGCGAAATCGACTTCTCAAACGCCGCCCAAGCTTGTTGTTGTTGCGCTGGCATTGTTTTCAAGTTCTTCAAAAATTGGATGACAAACGTTTTGTCAAATTGACCCGTTTGAGGATTTGTGAATTGTTGGCGTACCGATGGGTGGATGTAATTTCCTTGAACCATGTCGATCAACTCCTCTTCAGAAACCTTTAATCCCAAGGCATCGAATTCTTTTTTATAAGCGATATCCAACACGAATTGGTTCCAAACTTGCTCACGAATCGAAGCTGCTTCTTGTTCAGATGGGCCTTTGCCTGTTTGAGCCGTGTAATTAGCCGTAGCTTCTTCTACTTTCTTTTGGAAGTCTTGAATCATGATGCTTTCGCCCGCGATTTGACCTACTTCTTGAGAACTTGAACCAAATAAGGATGATTTACCTTGGAAAATATCACTTCCCACGAGAAACAACACTAAACTGATCGCGATAGCCGCTGCCGCAATTCCCGATTTCTCTCTAATTTTTGTAATTAATGCCATTGATACTATTATCTAATTGTTTTGTACGCTTTCTTTTCTTTGTATTTCTCGACTTTGTCTTGAACAAAAGAAACGCAAAATAATCACATTTCTAATGAAAAAGCAAGTCATTTCTAAACTAATCTAGCCTTTTAAAACGCTTCGTAAACTTTCAAGGAAACGATCTGCGATGGCTTGGTCAATCGCCAAACTTGGCAATAAACGTAGCGTATGCTTTCCTGCATAGCCCATGAAAATATGGTGCTTGTGTAATAATGCATCCCGAATAGGCCCTACAGCTTCTTCAAGCTCGATTCCAATCATCAATCCACGTCCGCGAACTTCTTTGATACCTTGAATTCCGGCTAATTCTTGCTCGATATATGCGCCAATTTGCGTTGCATTGGCTAATAAATTTTCTTCTTCAATGATATCCAAAACGACATTAGCTGCCGTGCATGCCAAATGATTTCCGCCAAAAGTCGTACCTAACAAGCCATAGCTCGCCTGGATATGCGGTGCGATTAACACGCCGCCAATCGGGAAACCATTGCCCATGCCTTTCGCTGTGGTCATCATATCGGGATTAATTCCCGCATATTGATGCGAGAAGAATTTCCCCGAACGGCCATAGCCACATTGAACCGAATCCAAGATTAATTGTGCTCCCGTTTCATCGCAACGCTGACGCAATGCTTGTAAAAATGGGGTAGAGGCAACTTGAATGCCACCTACGCCTTGAATACCTTCTACAATCACTGCGGCCGTTTCTTCCGTAATGACATCCGATAATCCCTCGATTTGATTGAAGGGATGGAATGTCACATGGGATGTATCATTGATCGGAGCGACTATGCTCGGGTTGTCGGTCACCGCCACCGCACCGGCTGTTCTGCCGTGGAATGCTTTGGTGAATGCCACAACTTTTTTGCGTCCCGTATGAAAAGAAGCCAATTTTAAGGCATTTTCATTCGATTCCGCCCCCGAATTCGTTAAGAATAATTGGTAGCTTGGATATCCCGACACACGTCCTAATTTCTCGGCTAATTCTGCTTGACCACCAATGATGATGGAATTTGAATAAAAACCGATGTTGGACAATTGTTCCGTCATCCTAGCCACATAGGTCGGGTGGGAGTGACCGATCGAGATCACCGCATGTCCGCCATATAAATCCAAATATTCCTGTCCATTTTTATCCCAAACCGTACTTCCTTGGGCTTTCACCAATTCGATAGGGTAGAGGGGATATACGTCAAATAGTTTCATAATCCTTTGTTTTATAGCCCTAGGCTTCAGCCTAGGGTTTCCCCAGGTTAAAACCTGGGGTTAATGTTTTATTTATAGCCCTAGGCTTTAGGCCAGGGTTTCCATCGGTTAAAACCTGGGTTTAATGTTTTATTTTATAGCCCTAGGCTTTAGCCTAGGGATTCCCCAGGTTAAAACCTGGGGTTAATATTTTTTATATCCTAAATCTTTGGCAATCAAAATAGGTTTACCAAAGAGTCAAAGGTCCAACGTCCAATGTCTAACAGACGCGAAGTATCGCGTCTCTACAACCTATCATCCAACTCTCTTCACTCTTACCTCTTACCTCTCAACTCCTAAAACCCTATCGCCTTCAATCCCAAGCCCGCCGTCTCAGGCCAGCCCAACATCAAATTCATGTTTTGAACGGCTTGGCCAGATGCCCCTTTGATTAAGTTGTCAATGACCGAGCTGATCAACAATTGGCCATCATATACTTCTAAATGCAGAAAACATTTATTGGTATTCACCACTTGCTTCACGTCAATGGCCTTGGGACTCACAAATACGAATGGCGAATCTTGGTAATAGCTTTCATAAAGTTCGACAGCCTCTTCCTGTGTTCCTGCATAAGCCGTGTACACATTGGCCATGATGCCGCGTGAAAAGTTTCCACGGTAGGGGATGAAATTTACCTTCGGTGCAGGTGATTTTGCGCCTAATACCATCCCAATTTCCGTAAGATGCTGATGCGTAAAAGCTTTGTAAATGCTCACATTGTTATTTCTCCAGGAGAAATGACTCGTAGAAGATAGCGCTTGGCCTGCTCCCGTCGAGCCTGTCACCGCCGAAACGTGTACATCTGCTTTCAATAAACCCGCTTGTGCCAAAGGTAAAAGCGCTAATTCAATCGAAGTAGCGAAACAACCTGGGTTAGCGATTTTATTCGCCGACTGGATTTTTGACTTTTGGAATTCGGCTAAGCCGTAAACAAATCCTTCGGACTCATCACGGAAATCCGTGCTCAAATCTACGATTTTGGTATGCCAAGGTATCTCATTTACTGCTAAGAATTTCTTCGATTCGCCGTGTCCAGAACACAAGAATAGTACATCTACCGGGCTCAAATCAGCACAAAAACGGGCATTCGTTGATCCTAAAAGATCCGTATGAACGTCCGAAACCAATTTTCCTGCTTGCGAATTGGACATAATGCATGTTAATTGTACATCCGGGTGATTGACCAAGATGCGCAATAATTCACCACCTGTGTAGCCCGCAGCGCCTACGATTCCAATTTTAGCCATTAGTTTGATTCGTTTACTTTCCGGTGAATCATCGTTTGGTTCGAAACGATTTTCGAGAATCCTCTCACATCATCACCCGTCCATGCTTTGTTCATTTCCCCATAGGCACCAAATGCCGATGACATCAAGTCAAATTTCGACTCGATACCTGTCACCTGGAATTGATAAGGTGATAAAACCACATGAACTGTACCTGTCACATTGTCCTGCGTATCTGCTAAGAAGGTCTCGAAATTCCGCATAATCGGATCCAAGAATTGTCCTTCGTGCAATAAGGTTCCATACATATCACCAATGTTTTGTTTCCAATACAATTGGTGTTTCGTCAACACATGTTTCTCTAATAAATGATGCGCCTTGATGATGATCAACGGTGCAGGTGCTTCAAAACCTACACGACCTTTGATACCAATAATTGTATCACCCACGTGAATGTCGCGGCCGATCGCATAAGCTCCAGCGCGTGCAGTCAATTCACGAATGGCATCTACCGAGCTTGTATATTTCTCGCCATCGATGCCCACTAATTGGCCATATTCAAATTGCAAAGATAATTTGCTCGGTTTTGTTTCTGTTAATTGTGTTGGCCATGCCTCTTCTGGTAAATAACCATCGGATGTCAACGTTTCTTTACCTCCTACAGATGTTCCCCAAAGACCTTTATTGATCGAATAAGTTGATTTGTGCCACTCTTGTACAACACCTTTTGATTTTAAGAAATCGATTTCCGCTTCACGTGATAATTGTAAGTCGCGAATAGGGGTGATAACTTCACATTCTGGCGCCAAAATGCGGAATACCACATCGAAACGAACTTGGTCATTGCCTGCACCTGTACTTCCGTGAGCGATCGCTTTGGCACCTAATTTTGCTGCATATTTAGCTACGGCAGTTGCTTGGAAAACACGCTCTGCCGAAACAGATAATGGGTAAGTATTATTTTTCAATACGTTTCCAAAGACCAAATACTTGATGCAATCTTGGTAATATTCTTCCACGACATCCAACGTAACGTGTGAAGTTACTCCTAAGGAATAGGCTTTTTCTTCAATCGTCTTTAATTCTGCAGGTGAAAAACCACCTGTGTCTACCAAAGCTGAGTGCACTTCCATGCCGCGCTCTTCGGTTAAGTATTTTACACAAAATGATGTATCTAATCCCCCACTAAATGCGAGTATTACTTTCGGCTTGCTCATAATTTATTTGGATTTTCCTTTCTTGTGGAAAGGCATTAATAATTTCTCTTTAATTTTTTTCAATTGGGTGAAGTCGGCAATGTTCTTTAAAAAGATCCATTTGTCGTCTTTTTCCGGTTTAACTGTTGTTTGTGCCGGGTCGTAAATCATCCCAGTGCATAAACAAATCTTGCGTTCCGTTCGGGTTAAGATGTCATAATTCACGCAGGATTGGCAACCTTTCCAAAAGTTATCATCTACCGGTAATTCCGAAAAGGTCGTTGGCTCATAGCCCAAATCCGAATTAATCTTCATTACCGCGAGTGAAGTCGTAATACCAATGATTTTTGCATCCGGAAAACGTGTGCGCGATAATTCAAAAGCTTTTGATTTAACCGCTTTGGCGACACCGTATTGGCGGTAGGATGGTTTAACGATCAAACCCGAGTTTGCGACAAACTTGCCATGTTGCCAGGTTTCGATGTAGCAAAAGCCCACGAATTCGCCTGTTACATCATCGGTAGCGATGATGGCCTTGCCTTCCGACATTTTTTCTTGCAGGTATTCGGGTGTACGTTTGGCGATACCGGTGCCACGTGCTTTGGCAGATTCTGCCATCTCGTGGCAAATAGATTCCGCTAGGTCAAAATGGGCTTGACTAGCGATTTGAACAGTATATGAATTCATGAATGGAATCAAGTATAAATGAAACAAATAGGTAAATCAATCTTTCAAGGGAATCATACCCTGAAGATGAATCTTCGTCGTCGGAGCGACGTGACTACATACCTGTTTGAATTATTTATCTTCATGTTCTTGATAAACAGCGTGATTAAACGCTAATTTTGTCTCGATAATAGGGGACAAATTTCAGTAATTCAACGGGGAAATCCCAACAATCAACTGATTATTTCATGGAAAATGATAATTCTTTAACTGCGGAAGCCTTGATTTATGCCTATACCTCGGGCGTCTTTCCGATGGCGGAATCAGATGGAACGATCTATTGGTACCGTCCAGATCCCCGGGCGATTATCCCAATTGATTCCTATAAGCCTGCCAAATCCCTGAAACCGATTCTTAATCGGGGGCAATTTGAAGTTCGAATTGATACGCAATTTGAGGCTGTTATACGTGCTTGTGCGGAACCTCGTGCTTATGAGCAGGAGACCTGGATATCGGAAGAACTCATTCAAGCCTATGTTGATTTACATCAAATGGGTTTCGCGCATTCCGTGGAAGCGTATTTGGATGGAGAGCTTGTCGGTGGACTTTATGGCGTGCATTTCGCTTCAGCATTTTTTGGTGAATCGATGTTTATGAAGGTTTCCAATGCGTCCAAAGTAGCCTTTCATTATTTAATCGAGATATTGCGCGCCAATGAATTTAATTTGTTAGATACGCAATTTATGAATGACAATGTGCAGCGCTATGGTGCCATCGAGATCAAGCGATCGGCCTATGAAAAATTGTTGGAAGCTGCATTGCAACAGGCCTGCGAATTTAAATTGCCGAGTAAATAGCCTAAATTTCATCATAAAGGGCTAAATTGTAGCAAATTTACCGATTATGTCAAAACCGATTCTCGTTATTAAGTTTGGTTCTTCTTCCATTACCCATGCCAATGGGGAGGTGAATGAGCAGACGCTCGAGAAAATTGCGGCACAGGTAGCAAGCCTTCAAGGGGAATATTCTATTGTATTAGTATCCAGTGGTGCCGTGGCAGCCGGTAAGGCTTCCTTGAAACATTACAAAGGTACCTTGTCGGAGCGTAAGGCTGCCGCCGCGGTAGGGAATCCCTTATTAATTGCAAAATACAATCATTATTTCCAAAAATACGGTATCTCCATCGCCCAGAGTCTTTGCGAGCGTCATCATTTTTCCAAACGGGAATCTTTCCTGCAATTGAAGGAAACCTATCAAGAGCTTTGGCGAAATGACATCATTCCGATTGCGAATGAAAATGACGTGGTGAGTAATGTGGAATTAAAGTTTTCGGATAATGATGAATTGGCGACCTTAATCGCTACCGGTTTTGGAGCTGAAAAATTATTGATTTCTACCTCAGTAGGTGGCTTGCTTGACGAACAAGGTCAAATCATTCGCCACGTTGCGGAGATCAATGCATCTATTTTGGATGTGGTGAATACGGATACATCTAGCACCGGTTTGGGCGGTATGATTTCCAAATTGACCTTCACGCGTTTGGCTACTCGAATGGGAATCAAAGTTGTGATTTTTGGATTAGATCAGGCGAATGGGATCATAGACGCTTTGCATGAAAATATCGGAACAGTTTTTGAGCCGCAATCGGCAACACTTTCTGCCCGACAAAAATGGTTGGCTTCCGGTAGCGTCATTACCGGTAGAATCGTTTTAGATAAAGGAGCTGTCAAAGCTATCCAAACCCGGAAGAGTCTTTTATCCGTTGGAGTTCTAGAATACTTCGGCGATTTCGAAAAAGGCGAGGTGGTCGAAATGCTGGACCCACAACACAATCCCATCGCCGTTGCGCGCGCGCGCTATTCCAAATCAGAGCTTGTTATTGCTGCGGAAAGTAAGGAGGTGGCGAATGCGGATGATATTGTAGTCTATTAGACGTTAGACATTAGACGTTGGTCGTTGGAATTATTTGTTTATGGATGCGATACTTCACGACCAATATTATCACCAATTTGATAAAATGGAATCTTTATCAATTTTAATACTCATGATTACTTGAATTCATTCTTTCTTTGTTCATGAAGAAAAAAGAAAGAAAAGTTGAGGATTTGCTCGTTTGGCAGCAAGCCATTTCTGTTGCGAATGTAATTTATTTGCATTTTAATTCATTGAACGATTTCGGCTTTCGAAATCAAATTCAACGTGCGGCAGTTTCCATTTCTAATAATATTGCTGAAGGATTTTATCGAAAATCTGACCGTGAATTTAAGCGCTTTCTTACTATTGCTCTCGGTTCAATGGGTGAACTGAAATCGATGTTGATTCTCGCTGTTCATTTGAAATATATATCAGAAGCATTACAATCGATATTAACAGATCAACTTAATCAGATAGGCAAGATGATTAATTCGCTTATCAATTACTTGGGACGTGAAATAGAAAGATCTAAATGAAAAAAGACGCGAATTTCTTCGCGTCTCCAAAAATGATCGGATTTGACGTCCAACGTCTAACGTCTAATGTCTAACGTCTAACGTCCAACGTCTATTCCACCACCACCGCTTTCCCACTCTCCACATCCGCTTCCACCGCCTTGTACTTTACATTTTCTTTGATGCTTCCATCTTGGTATTGCACCGTTACACGTTGGTTGCGATCCGCAATTTTGATGGCTTGACGAGGTGCTACGCGCTCCGCTTGGCCTGCTGATGGATCATGGTAGCCTGGCTCTTCTTGTGCGCCAGCTAATCCGCCTAATAAAGAAGATAACGCCTCATCTTTGCTCATTTGCAATTTAGGTGCCTTCTCTTTCGGTGCTTTGAGTGCCGTTTGATTCGTCGATTGTGCCGCAGGAATTTCCGCTTTGATCACGAAGCTAATCGTATCTGAATTTACTCGTGCCACAAATCGTTGGAATAAATCCACCGCCTCAAACTTATAAATCAATAAAGGGTCTTTCTGCTCAAACACCGCATTTTGAACGGATTGCTTCAAATCATCCATCTCACGCAAATGCTCCTTCCACTCCTGGTCAATCAAAGTCAACGTGATGAATTTCTCCATCTCAGAGATTACTTCTTTTCCTTGTGTCGCCAACGTTTTGTCGGCATCTACCACCACTCCTGTCACCATGTGACCATTCGAAATAGGCACCTGAATACCCGAGAATCCTTGACGCTTCGCCTCTTCCGCAACCTGAATTACTTGCTGTGCAATGATTTCATTCTTCGATTTGTAATGCATTTCTGCCGCTAAGAACAATTGTTCCGTGCGTTTATCTATCGCCAAACGATTAAACTCTTCCGCCGAGAACGGTGGCTCCATGCCTAATAATTCAATCACTTTTAGTTCAAGCTCCTCATAATTTGAATAGCTTGTCGTGATATCTTGGCATACATCGAACAAGATATTGATGATGTCCAACGATAAACGCTCACCTAATAATGCATTTTGGCGACGCTTATAAATCGCATTCCGTTGGTAATTCATCACGTCATCGTATTCTAATAAACGCTTACGTATACCAAAGTTATTCTCCTCTACTTTCTTCTGCGCACGCTCAATCGAGTTCGTGATCATGGAATGTTGAATCACTTCGCCTTCATCCATGCCCAAACGATCCATCACTTTCGCAATACGATCTGAACCGAATAAACGCATTAAATTATCCTCCAATGACACAAAGAATTGAGATGAGCCCACGTCTCCTTGACGTCCCGCCCGACCACGCAATTGGCGGTCAACCCGACGAGATTCATGGCGCTCTGTACCGATAATCGCCAAACCACCCGCAGCCTTCGACTCCGGACTCAACTTAATATCTGTTCCACGACCAGCCATGTTGGTCGCAATCGTAACCTTACCTGATTGTCCTGCTTCCGCAACAATTTCTGCCTCTCTTGCATGTTGTTTGGCATTCAAGACATTGTGTTGAATCTTACGGATATTCAATAATCGACTCAATAATTCTGAGTTTTCTACCGAAGTCGTACCCACCAATACCGGTCGGCCAGCAGCAACCAATTCTTGAATTTCCTCCGCTACGGCATTGTATTTTTCACGTACCGTACGGTAAACTTTATCCTCATGGTCTTTACGTTGGATCGTACGATTCGTAGGAATCGAAACCACATCCAATTTGTAAATTGTCCAGAATTCACCCGCTTCCGTTTCCGCCGTTCCCGTCATACCGCCTAATTTGTGGTACATACGGAAGTAATTTTGCAAGGTAATCGTCGCATAGGTTTGTGACGCATCTTCCACGTTCACGCCTTCTTTGGCCTCAATCGCCTGGTGTAATCCGTCGGAATACCGGCGGCCTTCCATCACACGACCTGTTTGCTCATCGACAATCTTAACCTTACCTTCAACTAAGATGTATTCGGTATCTTTTTCGAATAGGGTATAGGCCTTCAACAACTGATTAACCGTGTGAATGCGTGATGCCTTCTCGTTGTATTCGCTGATCAATTGTTCTTTTTTTGCCAAACGCTCTGCGTCCGACAAATCTTTATTCTTTTCGATTTTATTTAAATCGATCGACAAGTGAGGCAAAACGAAAAAGTCGGGATTCTCGGTGTTTCCACTCATGAACGCTAATCCTTGCTCGGTCAATTCTACTTGATTATTCTTTTCTTCAATTGTGAACAATAAAGGTTCATCTGCCTGCGGCATCAATTTTTGGTTCTCTGCCAAATAAATCGATTCCGTTTCGTGCATCAATTGCTTCATGCCGTTTTCCGACAAGAATTTAATCAAAGGTTTTGATTTAGGTAATCCACGATAAGCGCGGAACAAGGCAAGACCCCCTTCTTTTTTATTACCAGCGGCAATTTCTTTTTTGGCCTCAACCAAGAAGTTTTGAACGATCTGTTTTTGAGCTTCAACCAATTTATTTACACGAGGTTGGAATGCTTCAAACTCCTGCTCATCTCCTTTTGGAATAGGACCTGAGATAATTAATGGCGTACGTGCATCATCGATTAACACGGAGTCAACCTCATCCACCATCGCAAAATGATGCGGACGTTGAACCTGATCTTCCAAACTGCGTGCCATGTTGTCACGCAAATAATCAAAACCAAATTCATTATTCGTTCCGTAGGTAATATCTGCCAAATAGGCTTGGCGACGCTCATCTGTATTCGGCTCATGCTTGTCGATGCAATCCACCTTCAAGCCATGGAATTCGAATAAAGGCGCATTCCATTCGGAGTCACGTTTCGCGAGGTAATCATTCACAGTTACCAAGTGTACACCACGTCCGGCTAAGGCATTTAGATAGGTAGGCAAGGTAGAAACCAAGGTTTTCCCTTCACCTGTACCCATTTCAGAAATCTTTCCTTGATGTAAAACGATACCACCAATCAACTGCACGTCGTAGTGGATCATGTCCCAAGTAATCTGGTTTCCAGCAGCTAACCATTGATTATGCCAAATCGCTTTGTCACCTTCAATCACGACATTCGCTTTTTTAGCAGCGATGAATTTATCTTCAACCGTAGCTGTTACGACTAATTTCTTGTTTTCTGTCAAACGACGAGCGGTCTCTTTCACAACAGCAAATGCCTCAGGAAGAATTTCCATCAGAACAACTTCCAATTGTTTGTTACGATCCTCGTTTAATTTGTCGATTTGAAGAAAGAATGTTTCCTTCTCATCAATGTCCTCAGTTGCATTTCCTTGTTCGCGCAAAGCGACAATTTGTGCATCGATATCCGCTAGGAACTCCTGAATGCGTTGCTTGAATTCGTAAGACTTTCCACGAAGTGCATCATCCGAAATCTCATGCAAACGAGCATATTCTTCCTTGATCTTTTCCACAATCGGCATGATTGCTTTGATGTCACGCTCCGACTTCGTGCCAAATATTTTTGTAACGCTTTTGCTTAGTATTGAAAACATGGTAATATAGGGCCTACCTAGGCTTGGTGATAATTTAATTTGCAATTTACCAATTTGAATTTTTATCCTTGCTATGTTCCGACAATTAATCCAAAAATTTTACGGATTTGAATTCGAAATTCATTTGTTTTGTAGCTCAATTTTGAATTCTTATGGCTGATAATCCAATTCCTCCACGTCGGGCACCCCGGAAAAAACTGAAGATGCCGCTTTTCGGCGATATGATCAGTGGCTCTTCGGGACAAGGCGGGTCGAAGAATTTCTCAACATACCTCTTTTTATTGGTGGGTTTGGGGATGTTAGGCCAATTGTTCCTACCGCAATTATGGGCAGAGAAGGTATACGATTCCGAATCTGAAGTGCGCGACATGGAAATCGATGGGGTTTTGCGTAAAAAGTATGCGGATGCTAGTGATCGAAGTGAGATTCATTATCTGCTCGTTGTTGTTGAAAAGGAAGGTAAACGAAAGAAATTGGATTTATATCAGGCTGATTCGTTGTTCTTCGAACAAGTGGCTGTTCCTCAGCGAATTAAAAAGGAATCAGGTAGTTTGAAAGTACTTGTTAAGCGCTATTCCAAACCTGACACAACGCTTGAAATTCGATTTAAAGAATAAATAATATCAGTTTTTTGATAATCGGGTATTTCAAATTACCTTAGGGCAAAATTCTACTATATTAATGCCCGCGCTTACCTCACCGAATGCTAAACATTTGTTGGCCCGTACGCTCTTTGGTTTCTCCAAAGAACAATTTCAGCAAGCCATGGGCTATGGTTCACTCGAAGATCTCGTGGATCGTGCTTTATTAGCCGATGCAGCCTTGCCCGCCCCTCCGAATGCCTGGGTGAATACTGTTCCTGCGCAATCCCAACAAGATTCGGGCGATGCGGGAACGTGGTATCGCGAATTAACCTATTGGTGGTATAACCGCATGTTTTCGGAAGGCTTGAATTTTCGTGAGAAAATGGTTTTGTTTTGGCATAACCACTTTTCCTGTGAACGGGATAAAGTGAATTATCCGCAATACATGTACCAGCAAAATCAATTGTTTCGCAAGTTTGCTTTTGGCAACTTTAAACAAATGGTCAAAGAAGTCAGCATTGATCCTACGATGCTCATTTATTTGGACGGTAATAACAGTCGGGGAACAGGCCCCAACGAAAATTATGCCCGTGAGGTGATGGAATTGTTTACACTCGGGATCGGGAATTACACAGAAAATGATATCAAACAAGCCGCCAAAGTGTTATCGGGTTGGCAAGTCAAAGGCCTAACATCCGTGTTTGATTCAACCCGTTGGTACAAAGAAACGTCCTTAACCATTTTCGGGAAAACAGCTGCTTTTAAAGTTGATACATTAATTGATTTGATTTTCGAACAAAAGGCCTGTGCCGAATTTATTTGTCGGAAACTCTACAAAGCATTCATTTACTATAAACCAGACGAGGCTTTTGTTGCACAAATGGCCACAGTGCTGCGGACGAATAATTACGAAATGAAACCTTTATTGCGTTTCATGTTTTTGTCAGATCATTTTTACCAAACGACATTTCGTGCGAGTCACATCAAAGATCCCCAAGAATTAATGGTGGGTTCTTTGAAAGCACTTCAGGTGAAATTGCCAGATTTGGTCAATTTATATGACATGGCCAAAATCTTGCAAATGCAATTATTTCAGCCTCCTAATGTTGCGGGATGGCCCGGACAGCGCGATTGGATTAGTTCCACAACCTATTCGTATCGGGGTGGATTTACGGATTCCTTATTAACTGGAAAGCGTTTTAATGGAACAGCGGTCACTGGAAAATTAGATGCGGTTGCCTTTGCACGCACTTTTGCGAATAGTGAAAAGGCATCCTTGTTTGTAGACGATGTCATTGAATCTTTAGTTTTATTCCCGATCTCGGAAACGAAACGACAGTTTTTGTTGAATACGTTATTGGATGGAACTATTGCTGCCAACTGGTCAACTTATACTCCCCAGGCAGATGCGCGCATTATTCGTTTGCTGAAAGCAATTATGCGTTTACCAGAATACCAACTCTCTTAGGACATGAAAAAGCAGATAAATCGGAAAGTGTTTTTACAGCAGATGGCCGTTCTTTCTGGAGGGGTTGGATTTGGTTTAGGGACGGTGACAGGAAAGGCTTTTGGTCAAATTCCTGCGGCGCACATGGCGAATGTAGAACCTGGTAAAATATTAATTATTATCCAGTTGGCTGGAGGAAATGATGGCTTAAATACGGTAATTCCAGCGGAAGATGACTTGTATTTTTCGGCTAGACCGAATATTGCCATAAAAAAAGCAGATGCCTTGAAATTAGATCAAGGCATGTATTTGCATCCATCCGCGGTTGGTTTAAAGAAATTATACGATCAAGGGCAAATGAGTATCGCCCAAAACATTGGTTACCCCAATCCGAATCGTTCACACTTTCGTGCGACGGATATTTGGAATACAGGATCTGATGCTTCCACGGTAATAGAGGAAGGTTGGGCTGGTCGTTTTTTAAAAACGCGCTATCCTGAATTTCCAATTTCGCTAGCCAAACATCCCATGGCGGTGCAATTGGGTTCAGTAGAATCATTGCTATTTCAGTCCGATCAAGGTGGATTTAGTACCGTTTTCGAAGATCCCAATTTATTTTACCAGTTGGTGAGTGGTACGCCATCCGACTCCGACATACCTCCTGCTACCTTAGCCGGGGATGAACTAGGTTTTTTAAAGCAAATTGCAGCTGCCTCGGTTCAATATGCTGGAGTTATCCGGGATGGTGCCACGAAGGGGAAGAATACCATTACATATCCAACATCAAATTTGGGTAGACAGTTTGGTATCGTATCCAAATTGATTTCCGGAGGATTGGAGACGCCCGTCTATCTGTTAAACATCGGAGGATTTGATACCCATGCGAACCAATTGACCCAACACGCTAATTTGTGGAAAACGATTTCTGAAGCGGTTTCAACGTTTCAGGTGGACATGACGAATCAAAATTTAGCGGATCGAATTAACATCATGACCTTCTCGGAATTCGGTCGGCGAGTGAATCAAAACGGAACTGCCGGAACAGATCACGGTACTGCAGCACCCATGTTATTTATTGGGAAAACAGTTCGCGGAGGTTTGATTGGGGCAAATCCGAATTTGAAGGCATTGGATAGCAATGGGGATTTGAAGTTTAATTATGATTACCGACAAGTGTACAGCACGGTGTTGCGGGACCATTTAGGTCTGGACAATGTTCGTTCGCAGCAGATTTTCAATTCGACCTTTGAACGATTACCTATTTTCAAGAATTCGCCTGACGCACTTCCAGAGGCTATTACGATGGAATTAATTACTCCATGGCCAAATCCGGCGAGCGGCTATACCTTATTGCAATATGGAATATTTGAGGAGGCGACCGTTTCGTTGGCATTGTATGATTTGCAAGGACGCCAACTGAAATTAATCGATACAGGCTTGCGCAAAGTGGGGTCATATTCCGTAAATTTTGACTTGCAAGGCTATGCATCGGGTCAATATTTGGTCAGTTTAAGTACGAGTAGAGGAGCACGAATGACTCGCCAATTGGTGATTCAATAGATAAATTGTTATCTTCGAGACTTGAATTTCGCACAACAAACATTTCGAATTTTCGTTGATGCTAAAACGTAAATTATATTCTATGTTTCGATTCGCCGTTCTTATCTGCTTTTTGGTCGGTCTGTTTCACACAGACTTAAATGCACAAATGTGGTTTTTAGGCCAAAAAGGCAAGAAGAAGTCGCCTTTCCCTGTTTTCAAAAAGCATACATCCATTTCTTTTGGGGCAGGTTCGTCGCATTACATTGGGGATTTGGTACCAGTCGCAGGGTTATTTACGGTGGGGGCTCAAACGACTCGTTGGAATGTAGGGGTAAATTTTACTCGGCATTTGTCTTCTAATTTTAGCGCTAATCTTGGATTGAATTACATTAGAATCGCTGGGGATGATAGTTATTTTTCGCCCGTAGGAGACTGGGATGCAAATTTTAGGCGCAATCTACATTTTAGAAATGATATCAAAGAAATGTCCTTAGTGGGGATGTATGAGATTGGTGGTAATCCAGAGAATTTAAAAAAGCGAAATGTGGTTTCGCCCTATGTATATTTAGGAGTGAGTGGTTTTTTACATTCGCCAGATGCGCGTAAGCAAGCAACGGCAAACGCAGCAGGAAATCCGGTTCAAGGTCCTTGGTTGTCGGAAAGCAATGGAAGTTTATTGGATTACAAAAACGAAGGTGTTGATTATTCGCTGATGGGTGTTTCAATTCCATTTGGGGTTGGATTCCGATATAAGATAAATGATGCTTTGGATTTTGGCTTTGACTTTGGATATCGCGTCGCTTTGACGGATTATTTGGATGATGTTACGGATAATCGAAATACTGTACTTCCTGTTTCTGTTGGCGGATCCATGTTGTACACAGATCGTTCAGGAGAACCTTATGCGGCGAATACATTAGTGAATCGTATTCCGGTTCCTGCGTCGGTTTCAGCGCCTAAAATCTCAACAGGTCCAGATCAATATTTTACCACGCAAGTGCGTATTATTTATCATTTGCGAAATAAAATTGATTGCCCTCCTTTGCCCATTCAATGAGAAAAATTATTGGTTTTTTCGTGTTTATGGTGCTAAGCCATGCGGCATTTGCCCAGCGCTGGACCATGTCCGCAGGGGCGGGTGCTACCTTGTACAAGGGAGATTTATCAGATTGGCATTTGATTCCTCATTTATCACAGTTGAAAACTGCCTCTACGGGGGTAAACTTCCAATTACGTTATCAGCCTAATCAGGCGATTGCCTATCGGGCAAAATTGACTTTTACGGGTATTTCGGGTGATGGTGCGAATTTTGGATTGCCTAGTATTTCTTATTCGACAAATAGTTTTTCAAGTCCATTAATTGAATTTTCGGGTCTAGTGGATTACAATTTCAAAGATTATCAAGCGAATCGAAATGTGCGAAATTGGACACCCTTTATTTATGGTGGGCTGGGAACCTTGTTTGTAAGTCCTGAAGGAAATATTCCTTCCCCTAAAACCTACTTTACTTGGGCAATCCCATTTGGTGTAGGGATAAAGGCCCAAATAAACAATCGATTAGGATTGCAATGGGAATTTGGAACGAGTAAATCCTTGTCGAACATCCTAGATGGTCAAGCAGCATGGGGCGAACAGCCTCAGATTTTTACGCTGAATAAAACAGACCAATATTTACAAAGTTCGGTATCAATCACGTATTCGTTGATTTCCGTTTATTGCCCTCGGGATTAATGTTTTGAATAAGGGGAGGGATTAGCTATCTTTGCCTCTTGTATGTTGTATGAATGTAGTTGTGAGTCAAAACGTAAAAGATTCTATTGATGTAAACAATCTGCCGGCGCACATTGCCGTTATCATGGATGGTAATGGACGATGGGCAAAACAGCAGGGGTTTAAAGATCGCATTTTCGGTCACCGACATGCCATTGCGGCTGTTCGGGAGACGATAGAGGGGTGCGGTGAATTGGGTATTAAGTATTTGACTTTGTATGCATTTTCCACGGAAAATTGGAATCGTCCTGCGGCAGAAGTGAAGGCTTTGATGAGTCTTTTGGTAAGTGCTATTCATGACGAATTGCCAGGAATGATGAAGAATCAGATCCGTCTAAAAGCGATTGGTGATTTGGCTTCATTACCTAAAAGTTCGCAGAAAGAATTGCAATCTGCGATGGATCAAACGGCTGCCAATAAGGGTTTAACACTCGTTTTGGCCTTGTCGTATTCTGGGAAATGGGACTTAACGCAAGCAACGCAAAAGATTGCACAAAAGGTTGCTGCTGGTGAAATAGCGGCATTAGATGTGGATGCGAATGTAATCAATGCGCATTTGTCTACGGCTGGAATGCCGGATCCTGATCTGATGATTCGTACGGGTGGAGATCACCGAATTAGTAATTTTATGCTGTGGCAATTAGCCTATGCGGAGTTGTATATTTTTGAAGAGTTGTTTTGGCCCGATTTTAGAAAAGTCAATTTGCATCAAGCAATCGTTGATTTTCAGATGCGAGAGCGTCGGTTTGGTAAAACAAGTGAACAAGTTAAACGTGAGGGCTAGGCCCTAGTAATGAAAAAAGACATTTGCATGAATTTTCGTAAAGAATCAAAAGGGTTTCGTTCTTGGCAGCTAGTATTGGTGGGCTTGGTTCTTTTCATCACTCAAACTGCGCAAGCGCAGGTTTTAGGTGGCCGTCGGTTCGCGCCTTCTTCGGCTGCTACTTCGACTTTCTCGTGGGCAGATCCTAAAGAGTATGAAATTGCAGAGATTGAGGTGACGGGTTCTCAGTTTTATGATGGTGCCTCCATGATTAATATTTCCGGTTTGCAAAAAGGCGATAAAATCAAAGTTCCAGGAGATGCAGTTGCTACAGCGATTCGTAAGATTATGGATCAAGGTATCTTAGAAGAGGTTGAGATTTTTGCATCCAAAGTAGAAGGGGACAAAATTTGGCTTCAAATAGCTTTGAAGGAACGTCCTCGATTATATGCCATCAATTATGTGGGAATTCGTAAAGGGGAGCAAGAAAGTTTAAGTGAAAAGGTAAAAACCTACAAAGGAAAAATTATCACTGAAACATTAAAGAAGAATCTTGAATTAGCAATCCGTAAGTATTACCAAGAAAAAGGTCGCTTAAATGTTAAGACAAAATCAACGATTCGAGTAGATACTTTGCGTGGTAACAATGCGACTTTAATTGTTAATGTAGACAAGGGAGAGAAGGTAAAGGTGCATAAAATCATTCTAGACGGAATTGATGAAAAATCACGTGGCTTGATCCTTCGTAAAATCAAAAACACGAAGCAAGTTCGTTTCGGTCGTATTTTTAAGCCTTCCAAATTCGTACCAAAGAAGTGGGATGAGGATAAAACAAAGTTGCTTGAAGCCATGAATAAATTAGGCTTCCGTGACTTTCAAATCAAATCCGATTCCATTGGAAAAGTAGATCAAAAGTCGGTAGACTTATACATCAAACTAGTCCAAGGGAAAAAGTATTATTACCGCAACATCAATTTTGAAGGAAATTACATCTATCCGGATTCTGTTTTGCACATGGTATTAGGTGTCAAAAAAGGGGATGTGTATAACACAGAAGAATTGGACAAGAAAATGCAAGGAAATCCGGGGGATGACTTGAGTTCTGTGTACATGGATAATGGGTATTTATATTACAATGCGGAGCCTGTTGAGTCGGCTATCGAAGGGGATTCGATTGATTTAACGATTCGTATCAGTGAAGGTAAGCAAGCGACGATCAACAAGGTTATCTTGAATGGAAATACAAAGACTTCTGATCATGTCGTTATGCGAGAGATTCGTACGTTACCGGGACAGAAATTCAACAAGTCGGCGATTATCCGTACCGTACGTGAGTTATCAACCATCGGTTATTTTAACCCAGAAAAAATTACACCAAATCCGCAGCCACGTCCAGATGGAACCGTGGACATTGAATACAATGTAGAAGAGAAGCCATCCGATCAAATTGAGCTTTCAGGCGGTTGGGGTGGTTACATCGGTTTTGTAGGTACTTTAGGAGTCGTGTTCAATAACTTTTCTGCGAAGAATCTGACGAATTGGTCGGCTTGGCGTCCTTTGCCTGCGGGTGATGGCCAAAAGTTATCCGTTCGTTTTCAAGCGAATGGTGCTGCCTATCAAAATTATAGTTTGACATTTACGGAGCCTTGGTTAGGAGGGAAGAAGCCAAATTCATTCTCAATTTCATTGAACCGAAGTGTTTCTTATCCGTATCAATTTAGAACGACAGGTTACGGTGGAGGTTATGGAAGTGGCTTGGGTGGCTATGGCAGTGGCTATGGTGGTTACGGCGGAGGCTATGGAGGCTATGGTGGCTATGGCGGTTACGGTGGATATGGGATGAGTGCTTATTCTGTTCCCGATTCTCTATTGGATGCGCACTTTAACGTGAATTCAGTGACCTTCAGTTTAGGAAAGCGTTTGAAATGGCCGGATGATTATTTCTCATTAAGTAATTCCTTATCATTCTCGCAGTATGATGTAGATCGTTATTATACGTGGGCTTACCCACAAGGTAAATCAACTTCGATTACCTTGATGACGAACTTCTCTCGTAATAGTATCGATAATCCGACGTTCCCACGTATGGGTTCAAGTTTCTCATTGAATGCATCGATTACACCACCTTACTCATTGATGGGAGGAAACAAAGATGGCAGTTTGATTGAATACCACAAATGGATGTTTGATGCGAGTTGGTTTACGCCTTTGCTAGGTAAGTTGATCTTACATACACGTGCTCACTTAGGATTCTTGGGATCTTATGGAGGTGCCCCTACAACCCGCTTTGAGCGTTTTGATTTGGGTGGATCCGGAATGGTTCAAGGTTTCTCTTTCAACCGGGATATCGTAGGTTTGCGTGGTTATAAAGATCGTGTGATCGGACCATCGGGATCTTATGGAAATGGTGGGGTAGCTTACAATAAGTTTGTGATGGAAGCGCGTTATCCTGTTTCGTTGAATCCTTCAGCGACAATCTTCGTGTTGGGCTTTGCGGAGGGTGGAAATAACTTTGCTTCGTTGACGGATTATAATCCGTTTAATCTGTATAAATCAGCTGGATTTGGGGCACGTATTTTTATGCCGGCATTTGGTATGATTGGTATTGATTATGGTTTTGCGTTTGATAAGCCACGTCCGGGAGATTCGGATTTTGGCCGACAAGCATTTACGTTCTCGATTGGTCAGCAAATTAGATAAGCATGAAAAAGTCGATTTTTTTCTTAATTTTGGTGCTTGCTTTGATAGGTCAACGGACCTATGCGCAGAAATTTGGATATATCGACACGGAATTTATTACATCCAAAATGCCAGAGTATCAAAAGGTTCAGGTTAAAATTGACCAAATGACGGCGGCTTGGATGAAGGAAATTGAGGTGAAGAATGAGGAAGTGAAGAAGCTGGAGAAAGACTATCATTTGGAAGAATTATTACTTACGGATGAATTGCGTCGCCAGCGATTGGAGCAGATTCGATTGAAAAATCAGGAGGCTGCCGACTTTCAAAATAAGATCTTCGGATCAGAGGGGGAGTTGTTTAAGGCCAAATTGAATGGATTTAAGCCAATATTGGACGAGATTTCGAAGGCGGTTGAGCGTGTAGTGCGTCAAAAGCGTTTGGATTTCGTATTTGATAAGGCCAGTGAAGGATTAGCGATGATCTATACAAATCCTGTGCATGATTATTCAGATTATGTGTTGGAGGAACTTGGTTTGGAAATTGACCCGAATATTAAAAAGTAAAATAAGGCGCATGGCCACAGAATTAGAATAACAAAAAACAAAAAAAGCTAAGCCTTTTCTTACCTAGATCTAGTTAAGTTAAAAAGTAGAGTTGTCGATTTGTAAGGTTTGAGAAGAAAATACTTTTCTAAA
>ERZ650308.311-NODE-311-length-26005-cov-8.884470_pt1 | contig 26005 bp, 23 predicted proteins | sample MGYA00376244_ERZ650308 | MGnify/ENA primary metagenome ERZ650308 (study PRJEB26733, sample SAMN07839295) | wastewater metagenome | biome: small river; feature: stream; material: water | place: USA: North Carolina | collected 2016-04-26 ... | reverse complement strand
TAAAAATTGTTGATAAACCTCTTTTATTGATTGCCCAGTCATTTTAGCTATTAATTTTGCTTTTATTTTTGGTGCAATATCCAAAGAAGTTATATCTTCTAAATCAAGGTTAAAACCAACAGTTTCTTTTGGTTCAATAATTACAACATCAGGAATAGCTGTTCTTGTAAATGTCATAACTATTTCATCCTTCTTGGTTGATTTGCTCTAGAGATTAAATATTGACCATATTGGTTTTTCTTTAAAGGCTCTGCTAATTCAAGAAGTTTTTCTTTTGAAATATATCCCATTTCATAAGCTATCTCTTCAAGACAGGCTACTTTTAGACTTTGTCTATTTTCAATTGTTTGAATAAATGAAGATGCTTCAAGTAGTGATTCATGAGTTCCAGTATCAAGCCAAGCGTACCCTCTTCCCATTAGTTCTACTTTTAATCTATTTTCATTTAGATAATCTTGATTTAAAGTTGTGATTTCAAGTTCACCACGATCACTTGGTTTTACATCTTTAGCTTTTTTTACTACATCATTTGGGTAAAAGTATAGTCCTACAACAGCATAGTTTGATTTTGGCTCTTTTGGTTTCTCTTCAATAGATATTACATCACCATTTTCATTAAATTCTGCAACTCCATACCTTTGAGGATCCGAAACATAATAACCAAATACTGTTGCTTTATTTTCATCTTTAATATTTTTTATACTTTTAGCTAAAAGTTCTGTTAATCCATGACCATAAAAAATATTATCACCTAAGACCAAAGAAACCTTATCCTTGCCAATAAAATCGGCACCAATCACAAATGCTTGTGCTAGACCATTAGGAACCGCTTGCACCGCATAACTAAATTTGCATCCAATTTCAGAACCATCCCCCAACAATCTTTTAAATTGATCATTATCTTCTGGAGTAGTAATGATTAAAACTTCTTTAATACCCGCTAACATCAATACAGACAAAGGATAGTAGATCATTGGCTTATCATAGATAGGCATCAATTGCTTACTAATTCCTTTTGTAATTGGATACAATCTTGTTCCTGATCCACCAGCTAATATAATACCCTTCATAAAATCTTATTTAGTTGTTGTTGCCTATTTATAAGCTCGCAGCGTACTGCGCGAAGCTTCCTAATGTTTTGTCTTTGTCTGATAAAATCAATTCGTCTTCTGCCAATTTCCAATCAATGTTCAAATCTTGATCGTTGTACATAATGCCCACTTCATTGCCTGGCTGGTAGAACTTATCTACTTTATAAAAGAAAGTAGCGCGTTCACTCAACACCACAAAGCCATGCGCAAAACCTGCAGGCACAAAAAATTGTTTGTGATTTTCTGCAGTCAACTCTATTGCAAAATGCTGTCCAAAACTTGGAGATCCTTTTCTTAAATCCACTGCGATATCTAGTACTGCACCTTCCAAGACACGCACTAATTTTGCTTGTGCCGCGTCTCCTTTCTGCATGTGCAACCCTCTTAAAACACCTTTTGTTGATCTAGATTGATTGTCTTGCACAAACTCAATCTCCAATCCAGTAGCCGCTTTAAAGTCTCTACTATTATAGGTTTCAATAAAATAACCACGTGCATCTCCATGCACTTTCTCGTGGATAATAAAACAATCTTTCAAAGGGGTTTGCTCAATTCTCATTATCTATTCGTGTACATTTCGTTATAGTATTGTTGGTATGCTCCACTTGTGACATTGCTCAACCAATCTTCATTGCTCAAATACCAGTCGATTGTTTCTGCCAAGCCTTGTTCAAAAGTAACAGATGGCGACCATCCTAATTCTTTATTCAACTTCGTTGCATCAATCGCATATCGACGGTCATGACCTGGACGATCTTTCACATAAGTAATCAAGCTTTCGCTTTCTCCTTTTGCTCTTCCTAATTTTTCATCCATCTGTGCACACAACAATTTCACTAGATCAATATTGGTCCATTCATTGAATCCACCAATATTATAAGTGTCTGCACGCTTACCTTGATGGAATACCAAATCTATGGCACGTGCATGGTCTTTCACAAACAACCAATCACGTGTATACAAACCGTCTCCATAAACAGGCAATGGCTTTTTAGTGATGATATTATGAATAAACAAAGGGATCAATTTCTCTGGAAAATGGTTTGGACCATAGTTATTAGAGCAGTTAGAAACAACGATTGGTAAATGATAGGTCTCACCATAAGCTCTCACAAAATGATCACTCGCCGCTTTACTTGCAGAGTAAGGTGAATTAGGATCATACGGTGTTGTTTCAGTAAACAATCCTTCTTTACCTAAGCTACCATAAACTTCGTCAGTAGAGACATGGTAAAACAAATGATCTCTTTGAGTATCCCAAGAACCATCATGTGCTTTTTCATAACTCAAATCATCCTTCCAATATTCTTTTGCAGTATTTAATAAGTTCACTGTGCCAATCACATTCGTGTATACAAAATCCAAAGGCGAAACTATAGAGCGATCTACATGTGATTCTGCTGCTAAATGGATCACATCCGTAATCTGATGCTTCGCAAAAATATCCTTTAAGGCTGCAGCATCTAAAATATCTGCTTTCACAAAATGATAGTTTGCCGCTTTTTCGATATCCTTTAAATTCTCTAAATTACCCGCATATGTGAGCGCGTCTAAATTAAAGATCTGATAATCAGGGTATTTATTGACAAATAAACGCACTACATGCGAACCAATAAAGCCTGCCCCTCCAGTAATTAAGATGTTCTTTTTCATAGTCTTTTATGAGGGACAAAGATATTAATTACCACATATATATTAGAAAGTAATTTGTACCTACATTTGAATATGCAACCACAACGATACTACGCTTTAGACGTTTTCAGAGGCGCTACGGTAGCCTTAATGATTCTAGTGAATAATCCTGGTTCTTGGGGGCATATTTTTAGTCCTCTAGCACATGCAAGTTGGCATGGCTGTACACCCACCGACTTAGTATTCCCCTTCTTCTTGTTTGCTGTCGGCAATGCCATGGCATTTGTCATGCCTAAATTTGAAAAAGGCACCCCTGCAGACTTTTGGAAAAAAGTGATCAAAAGAACGGTATTGATTTTTTTAATTGGGCTTTTTTTAAACTGGAGTCCATTTGTTAAATGGTCCGACGGGCATTTGATAGCAAAGACTTGGGAAAACATTCGAATACTAGGCGTCTTACAGAGAATTGCATTGTGTTATTTTTTCGCTTCAATTATTGTGTATTACGGTAAAACTAAAATGGCTTTTTATATTGGCGGAATTATTCTGATCGCCTATTGGATGATGAGTTTTTTATTAGGTAGCGAAGGACATCCTTATAGCCTTTCGGGATTTTTTGGCAATGCCATTGATCAAAAAATATTGGGCGTGAATCACATTTATAAGGGAGAGGGTGTTCCTTTTGATCCAGAGGGATTGATTAGCACTATACCTGCTATCGTTCAGGTGATCTTTGGATTTTTAGTGGGCGAATACATTCAAACAAAAGGAAAGAGTTTTGAAATGTTGGCACAATTATTATTAGCAGGAGTCGTATTGGTATTAGCAGGCTATATCTGGGATTTTAGTTTTCCAATTAATAAAAAAATATGGACTAGTAGCTATGTGCTTTACACTTCTGGCTTGGCCACCATTACAATTAGTGTAATGATCTATTTATTAGAATTTAGAAATATCAAGGGCAGATGGAGTCATTTCTTTGATGTATTTGGAAAGAACCCTTTATTCATATTTGTATTAAGCGGCTTCTTACCTCGTGTATTGGCTTTACTAAGATGGGTAGACCATACAGACGAGCAAGGACAACCAGTATACACTTCTGCACTACCATGGTTTTACCAACATATTTGTAAAGATATTTCTAGTGATTTGCGTGTTGGCTCATTTGTTTATGCCATTTGCTTTATTGCATTCTTCGCAATACTTGCAAATTTATTAGACAAGAAAAAAATATACATCAAAGTATAATTATTTAAATAAACCAGCTGCTTTTTCTAGACTTTCAGGCTTGCCTACATCTAATAAAACACCATCACTATGGTCGTAAAAATGAATGGCATAGTGTTGTGCAATTTGCAAATAAGCATCTATCAAAGAAAATTTCCCTTGCAAGCCTAATGCTTCAAAAAAATTAGCATGCACTATTTGTATTCCGCTGAATGCTTTAGGAACAGCCATAGCAGGGTCTTTTAAAGGATTGGCCCATTTCTCTTCATTGGTTGAATTATTCTTCCAGCCACATAAAGTACCTGCCGTATTAAAAATTAAGTTTCTACTTGTTGTGCGATTGGTCACTGCCAATGTAGCTACCATCTCCCCTTCTGACTTTGCTTCGAAGGCCTTGTCAGCTTCAAGCATTTGACCCAAATCAAGATCAGTTAATATATCCGCATTCATCACCAACCACTTAGATTCAGTCTCAAAATACCCCTTCGCTCTTAATAACCCACCACCCGTTTCAAGTACTTCGTCCGACTCGTCAGAAATATGCACAGTGGAACCCCATCCATTATTTTTTTGGATGGCATCTTTAATTTGATCTGCAAAATGATGCACATTCACCACCACTTCATTGATGCCGTACCCTTGTAAATATTCAATATTTCTTTGCAATAAAGACTTACCATTTACTATCGCCAAAGCCTTAGGATGATGATCTGTAAAGGGTTTCAACCTCGTGCCCAATCCTGCAGCCAAAATCATTGCCTTCATAAAAAAATTATTTAACCCAATTCGTTTGATTGGTATGCGCTAAAACGACTTTCACTTTGTATTTGTTCTTTAAATGTCTTGCAGTTTGTTCTGCCGCAAAAACACTACGATGCTGACCACCTGTGCAACCAAAGTTGATCTGCAAAGAAGCAAAATCTCTAGACAAATAATTGTCAACAGTGATGTCAATTAAATCCCAAACACTATTTAAAAAAGTGTTCATCTTAGTTTTTTGTTCTAAGAAATCTTGCACTGGTTTATCTAATCCTGATAATTTTTTATACTCCTCAAATCTTCCAGGATTCAAAATGCCACGCATGTCAAAAATAAAACCGCCCCCATTGTCTGTTGTATCAGTAGGCAGTCCTTTCTTATAACTAAAACTATTGATGGTAATCACCAATGGCGTTTGCTCCGTTGCTTGCAAAGGAGTAAATCGGCTCAACACTTCTTCGCCCACCATCCAATTTAAAATACCTGCAAAAACAGGGGTGTCTTTGTCTAATGTATATACTTCTAAGAAACTTCTTAGGTTTCTTAAACCCAAAGGGATACTGGTTAAAAAATGTGCTTTGCGCTCAAACAATCCTCTGAAACCATATGCACCCAACACTTGTAATAATCTTAATAAAACAAAACCATGGTACTGCTTTTTAAACAATACAGCATCCATTGGCGCGCCAAGTACCTGACTTGCTTCTTGAATATAATCATTCAGTAAACGTTCTTTCCACTCATTGGACAGTTCTGCTTTTGCCTGCCATAACAAAGAAGCCACATCATATGGCATACCGCCTTTCATTCCACCTTGGAAGTCTATAAAATAAACTTCATCCCCTTTCACCATAATATTTCTGCTCTGGAAATCACGGAACATGAAAAAATTAAAATGGCTATCCGACAATTGATCGCTTAGTAATTCAAACTCATCAATTAAAGCTTGCTTGTCATATGGATATTGTAAAGTGTCTAGGAAATAATATTTGTAATACAATAAGTCGGTCAATACTGCATGTTTACCAAAAGTCTTTGAAGTAAGACATTTAGCATAATCCAATCCTTCGTCTCCTTTTACTTGCAATTGCACCAATGCTTTTAAACTTTTTTGAAACAACTGATACACTCTTTCTGTCTTTCCCTCTTTTTCTAATACGTCTAACAAAGAAGTAGAACCAACATCTTCTTGGATATAAATTTTTCGATCCTCCGTAACCGCTAATACTTTAGGAACTGGCAATCCTTTGGAATGAAAGTGCTGAGCAAAATAAATGAAAGTCTCATTTTCTTTTAAGTTCAGGTTAAAAGTAGCAATATAAGAATCGGCGCCTTGTTTAATCCTAAAATAAATTCTATCACCACCACTTTGTGGAATTTTTTCAATCGCATCCCAGGCTTTTCCTGTAAGGGATAAATAAAGTTGTTTAATTGATTCCTGCATTGCTTCCATGAACTTAAAAAAAGGGGGTTATTTAGCTCTAAAAGTAATTAATTATATCCTATAATTATATCCTACCCTGCTCAAAAAGTCAAAAAAGTATTAAATTGATCTAAATTACCCCTCATGAAAAATCATATCAAGTTGCTACAAAAAATATTGCTACTAGTAATTGTGGCATTGTGTTCCATCAACACATTCGCACAAAGTTTAAAAATTACTGGCAAGGTATCTGACCCGAAAGGCAGTCCTTTAGAAGGCGTAACTGTGAAAGTCTTAGCTTCTAACGCATTCACTACCTCTGATAAAACTGGCGGATTCATCATCAATGCCAAAGTTGACGATATTATTGAATTCACCATAGTGGGATTTGAAGCAAAAAAGATAAGAGCCACAAATAACACATTGAATGTGGTGTTAAATACAGTAACGACTGACTTACAAGACGTGATCTTAGTTGGAAGCCGCGGAACTGGCAGAGCAAAACTCGAATCGCCTGTACCCGTGGATGTGATTAAAATTTCAGAGATCGCTGTGAACACTGCAAGAATGGACCTGACATCTTCTTTAAATTTTGCAGCACCTTCTTTTAACTACAACAAACAATCAGGCGCTGACGGTGCAGACCACGTAGACATTGGCACATTGAGAGGTTTAGGCCCAGACCAAACTTTAGTGTTGATCAACGGAAAACGTAGACATAGCACAGCATTGGTTGGTCTATTTGGCACAAGAGGACGTGGAAATTCTGGCGTGGACTTGAATGGATTTTCTCAAGCATCTGTAGACAGGATTGAAATTTTAAGAGACGGCGCCTCTGCACAATATGGCTCAGACGCAATCGCTGGTGTCATGAACGTTGTCTTAAGAAAAAATACAAAAGAGTGGAATATCACAACCGGCCTTGCTGGATACTATGACACTAAGTTCAACACCTACCAACACAGAGCGAATAAAGATTATTTATATGGCAAACCTATCGACGGTATCACCAGTGCTTTTCAAGCGAATCGTGGTTTTGACTTAGGTAAAAAAGGAGGATTCATCAATTTGTCTTTTGACATTTTAGATCAAGGAAAAACTTTCCGTCAAGCAGCAACTGCTGATATCGCCGACAAAAATGGCTTACCTACAAATACATGGAGACAAGGTTTTGGGGATGGTTCCATGACTTCTTATGGAACTATGATGAACTTAGAATTGCCAGTTGGTGACAATATTAAATTTTATGCATTTGGTGGAATGAATAATAAAAAATCAGATGCATACGCTTATACAAGAAACTGGTCTGCAAGACCGACTCGTTTCCCTGTAAACAATGATGGCTCTTTAAAATTTGTGCCAGGCATTATGTTCCAATCTGGATCAGGCGACACTAGTTTTAACCCACGTATCCAAGCGAAGATCCAAGACATCTCTATGGTGACTGGATTTTCAAAAGAAACGAAAAATGGATGGAGCTGGGATTTTAGCAATGCATTCGGCTACAACGATTTCCACTATTTTGGAGCAGGTACATTTAATGCATCTGATATTGGCAATATTACCAAGACCAATTTCAATGATGGTGGATTTAATTTCTTACAAAACACCACCAACTTTGATTTGTCAAAACAGTTTGGTACAGTAAACAATGGAGGCTTGAAAGTGGCATATGGTGCTGAATTAAGATATGAAGCTTACCGCATCAATAAAGGCGAAGTAGCATCTTATAAAGCTTATCCAAATAGCTTTGGTTTACAACAAGCACCAGGCGCACAAGGCTTCCCAGGCTTTAGCCCAGAAGACGAAGTAGACGCAAACAGAATGGTGACAGGTATGTATGGCGATTTGGAATACACTCCATCTGAAGCCTTTTTACTTACAGGCGCCATTCGTTTTGAGAACTATTCTGATTTTGGAGCAGTGAGTACTTTTAAAACCTCTTTCCGTTATAAAGTGACAGATAATTTTAATTTCAGAGGTTCATTCAGTACTGGTTACCGCGCACCTTCATTACAACAAAAATATTTCAGCAATACACTTACCTCTTTCTCTCAAGGAAATTTAGTACAGTCTAGAGTAGCCAATAACAATGACCCAGTGACTAAGTTGGCTGGCATCCCTGCATTGAAACAAGAGACTTCAAACAATATGAGTCTAGGATTTTCTTGGAAGCCAATGCAAGGTTTATCTGTCACTGTAGACGGATACAAGATCAAAATGAAAGACCGCGTAGTATTGTCAGGCTTATTTAGTGCAAGTGATGCGACCTTGCCAACTGCACTAACAGACAAGCTAAACTCATTAGGTGTAGCCACTGCGCAATTTTTTGCAAATGCAGTGAACACAACCAATACAGGTGTTGATGTAGTGGTAGACTATCAAAAGAAATTATCTGCTACAGAAAAATTAAAATTCTTATTAGTAGGTAATTTCCAAGATATCACATTGGACGAAGTGCATGTACCAGCTGCATTAAACACCAACGAATACAATGCCAACACTTTCTTTAATGACAGAGAGAAGTTTTTCTTAAAAGCTTCTGCACCTGCTTCTAAATTGTCTTTCACAGTAGATTACACCAAGAAGAAAGTGAGCATTGGCGCAAGAGTGACTTATTTTGGCAAGTTAACTTTGACAGGCTTTGGTTATAACGGAGATGGTATAGATCCTGTGGTACCAACAGACGCAGACGAGAATGTATTTGTTCCAGAACACTTTAACTATGGTGGCAAATTCACCACAGATATTTATAGCAATATCCAGTTGAGCAAGAAAGTAAGCTTCATTTTTGGAGCAGACAATATCTTTAATGTACATCCAGATTTTGCTGTAAACCCTCAAGCTAAATGGTGGGCTGGCGATAACGAAACAGGTGGACCATGGGATGGTGTTCAAATGGGCTACAATGGATTAAGAATCTTTACCAAATTAGCTTTCCGATTCTAATATGAAAAAACAACTACTTGTCTTAAGCAGTTTTTTATTGATAAGCTTAACAACGATGTCACAAAATGGCATCGTTGTTTTTCAAACTGACTTTGGCACAAAGGATGGTGCAGTGTCTGCTATGAAAGGCGTTGCAAGTAGTGTAGACCCTTCACTGAAATTGTATGATTTAACTCAAGAGATTCCTGCCTATAATATTTGGGAAGCAGCATATAGATTAGATCAAACCGTACCTTATTGGCCAGCTGGCACTGTCTTTGTTTCTGTAGTAGATCCCGGCGTGGGCACCAATAGAAAATCGGTGGTGGCTAAAACTAAAACGGGACATTATATAGTGACGCCAGACAATGGCACATTGACTTTAATTGCAGCAAGTATTGGAATTGAATCAATGCGTGAAATTGACGAAGCAGTAAATAGAAGAAAAAACTCTGGAGCTTCTTATACTTTTCATGGCAGAGATGTGTATGCTTACACTGCTGCAAGACTAGCATCTAAAACGATTGCCTTTGAATCGGTAGGGCAAGCATTGGATCCAAAACCAATTTTGCTTCCTTATCAAAAAGCAAGCATACACAATGCAAGCTTAAAAGGGAATATCGATATCCTAGATATTCAATATGGCAATATCTGGACCAATATTGGACAGGACCTATGGAAGCATTTTGTTGCGCTCCCTCATGCTAAAAATAGCATAGTCGTAAAAATATTCCACCAACAAAAATTAGTCTACCAAGGCGCCATGCCTTTTGAAAATACTTTTGGTGGCGTAGCAGTAGGGCAACCTCTAGCCTACTTAAATAGTTTAATGCAATTATCTTTTGCAATCAACCAAGGCAGCATGGCCGACAAATATAAAATTGCCTCTGGCCCAGATTGGAATGTTGAAATTACTTGGGGCGATTATTGATTAGATTGATTCATAAAATCCGCCAACAAACTGTGAAAATGATGCGTGCCTTGTTCACGCTTAGTGGCATACCTTCCGTAATGGTAAAAACGAGAGCGTATCCCTTGTTGCACATATTGTACCACTTCTTCGTCTTCCTGCTCTACGCTATCCAATCCTGAACCTGCACCAGTATCTAGTTTGCTAGCGTCATACACAAAGCTTAAAAAAGTGACTTTGGTATTGCCCGCGTCTATTGGTGTAACAATATTCAAAGACAATCCCCATGGATAAAAATTAAACATCATGTTCGGGAAGACCCAAAAATAATAAGCAGCAATATTTTTACCTGCATCTACATGCCCTACTGGTAAATCAAAACAATGCTCTGAAGATTTAGAAGCACCAATTTGCAAATTAGAATACTTAAAAATATCGGTGGTATAATCTTTAAAATCTAAAAACGCATTGAGGCCTGGATGCACGAATGGAATATGAAATCCCTCTAAATAATTTTCACAGTATAAGGCCCAATTTGCTTTAATATAATAATCACTTGTTCTACTTGGATCATGTACTAATTTATCAATAGGTAAAAATCCAATGCGTTCTTCCATCTCTTTAAAAAATAATTCAGGACCCAATCCTTTTTTAAGTTGTGTAAACAATAAAGGCCCCCATTGGTATAAAGGCAAATCATGTAAGTGGTTGTTCTCTGGAATAAAATTCTCTACTTCTTTAAACTCTGGCATGGAAATAAATTTTCCATCCAAATGAAAGGACCTACCATGGTATTTACAACGCAAATGCTTTAAACCTGTACATGGTTCATACACCATTAAGTTACCACGATGCGTACACACATTCGATAAACAATGCACCCCACCTTCTGCGTTTTTAGTAATCACCAAAGGTTCGTCGATATAATTTTCCAATAACCTAAATGGATGTGCATCCCCCGCATTCGGCACCATGCCTGTATGTCCAATATATTGCCAGCTAGGCGCAAAGATCTGCTCCTTTGCTTTTTCTAAACAAGCGGGATCTAAGTAAAAGCTCGTATCAATGGTTTTGGCACGCGCAATATTGGGATCAATAAAAAATTGGGACATAGTAGTTGCATTTACGTTCCCCAAGATACAAAATCGGACAGTATAATAGATTGGTAATGAAGCGACTTAGTTCTAAACTAGGTAGCGGATAAAAATGAGGATAAATTCTTTAATCATCTTGACAAAATGCTAAATTATTTAGCTAATATTGCTAATAAATTTAGCCAAATGGAATTTCAAGAGGAAGCATATGAACAAAAAACAGGGTACACAGGGGCTAAAAACTACCAGTCAGAGCAGATTGTACAAGCCAACGCCACTGGATTTGGTGCAGCATCAGACGATTTTATGGAAAGAGGGATTGACCTCAATGAACAACTGATCCGCAACAAACCCGCGACATTTTTCTTTAGGGTGAATAGTGATGCGATGCTCGGCGCCGGCATTCATGTAGGTGATACCTTAATTGTGGACAGAAGCATCCAAGCAAGATCGGGTAATGTGGTGGTAGCAGTACTGAATGGCGAACTATTGGTGCGCCGTTTACAAGTACAAGAACATAGCATTAGTTTGTTACCAGAGAATAAAAAATATGGCAGCATTCAAGTAGCACAATTAGCGGACTATAGCACTTGGGGTGTCGTGACTTTTGTGATTCACGCATTGTAATAATTGCTGCGCTCAAATTATTTATACTTATTCTTAAAACCTTAAACGATGCAAGCCATTGTGGACTGTAATAGTTTTTACTGCTCCTGCGAAAGATTGTTTCAGCCGCAGTTACATCACCGTCCGGTGATTGTATTAAGCAATAATGATGGATGTATTGTGTCGCGCACGGATGAAGCAAAACAATTAGGCATCTCCATGGCCGTCCCCTATTTTCAGGCGAAAGACTTGATTGAAAAAAATGGTGTGACTACTTTTTCTTCCAATTATCATTTATATGGAGACCTCAGCTGGCGCGTGATGGAAACCATGAGACTATTGCTACCACCGGGTCATGTAGAAGTGTATTCGGTGGATGAAGCCTTTATTGACCTTTCACATCTGCCTACAGAAAATGTGTATTCTTTTTGCTTGGAGCTCAAAAATAAAATTGAAAAATGGACAGGCATTTCTGTTTCTATTGGTGCAGCACCCAATAAAGTATTGAGTAAAGTAGCGAATAGGTTAGCGAAAAAAAATAAACTCAAAACCAATTGCATTGTTGTTTTAGACAGCACTAAAAAAATACAAGCTGCCTTGCAACAAACACCTGTAGAAGATATCTGGGGCGTGGGCTATAGCTATAGTGAAAAACTAAAAGTATATGGTGTACATAATGCCTACACATTAAGCATCAAAGAGTTGAGTTGGGGCAAACGCTTTCTAGGTGGTGTGGTAGGGATGCGTTTGATCCGTGAACTAAAAGGGTTTAAAAGTCATGGCATGCAAGCGCCAAGAACAGAAAAGAAAATGATTGCCACCACGAGGATGTTTGGACGCAATGTAACCGACTGGCAGGAAATAGAAGAAGCCCTTGCCACTTACACCACCAGGGCTGCTGAAAAACTAAGAAGACAGCATAGTGCGGCCACGGGCATCGCCGTATTCCTACTTAAAAAAGCACCTATTCAACTGGATGCTGCTTATTATAATAGAGGCCGCCAAGTGAATGGTTATACACAATTAGACAATCCCACCCAGAGTACCCCCGACCTCATCAAGGCTGTGGTCGCCATTGGTAAATCCATTTATGAAAAAGGCGAGATCTACAAAAAAGCCGGCGTAATCCTAAGTGGTTTTGTACCCGATATTGCCCTGCAAACCAATCTATTCGTGGCACCCATTGACGGTAAAAAGAAAAAACTAATGCATGTTATTGATAATATGAACGCTGCCTACCGCAACGATGTACTCAAATTTGGCACCAGCGGAACTAAAAAAAACTGGAAAATGCGCAGTGAAAAAAGAAGTAAGCGCTTTACCACAAGATGGGAAGAACTATGCTTGGTAAAATGAGCAGCCTGCCTTATTTTTGCCCAATTTCACAATTATGAGCAATACCCTGCATTCTAACGAATCCATCCAGTCAAAAAAGAAGAAAATCATTGTTTTAGGAAGTGGTCCAAATCGTATCGGACAAGGTATTGAATTTGACTATTGCTGTGTGCATGGATTGTTAGCCGTGAAAGAAGCTGGATACGAAGCCATCATGGTGAACTGTAACCCTGAGACCGTGTCAACCGATTTTGACATGGCAGATAAATTGTACTTCGAACCTGTTTACTGGGAACATATCTGGGAGATCATTGAATTAGAGCAACCAGAAGGTGTGATTGTTCAATTAGGTGGACAGACTGCATTAAAATTAGCCAAGCGTTTAACAGAGCGTGGCATCAAAATCATCGGTACAAGTTTTGATAGTTTAGACATCGCAGAAGACAGAGGTCGTTTTAGTGATTTATTGAAAGAATTAAATATCCCTTACCCACAATACGGTACTGCATATACTGCTGACGAAGCGATTGAAGTAGCCAACCAAGTAGGTTATCCTGTTTTAGTAAGACCAAGCTATGTCATTGGTGGACAAAGAATGCGTATCGTAATCAACGACGCAGAAGTAGAGACTGCTGTAGTAGGCATTTTAAAACATATCCCTGATAATAAAATATTGATCGACCATTTCTTAGATCGTTGTCAAGAAGCAGAAGTGGATGCGATATTTGATGGAGAGACTTTTCATATCATGGGCGTGATGGAACATATTGAGCCAGCTGGTATCCATAGTGGAGACAGCAATGCCGTATTACCAGCCTTCAACTTGACGCCATTGATTGTAGAGACAATGGAATTTTATAGCGAGAAGATTGCAAGAGCATTGAATATTAGAGGTTTAATCAATATTCAGTTTGCCATTAAAGACGGAAAAGTATTTGTGATCGAAGCCAATCCAAGAGCTTCAAGAACCACACCGTTTATTGCCAAAGCATACCAAATACCTTATTTAAATATTGCGACTAAAGTGATGTTAGGTGCGGCTAAATTAACGGACTTCACCATGGAGAAAAAACTAGACGGATACGCGATCAAAGAACCGGTATTTAGTTTTGAGAAATTCCCTGGCGTGAACAAAGAATTAGGACCAGAGATGAAGAGCACAGGAGAAGCGATCCGCTTTATCAAAGACCTACGCGATCCTTATTTCAGAACACTCTACAAAGAGCGTTCAATGAATTTATCAAGATAGCAAACAATAAAGAAGCCCTTAAGAAAATTTAAGGGCTTCTTTATTTCTACTCTAATGATTTTTTCGGCACCCCCATAAACGAGGTGCCGATTTCCTTTCACTCCCTTAAGAAAATTAGATCCATAAAAAGAGCCCTTACAAAATTGTAAGGGCTCTTTTTATTATGCTATAAGACTAATTTAAAATATAGTACCCCGAGGTCGATATCGGTTCCTTCCGCTTGAGAACGAGGGGTAGCAATATTATAAATATTCCTAATAAAGAATATTAATTCACTCCGTACTGATCAATTAAGTAAACAATCGCAGCCATATTCACTGCTCCCAATAACAATTCACGCTGATTCACATTTTCAAATACATCTGTTTTAGCATGGTGTAAATCAAAATAACGTTGTCCATCAGGAATCAATCCAGCCAATACAATCGAAGGATTCACATTCTTTAAAGGACCAATGTCCGCACCACCACCACCTGCAGTAATCTCAGTTCCATAAGGCTTCATTAAGCTAGCCCATTGTTGAAATTTCTTAAACTGAGCAGGTGTATTCGCACTGATACCAATTGCTCTTGGTGTAAATCCACCTTCATCACTTTCTAAAGCAAAAATGTGTTGCTCGTTATTTAATTTCGCTAACTCAGCATATTTATTACCACCACGCATACCATTTTCTTCGTTGGCAAACAACACAAAACGAATGGTTCTTTTAGGTTTATAATTCAATGCTTTCATCGTGCGTAAGATTTCCATTGTTTGTACGATACCCGCACCATCATCATGTGCACCTTCGTTCACATCCCAGCTATCCAAGTGACCACCGATAGTGATAATTTCATTTGGAAACTCAGATCCTTTAATTTCTGCTACTACATTATTTTCATCTGCATCAGGCAAGAAGAAACCATATGTCTGCATTTGCACACGTAATTGCTTGTTTCTAGACTGTGCCCATATTTTTTTAGCATCATTAGGGCCAAGTGCTATTGCAGGAATTTTTGGGTAAGCTTCATCATACACCATCGATCCTGTATGTGGGGCGTTATCAGGTGCAGTACTTAAAGAATGAATCATCACCCCTACTGCCCCATATTTGGCAGCCCTGCTCGCACCAGATCTACGATAGATACCAGATTCGCCATACGCTTTGAAGGTCTGAATAGTGGTAGGATCAAACTGACTATGGTAGTATACGATTTTACCTTTTACTTCGTCTTTTCTTTTTTCCAATTCGTCGAAATTTGCCACAGCTAATAAGTCTGCTTCAATTAAGCCATTACTAGATAAAGAATTGCCTAAAGCAAGTACTTCTAATTTATCAATCATTGGTTTTCCATCTGCTGCAACAACAGCACTAAAATCTTTACCGCCACGCTGCCAGTTAGGTGTTTTACAAGCTTGCATAAAAACCTGATCTGCCTTAAAAGATTCCATATGTCTCTTACCCCAGATAGCGGCATTTTGTTGCTGAGGAGACCCCGCCAAACGGCCACCAATTTTCTTGGTCAATTCTCTTAATAAATCATAAGCTTTACCATTTTTCATGATCTCGTCTGACATCATTTTAATCGTGGTACTGTCTGCCTTAGATTGCGCCTGAACCATCATTGGAAGGGCAAAAAGGAAAAGGAAAATTTTACGCATAGTCTACTTGTTTTAACTTTCAAATAATTTATTAAATATAACTAAACTTTATCGATTATTTAGTTGTTCTTTGTAGTTACAATAGTACAAAATGAAGATTGGAATTGTTTGTTATCCCACATTTGGTGGTAGTGGCGTGTTGGCTACTGAACTTGGAAAGGCCTTAGCAGAAAAAGGACATGAGATTCACTTTATTACCTACCAACAACCGGTCCGTTTAAATAGTTTTCACGAAAATATATTTTACCACGAAGTAAGGGTACCCACTTACCCTTTGTTTGACTATCCGCCCTATGAGTTAGCACTAGCGAGTACCATGGTGGATGTAATTTTAAATCATGACCTTGATTTGATACATGCACATTATGCGATTCCACATGCATCGGCTGCTTATACCGCAAAACAAATTGTGAAGCAGAAAACAGGTAGGTCTGTGCCAGTCATTACCACTTTGCACGGCACCGATATTACTTTGGTTGGTAGAGACAAGACCTACGAGCCCGTAGTCACATTTTCAATCAATGAAAGCGATGCTATCACTGCTGTTTCTGAAAACTTAAAACAAGAAACCTTAAAACATTTTGATATTCGCAAAGAGATTGAAGTGATTCACAACTTTGTAGACTTAAAAAGATTCAATAAAAAACCATTGGCTGCGTTTAAAAAAGTCATTTCTGCACATGACGAAAAAATTGTGGTGCACGCTTCTAACTTTAGAAAAGTCAAAAGGATAGATGACGTGATGGAGATCTTTAAAAATATCCATGCAGCAACCCCTTCTAAATTATTAATGGTGGGCGATGGTCCTGAACGCCCTGTTGCAGAAGACTTGGCAAGACAATATGGTATTGAAGCAGATGTTCGTTTTTTAGGCAAGCAAGAACAAATGGAAGACATCTTAGCAGTAAGTGATCTATTCTTACTGCCTTCGGAATATGAAAGTTTTGGTTTGGCGGCACTAGAAGCCATGGCGGCAAGTGTTGCTGTAGTGAGTTCCAACGCAGGTGGATTGGGTGAAATTAATATTGACGGAAAGACTGGCTATACGGCCAATGTTGGAGATGTTGCCACGATGAGCGCAAGAGCCATTGAATTGTTAAAGGACGATGCAAAATTGAAAACCTTCAAACACAATGCGCTAGAGCAAGCAAAATTGTTTGACATCCACCACATCATCCCAATTTACGAAAACCTATACAGACGTTTTTGTAGAACGGGCGATTGCTAAATTGAAGCAGTAATACTATCGTTGATTGTTTGGACTGCAATGGCCAATTCATCCATGGTGATGCTCAAAGGTGGTGCAATACGAATACGGTCTTCTGCAAATAAGAACCAATCTGTAATCACTCCATTCGCAACACAGTTGGTAGCAATTTTTCTGGTTAATTCAGGGTTAGCAAATTGCAAAGACACCCAAAGGCCTTTATGTTGTTTATTTAAAATTGCAGGATGCGTTAGCGCTTCTAACAAATAAGCTTCCTTGGATTTTACTTCCTTCATCCATCCCGAATCTATCAATACCTCTAATCCTGCTTTACCAGCAGCACATGCCACCGGGTTACCCCCAAATGTAGTAATATGGCCTAATACAGGATCATAAGTCAAAGTACCCATCATTGCGGGCGAACTTATAAATGCACCTAAAGGCAAACCTGCTCCTAATGCTTTTCCAGTTAATAAAATATCTGGCACTACACCATATTGTTCAAATGCAAATAAAGTACCTGTTCTTCCAAATCCAGATTGGATTTCATCAAAGATTAATAATGCACAAAGTTCATCGCATTTAACTCTTAGCGCTTTTAGCCAAACTTCAGATGCAGGTGTTACTCCAGATTCTGCTTGCACCGGCTCAACAATCACACATGCTACATTGTGGTCAATCAATTCAATGTCCTCCATATTATTGTACCTCAAATGAAACACATCGGGTAATAAAGGACGGTAAGCATTTCTAAAATATTCATCTCCCATCACACTTAATGCGCCTTGGGTACTACCATGGTAAGCACCTTCAAATGCAATGATTCTGGTACGCTTGGTAACACGCTTTGCCAATTTCATGGCACCTTCTGTGGCTTCTGCCCCACTGTTCGTAAAATAAATGGATTGTAAATTTTCTGGCAATAAAGACAACAATGCTTTTGCATATTGTACTTGTGGTGATTGTATAAATTCACCATAGACAATCACATGCATGTATTGTTGGATTTGTTCTGTAATAGCATCGATCACCTTAGGATGACTATGTCCAATATTACAAACACTAAATCCTGCAATTAAATCGATATAAGATTTGCCAGCGGTATCATGAATATACACACCTGCTGCACGCTCCACTTCCAGGCCGATTGGCTTAGGCGAAGTCTGCGCTAAATACTGTAAAAAATATTGTCTGTTGTTTAATCTGGACATTCGGTATAAATTGCAGTACAAAAGTCGCATTTTTATGGCAACCATACTACCAGTTAATGGAAAAGAACCTCAAATAGGTGAAAATTGTTTTATCGCACCCAATGCCACCATTGTGGGCGAAGTCAGTATGGGAGCAGATTGTTCCATATGGTTCAATGCTGTGCTACGTGGTGATGTCCATTTTATCAAAATGGGTAACAAAGTGAATGTCCAAGACGGCGCCATCATCCATTGCACTTATCAAAAACACCCCACTACAATAGGCAACAATGTTTCCATTGGACACAATGCCATGGTGCACGGTTGCACCATTCATGACAATGTATTGATTGGCATGGGCAGTATTGTTATGGATGCTTGTGTAGTGCATTCCAACGCAATCATTGCTGCAGGAGCAGTTGTACTAGAAGGTACGATTGTTGAAGCAGGGAGTATCTATGCCGGCGTGCCAGCAAAAAAAGTAAAGATGGTTTCGGAAGCGTTAATTCACGGAGAAATTAATCGTATCTCTAACAATTACGTTAAATACGCATCTTGGTTTAGCGAGCACAATGACGCACCAAATACTACTAAAAATAATGTGAAGCCTGGAACGATCTAATATTTTTTTTCTTCTATCCCATGCCATAAATCGACATAGCTAAAAAAGCGGGCTTCAGAAATCAACCCTTTTTCTACTGCTGCTTTTACTGCACATCCTGGCTCGTTGATATGTTGGCAATTGTTGAATTGACAATCTTGCATCCTCGCCCTCATTTCTGGAAAGTATTGCGCTAATTCTTCTTTTGATAAATTCACCAATCCAAGTTCACGCATACCTGGCGTATCAATCACAGCGCCACCTCCAGGGTAATCATACATTTGCGCAAATGTGGTGGTGTGCATCCCTTTCCCACTCCATCCACTCACTTCCTGTGTATTCAAATCCAAATCTGGAAATAAATAATTAATCAATGAGGACTTCCCAACACCACTATGTCCACTCACTAGAGTCGTCTTATTTTTTAACAAAGCATCCAATGGTTCAAGACCTATTTTTTGTTCAATACTAATTAACAATACTTTATAGCCTACTGCTTGATACATCTCCTCCAATTCGGCATATCTTTCTAGCTCTTCAGGTCCGTATAAATCTGCCTTGTTGAACACAATGATCGCAGGAATGTGAAAAGCTTCACAAGAAACCAAAAAACGATCTATAAAACCCTGAGAAGTTTTAGGAGATTTTAAAGTTGCCAACAATATAGATTGATCCATATTGGAAGCAATGATATGTTGCTGTCTTTTATTATGTGGCGATTGTCTTGCTACATAATTGTCTCTAACTTGAATATTTGTAATCATGACAGCTTGCTCGGCATCGGTCTCCATTTCACAATCCACCCAATCACCTACGGCAATTGGATTGGTAGAAGTGATGGCATCTAATTTGATCACGCCCTTGATTCGGGCTTGACAAAATTGGCCATTTTCCAGCTTTAAGCTGTACCAACTACCGGTAGATTTATAGATCCTCGCTTTCATGTAAAACGAAGATAATCAAAGCATCCACAAAATCAATATCTTTGCCCCATGAGTCAATATGAACACGATAAAATAGTGCCCTATGCAGAAAGCAATGCTGCCAAAAAAGACCAGGTAGCAACAATGTTTGACCATATTGCAAAAAGGTATGATTTTTTAAACCGATTCTTAAGTTTAGGCATCGACCAAGGCTGGCGCAAAAAGGCAATTGGCAATTTTGGACAGCAAAAAATCAACCATTTATTAGACATCGCGACCGGAACAGCGGACATGGCATTGATGGCCCATAAGACAATTGCTCCAGCAAAAATTACAGGAATCGATATTTCAGAAGGGATGATGCAATATGGCAGAATCAAAATTGCAGATAAAGGATTGAGTGATCGCATTCAATTGATCTTGGGCGATAGCACGTCAATTCCTTTTGAAGACCAAAGTTTTGACGCAGCCATGGTGGCTTTTGGTGTACGCAATTTTGCCAATCTAGAAAAAGGATTAAGTGAAATTTATAGAGTCTTGCAACCGGGTAGCAAATTGGTCATACTGGAATTCTCTCAACCGAGTAGTTTTTGGTTCAAACCAATTTATCAGTTTTACATGAATTGGGTTACCCCTACCATTGGCAAATTATTTTCAGGGAATAGGGCCGCTTATCAATACTTAAATGATAGTGTCATTGCTTTTCCAGAAGGCGATGCTTTTCTAAATATATTTGAACAAGTTGGATTTAAACAGGTCTTTCAAAAAAAATTAACATTAGGAATATGCAGTATTTATTGCGGAATAAAATAGGATTATTATTGATAAGCTTATGCTTTAGCAGTGCTGTTATCGCACAAAGAGACGAAGTGTTCCAACCTGACCACGACGACCTTCCCTACTATTTTGGTATGAGTATTGGCTTTAGTAATAACTACTTAGCTTTTAATAGAGCGAATCGTTTTTTACCAACGAACAGCTTAGATCCTAAAAGCATTATTCAAATCAATCCAATCAATAATCTTTATTACAATTTAGGACTAGTAGGTACTTTAAGATTAACAAAGCATGTATTGTTAAGAGCCAACCCAACCTTGTTAATTGTAGGGACGAAAAATGTGGTTGATTTTAAAATCAAGTCCACACCTACTGTAACTCAAAAATTAAATGTGTCGTCTAGTATTATACACTTACCTGTTGCATTGAAATTTCAGTCAGATAGGTACAATGGATTCAGGCATAACAATCTAATGCGCCATTACTTATTGGTGGGAGGAAAATTTGACTTTGATTTAGCTAGTAATAAAGCTGGTAAAATAACTTCGCCAACTGGCTCTATTGTGAGCGGTTCCTACCCAAGTGTATTGAGCGGAACTGACATGGGCGCAGAGCTAGGATTAGGACTAAGCTTCTACCTAAGGTATGCAACTATTTCACCAGAAGTTAAATTCAGCTATGGATTAAAAGACTTGCATAAATTAAGTGCTACTTATCCATTAATGAATAACCTAGACAAAGTGACTTCTAATTTTGTCTACTTCACAATACATATTGAAAACTAAAAAATAATTTATGTCTAATTACTTGATCAAAAATACTACCCTAGTCAATGAAGGACGTCGTTTTGAAACCGACTTACTCATTAAAGATGGCAGAATTGAAAAGATAGCAAGTAATATTGAGACGAAATTTTCAGTAGAAGAGATCAATGGCGAAGGGCAATTCCTATTACCAGGCGCGATTGACGATCAAGTACATTTTAGAGAGCCGGGATTAACACATAAAGCCAATATTTATACAGAAGCAAAAGCAGCCGTAGCAGGCGGTGTGACTAGCTTTATGGAAATGCCCAACACCAATCCACCTGTATTCACTCAAGATCTTCTAGAAGATAAATACCAAATAGCTGCAGCAAACTCTTTGGCCAATTATTCTTTTTTTATGGGTACTTCTCAAGACAATGCAGAAGAAGTATTAAAAACCAATGCTAAAAAAAATGAAGTTTGTGGTGTAAAAATATTCATGGGTTCTTCTACAGGAAATTTATTGGTAGACAATCCCATTGTACTTGAACGCATTTTTGAAGGCTCAGAATTATTAATCGCAACCCATTGTGAAGAAGAAGCCATCATTAAAAAGAACAAAGCGGCATTAGAAGCAAGCAAAGCAATTTTAGAACCAAGCGACCATCCGATCATTAGGGATGTTGACGCTTGCTTTGAATCTTCTTTTAAAGCGATCCAATTAGCAAAAAAGTTTGATACCCGTTTACACATATTACATATTAGCACTGCCAAAGAATTACAGTTATTTTCAAACTTAAAACCTTTGGCCGAAAAACGTATCACTGCTGAAGTATGCGTGCATCACTTACATTTTACTGCAGATGACTATGCCACAAAGGGTAACCTCATTAAATGTAATCCTGCAATTAAAGCTGCAGAAAACAGAACTGCATTATGGGAAGGCTTATTAAATGACCAATTAGATATCATCGCTACCGACCACGCCCCTCATACCTGGGAAGAAAAACAAGAAGCTTATGCGCATGCACATGCTGGTTTGCCATTGGTACAACATAGCATGATGTTGATGTTGAAATATGTACAAGAAGGTAAATTAAGTATGGAAAAAATGGTAGAGAAAATGAGCCATGCTGTAGCCACTTGTTTTCAGATTAAAGAAAGAGGATTTATTAGAGAAGGCTATTTTGCAGACCTGGTTTTAGTAAAAGAAGCCCCTTATACCATTACAAAAGAAAATATCTTATACAAATGCGGGTGGAGCCCATTAGAAGGCACTCAATTCCCTTACAGCATCCAATCTACTTTTGTCAACGGCCATCTTGTTTTCCATCAAGGTCAGTTCAATGAAGCCCAAAAAGGAAGCAGAATGCAGTTTACAAGAAGCTAAATGCAGGTAGACAAAACCACGATACAAGATATTGGGCTATTGGACAATAATGAATCCAAAGGACTAGCGAGTCATTTAGATTTTTGTAAAACCAATGGAGGGAAAATACAATGGATTCAATTTGTCACACATCCTTTAGGAGACCTTAGATCCATTGAAGCGCGACAAAATGCCATTCAAATTTTTTTGGAACAGAAGCAATTTTTGGATCAGATGAAAATCTCCAATGGCACATGTTTAGTAATAGACCAATTTTATGGGACAGGATTCAAGCCCATTCCAAAACAAATCAGTTTATTAGGTGCCCATTGGTATCAGGTTTGGAATAAAACAGACTATGCATTGATTGCCTACTCTGTCACGCATCTAGTTGCTTTTGTACAATCCCTGCATCAATGGCTAAAAAAATTTGAAGTATACGCAAACATGCCCGTGTTGAAAGCGTTAATCGAGCCAATACAGCAACACATAGAAAGTTTAGATTGTTTGGATCAAGACATCAATGCTTTGAAAAATGATCCTCAAGCCGTTTTACAATTGGGTCATTTCTTTTACTACCAATTTAAAACGCCCATCAAAACACTTCAAAAACAGTTTTATATTTTAGATGCTTATTATAGTATGGCGTCTGCCATGCAGCATTATGGATTTAATTTTCCAGACTGGGTTGACCAACCTAGTCCCATGATTGAATTCGAAGAAGCAGTGCACCCACTTGTAGCCAATGCAGTTGGCAATCGACTTTGCTTAACCGATTCGAAACGCTTTTTATTTTTAACAGGCGCAAACATGGCTGGAAAAAGCACTTTCATCAAAACCGTTGGAATTCTCGCCTACCTTGCCCATATTGGGATGGGTGTGCCTGCAAAAAAATGCAAATTGACACTATTAGATGGATTAATTACAAATCTAACAACTGCAGACAATGTACTAAAAGGGGAAAGCTATTTCTTTAACGAAGTGCAAAGAATTAAACATACTATTTCACAAGTGATGGATGGAAAAAAATACCTCATTTTAATTGACGAGTTGTTTAAAGGAACCAATATCATTGATGCCATGAAGTGTAGTACAAAAGTGATTGAAGGACTACAGGCATTAGAACAATCCTTATGTATTTTATCTACACATCTTTATGAGATCAGTGAGCCATTGAAAATCTATCCGCATATTCAATTTTACTTTTTCGAAACATCCGTCATTAATAAAGCACTCGTTTTTAATTATACTTTGAAAGAAGGCGTGAGTCAGGACAGAATTGGCTACCTCATTTTAGAAAGAGAAGGCGTAGTCGATCTAATTGAACGTATAAATACTTAAATACGGATACAATTTATTGGTAGTTTTCAAAGAAAGATGCTCGTCAAAATTATAGGCGCATCCCTCTACGGAATGGACGCAATTGGCATACAAGTTGAAGTCAATATTAGTATGGGCCAAGGTTATTGCATTGTTGGCCTGCCCGACACAGCAGTCAAAGAAAGTTTACATCGAACAGAAATTGCTATTAAAGCCAATGGGTTTCAGATGCCAAGGACCAAACTGGTCATTAATTTAGCACCTGCTGATCTTAAAAAAACTGGACCAGCTTTTGATCTGCCTATTGCAATTGGCATCCTTGCAGCATCCGATCAAATTGTTCACAGTACCATTTTGTCCCAATTTTTAATGATGGGTGAACTGAGTTTAAATGGCGCAATACAACCAATAAAAGGCGTCTTAGCGATGGCGATTTATGCCAAAGAAGCAGGACTTGAAGGGATCATCGTTCCAAAAATCAACGCACCAGAAGCATCGCTCATTGAAGGGCTTAAAGTTTTTGCATTTGAACACCTCACAGAAGTCACTCAATTTTGCAACCATCCTGAATTATTTTCCCCTTACCAACAAACCGATGCAGAAATCCCTCCAAGGACCGTAAGTTTTGATGTTGATTTTGCAACCATTAAAGGTCAGTTTCAAGCAAAAAGGGCCATTGAAATTGCTGCTGCTGGTGGACATAATTTAATTATGGTAGGACCACCTGGCGCTGGTAAAACTATGTTGGCCAAAACAAGTATTAGCATCTTACCCAATATGAACCTTTCGGAAACATTGGAGACAAGTAAGGTATACAGTTTGCTTGGCAAATTACCTATCAAGTCTGCACTCATGCATACAAGACCATTTAGAAATCCTCACCATTCATTATCGGCCATTGCACTTGTTGGAGGAGGATCGGTCCCTCAGCCTGGAGAAATTTCAATGGCGCATAATGGTGTATTATTCTTAGACGAATTGCCTGAATTCAGCAGGGCTGCTATTGAAATTCTACGCCAGCCTATGGAAGCAGGCTATGTGAGCATTTCTAGGGCCAGGCAAACGACTGAGTTCCCAAGTAGATTTATGCTTTTTGCTTCTATGAACCCTTGCCCATGTGGTTATTTCAATCACCCACAAAAAGCTTGCACTTGTAGCCCAAGTAGCGTACAAAAATACTTGCATAAGATATCAGGGCCCTTATTAGATAGGATAGATTTACAAATTGAAGTCGTACCTATTAGTTATGAGGAACTAACAAGTCAAGAAAAGATCGAAAGCTCTAATACCATAAAAAATAGAGTCATTAAAGCTAGGGAAATCCAAACTGATCGATTTACACATCTAGCCAATATCAATACAAATGCCCAAATGCAAGCAGCTGATTTAAAACAATGGGCATTTTTAGACAAAGCATCCTCTAGTCTACTCAAACTCGCTATGGAACAATTTCATTTAAGTGCAAGGGCGCATGATAGAATCATCAAAGTTGCAAGAACCATCGCAGATTTAGATGGTGCAAAAGATATTCAAAATCAACATATTAGTGAAGCTATACAATACAGAACCCTTGATAGAGCTGGTTGGGGGCAAACATTTTAATATTGCCCAGTCGTCAACATCACTAAAGTACATGCTTCAACGGTTTCAATACCAGCCGCTTTGGCAAGTCCTTCTAAAACTGGATTTTCTGTACCCGGATTAAAAATAATTCGCTTTGGCGCCAATGCTATGATCTTGTCAAAGTATGCTTCTTGTGCTTGTGGGCCTAGATAAAGCGTCAAGGTCTCAATGGAACCATTGCTAGGCCAGTCTTGTAGAATTGGTAAAGATGCGATCATCCCTTTTTTTATTCCAAACGGATATACAGTATGTCCTTTTTGAGACAACATTACTGTAGCCATATAACTATATCTTTCAGAATTGGGCGATGCCCCTAAAACCATGGTAACACTTGATTGCATAAGACAAATCTAT
>ERZ650308.310-NODE-310-length-26061-cov-7.143967_pt1 | contig 26061 bp, 27 predicted proteins | sample MGYA00376244_ERZ650308 | MGnify/ENA primary metagenome ERZ650308 (study PRJEB26733, sample SAMN07839295) | wastewater metagenome | biome: small river; feature: stream; material: water | place: USA: North Carolina | collected 2016-04-26 ... | reverse complement strand
GTCGTGGCTGAAAAACGCCGAACTCAAAGACTCCCAATCTGGACGCAGATACTCGCTCCGATTGGACGTGAACGGCGTTCAGGCCATGTACTGTGGGCAAGCCTATGCCGGAGCAAAAAACTACCACGACGCGCCAGACCAACTCAACGCCGCGATCAAGGAAGCGATCGAACGCCACAAAGACACGCTCGTCAAGGACGCATCCACAGCGAGGCTCGCCCAACTTGACGCCGCGATCCGCTCTCTCAAAAAGCAGGCGGAAGAAGTGTTCGCATCCGTTGAGTGCAAGGGCATCGAAATCGAACCCGGCGTGTTCTCGGGGTGTGACGCAGCAAAGACCGGGGCATCCGATTGTCCCTCGTGTGGAGGCAACCAATGACCACCCAACCCACGACGCGGATCGACGGGCCGTACACGAGCGGCGTTCTCTCACTTCACCGTAAACTGACGCATTTCCACAACGGCGGGTGGGAGTACCAAGCGGGCGACAATCCGCTAACCTGTAAGACCGCCCAGATACCACCGTCGCGGCTTGTGGAGGACGAGTGGCGCGTCACCCCAGACGCCCCCAACCCCCCGGCCAAGCCGGACACCCCACCCCCGCCGATAGATTGGGCGAAGACGTTCAAGGGAGGCATGTCGGCTGGCGGAAGTGTCCACCAGACCAGCTCACCCCCTCCGCTGGACCCGCCGGAGCCGAGTGAGGACGAACTTCGCACGTTCTGCAACACCATCTATCAGCGGATGATGACCTTCCGTTATTCGTCGGCGGTTGATTTACTTCGTGGCCAACTGGCCGAAGCCCGCGAGCACGGACGGCAGGAGGTGGCGAAGCGGCTGCCGAGGTTGTGGGGGAAGTGGGACGGCAAGGGCTGGCTCAGCAGCGAGCACGGTCCGGCGCTGGCGTGGAGCGAAGTTGCCGTGGCAATGTCGGTGCTGCCTGATTGGGAAGTCCGCGAGTACGACCCGCTGACGGGAGGGCCGAAGGGATAATGCCATCCGCCTACGTATTCTTCGCTTGCATCCCCGAGTCCACTTCCATCGACGGCCGCGCCGCAGGGCTTGTCTCTCGACTCACCAATAGTCCGATAAACCACGTAAGCGTGGGGGATGGGGAGGTCGTACTCGACGTGCGTCTACGTCGGTCCATGTTCGTCCCCCACGACGTGTTTTTTGTGCAGCACCCGTACCTGTGGCGGATGATCGAGGTGCCGGTTCCGCGCAAGGTCACCTTCCCCGAGATCGTCGGCAAAGGCGCAACCGAGGTGCTCCGGTCCTACTCGGGACTCCTCAACGGCAACCCAATGGACGGCCGGAACTGCCTCTCAGTTTCTTTTCGGACGCTTATTGATTCTGGGTTCTCATTAGTGCCTAACATCTTGACGCCAGAGGACTTACACTGGCATCTCAAGGAGTTGGGCCATCGTGTCGTTGACCTCTTCGAGCCGAGATCCAAGTCCCAGAATCACCTTCCGCGATCTGGACGTGGCCACTCTCGAAAGGCTGGCGGACTTGTGGAACCACAAGTACCAAATGCCCGTCATGGGCGGACCAGAGGCGCTCGCCAGTGAATCGCTCCGATACGACTACGCCATCAAACTCGGGCAGTGGTCGATCCTGAAAGACATCGACGCCGCGATTCAGTCCCACAAAAAAAGGGGTGAATCGCAATGAGTGCAGGACTCAAGACCGGGCCCATCGCGTCGGAATGGTCCTCGCTCGATACCGATCGCAAGGGCTCGCTCGATCAGGTCCGCCAGATCGCGGCGCTCACCGAGCCCGCCGTTCTCCCCAAGTCCAACCAGCGCCCCGACCAAGACCTGCCCAACCCGTACCAGTCTCTCGGCCCGCGCGGCGCGGTCAATCTCGCGGGCGTGCTCCTCACATACTTGTTCCCCGCCGAGTTTCCTTGGGGAAAGTTCTCGCTTTCACCCGAGTATCTGTACTCGGGCTCAGACCCGTCCGCGATCCAGAAGGCGCAAGACCTTCTTTTCCTCGCCGACCTTCACGTCCACAGCCTGTTCGAGTCGTCCAGCCGCGACTACACCAAGCCGCTCGGATTCCGCTCCCAGAAATACCGCTCGCTCATGCAGTTGCTTGTGGGTGGTGACGTGCTCGAATGCGTCGATCACGGCATGAAAGAGGACGGTTCCGAAGGCGACGACTTCCGAATCCGATTCTTCCGGCAGGACCGCTACGTCTCGCAACGCGACACCAGCGGATCGCCCGTGCTGCATATCACGCAGGAATCCAAGGACGCGGCATCGTTCTCCGACGAAGATTTCGCCAAGTCCGAACTCCCCAAAGAACTCCTGGAAAAGACGCGCACGGAACGCATGGTCCCGCTCTACACGCGGGTGGAAATGCACCCATTCTCCCGCGTGTGGACCATCACGCAGGAAATCAACGGCGTCGAAATCCGCACCGCCGAGGACAAGCACAGCCGATATTTCTGCACCCCGTACCGGCTTGTGGGCGAGGAGCACTACGGGCGTGGCTTCTTTGCCGCGTTCGAGGGCGACTTGCGTTCGCTCGAAAAGCTCCGCGAATGCTTGTTGGATTTCGCGGCAACGGCCAGCAAACACCTTCTTTTCCTTGATTCCGCGAGCGAACTCCGCGCGAGCGACTTTGCCAAGCGAACGGGCAGCGTCATCGAGGGCGCTCGCATCGTGGGCGGGCAAGTGCAGGACGCGGCGTTCTTCCGTGCAGACAAGATGCCAGATTTCCAGGTGGTCGAGAAGGTCCACGAGAACATCCGCGCCGACGTGGGCGCGTCGGTCATGCTCCGCAGCGAGTCCGTCCGCCAGAGCGAACGCACGACGGCCTACGAAGTCGCCGAGACGGTCATCCGCGAGATGGAGGGGATGCAGGGCGGCCTGATGTCCCAGATCGCCGACTACCAGCAGGTTCCCCTGTTCAACTACGCCCGCTACTGGCTGCAAGAGAAGAACAAGTTGCCGCCGCAGGTGGGCGAAATGTTCAATCGCAAGATGGTCGAGATCCAGGCGCTCACGGGCGTTGCGGCTCTTGCCCGCACGGCCCGCGCCAACTCGCTCCTCACGACGCTAGAGCGCCTTGGCCGCATCGACCCGGCGATGCTCGCCCCGCTCAATCGCGATCAGGTGCTCCACTACCTCACCCGCGCCGCCAACTTCTACGAGCCGGGCCTCATCAAAACCCGCGAGGAAACAGAGCAGGAAACGCAGAAAGCCTTGCAGGTGCAGGCGCAGCAGCAGGCGATCGAAACGACAGGCAAAGTCATCGAAAACACGGCGGCGGCCCAGGCGAGTGCCCAGACCGGTGCCGCGTAGAAAAGAAAGGAGACGCATGGAAAAACAGGTCATCCCTATTGAGATGCCGGGCGAAGACCCCGGCACGGAAGGGTTGGGAACCACCACGCAGGTCGGCAAGACCACGATGCGATCGGTGTCCAACGACGAACTCGCCAAGCCCGAACAGACGTGGGAACAGCGATACAAAGCCCTGCAATCGCACACGCAGAAGGAACGGGAGGAACTCGCCAAGTTGCGCAAGGCCGCCACCGCCAGCAGCGGAGAGAAGGGCATCGAGTCCATCGCCGACAAGCCGCAGGAGAAACCGGGTGAGATCAGCAAGATCGCGCCGCAATCCGAGCCTGACGCCGAACCAAGCGACGACGTGGACTCGATTCTCGCCAAGGCAGGGTTGGACAAGAAGGACGTGGCGTCCAGGCTCAAGGATGGGAAGATCTCCGACGAAGACTACGTGAAGCTCCGCAAGGGCAACCCGTGGCTCAGCCGGGCGATTGCCAACAAGCTGGTGGAGTCCGAACTCAAGGACGAAACAATCAAGGTGCTCAACTCGAAGATGCACTACGACAAGTTTTCGAGTGCCGTGGGCGGCGAAGAGGGCATCAAGGCGTTCTACGAGAAGGCCCGCACACTCCCCGAGGCGCAACAGAAGGAACTGGACGACCTCCTGCAATCCGGCAAGATCGGCCCCGCAGTGGCCTATTTCAGCCAGCTTACGGGTGGAATTGAGGCCAAGCCGGGTAAGCCCGCGCTCATCCAAGGACGCCCCGGCGTTCCGGCTAAAGGCCCGGTCAACAACCTCTCCGATTGGTCCAAGTTGCGCACGGCGGCCATGCGCGGCGACCAAGAGGCCATCGACCAGTTGAAGAACATGGACCCCAAGAAGTTCATTGAATGGAGCAAGGCGTGATTCGATTTACCGAAGAACAAAACCGATTCCTTGAAAAGAAGAAGTGTGGCGTGCGGTTCTCCGACCGTGCCATCGCGGGCACCCAGAACTACGAAGTTGTCGCCGAGATCGTGACCCTCGATCAGCCCCAGCAGACGGTGTGCGTGGCCACCCACCCAGCCGATCGGCTTGCGGCGGCAAACACGGCCATCCAGATGCTCCGCTCGGCGAAGATGCCCGACCGCATCGGCGACGAGGAAATGGACCGTTTGCAGGCCGAGAACGAAGAACTCCGACGCAAGCTGGCCGCGAAGGAAGGGAAGATCGCGGACAAGGAACCCATCTCGACGGCGACCTATGCCGCTCCCGGCGTGGACCTCTCCCGTTCCGAGGAAGAAGCCGAGGCCGCGTTGAACGCCACCGCAAGCGAGCCACACGTCGAACCGTTCAAGGCCCGCCGTCGCCGTGGACGCCCGCCGAACAATCCAGTGGAAAGTGTTGGGTGATGTCAGACTTGCCCGGTGGAAACACTGGGCCTAGTCTTTGGCGAGTATTTGGCAGGGGTGTGACGCCCGCGCTGTATGCGCGATACCGGGCACCCCAGGCTTGCAGGACCGCTCCGGCAAGACCCGCGTTGTGCGTCACCCGTCAGGCCCGCGCAACGCCTGGACACCCTGACCGTCGGATCAACGAAGCCCACGCCTTGGCACAGCCCGCTGTAACGCGGAGCCAGGGGTTCTTCAATGTCCACAGTCAACGCAGTTCCGTTCCTGGCCAATAGCGCCGGGACCGACCTCACGAGCCTTGGGCTCAAGATGTATTGGGGCAGCGTGGTCGAGGCGTACCGCAACGGTGCGTACCTCTTCAACACGCCGTCGAATGTCATTGCACGCAAGACCGTCACCGCAGGCAAGTCGTGGCAGTTCTTGATGATGGCCGACTTGCCCGAGCCGGACGACTTCACGCCCGGCGACACGCTTGCCGGTCAAGCCTACGCCTTCGAGGAAGGCACGATCACGGCGGATGGCTACGTCGTCAGCCACGCGATGGTGCCCAAGGACCAGATCCACTACGCGCACTTTGACGCGATGGGGATGCTCGGTGCCTCGCAGGGTGCTCGCCTTGCCCGCAAGATCAACAAGCGGCTGAACATCACCGGCTGTCTCGCCGCACGCACGGCGTCGGCATCCAAGAACGGCCTCACGATCCACAACGGCGGCAACCGCGTCACGCGCGGCGGCAGCACGAGTGGTTCGTCCAGCACGTCGGTCACGGCGGCTTACCCGCGTTCACCCTTGGGCGCGAGCAACTTCCGAAGCGACCTTCGCTTGCTGGCCCGCCGAATGGACGAGGATCAGATTCCGCGAGAGGGCCGACTCCTCATCATCACGCCCTACATGCACGAAGTCATGTTGAACGACGCGACCTACGTCTTGGACGTGGGCACGCCGAACAACGTGCGTCACTCGTTCACGAACAGCACGCTGTTCAGCGAGGACTACGCACGCGGCACAGGCAACGACGTGAACACCCGCACGATCCGCGTGGTCGAAGGGTTCCAGATCGTCCAGATCGAAAACTGGTCGAGCATGGGCGGCTCGATGCCGGACGAGAACATCGTGACCGGCCCGTCCAAGTACCAGGCCAACTTCACCCCCAACAGCACGACTTCGGGCACGCCCGTGGCGCTCGCGTTGTGTGCGGGGCAGGGCGGCGTGGCACCCATCGGCATGGTGATCTTTGAGGGCCTCGAACACGACGAGGAATACCTCATCCGCAACAAGTGCTACTTCATGGCGGCAAGCGTCTTCAACGGTGCTGGCGTGCTCCATCCGTGGTGCGCGGGCTCGATTGAAGTCACGAACGACACCCTCAACACCGTGGCATCGCTCAGCGGCACCACCGCCGACAGCGGCGCGTACACCGGCTGATAGGAGAAAACAGCAATGGCAACGACCAATACATACCCGGCAACGCCCAGCATTTACAAGGGGCGTCCAATCACGGAGCAAACGGTGGGGTCGATTCCTTCCACCACCGGGCTTTTCGTGGAAGAGTTTGGCGGTCCATATCCGGCCCGAACGACAAAGGTCACGTTTACCAGTTTCCCGATCACGATCACTCGCACGTCCAGTTCGGTCGCTGGTAACAGCGGAGCGACACAGACGGGCTTGTTCTACACCTTCCCAGTCGGGTACATCTGGCTCAAGGGTGGAGTCATTGACGTAACTCTTTCCGCCGTCACGATGGCGGACACGTCAGGTGCAGTGACCGGCGTCGGTACGACGCAGAATACTGGCACTCCGGCCTCTCTCGCAACGACCGAGCAAAGCCTCATCGCTTCCGCGACTACGGCGATTGCGTCAAGTGCGGGAAGCCGAACGGCGGCGTCTCCTGCAACCTACATCGCACCCGTGGACGGGCGCACGACCGCAGCGGGCCTGTACTTCAACTTCGGTACGGCGGATGACATCACCGCAAGCGGCACGATCTACGTGACCGGATACATCAAGTTCAGTTGGGAAAACCTCGGCGACACCTAATCGCTTTCCGTCCCCCTTTCGGCTCGCCGCGCGGCAACGTGCGGCGGGCTTTTATGAAGCACTCCACCAAGTCTGTGTTTCGGTCGGGCCTGTTGCTCGGCATTTTCATCGCGTCGGCATGTGCGGCGGCGGTGCTGTACATGGGTGGCTGCGAAACGACCGTGCCCAGCCCGCGTGCGACCGGGCAGCGCGTGTCGATCGAGCAGGCCCAACTCGAATACAAGCAGATCGAGGCCGAGAAGAAGGCCGAAGCGCAAGCCGAGGACGCGGCGTTCCGGCGTCAGGTGGACAAGTTCCAGCGTCAGGCCAAGAGGGATATTGCCGCGCTGAACATCGAATGTGCCGAGAAGGCCCAGCAGTTGCAGGACAATCTGGACGAAGCAATCGCCCAGTTAGAAGCGACACACAACGCCAGCGTGTCGGCCAGAGAAATGCTGCTCGCGTCCACGTTCCAGACACTCACGATCCAGATCAAAGAGGCGCAGGCCAAGACGGACGCATGGGCGAACGCGGCCAGCTTTGTACAACAGATCGCGCCGTCGTTTGGACCGATCGGAGGCGTTGTCAGCGCCGTGGTCGGACTTGGCGGCCTTGCTTTCGGGTTCAAGCAGAAGGGCAACGCCAAGCAGTCGGACGCGAACCACAGCGAAACGCTCGCACAGGTCGAGAAGATCATCGACGCGATCGACATCGCCAAGACCTCCAACCCGAAGATGGCCGAGGCGTTCAAGGAGAGCGGTAACCTGCTCAACGAATGGATGGGTAGCAAGGCCAAGGCTCTCGTTTCACAACTTCAAGAGCACGGAACGAAAGGGGTCGCGTAATGCCCACCTCGCAAGAGTGTAACTCCGCACGCACCGTCGCGCTCGCCAACGCGATCGACGACTACGACGCCGCCGTCACCGCGTGCATGAACGGTTCACCGAGCAATCGGACGGCCTGCCTTGCTGGAGCAGCCGCGTCGCTCATCACCCTCCTCACCGCCATCGCCAAGGCACACGCCAACTGCATCGCCGGGACCGTACCCGGCACTCCCGTCCCCTTCCCCGACGAGTAAACCATGCCAACTCCACCAGCGATTGAACGTGAAGTCACCGCACGATGGAAGATCGTGGCTGGCGTTGTCGTAGCCATGTGCGGCACGGGCGGCGCGTCCACGTTCTTCTACTACCGGGGCGCGTCGCGCGGCGAGCAAGTCGTCACCGCGTCGGACCTTGACGTGTTTAAGAACGCGATCGTGTCGGAGATGAAGGTCGAGCTTAAGAAGACCGACGAGCGGATCAGCAAGGCCGAGAGCCTTGGAGATCGCGTGCTCTCTCTTGAAAAAGAGAGCCAGTTCAACAGGACGATGCTGCTGGCCTTGAGTGCCGAACTCAAGCCGTCGCTCACTTCGCTGCAAAGCGACATGAGCAAGGCACTCCAATCCATCGAGTACATGCGGGCCAAGCTGGAGGAGAAGAAGTAAATGGCCGTCACCAAACAAAGCATGTCCCGAGCCGTGGTTGGCGCGAGCAAGTGGAAGACTCTTCGCGAGTACGCCGCGAACACGGGGCGAGTGTCGTTCTCCCTCATCGCCGACAGCAACGGGCTCCACACCGATTTCGGGTGGACGAGGGGTTTGGCTCGGGCCATACGTTCTTCCGGTATCCCGTGCTTCGGCACTGGCCTACTTGGCTCACGACACAACCGACTCAAATACGTTGCTGGAGGTGGGCAGGAGTGGGCGTTTTCTCGATACACGCAAGCGTCGGCGATATCTGGAACAGCCACGACCAAGACCAAGGTCGGCATCGAACTCACGAACATCAACACGTCTGGTACGACGGTGACGGTAGCGTCCGGCACGGACTTCACGAACTATTCGTGGCACTCCGGCGACCGGATGATTATTATCAACAGCAGCGGCGCTCTTGTCGGCGATTTCACGATCGCGAGCAGGACAGACGCCACGCACGTCGAACTCACGGCAAGCCCTGGAACGCTCACCGGGGCGTCCGCAACAGTCACCGGGGCTGCTGGAGCATCGTCTAACTCGACCGTTCCATCCGCCTACGCACGACGCAACAACATCCCTCAGAACTGGTTGCCATTCGGAAACGCAATGGTCTACCACACGACCGGAACGTGCTTCGACACATCGTCGTTCTACATGCCCATTTTCGGTCCTATTCCGCTTAACGGTCGTCTCACACACTCTTCGATCATGGCAAAGTCGGCGGCTGGCAAGGCCGGAACGCTAGAGATTTACGGGGCGACGGCGCAGATCGGAAATACGGTAGCCGGATCATACACGGCGGCGCTCCAGACAACCGCGTACAGCGTGAGCGGTGGCTCCGACGGCGATCTTGTTGTCGCCCGCAACGGGTTCTCAACCGACGCCGATCGGATTGCCAACGCAACATACAACAACCGTGAATACCTCATGTGTTGCCAAGGCAGCGGCACGGGTGATTCCGGAACTGGCGCGAATCTCTACATGCACGCGACGAACGCAAGCCTCAGCCGAGGGTTCGCGCTGAATGCCTTCCTGTGCCGTGGCGGCATGAGCGCGTACGACATGGCCGAGGCCGCTCGCTTTCTTGATACACTGACGTGGGAGGCGTACATCTACGCCGTTGCGGACCAGCACGCCGCAGGCGCAGGTGGTGATGGAACGGTTCGCCACTGCGTCATCATCAACACTGGATTTAACGACGCGGGCGAAGCGGCAACGTCCTACGACGGCGTGAACGCGGGCAGCACGAAGGCCGGGCACAAGGCCAACGTTCAGGATCTCATGTCCACGATCCGGGCTCGATGGAACACGTATCGAGGAGCGAACGCAGACAGGACCGAACTGTACTTCATGCTCATGCCGTCGCACTGCATCAGCGACGCTCCGACGACACCGGGAACGGCAAACCAACACGCGCAAGAAGCAAGCGTTCGTCTATATCGGCAGGCTCAGGCCGAGATTGCGGGCGGAACATACAACACGTTCTTCGTGGACCTGCAAAAGCTGTGGGGCACAGAGGCGTATTCGATCCTCAACAACAACAGATTTACGTACACCAAGGACAGCGACGTTCTCCACCTCATGCCTGGAGGTTACGACTTCCTTGCGTCGGGCGCGATTACGGCGCTCAACTCGGCGGCGTACGGGCATTCGTTTTTAGGAATGGAGACACTGTAATGGCTTCTCTTTCTGGACAACTCCAACTCATCGGAACGTTCAAGACGGCGGCGGCGGGCGTGTCAACGTACACACTGGCCGAGTCCAGCACCGACCCGATGGTCATCAATGTTTCCGCCCTGCAAGCCGCAGGCTTTCGCGGCGTAGAGCTTGAGTTCCTTGGAAACACGGCGTCGTCCGCCTATTCCGCAAACGCGATCCTTGTCGGAAGCAAGATCGGCGGATCGTCCAAGATCCAGGTCAAGGTGCTCGGAACGGTTGGGCTCACCACGGCCTCATCGGCGGCAACCGACCTCACGACGGCGCTCGGGCTCACTGGGTCTTGGTATCCGATGGACACGGTTTCGACATCGTGGTCGTCGTCCAGCTACGGCCTCAACATCGTCGAGGGGATCTCTGCAATCTCAAACAACGCGGTGGCACCAAGCGGGTCCGACATGCTCAACACGGTCGTCAGCATCCCGTTCCTCAACGGCCACACGCACATCGCCATCTCACCCACCGACACGTCCACCACAAAGCAAATGGCCGTCCTCCTTCGCGGGATCAATATGTCGCTGTAAGAGTGCACCATGACCATCCTCCAAGCGGTCAACTACGTTCTGCGTCGCGTCCGAGGCTACAAAGTCTCGGCGCTCGATACTGGCGGTTCGTCCGAGCAGGCGTTCATCGAGGACTTCCTCAACGAAGAAATCCTGATCGTCTCCACCGAACCGTGGCACTACAACACACGCTCCAACGTCACGCTCACGCCCGACGCCTCCACGGGCCAGATCAGCATCCCGGCGGGCACGACGACGATCGACTCCGACGCCGAGAACGCCAGCGTCAACGTCACCCCGCTCGGCGACAAGCTCTACGACAAGGACAACAACACCGACGACTTCTCCGACCGCGACGGCCTCAAGGTCACGTACACCGTGGCCTACGCATGGGGGTGTATGCCACTGCCCGTGCGGGAGTACGTGGCGGCTAAGACGGCCCGAGTGTTCGCCGAGAGCCCCCGCGTCCGCATGATGGAGTTGATCCCATCGCTCCGGCACGAGGAGCAGCGACTCCGCACGCTCGCCAAGCGCGCCGACGCCGAGTTGAGCGACGTGAACATCCTTGAAACCGACGAGGCGATCAACATCAAGGGCCGCGACCCATCGACGACGTGGGAGGGTGGTCAGGTCTTTCCCGGTGGCGGCATCGTGACGGGAGGTTTGTAGTGCCTTGTGACGGATCAATCTCGATTCTTTCACCTTACGACTGCACGGGCGAGGTGGTCCTGCAATGCTGCTGCGATCACTTCTACTACGACGACTACGTGCCCGACACGACGTTCGTGGTGTTCACGCCGACGGACGACGAGGGTGGCATCTGGCGCGTGGTGTCGGGTCCGGCACCGCCGCCCACCACTCCGGGCGATCCGTACACCCCGATCATCACGGTGGCTCCGTTCAACCCACCCGAATCCCCGAATCCAACACCCGGTCCCACGATCACGCCCAGCCCGTTCATTCCCGGTGGCCCGGTCGTGCCCCCTGGTGGTTCACCGTCTCCGGGCGTAGTTATCACGCCAGCGCCATTCCCCACACCCAATCCAGGCCCCAACCCCGGCGCGGGCGACGCCGGGAATCGCAACGGCTTCCCCATCGGCGACATCAATGTCGAATAGGAGTTTTCCATGCCAGTTCCATCATGGGCACACGCAACGTTCACGGTCGCCACGAGCAGCACGCAGGCGGTCCCACAGATTTTCATCCCGACGCTGGCAAACCTTTCGTCGCCGCTCACGAACCACGATCGACTCGTGCGCGTGCGCGTGAAGGAAGTGACGACCTCTGCCCCGACGTTCCCCGTTCCCGTTTATGGGATCGTGAACAACACCAACTCGGGCATCACCTTCGGTTCCGAGACGGCGTTCGTTCCAGAGAACGCCCAGTCGGATTCGACGTTTATGAGCAAGTACAAGCTTTATTCGTCGGGCACAACGACGATCACAGGCGGCACGACCGTCCGCAACGAGTATGTGAACCCGAGGCTCACGGCCACGCTGGAGTGGTACGAACTCCGTGGCGCGGACACGTTCACCGTCTGGACGCCACAAACCGCGTCCGCCGTCACGCTTCTCATTGACCTTTGGATCGGAGAGTAATCATGGCATACCGAATGTCCAAACTTGAGGCGGTCAACCGCATCGTCATCTCCCTCAAGGGGCGGCGATTCTCGGCGCTTGATTCGTCCGGTTCATGGCCGAGCCTTACGTACACCGCGTCGCAGTGTTCCGAGATCGAGTTCGAGCTTGACCAGGTGCTCCGCGAGATCGCATCACGGGGCGAGCACGAGGGCACGCTGATGAAGTATCAACTCATCACGGGCGACGGCTCCAACCAGATCAACTTCGCCACGACCGGCACCAACAAGTACGCCAACTGCATCCGTGCCGTGCCCAGCGGCAAGGACGAAGGGCGTCGGTGGACGATGGTGGACGGAAAGGCGTACAGCCTTGAGGACGCCAGCAACTCGGTCTTCACGAACGGGTCCACGTTCCAGTGGGACGTGTATGTGGTGAACGAGTTTTCGCAATGTTCGACCGAGTTGCAGCAGGCGGTCCTCGCCGAAGCCACGGTTCGACTCCAGCGCCGCTTTGGTGGCGACGGTGAGATGGACAAGTTCTACGCCCAGGAACGCGACATGGCCGCAGCCACGGCCCAGAAGCCCAACACGCAGGGCGTCAAGAACCAGGTCGAGGGCAAGACCATCTTCATGTCCAGCCCGCAGGGTCAGCAAGGTCAGTAGGAGGTGACGCATCCCGCTCGGTCAGCAGGTCAAGTCGCGTCGGTTCTCACGCTCGGTTACCAATCTGGCGCAGGGCATCTCCATGCTCCCGCCCCACGCGCGGCTTGAGAACCACCTGCCCTACGCCGAGAACGCCATCTTCTCGGTGGAGGAGAATGGGTTTTCCAAGCGCCCCGGCTCGGAATGCACGCTCTATCTCGGATCAAGCCTGGACGACACGAGCAACTACCGGCTCAAAGACCTCGCGTACTCCACCAACGAGGTCTACGTCGTGCTCTACGGAACCACGTCGGGTTCCACGATCGTCCGCATCTGCGAACCGGGCGGGCGGAGTGGTCTGCGCGAGGCGTACGTCAGCATCTCGACCGACGCCAACACCTACCTCAACACCACGGCCACGAGCCTTGATCGCCTTCGCATCGGCGGGAGCGTGGACAAGGCGTACCTCATCAACACCGAGGCCACGCCAGCGTACGCGGAGACGACGGGCAGCGTCAATGCCGCGACGGTGGCGAATCCGACCTCGCTCACAACCGCCGTCGCCCACGGGCTCACCACGGGCGACTACGTGACATTCGCCAACTCCACGGGCATCACCCCGTCCATCGACGGCACCTACGTCGTGACCGTGACCGGCGCGTCCACGTTCACGATCCCCGTCAACGTCACGGCGATCGGTGGAAGCCAATCCGCGACGTGGTACAACGCCAAGTGGACGGCAACGACGATGCCGGTCAAGTTGACCAAGACCAACAGCGCGTCGGGTCCGTACACGGTGACGGGCATCACCGTCGCGGTCAACCCGGTCGTGACCATCGGAACGCACGCGCTGGTTGCTGGCCAGACGATCACGCTCTCCGGGACCGACTCCACGCCGTCCATCGACGGCACGCACACGATCGCGTCGGTGGGCGGCACCACCGTTACGATCAACGGACTCAACACGACCATCGCGGGAACGGCAGGCACGGCCTACGCGAACGCCGCCTTCGCGGTGGACGTGGAGACGTGGAAGCAGCGACAGTCCGGGACTCCAACATCCAATCCGGCTCCGTCCTTTGCACGGGCGTCCAAGAAGATCCGTGACCTCGCGGTCTTTGAGGGTCGGCTTTCCTTCGCGGCGGGTCCCTACGTCCAGTTCTCGCAGGCCAACGACCTCACGGACCTGTGGCTCGCCGACCCCACCAACATCGTCGAGAGCGACCCGTTCGCCATGACGCTCGGCGAGGGGTTGGCCGACATCGACTATCTGGCGACGGTTCGTCGCGTGCTCCTCGCGTTCGGGCGCAACGGCATCCAGTACGACATCGGCACGCGGGGCGATGCGTTCACGCAGGCCAAGGCGACGGCCCCGGTGTTGACCCGCTACGCGACCGACGGCGCTCGCCCGTGCGTCTCCGACAATCTGGTGTACTTTACCGGCGTCAACGACAAGGCCGCGCAGTTGCGGGAGATGACCTACGACGAGGTGTACCGCCCCAGTGACGCCCCCGACGTGAGCAAGCACGTTCGGGACTTGCTCTTTACGACCAAGGTTGAGAACGGCGACATGGCGCGCGTCAAGAGCATCGTGTGCGACCCGCAATCGGGCACGGTGCTGATCCTTCGCACGCGGTTCTCGACCACGAGTTACCGGGGGAGCGACCTGTTCCGATACAACACCTACTTCGGGCGTGACCGCGAGGTGTTGCAGCGGGCGTGGACACGGCTCACCTATCGAGACACGGCGAGCAACGAGAACGTGATGGACGTGTGCGCGTTCGGCAACTCGATGTACATGCTGAGGGGGCACTCGCTAGGCGGCACGACCTACTGGTTCATCGAGAAGTCGTCCATACTGCCCGTGTCCAACCACAACGTCACCTACAGCGGGACGGACGTGCAGTATTCGGCATTCCTTGACTGCCAAGAGTCCAGCACGGGCACGGCGACGACCAAGACCATCATCGACGCGACCGTCGCGGCGTCCACGGAAATCCAGACCAGCGCCTCGCACGGGCTTCTCACGGGCGATCGCATCACCATAAGCGGTTCATCGGGCACCACGCCCAGCCTAGACGGGACGTACACGATCACCAAGACCGCAGCGGACAAGTTCACGATTCCCCTTACCGTGTCGGCGGCCAGTGGCGAGACGGGCACGGTGACGTACACGAGTTGGACGTTCACCACGGCCCGACCGTTCAACTACGCCCTCTATCGCGGCGACGGAACGGGCCTCACGCTCGGCACAAACAACTACACGACGTTCACGGCGGGGGGCGACTACGACGGCGCGGTTGCCGTGCTCGGGCAGGGCTACCTGTTGGACGCCGTGTTGCCCGAGCCATACGCCAAGAACGAACGGGGCGAGGTGGAAATGAGCGACGCCGTGACGATCCGCGAGGTGGTGGTCCACGTCAAGGACACGATCAAGTTCGACCTTGCCCGTGCGTCCCGGCACCCGACGACGGACAGTCGGTCGGGGAGCGAGACGTTCACCAACACATTGGGCGTGGGTTCCTTCGGCCTCAACGAGTACAAGACGCAGCGGGCGCTGGTGCTTGCCGAGTCCGACGACGTGCTCCTCAGAGTCCAATCTCCCGCCAGTTACCCGTGGCCTGTGACGGTCACGGGCGTCCAGTTTGAATGCTCTCTTTCGACGAGGCCGCGATGATCTACGACCTCATCAGCATGGTCCCCCAGACACTCGCCACGGGTGCCGAGCTGTTCCTCATCCCCGCCGTGCTCGGTGCTGCTACGGCAGGCATCGGATTCATCCAGCAGCAGAAGCAGGCCAGCGCCGCCAAGCGTGCACAGGACAGCGTGCGCAAGGGTGCCGAAATCCAGTCCAGCCAACTGGACGCGGCGGCACGCGAGCAGCGGCTCCTACGCGAGCGGCAGGCGGCCCAAGCCCGAGGGCGGCTCAGTGTGAACACGGCGGCGGCGGGCATCAGCGAGGCCGACTACGCCAATCTCTACGGGCAGGTGGAAACCGACCTTCAAGAGAATCTCAGCATCCTCGATACCAACCTTGTCAACCAGAAGGCGCTGGTGCAGACGGGCGCTCAGGCGGACATCTCGCGGCTTGACGCCCAGCGTGGCAACCCATTCCTTTCGGCTATCCTTGGCGGGTTGCAGGGTGCCCAGACGGGCCTTTCGATCGCGTCACTCGGTCAATCCATCGGCGCGGCCAACCGCGTCGCCGATCCCAACCTCACGGCGGGCCAGCAGGCGAGCATCACCTAATGAGCATGTACGGCACCCCAACCAGCGGACGACCCTTTGCACGGCCCACCCTTGACGCGGTGGACCTGACGCAAGGACGCGAGCGGCTCCTCGCGCCCGGTGTGGTTCCGTTGCCCGGCTTGTCCAAGCAGGCGGCGGAGCTTGAGCAGGTGATGGGCATCATCGGAGGCATCGGCAGCGTGGCGAGCGGTGCGGCGTCCCTGATCCGCACGGACACGGCCCAGCGGCGAGCGGCACAGGCCGAGGCCGATCAGGTTGCGGCGGAGGAGGATCGTCGGGCGAGAGAGTACAACATCGGACTCGCCGAGCAGGACGCGACGAACATTTCGACCGACGTTGGTGCCCAGATTCAGACGGGCAAGGTCACGGTCGATCCGGCAAACTTCGGCACGTTCGTGGACCAGATCGTCGCCACGCGCGGCACGCTCCAGAACAAGGACTACCAGGACGCCCTACGCCGTCGCGTGGGCACGATGGTGGCCAGAGAGGTGCAGCAGGCCCGCGTCGTGCAGGAGCAGCGGACGCAGGCGGACATCTTCGACAAGTTGACCTCGCGTGCGTACACCGATCCATCGTCCGCCCCGGACGTGGTGCGGACGTTGAACGAGTCGTTCTCGAATCTGCCCGAGGGCGTTCGGTTCAAGCCCGTGTTCGACGCGGCCAAACGACTGGCCGAGCAGGGAAGCGACCAGTACAAGACCGTCGCCGACCAACTCCCCGAGTCCTACGCGATCGACAAGGGGATTCTGGAGAATCAGTACAATGTTGCCCAATCGCGTTTCACGGCCCAGCGTGCGCAGAACGCCGAGAACGTCATCGGCCAGTACCGATACGGCGGGAACTACCAAGGCGCTCTCGCCACGTTGCAGGGGTTCGTGGACACGGGCGTGCTGGACGGCGAGAAGGCCAACACGATCAAGAAGGGCATCGAGGAGGAGCAGCGGGCGGCGCTCGCCCACTCATTCGATGCCGCCGACGATGCCGCGATCAAGAGCGAGAACGACGCCTACATGAACGACGTGCGCTCGCTCATCAAGGGCGGGCAAATCTACCGCGTCCAAAACTTCAAGAAAGAGATCACTCTCCCCAGCGGTAAGCCCAAGACCATCGAAGTCTCAGACACCAAGGCCCGCGAGGAAGGCATCAACAAAGTCATGTTCGACAACGCGGGCGTTGCGAACCCAGGCCCGTTCGACATCCCACCTGCCACGCCGCAGAACGTCAAGCTCGCGTCGGACAATGGCTACGTGCCCGAGGGTTGGATGCGCGTGGTTGGGCACGGCTATTCCACGCTCAGCCTCAACACCATCAACGACCCGAAGTCGGGCGTGCCCAATACGGCACTGGCCGGGTACGCCACCTACAACGAGATCAACAGTCGCACGCAGAACCTTGTCCAGAAGTTGGACGCGATGCAGCCCGAGGCGACCAAGTTCTACCGCATGGTGGACACGCTCTTGGGACTTCCTGAATACCAGGGTCCGACCGGACCAAACATCAAGGCCGCGATGACCGACGCCTACCGGCGCATGCAGACGCACGGGCTTCCCGATGACATCACGCAGAAGAACCTCACCAACGCCGTGAGCACGCTCATGGACGGCGCGTGGTGGAACAACGCCGATAACCGTGGCGATGCAAGTGTGGCCCTTCGTCGCACTGCCGACGGTTACATCACAGCGGGCATGGAACCCAAGGCGGCCATCGAGAAGGCGTCCGAAGTGCTGCAATCCAACAGCATCATCATCAACCGTAGATGGATCGGGAACGTCGATGCGTCGATCCAAGGCCGAGATCGCGAGCAGTTGCCGACGATGGCGCAGGATTACCTCAAGGGCTTTGAGACTCCGACACAGAAGGCGAGTGCGCTCTCATTCAAGCCCGTGTCTCCCTACAACGACACCGACGGCATCTACGTGGTGGACAAGAACGGACTCCCAGTCTTTCCGTACACGAGAACGACGTGGCGCGAGATCATCGACACGCATCGCAAGAAGCAGGCGCGTAGCGTCATTCAGGACCAGAACAGCACGCAATCCAAAAGTGAACTTGAACTTCCCGGAAGCACGTCAACGCCACAAGAGATGTACGCCAAGTCCTTTACGAGCGGGGGCCGATGACCCAGGTCGATACCAGCGCCGAACGCAGGATCGTTCGCGGATATCCCGAGCAGCCCGCCCCAGACCGGACGGCGGAGGACATTCTTTCCGGCATCGGGTCGGCGGTTCTCAACACCCCTACGGCCAACTTCTGGCGATGGGGCCAGATGCAGGACTATCGACTCACGCCCGATCGGTCCTACTTGCTGGACGAGAAGGAACTCTCTCGCCTTGGCGACGGGATTGACAAGGCGTTCTGGCCCGCGTTTGCCGACGCCGTGAGCCGTCCTCATGCCGAGGCGATCCGTAGCGAAATCCTTCTCCGCCAATCGCGTGAACAGTCCATCGCCAACGCCGGGTTTGCCGGTGCCGCGGCGACCGCCGTTTCGAGCGTGCTCGATCCGGCCACGCTCGCCGCCAGTTTCGCCACGGGCGGATTGGGCGAAGTCGCCGCCGCGTCCAACATCGCCACCAAGATTCCGGCCCTTGTCCGCGCCGGGCTTGTCGCCTCTGTTCCAAATACCGCACTCGCCGCCGCCGAATACGCGATTGATCCGACGGGCTCCAATGGCGAGATCGTTTCGCAAGGCATCTCGGGCGCGGTGCAGGGCATGTTTGGAAGTGTTGCCGTAGGATCGTCCCGCCTTGTTCGCGGTTTACGCGAGGCCACGGGCGCTGTGACGGGTATGCAGGTGGCCGAGCCGTTCGCGTACATGGCAGACGCCAACCGCACGCACGGGCTTGAGATGAGCCAACTCGCCTTGCAGGGCATCATCGGTGGCATCGGCGGCGCGTTGCATAGCCCCGGCTCAGAAGTCGAGAACGGGCGACGCGACATCATCCGCGCGGCCACGCAGTACGCGAAGGACGTAGAGGACGAGTTCATCCGCAAGAGTGGCCTCGCCAAGACGACCGACGGCGAAACGTACTACGCCGATTCGGAGTCGCAGACCCGCTACGACCGCAACGCGGCCCCGGTCGTCGATGAGCACAAGAACGCACTCGCCGCCACCAATCGCCTTCTCTTGGAAGATCAGCGTGCGGGCGAGAGCGACAAGAAGGGCAGCCCGGTCCCGCCAAGCGATGGGCCGGATACTCCCGTTACACCCCCCGGCATCATCGACGGTGGCGAAGGAGGTGGTGGCGGTGGCGGCGGCCCATCCAATCTCGGAAAGCAGCCGTGGGAGATGATGGAGGACGAGTTTCGCACCACCGTCGCCACAGCCACAGCAGATGCATCCGCCGACCATCTCGCGTGGATCGAGTACGCCCTTGATAACGGTTACATCGTCCCCAAGGAAGTGCTCGAATCCAGACCCGAACTCAAGGCGCGTGGTCCGGGCGGGGGCGGAGGACCTCCCGGCACGGGCACGGGCGTCGGCGGTGGCACTGGCCTCCCAGTCCCCAAGGGTGGGCAGGGGTCTTCTGGCGGTTCGGGCGGTTCGGGCGGTGGCAAGCAGCCTCCCAAGCAACCACCCAAGGGTCCATACGACGCTGATTTCTCGCGCGTGACCGACGCGCCACCGGCGATGAACGTCAAGGTGGGCAAGCTCAGCCTCTCTCGCCCGTTCGAGGCGATCACCGAGTTGCTGATGAACCGCCGCAACAAGGACCCCAACAAGCCGTTCGTGTCTGCCATCTCGCGTTTGGGCAACATGCTCTTTCCCGACCGGCTCGCCAAGGACGGCGGCCCATCCGTCACGTCGGCCCCGCAGTGGAAACGCTCGCGCGTCCGCACCGCGATCGCGGCCTTCGATACCGAAATGGAGGACGCCTACGCCCAGCACGTCAAGTACGCCCGACAGAACGGGCGAAAGGAGTTGACGTGGAGCCAGTTCGAGGACGAGGCGGGCATTGCCACCCGCGACCTCTCGCAGCTTCCAAACGATCCCGGCCTCAAGCGGGCGATCGACCTCCAAGAGCAGGCGTATTCGGCGTTGCTTGAACAGGCCAAGGCGCACGACGGGCTTCTCTCCGGCATCAACTACGAATCCGGGTGGGTGCCGCGCATCGACGATCAGGTCAAGTACGATCAGGCCATCCGCAAGTTTGGGATGGACAACGTGGAGCGCGTGCTACAAATCGGCATCAAGGCCGCACGGCCCAACCTGACCGACGCGCAAGCTCTCAATCTGGCAAGGGCCAAGATTCGCATGGCCCAAGACCTGACCGCAGCGAGTTCCTACGCCAAGGCCCGTTGGTTGCAGCAGGATCAGGTCGGAGCGCTCCGCAACGCGCTCGGCCAACTCGGGCTCAAGAACGACGAGATTGAGAACATCGTGGGCGCGTTGCGTGCCAAGAGCGATTCGCTCGGCAAGATTTTCAACCCACGCATCGACATCGACGAGGGCGCGAGCATCACCGTCAACGGCGAGACGTTGCACGTCTACGACCTCTTCGAGAACAACGCCCGCACACTTTTCCACCGCTACGCCAACGACGCCTACGGCCACATGGCGATGCGAGAGATTCACCGCGTCTTCTCCACGCCCGACAAGCACATCAACTCCAACGAGGAGTTGCTGCAACACATGGAGCAGAACGCCCGCACGGCAGGGGCCAAATCCGAGAACATCCGCCACGATCTTGAGGTGTTACGCTACGGCCTCAACAACCTGGTGGGCATCCCCAACCGACCCGACGACGCGAAGGCCGAGGGGTTCGTCCGCCTTCTCAAGAGCATCAACTTCCTGCGCACGCTCTCGGGTTCGCAGACCGGCCTCAACAACCTTGGCGAAGCGAGCGAGGCGGTGTTCAGTTCCGCGTTCGGCGTGGGCGTTCGCGGCATCCCGTCGTTCGGCGAGATCATCCAAGTCCTTCAAGGAAAGAATCCCGACCGCCAACTCATCCGCGAGATCATGTCGCTCGGGCTTGGCGTCGAGCGCGCGGCCTCTCGCCCGGTCGAGCGCGTGGGCGAGGACTTCACGAGCATCCGATCGACCAGCCTTGAGCACAACCTCGCACGCGCTCGCAGAGTCGCCGCCGACGTGTCGCTCCAGTCCTACGGGCAGGACGCCATGAGCCTCGCCACGGGCGTTCGCGTGGCCCAGCAGTGGATGGACGCGGCCCTCTCGGGCGATGTCCCGTCGGCGCGAAGGCTGGCCGACCTTGGCGTCAGCAAGGCCGAACTCGATCGCGTCAACGCCCAACTCAAGAAGCACGCGAAGCTCGATTCGGATGGCATGTTGTGGGCGTCCAATCTCCACAAGTGGGACGACGTGGGCGCGGTGGCCATCTTCCGCGACGCCGTGACAAGCCACGCCGAGAAGCTCATCTTCTCAAGCGCCCCCGAGGAACGGGCACGATGGATGACCCATTGGTTCGGACAGTTGGCAACCGAGTTGCGGACCTTCATGCTCGGCGGGTGGTCGGCCAAGACGCTCCGCGCGGCACAACTCCGCGACGTGCAGGCGGCGGGCTCAATCGTCGGGAGCGCCGTCATCAGCGGCCTCATCTCGGCGGGCAATGCCTACCTCTACTCGGTTGGAAGGACCGACCAAGACGAGTTCCTACGCGAGCGGCTCAAAACCGAGAATCTCGTCAAGGCCGCGTTCTCTCGCTCGGGCTATTCGTCGATCCTCCCCGCCGTGTGGGACACGGGTACTGGTTTTACTGGACGCGAGCCCACGTTCTCGCAGTACCGCACTAGCGGCATCATGGGCGGTCTGTTCCGCACGCCAACGGCAGACCTGTTCGACAAGTCGGCCAAGTCCATTCGCGGGCTTGTCGCCCCCATTACCAACGACGAGTACGACTTCTCGCAGCAGGACGCCAAGGCTCTCCGCGACACGCTAGTGCCCCGCGTTATCTTCCTGCATCCTCTCTTTGATCGCATGATGCGTGACCTGCCCGAAACCTCCCGAGGGAACTAGCGGTTCGCGAAGGCGAGACGCAGCAGCAGGCCAAGCATCAAGCACGCCAGCGAGTAGGTCAGCAGCCCCTTCCCGATCCTCCCATCCGATCTGTACATCATCCACCCGGCCATCACGGCGGAAATGACCGTCGGGATGCTCAGCGCAAACACGCCGATCGTGGCGAGGACGCCGTACACCCACGGTCCAATGGTCGGCCTGTACTCAATGGTGCTGTCCATACCCACACTGTAACGCCGCGCGTGAAAGCCGCTCACGCCAATCTGAAAATCTGGTGTTTCCTCTTGCCTACGCTATTGATAGTCTAGAATCAATAGAGATCAGCATGAGTGAACCCGTGGATTTCCCCAGTGAGGAAGAGGCGTGTTGGCTTGAACGGCACGCCCGCGATTTCTTCCGCCGCACCCGCGTCACCTGTTGGATGGAGACGCTCTACAACGCCCGCACCGAGCGGTTCTGGACCATCACGGCCAACCGCAAGATGAACGGGGTGGTGGCGGTCCACGTCATCGAGGCGGTGATCGAGTTGAAGGAGGCGCATCCTTGACTTGGCGAATCGAATGCGGCGACTGTCTCGAACTGTTGAAGGCGCTTCCGGACGGGAGCGTTGACGCGGTGGTGACGGACCCGCCGTATGGGATTGACTATCAGTCCGCCAGGCGGACTGATAGGACAACGTGGAAGCCGAAGATTGCAAATGACAAGTCGCCGTTCGTGTGGTTCCTTCGTGACGCCGCACGCGTTCTGGTTGATGGCGGACGACTTCTGTGCTTTTGCAGATGGGACACGGCGGAGGCGTTCAAGAGTGCAATCGAATGGTCTGGCCTAACGCTTCGTGCGCAGATTATCTGGGACCGCGAAACACACGGCATGGGCGACCCGCGCGTGTCGCCCAGCCCGAGACACGACATCATCTGGTATGCGACCAAAGGAAGGTATGAGTTCCAGAATGGTCGTCCGTGCTCGGTTGTTCGTTCGTCTCGCGTGTCTGGTGGGTCGCTAGTTCACCCAAACGAGAAGCCCGTAGATCTGATCGAACAACTTGCAAAGTCGTATACGTCAGAAGGCGACGCCATCCTCGACCCATTCGCAGGCTCAGGCACAACCGGCGTCGCATGCGTCCAGACTGGCCGCAACTTCATCGGGTTCGAGATCGACCCGCACTACTGCGAGATTGCACGCAAGCGCATCGGTGAGGCCGAATCAAAGTCACGGGAAATCATCTATGCCCAGTAACGCCACCGTCGAGGCCCTCGCCAGCATCCGATCGAAGTGGGTTCAAGAAGTCTATCGTGTATTATCGGACGACGAGTACAAGTTCAAGGACTTGGACACCCGACTCATTTCGGCGTTCTCGGCCTATGCCCGGCGCTGCAAAGAGAGGCCGGTTCAGCGCCCGATGGACGTGGCAATATACGACCAGTTTGTCGTGAGGATGAATGAGTTGATGAGCGACAAGTCGTTTGACATCGCCAGCTGCAAGCCCGCGCTCATCCCGATCATCTCCAACTTCATCTCGATGGTGGAAACCGACGACGAGGCCGAACTCGCCAAGAGCGGTGACCTTGAGCGTGAGGCCGCAGAACGGTACAAGAGAGCCGGATGACCGTCCAACTCCCCGATCATCGCGTCGGGATGAAACGGGACTACGAGTGGTTGCCCGTTCGCCCCATCGCCTGCCCGTCGTGCGGGGCCTCCACGCCATTCCCCCCCTACGGCCTACCCGTCTGCCCCGATTGCAAGCACGAGATCGGTCCCGACAAGGCGAACCTCCACTCCCTCTGCTACTCGCCACTGTTCTTCCTGCGCCAGTTCTGGCACGAGTCCGGCAACGACCGCCACCACGAGCTTTCGTGGTTCGAGGAGGACATGTACCTCTTCGCCGAAGGCTCGACCCTGCGCAAGACGCCCGAGGATCGGCTCAAGTACCGCAAGCGATGCCTTCTCGGCTTCCGTGGCATGGGCAAGACCTACCTTGTCACGGGCACCCTCCCGCAGTACCGATGGTTCCAGGAGCTCTACCTCCGCCACGTCGTCACCCGCCAAGTCTCGATCGTGTCCAAAAAGGACGACGAGGCCGAGAAGACGGCGGGCCTGATCCGTCGCTCCCTCGAATCCGTGTGGTTCCTGCGCCCGCTCATCCCCCGCCGCACCAAGGTCGGCTCGCGCACCGAGGGCAAGGACGGGGTGAACTGCTTTGACGTGACGGGCAAGCCCGCGAACCAGCGCGCCCACAGCCTCCAGGTCCTCTCGATCATCTCGGGCATCTCGGGCAACCGTGCCCACACCAACATCAAGGACGACATCGAGCAGGAATCCAACACGATCACGAAGGAAGCCCGCGAGCGACTCCGCCGCCAGAACGAGGAAACCGTCCGCTTCCTCTACTCCGACGCCACCGAAGAAGCCGCCAAGCTCCCAGCCCCCACCGAAGACATCCTGATCGGCACGCCCAAGCACCTCGAAACGCTCTATCAGGACGTAGCCCGCGAGGAGTACGGCTACGAGGTCCGCGCCTACCCGATCCTCTACCCCAAGCCCGGCGAGCGTGTCATCTGCCCGGCACCGGCGATCACCAAGCGCCTCGCCGACGGCCTCGCCACGCCCGGCGAACCCACCTGCCCCAAGCGGTTCCCCGCCGAGGAAGTGAAGAAGTATCGGATGAACCCGATGCTCTTTCTCCGCGAGTACATGCTCTGCGCCGACCTTGGCGCTCAGCGCCTCTACCCGCTCCGCCTCCAGGACCTCATCGTCGTCGATAGCGTCCACCGCGACAAGTGCCCCGCCTCATTCATGTACTCCCAGCGGGACGGCAACGGCAGCACCCGCCTCGAAGACCAGGTTACCGTCGGCTTTGACCAGGACGGCCTGTTCCGACCAGCCCACACCGCCAAGGAAGTCATCCCCTACACGATCACGCACGCCGCGATCGACCCCGCAGGCGGCGGGCACGACAAGACGGGCATCGTCGTCGGCGGGTACGCGGCGGGCTACATCCACGTCAAATGTGCCGCTGGACTCAAGGGCGACGCCGCCGAAGAGGGCGAAACCTCCCTTCTCGACCGCCTCGCATCGCTCCTCCGTGCCCACGGTGCCCAGAAGGTCTACGTGGAGCGCAACTACGCGGCGGGCCTCATCGGACGCCTTCTCCGCCCCCGCATCGCCAAGCTCGCCGTCGAACCGGGCCAGCACCCGCAGTACCCAAACGGCTGGAACTGCGCCATCGTGGACGACCCCAAAACGACCCAGGCGTTCGCTCAGAAAGAAGAACGCATTATCGGCATCATGCAGCACGTCCTCGCGCAGCACCGCATGGTCATCGGCCTGCCCACCATCGCCTACGACCCCACGCGCGCGATCGAGGAACAACTCCAGTACCAACTCACCCACATCACCTACGAGCGGGAGTGCCTCAAGGAAGACGGCATCTTGGACGCCCTCGCCCTGTTGGTGTTCAGCTTCCGAGACATGATGGACGTGGACCCCGAGAAGGCAGCGGCCTCAGCGATCGGACGCCAACTCGCCAGCCTCAAGAAGCCCTGGATGCCCGAGCACGTCCGCACGGCGATGGAGAACCGCCTCTACCGCCAACGCATGACGGACCACTCACCGAACTGGACGGGGATCAGGCGTCCGGGCGATCCGTGAGCGCCCTATTCAGGAGTTCACGCTGTCCAAGGCGCGCGCCAAGGTTCTCGATCTTTTTCTCGTTGGTGGCCATGACGGCGGCGAACACCTTCATCAAAATCTGTGCGTCGGTGTCCTTGTTACCTTGCCATTTATAGACAAGGCCCTTTAACTCAAGCCCCGGCATTCGGAAGTGAACCGGGTGCCTGAAATACTCTCTGGTAGCGATTTTCAACGGATTGCTCCCACCTCTTCCCCATATGTCGAGGTCGAGTTGTGGAGGAAGGGCAACCTGAAAGGCCATCGTGGGCCTCAAAGCCATCACCGATCCGTCGAGCGGCCCGCCAACAAGCCAAGCGGTCTCAAATTCTGCGCCGTAACTCATTCGTCCCCTTTCGCCAACTTCAACTCAAACGGTTTCGCATCCTCCACACCCCACCGACGACCCACGAAGTCCGGGTTGTCGATCGGCACGGGCCTCCCCTCCGCAATCTGCAAGAGTAATACCCGGGCCTTGTCCTCTTCACCCAGGTGTTTCACGTGGAACACTTCCGCCA
>ERZ650308.309-NODE-309-length-26077-cov-18.952386_pt1 | contig 26077 bp, 30 predicted proteins | sample MGYA00376244_ERZ650308 | MGnify/ENA primary metagenome ERZ650308 (study PRJEB26733, sample SAMN07839295) | wastewater metagenome | biome: small river; feature: stream; material: water | place: USA: North Carolina | collected 2016-04-26 ... | reverse complement strand
AAGACAAGCAGGATTTCGTGGACTGGGAGCCGGTGGTGCGCCCGCCGGCTAACGTGCTTTAGACAACATCATCAGACTTTTCATCATGCAACACCGCAAATCACAACGCCACGTCAACGCCGCCAACTCGCGCTGGAGAGCTGCAGAGATGCGCGCTCAGGCCGAGCGAGATGACGGCGTGCCTGATGTGCCGATGCCGTCAGACGCCCGCCAGCCGTTCGACCTGCCGCTGGCGCACATCGGCTATCGAAACTTGCGGATTGAGCCGCGCTCGGGCTATGTGTCGTGGCGCGCAGTTGACGCCGACACCGGGGAGCGACTGCACGCGGCGGCGCTGAAGGAAATGCTGCGATGGGTCGCGGCGCAGGTGCCCAGAATGTTGGCGGCTCGGAACTTCGCGGGGCTTGCGTGAGCCTGCTGCTCACCCGCGACCCCCGGCGTGACAGGCCGATGCATGACGCCAGCAACGGCGCGGGATTCGGCCGTTTTGATATTCCAAAATCAGGAATATCTGCGCAGTATTTGCCCGGGGCTTGCTGGGGCTATTCCAAACTTCGCGGCGTGGTCAGCGGGTCATAGCGCCCGACGCACTCGACGCCGGCAGCGCGGGCCTCGTCAGCGTATCGCGCCAGCTCAATGCGTCGATCTGCGCATTGGCCGAGCAGGTCGGCAAGCACTGCTGTGGCGGCACCGGCGGCCTGGCACTGGCCGGCAGCGGCAGGATCAACAGCGACGGCACGACCAGCGTCCGCGGTGGCGTCGAGGGTGACGCGCAGCCCGCCGCCAGCAGCAACAGCGGCAACAGCAGCGGGGCGCGCGATGGCGCGGAATTGCTCGGCATGGTTCGATCCTTCGGTTTGGGCTTGAGTGATGCGGCGCTCGTCCAGGCGTCTGCGCTCGCTGGCCTGCGCGGCCGCGTCTGCAGCCTGCTGCCGCTCGGTGGCGACGGCGGCCTGCAATGTGGTCAGCGCCGCATCAGACCGCCCCAGGCGCCACGATTGCGCCCCCAGCAAGGCCAGGGCAGCGGCCAGGGCCAGCGCGAGCACTGAGCGCGGGATCATGGCCAGCAGCGCACCCATCAGGCGGCCGCCTTCGTGGTGGCCTTCTGCGCCACGTTGGCCGCGCCGTACAGGCCCATGACGCCGATCACAACGGCAGCGTAGGCGGTGGCGTCGACCTTGCCGGTCCAGCACAGCGCCGTGACGCTGGCCAGGATGGACATCGCGACGATGAACTTTCGGCCGCCAGCGCGCGACAGGGCCGCGGGCGGCGCGGTCGATTCAAGGGGGGCGGTCAGGATCTGCGTGTCGGGCATGTGGTGCTCGCTGTAAGTGATGCGGGCCTTGCGGCCAAGGTGAAGGTGATGGACAAGCCGGCCGGTGTGCCAATCCACCTCGGCCAGCGTGCTGCCGTCATCCCAGGCCGACACGGTGCATCGCGTCGCGGTACTTCGGCGCGCGGGCTTTCATGACATCGGCGACGTGGTGGCGGTTGATGTCGCAGGGAGACCGGCCGCCGTAGAGTGCGGCCCGGCTCTTGAGGCAGTGCCGCTCAACGTGCCCCCACCACTGGCCCGGGTCGCAGCCAGGGGCCATCTGGCAAGCGCGACGCTCGCGCTGCAGGCCACCGATCCCACCGTTGTACGCGGCATCGGCCATGGCCAGGCGCTGCATCGGGTCCGCGACGGCGCGCAGGGCCAGAAAGTCGCCGCGCACCTTCAGCACCAGGGCACGCATCTGCAGATCGGGCCGGGTGTAGATGTTCGACCAGGTCAACGCGCGCAGCTCAGGGTGCAGGCTGCGCAGCTCGTCCAGCGCGTCGAAGCGCAGCGAGCCATCCGCCGACCAGGCCCTGGTGAGCTGGCCAAGGCCCGCGCCCTCTTCGCGTGCGGTCTTCAGCCTGGACGTCGGCGACCAGCACCGCGAGTGCGTGATCGTGATGCACGACTCGTGCTCGATCAGGCCGGGCATGTATTCGCGCAGCGGCGCGGCTGGCCAGTGCGTGTCGATCTCGGCGTCGAGCGCGGGCAGGTACTGCAGGGACTGCGGTGGCACGGCGGCATGTGCGCCGCGGCCGAACAGCGACAGCAGCGCGCTGATCACGATGGCCAGGGCGATCAGCGCCAGGCCTGAGCCGGTCGGGGTCTCGCCGGCCTTGGCGAACAGATCCTGCATGTCGGCCTGTCGGTAGTCGAACAGGCCCTTGCGCGCGAGGTGCGCGAACGCGACGGCCAGCAGCGGCGTCACCAGTGCCAGCAGCAGCGAGCCGGTCGCGAGCCCGCTGTCGGGATCGGTGGCGAACAGGGCGGCCAGGACGAGCGCGCAGCCGGCGCCCATGAACCAATGACGGAATCGGATTTTCATTTCATGCCCCTTCAGGGTTTCCAACCGTGCATACGGACCCAGTCGGCGAACATGACGCCGGCACCGGCCAGCGCTGCCCAGATCAGACCCGTCAGCGTCTTCTCGATCACGGCCTGCCGCAGCTTGATCGACTGCGCCTCGCGCTGGATGGCCAGGCGCACCCATTGCCGCTCTTCTTCGGTCAGCACGTTCTTCGGCAGCGCATCGGCGACGGCTTCAGCCACCACCGTTCTCACCGCCTCGACCATCTGCGCGCGCACTGCATCCGCCGGCATCAGTGCACCCCCGGCGCAACGTCACCGATGCGCCAGTCGGCCAGCATGTCTTGGTGTCGGGGGGTGATCAGGCTCATGGATGCGCGGAAGCGCGGCACGCCAAACAGCGTGATGCAGGCCTCGGCCAGCTCGCTGCAGAACCACGCATCGGGCGCCTGCCAGTCGCGGTGCACAACCATGCCGGCAAGCGCGGTCCAGTCGTAGGGTTTGCCGACCTGGGCATCGAGCCAGGCGCGCGCGGCCTCGACGTCGATGATGTTGATCGAGCGCACCTCGCGGCTCGGGTAGTGGTCAGCCCAATCGGCGACCAGGCGCTTCTTCACGCCGCCCTGCAGCAGCGTGCTGTCGTACACCATCGAGGTGTCCTCGTCGAAGATGGCCGCATGGCTGTAGCGGCTCCACATGACCGCCCGCAGCGCGTAGCTGCCGAGCGTGTGGTTGGCGCAGAGGATCAGCTTCATGTGTGCCTCACGGTGTGACAGCAGCGGCCGCGATGAAGAGCGCGTCGATCTGCGTTGAATTCAGCCCCAGCAGGGGCGCCAAGCCGGCCACCGCAGTCGAGTTGCGGCGCACCTCGTTTGCCGTGCGCCACCAGATGTCGGCCTCGGTCTTGGCCTGGCCGGCTGCCATGCCGTCGATTGCGGCGGTGACTGCCGCCTCGCTGAGCCCGGCGCGCGCCATGGCGATCCTGGCCTGCGCCATGCTCACCGACTGCGGCACGACAAGTGCAGGCGTCTGCGCAGTGAACGCGGCGCCGTTCCACGAGTCGCCAGGGCCTGCAGTCGCGCTGGCGATGGCTGTGCCGCCCAGGGCTGCAACGAACTCGGGCGAGGCCTCGATCACGTTGACCACCACGCCGCCTACCACGATTGCATAACGCGCCATTTGATGCCCCTAGAAGAATTCGATCACACGCACGTGGCCACGGCCACCGGCACCGCCAAGCCGGCCAGTGGCAGAAAAATCTGACGCCCCGCCACCGCCGCATCCAACGCCGCCCGCTGTTCCATCGGCCCCTACGCCGGCCGTTCCGCCCGCTCCGACCAGAGGATTTTGGCCACCAGCCCCCCCAGCGCCAGCCGAACCGCTGGCGGTCGTGCTGCACCCTCCGCCGCCGCCGCCGCCGTGACCGCCTCGCATGGAAATGCCGCCTGCGCCTCCCACTGCGATGGATGTGACGGACCCGCCAGTGCTGCCGCCCGACCCGCCACCGGCGCCACCCCACAACGCGCACCCGCCACGCTGGCCCGCAGCTGCAGAGGTGCCCGTTACGCTGCCAGGCGCGCTGGCGCCGGACCCGCCCGCAAGTGGCTTGGCCTCGGCGTCCGCGCCGACTGTTCCGGCAACGTTGCTTGAGCCGCCAGAAGGCCCCGCCAGCCCGGCACCGAATGTCTTGATCCCTGCGCCGCTCCCGCCTCCAGGTCCGCCCTGACTGCCCCCCGGGCTTGGACCGCCTGATACCCCAGCCGCTGCCGCACCGCCGCCGCCGCCGCCCCCCGCGCCGGCCGCTGTGTTGCAACCGCCACCGCCGCCGCCGCCATAGGCCGTCAGCAGCGCCCCGAATGAGCTGCTACCGCCAACCCCGCCCGCCGCCCCGGCCGCGCCAGCAGCGCCGCCAGCGCCGATCACTATTGACTCAGTCGCCCCAACATCGGCGGCCAGATAGTAGGCCTCAGCGTAGGCGCCTCCCGATCCGCCACCGCTGCCGCCGATGCTACTGGAGCTTGACTTTCCGCCGCCGCCGCCGCCAGCGCCGAGGGTCATGACAAGGACTGCTGTACACCCGGCTGACTTCGTCCATGTTCGACTACTAATGGCGTCCGTGACTTTCACCGTGCCTGGCGGGTTCGCAATGACAATGTCCCAGTCTGCATACGTGCCGCTTCCGCCAACAAGACTAACGTCGACAATGAGCGTCGTCGCGGAATACGATTCCACTGCGCCCCACATCCAATTTGCTCTATTTGCGGCGCTGCTCACGATGACCGGCTGGCCAGCGGAAAACCCCTTGCCAGATTGAGTCGTGAATGTCTTCGAGCCTGCCGCGACGGCCAGCGATGTCGTGCTTGTGCCTTTGGCAGCCGGGGCGCCGGTGGCGGACAAGACGTTGCTGTACGCGGCCCACATCTCGGCCGAAAGCAGGTTTGCTTCGGCTTGGAACGTGGGCAGTGCGCCGAGGAACGCATCGCCTCGCGCTGCGAAGTTGGTAGGGTCGCTGCGCAGCGGAGGCGTTGGTAGCGCTGTGATTTGCTTGGCCATCAGATCATTCCTTCGATTTCGAGTGAGCAGTACGATTTGCGCGGGTAGGCGATCTCGATCTGGAAGTCGCGCCAGTACCCGTAGACAGCTAGCGGAGAAAATGTCTGCGTGTCATCGGCGCCGATCCACAGGCAGGGCGTCGCGCGCAGATTCGCGATGAGCGCCTGCGTACGCCGAAGAGTGGCGTTATCAAGTTCCAGTCTTTGAGTCGACCGCTTGCTGAATGCGCGCCTGGTTATCTTTGTGACGCCGTAGATATTGGTCGTCTTGGTCGAGTAGTCTGTGACCCCGGCAGACGCGCCGAACTGCGTGTCTCCGAGCCAGTACAACTGCCCGAAGATGGCGCTGCCGCAGCCAACCGTGCCGGCACCAGAGATAGTGACGACGACGGTGGCGGCCAAGTACTGCGGCACGTTGTCGAAGACAAGCGCCGCGCTCAGGTCGTAGGCGCTGAAAAAATAGTCCGCCCACGACAAAATCGACGTGCCGTCGATGGACTGCGTAGCGTCATAGATCGACGCGGCTCCGTCGAACATCTGCACACGCACCGTCTCGCCGGTCAGCTCAACAAAGCCGATTGCATTGATCGCGCCAGGCTGCACCGCGAAAGTAATCGACCCGGTCGCGGTTGTCTGCGAGTTGACCTGCTGGTCGAACGCGCGCCATCTGTTCGTGCTGCTAACCTCGAGCCAGAATGGCAGCGCGAGCGTCGCGTCAAGCGCCGGAGAGTGGTTAGTGCCCGCCTGCAGCGCTTCGTAAATCTTGTGGTTCTGGATGCAGCGGTCGCCCACGGCGTAGGCAGTGCCGGACGACCAGGCTGTGTAGTCGGTCTCGGCCACACTGTGCGAGAGCAGCATGGCATCGGTGATCACCACCGGGTTCAGGACCTTCATGTCGTTGTCCTCGTGGCGGGCAGCCCGTCGGTGTCCCAACGATCAGACAGGCGGGCCGATTTGCCGGTGTTAACGGCGATGGCTTGCGTGCTCGCGTTGAGATCGCTGCGCAGCTCATCTACGGTCTGGCGCAGCCGCTGCACCTCGCTCACCAGCGCCGCCTCACGCCGGCCTGGGTCACGCAGCATCGCTGTGGTCTGCTCGTTATTCCAGACTCGCGCGGGCCCCATGTTCACCAGCTCGGGGCCTTGCTCGCCCACGATGGCCAGGCCGCCGGCATGATCACCGCCCGCGGCAAAGGCTGGCAGCTTGTTTGCCAAGGCCCATGCAAGAGACTTCCCGGACGTCCACCCCATGGCCGCATCAAGCGTTGCGGAAGTGATCCCGGCATCCACAGCGCGTCTGTAGATCGCCAAGGGGTCGTTCGCGTTGGCAGCGACGAATGCGCGGATGTCATCGACGGAGAACCCGGCAATGGTTGCCCCTTTCACCCCCGACAGCGCAGCAAACGTGCCGGGCGTGTAGCCAGCAAGAGCGTCGACGTTCGGTGTGCTGATGCCGAACTCGGCCGCCTTTTCTGCCACGACGGCGGCATTTCCTGCAACAGTGTTCGATTTGATGAAGTCTGCGGCTTCAGAGATCGTCGTCACCGCCCCGTTGACGCCCTTGATTGCCGCCGGTGCGTTGTCTTGCCCGGCCGCTTTCACAGCAACCGCCCCGGCCGTGTCTGAGTACGTCGAGACGGCTCCGTTGGTCACCCACTGATTCTTCTGGCTGGGCGCTGCGTCAGGAGCCTTGCCGCCGGTCAACGCCGCCAGCGGCCCCAGCGTCTTGGCAAAGTCGGCCAGGGCTTGCGCTACGCTCTTGACCGAAGCATCGATGCCCAGCGCGGCGGCCAACTGCGCCTTGGCGGTTGCCAAGATGTCGGTGAGCACTGCCAATTGCGCTTCGTAAGCGTCTTTTAGCGCGCTCTTTTGTGCCTCGCCCTGCGCCAGCGCGCCGTCAAGCACGGCCTGCGCTGCTTTAGCTGCGCTGTCCAAGCCGACCAGCGTTGTGTCGTAAGTTGTTCTTGCGCCAGCGAGCTGCCCGTCAAGTCGATCACGCGCGGCTGCAATCTGGTCGCGAGCAAGATCATTTGCGGCGTCCAGAGCATCCCGGATGCCGTCAAGCCGCGTCATGGTCGCGTCGTTGGCGGCGTCCAGCGCGTCGCGCATGGCCAGCGTAGCGTCGAGCTGCGTCTGCGCTCCGTCCAGCTGCGTGCCAGCGATGTCGCTCAAGTCGCGAATGTCAAGGCTCGTTCGGTAGAAGTCGCGCAGGTAGTCCTCGAAGCTCCCAAATAGGTCTTCGCTGGGCTTCGACACCGCCTCCAGGGCGGTCTTCAGTGCGTCGGCGTCAGGCAGCACGCCAGACGCCTTTGCCACGGCCAGGGCGCTCGCAATCTGTGCCTGACCGCGCGCTCGGTCTGCGGCCTCGCTGCCGATGGGGTGCAGCGAGGCCAGCGTTGCCCGCAACGAATCATTCAGGCCACGCAGGCGGTCAACCGTCGCTCCGGCCGTATTGATCACAGCCGACATCTGATCGGCCGCCGATTTGTAGGCCGCCTGCGCCGCTTTGCGCTCGGCATCGACGGCCTTGGTCGCGTCCGTGTAGGCCTTTGTCTGCGACGCCGCTTGCGCGTCAAGCGCGGCGCGCGCCGAGTTGATCGCCGACACCTGGGCGTCATAGATCGCTTTCGCAGCGGCGCGCTGCGCGTCGATCTCAGCCATCGCGGCCTCGAACTGCGCCTTCGCCGCGGCGATGGCCGCGTCAACTTTGGCAACGTCAGTTTGGTATGCGCTGGTCAGCGCATCCTTCTGGGCCGACACTGCGGCGTCTACACCCGCCAGCGCGGCCGAAGCTACGGACTTGAGTTGGTCGGTCAACGAGGCCAGCGCATCGGCGGCAGCAGTTGAGGCACCCACCACTTCAGCAAAGGCGCCTGACATCGCGATCAGCGCGCCATAAGTGCGCTGCCCGGCCTCCGTGCTGCGGTCCTGCGCCTCCACCAGCGCGCGGAACGCCTCGCGCGTGGCCGGCACCGTGTTGATGCCCAGGCGGCCCAGCTCGGCGCCGATCTGCTGCATCCCGATGTTGAAGCGTTCGGCGTCAGTGTAGAAGTCGGACAGGTAGCTGCTGATGCTGGACTTCAGCGCGTCGAGCCCGCCAGCGCCCTGGATCATCGCGGTGCTGAGTGCAGACGCCTCGACACCCATGGCGACGAGCGTGACGCGCACGTCGCGCAGCGCGGTGTAGGCGGTGACCAGGTCGGCCGCGCTGCCGTTGAACTGGTCGATCATCGCGCCGACGCTGGACAGCACGCCGCCGGCGGATTCGGCCGCGGTGATGCTTTGGCGGACGATCTCGGTGGCGACGTCGCCCTGCTTGTTGATCACGGCGGTGTAGCCCACGGTGGCCACGCCCACGGCATCAAGCGCGACGCGCGCCGACTCGACCCCCGAGGCCACGCGCACCAGGGTCTGGAAGTAGCCTTCCCCGACCTGCTGGAAGCCGTCCAGCCCCGCGATTGCCGCCTTGGCGATGCCGTCCGACGCGCCGCTGATCGCGTTGCCGATGGCGGCTTGCAGATCGGCGCCCTTGAGGTCTTTGAGGCTCAGGCGCGGGATGTCGACCACGAAGTCGGCCACCGCCTGGCCCACGGTCTGCCCGTCGCGGCCCAGCGCCACCGCAGCGGCTTTCAGCGTGTCGCCGATGCCGGTGAAGACCATGCCGAACTGCTTGGCCATGTCGTCGCCCATGCTGGCGAACTGCGTGTCGTTGGTGGTCTTCTTCACGAGCCCGAAGAACGACTTCGAAGTCGTGGACACGTCGGCATACTGCTGCACGCCGCTGCCGCCCGCCAGGTCGGACACCTTGCCATTGATGGACAGGCCAGCATCGCTGATCGTCCGCGACACGCCGCCCCACAGGCTTTGCAGCTTCGACACGACGCCGCCGATCACCGGCAGGTTGCGCACAAAGTCGTCCAGGCCCAGGGCGTTCAACACCGGGTCGCCAACGTTCGAGCTGATCTTGCCAGTCTGGATGCCGAGGTTCTTGCCGGTGGTGAGACCGTTGGTCTGCAAGACGAGATTGCCGAGCCCGGCCATGCCCGCCTCAATGTTGCGCAGCGATGCCAGCATGCCGGACTGGACCGACAACTCGATCTTCGCGGTGCTGGACAGGGCCTCGATGGCCTTGGCGACCGAATCCGACTTCGCGGTCGAGTCGCCCAGCACGGTGCCGGTGCCGGTTGCGGCCTGACGGTCGGCCGCGCTCGGTGCGCTGCTGCTGGAGTTGAAGCCGCCCGAGACCGCAAAGCCCAGCGCGGCCATAGCGGCGGCCATGGCTGCCATGCGTGCCCACGCGGTATAGGGGTCGCCATTCGCCTGCCTGGCGATGGCCACTGCGGCAGCGCTGGCGCCTTGCACCAGGTCACTGGCCAGTTGGTAGGCGCGGAATGCGGTTTCTGCAGCCTGCAGTGTTTTGTAGCCGCGCGAGCCTTCAGAGAAGAAGCCCTTCGCGGCGCCCGCCATGTCGGCATAGAGGCCGATCTGCGTGGTGGCCGACTTCTTGGCGATTTCTTGCTCTGCGATCCACTTCTGCACCGGGTTGTCGAGTTGCGACGCGGCGGCTTGCGCCTTCTGGATGGCCTGCATCTGCTGGCCGTAGGACTGCAGGGCCTTGCCCATCTTGCCCACCGCTCCGCCGGCCTTGTCGAAGGCCTCGCCGATGACCTCAGCAAACGACTTGGCGCGGTCGGGCGCGAAGAAGGCGTCGAGCGTCTTGGTGGCCTCTTCGATGGCCTTGGCGTCGCGCGCCGCGCCATCCTTGTTGGCCACCAACTGCGCGATGCGCTCGCGGTATTCGAGTTCCTTCTTCAGCGCGCCAAGCACTGCGTTGTCGCCGCCTGCATCGACACGGGCTTGCTCTTCGGCAATGCGCTGATTGAGCCGGGCGATGGCCACGCGCTCGACGGCCTCGGCCATGCTCATGTAGCCCGAGCGGGCCATGGCCGCTGCAGTGGCTTCGGCCTCCAGCGCGCGCACTTGGTCAGCGGCCGCGACAGTGGCCTTGCCGGCTTCGGCATAGGCCGCGTCGTAAGCCGACACCATGGCCGCCGCCTTGTCTTTGTAGGCCTTCACCGAGGCCTGCGCGACGTCGAACTCGACCTTGCCGACTGCGGTGGCGATCTCGATCTGCTTGGCGGACGCCTGGCCCTGCAGCGACAGCACCTCGGCCATGTTGTCCCGCTTGGCCTTGGCCAGGGTGAGCGACTGCGCGATTGCAGCGGCTTCAGCGCGCAGGCCAGCGACCGTGGCATTGCCCGACAGCTGGGTGTATTCGATCAGCCGCAGTTGGCCGCTTTCGAACTGCTGCTGCAGCCCTTGCAGGGTGGCGCTCGTCTTTGCAGCCGCAATGGCCGAAGCAGCACCGACGCGCGCCATCGCAGACGCCTGCGAATCTGCGAAGGCAGCACTCTTCTGATACTCCGCATTGATCTTGGCAAGTACTTCCGGATCGTCGTCATACAGCTTTGCGGCGCGGGCCTTGCCTTTGATCTCGGCGATCTGTTTGGTCCAGGCGGCTTGGTGATCGAGGGACTTCTCCAGCTCGGCGTTCCAATCGCGCGTGGCGCTGGCAGAGCGCGCCCCATCGGCGGAGGCCTTGGCTTTGTCTTGCTCGGCCTTGGCCTGTGCCTGCAGTGCGGCCAGCTCAGCTTGCGCGTTGGGGGCGTTGAACTGAACGCCACCGATGCCCTGCTTGGCCCGCTCGATCTCGGCCACCTTGGCCGCGATCTTGTCCTGCAGCGACTGATCACGGCCGATGCCCAGCATCGAATCCCAGGCATTGCTGGCAGCAACCTTTACCGAGTTCCAGCCGCGCTCCAGCGAGCCCAGCTGGTCAGCTGCCCCTTTGACCTGGCCGCCCAGCTTGGTCATCAGCTCGGCCATGGCCTGCTGGCTCTGCCCTTGCTGATCCAGCGTCTTGATGTGCTCGAACTCAGCCGCGGTCAGCATGTGGTACTGATCCATCAGCCTGCGGGCGCTGCCTGTGACATCGCTGGCCATGGCCGCGAACTGCTGCGCAACCTCGGCGCCGCCCTGCCCTGTGGCCTTGGCCATGGCGGTTGCGGCGACGCCTGTAGCCTGCAATGCATCAGCGCCGATGCGGCCGCTGGAGATCAGCGTCTGCATCACTTCGCGAGCAGTGCCGATGCCGGTCTGCGTCTCTGTGGCGATGGTCTTGGCCATCGCAGACACGCCGCCAGCGGTTACGCCGGCGGCGTTGTTGGTGAGCACCAAGGACTGTCGGAAAGCCGTACTCTCGGACGAGCCCAGGGCCCACGCTGCGCCGACTGCTGCAGCCGCTGCCCCGACACCGCCAAGCAGCAACACCGTCGGGGTCAAGATCGTCGCCACCGCCGCAAGCGCAGGGCGGAAGCCGCCGAAGACGGCCGAGAGATGAGAGCCCTGCTGGATCAGGGCCGTCAGAGGCGAGCCGCCGGCTTGGATCTGCACAAACAGATCCTGCAGCTGGGCGCTCATCTGAGCCGTTTGATTGCCGGTCAGCTTGGCCTGGGCGCCTAGGCTGGCATGGTCAGCCGCGAGCGTCTTGAGTGCCGCCGACTTGCCCTTCAGGGCATCGAGCGCCACGCCCTGCGCTGCAACGGCGCTGGCCGCCTCTTGCGCCAGGCGAACAAGTTCTTCTTCGCTGGCCTTGGCGCCTTTGAGTGCCGCGCTGTAGGCGGTCTGTGCGGCCGTGGTCTTGGCCGTGGCCTTGTCCAGGGCGACCTGGGCGGTGGCTGCGGCGGCTGCGGCGCGTTCGTACTTCTGCGCGTCCGTCGCACTGACCGCAAAAGCCTTGCCGACGCCCTGCATGCCGCCGACGACACCGTCAGCCCCGGAGAGCTGCAGTCTGAAATTCAGGACATCGGGGCCGCTCATGGTGTGGGCTGCTGGCTGTGGTGCGCTAGGCGGTTATGGTTTTGCGGATCTCTGCAGCGGCCGAAAGCCAGCTGCGCTCCATGACGCAGACGTCTGCAAGGATGGCCTCGCGGTCTGCGCGAGGGATGCTGCGGAATGCTGGAGAGGCCCGGACGCCGGCGTAGTCAAGCCCTGTGGGGCCTGCCATGCCGTGGCGCCACTGGGTCTGCACCTGGTTGAACAGGTTGAACACCGCGACGTTGTCGGGCAGCAGCACGAAGACAGGGGCGGCAGGGACGCTGCCTTCGAGCACCAGGCCGAAGGCCGCGAGAGCCTCGTCAACCTCTTGCTCGGGTGGGGCAGCATCTTCGTCTCCGTCGTCAAGAAGTTCGCCGCGCGCCATCAGGCGCGCGACGTCCTTCAGTTTTTTTCCTTCCCCTTGGCGCCACACATCTTCAGGTACGACGCCAGAGCGATACCTTCAACACCGATCACGCTGAAGGCCTGGGCCAGCCCTTCGGGGCTGAAGGAGACCGGCGCGTTGTCTTCGCCGACCACCCGGTTCCAGCCTTTGGTGACGCGCTTCATCATGTCGGGCAGCGTCTTCTCTGCGACCGCTGCGTCGAGCTGATCCGTTGGCAAACGGTCGCAGATCAGATCGAACGAAAACGGCAGGAACACGCCTTCCGCGTTGGCGATGGAGCCCTCGACGGGGACGGTGACGGTGTCGGAGACGACGAGTTTGAAGGACATGGGTGGGTGTGGAGTTGAGGTGTCAGAAGCTGGTGATGACGCGGATCTCGTCGTTGCCAACCAGGGGGGTGCAGCGCATGTCGAAGGAGATCAGGCGCTTGCCGTTGACCTCGGTCTTCTGCGGATTGATCAGCTGCACGCCGGGCAGCCAGATGCCCGCCTTGGTGGTGTTGGCCACGGTGCCGTGCATCAGACCCACGGTCTGCAGCGTGCCCAGCTCGACGGCCTGCATGAAGGTGGCTTCTTGCGCAGCGGTGAGGTCGAGCGTGACCTTGCCGCTGACCGCGCGCTGCGTCAGGTCCACGGTCTCACCGCCCAGCATCGGCGTGAAGTTGACGCTGTTGCCCAGGTCCAGCTCCAGGCCCTGCGAGGGGTAGGCCGTGCCGCCGGTGATGGCCGGGGCCGTGGTGGTGACGTGCGTGCCGCCGAACATGACGTCGCCCGAGTTGGCGTCGACAACCACCTGCGGCGTCTTGAACGCGGTCAGGGTCACCGAGGGGTTGGCCACTGCAGTCGGCGTGCTGTAGATGCCGGTGAACTTGAATTGCAGCTCAGGGCGGCCGCCGGCCTTCATGCTGATCGCGCAGTTGCCGCGCGCGCCTGTCAGCTTGTGCAGCACGCCGTCGTCGTACCAATAGATCGAGACCGACTCGATGCCGGTGCTGATCGGCACATAGTCGACGCGGAAGGTGGCGGTGATGACTTCGGCCAAGCCACAGGCGCGCATCAGCGCACCCCAGGCCGGCGCAGTGGCCACGGTGCCCGCGCCCGCCAGCTCGACGGTGAAGCTGAGTTCGCTGTAGCGCGTGCCGAGCAGCTGCTCACTCGCACCCAGGAAGGGGCGGAGCACGTCGCGGTCGACGTTGCTGGCGTTGATCGGGTTGCCCGACAGGTTGGAAACCAGCATGGCATTTGCCGCGCCGGTGGGCACCGAGTCGGTGCCGTAGGTGGTTTCGATCTTGGCCAGTACGGCTGTGTTTCGGACGATGCGGTTTGCCACGACTTACTCCTTTGCGGCGACAGGGCCGGCGGTGCGGGTGAGGACGCCCGTGGCGGGATCGCACACGTAGCTGCCACCGGCGACGGGGGCCAGCAGCTCTTGGGGCACATCAGCCGCAGCAGCGGCCTCAGCGGGCGCGCCGGCGGCCTGGCCGTCGGTGCTGTTTTCTGGGTTGGGTTTGGGCATGGTTGTCCTTGTGCTAAACGGTGATGGACGTGGCCGACGTGCGGTGGTGCAGCTCCAGCACCAGGTGCGCCGCGGCGAGGGTGTTGTCGACTTCGTCTTCAGCCCAGACGATGGCAATGGGGCGCACTTCCATCACTGCGTTGTCGATGGCGCCTGGCACGGTGAGGCAGGCGAAGGCCGCAGCGACAAGCTGATCGGCACCGTCCTCACCGACGACGCCAGCCACATCCCGCGCCATGCAGCTGATGCGATAGCGGGTGTGCCACTCGGTGAGGCCGATGACCGCCCGCGTGTCTGCAGGCGATTGCTCCAGGTCGACAGTGATCTGCCGATTGACCTGCTGCGCCATGGGGCGGCGGCGCTTGGACGCCACGGCCACCCCCGACAGGGGTGCATGGGCACGCAGGGCGGCTGCGATGGCCTCGCGCAGGGCGGCTTGTGCAGTGCCGCTCACAATGCCAGCTCCAGCTGCAGGGTGCACTGGCCGAGCTGCAGGTCATCACTGCGCTCGGCGATGCGGAAGGTCTCGCCATCCACATCGAGCTGCACGTCGGCAACCAGCTCGATCGGCGAGCCGTCCACATCAGCCTGCATGGCAATGAACGTGATGTGCCGCGATTGGCCCGCAGCCTGGCCAAAGCCGGGCTGGGTGGAGCGATCGCGGCGCCGACCGGCGAATTGGTAGCCAACGACGTTGGCCAGCGAGTTGGCCACGCAGGCCAGCGCATCGGCACCGGCCTGGCGCAGGGCCATGCCGATGTGATGTGCGGGCAGCTGGAGCGTGGCCATGGGGACGTTGCAGACGCCTGGACGATCAGCCGAAGACGGCGTTCAGCCGAACGCGCGCAGTGGTCTCGCCACTGGCCTTGGTGTTGACGCCGACACCGATCTTCAGGTTGGACGTCAAGGTAGTCGTGACGCGCTTGTTGGTGTCGTCCCAATACCAGATCGTGCCGGCCGTGCCGGTGTCGGTGGACAGCGCAGTCAGGTCGAAGACGCCTTCGGTGACAAATTCACCGTTGGCACCGTTGGCCACATCGCCAGCGGCAACGCCGAAGATGTTGGTGCCGATCTTGGCGCCGCCGCCGCTGGCCACCGCGTAGGGCGCGGTGAGCGTGAGGGTGTCGCCGTCCTGGACATAGTTCTTCATGATGGGTTCCTGTTCTTCAGGGGTGGTGGATCAGGCGCCGACGGCTTTGTAGAGACCGCGGAAGTCGACCGCTTTGGCGGCGAAGTCTTCGCGGCACTTGAAGCTGATGCCGTCCACCTCGAAGCCGGTTTCGCTTTCGACGATGGGGCCCTCGGCGCCGTCCAGGTAGCAGTACTCGACGGTGTCGACCTGGCTGTTGTTGGCAGCCAGATACCAGGCGGTGGCGCTGTTGGCGTCGAGGATGGGCTCGATGATGGGATCGAGCGCAGTGCGGCCGCCCGCGCGGAACTCGTTGACGTCCGCCTGCTTGGCCGGCACGTACTGGCTGCTGGTGAGCTGATAGGCCGTCTGCTCCAGCGCTGCCGGAACGATCAGCGCGGACGGGGCCAGGTTCAGCTCTTCGCCCTGCTGGCCCTTTTGCACACGCATTGCGGTGCGGGCTGCGGTGAGCGCCGAGAACTGCAGCGCCGTGCCGGCGCCGGTGCCCAGGTTGCCGTGGTTGGCATGGAACAGCGCCACGGTGTCGGCCATGGCCGCATTGGCGGTGAGCTGGGCGTAGACCATGCGGTTTTCAAGCCGCGCCGCGCTGGCACCGAAGCCGGACAGCATGCGATCAAAGCCGCGCAGGTCGTCGTTGATGATGGCCTGGCGCGTCAGCGAGACGATGCGGCCGTAGGTGAGCAGGCCGTAGGTCTCGGCGCCGTCCTTCAGTGCACCATACTTGAACTCACCGTGCTCGTTGACCTGCAGCAGATCGGGCATGGCGCTCAGCTGCACCACCGACATGCTCTTGAAATCCGGCGCATTGGGGGCGCGGCGGGCCCAGCGGGTGTAGGTGCCGGGGTTCTCGTCGTATGCGTTGCGCAAGCGCTTGCTGGCCACATTGGCGAGCAGCGACGAGAAGTCGCTCGTCGCGAGCATGCCGCCACCGCTGCGGAAGGTGAGGATGCGGGTGGCCAGGGCGAGCTTGTCCAGGCCGCGGGTGTTTTGGCCGGCGGCTTCGAGCATGTCGCGGCCCATCTCCAGAATGGACATGCCGCGGAAGCGGCGGCCGTTGTCGGTGACCTTGGCACGCGAGTCGACGCGCGAGTGCAGGGCTTCTTCCATGCCCGCCATGCGGGTGACGGTTTCGTCGCGCACGGTTTCGACGCGCACATTGATGTGACCGCCGGCGGCCGCATCGCGGCGGGCCAGCTCGTCGAGCACCTGGCTGCGGGCGTGGTCAAGCGTGGCGCCGCTGCGGATGAACTCAGCGGCCAGCTGCGGCACGTTGTGGCGCGTGCACAGCTCGGTGATGTCGGCGGCGCGGCTGTTGGCATCGGCCACGCTGCGCTGCACGGCGTCGCCGGCGACCTGGTTGGTGGTGGCGGCAGGCGTTGCGGTAGCGCCGCCCTCGGAGGTGTTGACCTGATCGGTCATGGGGGACTCCTTTGGAGTGTTGTGGGCGGCTGCCCGGATGAACTCGCACGGCAGTGCAGACGCCTGCGAGGGGTGACCATTGGCGCCAGGCGCGCCGATTTGTGCGTTGCCCTGTGCGCGGGTTTGCGCGTTGGGGTCGGCCGGGACGGTGACGAAGCTGATCTCTTGCGGCGTCCAGCGCACGGCGCGGTACAGCGGCAGGTTGACGCCATCGGTGCGGTCTTGCGCACGGGTGATCTCATAGCGCTCAACGCTGTAGCCGAAGCTGATCGTGCGGATCACACCGATCTGGATGTCGCGCACCACGCCAGCCAGTTCTTCGCGTTCGCTCAGGCGCAGCAGCGCGCGGCCTTCGCCGTTGTCGATCCAGCCGCGCTGGGCGATGCCCAGGATGGCGGAGATGCCGCCGTAGACGCGATGGCTGTCGATGACTTGGACGGCACCGGCATCGAAGCGGGTCATGTCCACCGCATCAGGGGTGACGACCAGCTCTTCTTCGAAGACGGTGTCGTTCCAGTAGTCGTATGCGCGGCGGCGCGAGCCGGTGGTCCACACGCACTCGACAGTGCGGGCCTCGGCATTGAAGGTGGTGGGCACCAGCATGGCTGCGCGCGTCTGCGGAGCCATCTGGCCCTGCACGTTGGCAGGGCGGGTGTTCTCAGTGGTTGCAGCGGTGGCGGTGCTCATGCCTGCGCATGCTGCCGATGGTGCTGTCTCATGTCTTGCAAACTTGAGACGATTTCAGCAGTCACGCAAAGACGCGCACTTCGACTGCTACGCCAACCGAGCCCTGCGACGTGCGAACGGTGGCGCGCAGGATGTGATCGACGTGCGTTGCACCAGGCGGCAGCGAGCCTGCGGCGATGCGGGCCTCCAGGTAGCGGCCTTGGCGCGATCGCGCGGCCGACACGCTGAGGCCAAGGGCATCACAGTCGGTGATGCCCGACAACAGCTCATGCTGGCGCAGCAGCGGCTGGCAATCGATCTGATAGACGCGGTCGTCACCGGCGCGCACGTTGATGCGGGCCAGCTTCTCACCGGGGCGGGTGGCAATGGCGTCGGCGGGCATCACACGGCCTCCACGATGATATCGAACTCGTCTTCGACGGTGGTGGTCTTGCCGCCGATGACGATGTCGGTGCGCACGGTCCAACGATAGGTAGTGCCGTCAGTGCCGCCGCTGCAGTAGATTTGCAGGCTCTCGCCGCTGATCTGTTCGCTGTCCTTCACCATGCCGGCGGGCACGATGATCGTCGTTGTGATGCTGGTGACCGTGCGGCCGCCGATCACGGTGGAGTAGCTGATGTCGACCGGCAAATGCTCGGCCGGCTGCTGGACCCAAGAGCCTAGGAGTGCCATCGTGGGGCGCCTTCAGGTGTCGTCCCGCTTGGGACTGGTGAGCGTGTTGGAGCGGTCGGGCGATTCGAGATCGACCGACCTGTCGGGGCTGTGAAACAGCAGCGCGCGCGATGCGCTGATCAGGCGGCGCAGTGCGGGGATGAAGACCGGCGGGCCGCCGCTGCCGGGGGTGAACAGGCGCGAGATCAGGGCCGCGACAGATGACAGCGCGGCGCGCGTGATGCGCACGCTCTTGGTGATGCTGGCGCTGGTCGAGACCGTTGCCACCAGGGTCAACAGCTTCGCCTTGAGCGACGACACTGCCGCGCTCGCGGTGGCGGTGGCCGACTTGGTCGAGCTGGTGCGCTTGACCACTGATGCCGCAGCAGCAGCCGTGGCCGAACGCACAACGGACACAGCCCGGAGCACGGTGGCCGATGCCGTGGCCGTGCCCGTGCGGGTGATGCTCACCGCGCGCTTGACGCTGGCCGAGCTGCTGACCGTGGCCGTGAGCGTGAGCAGCTTGGCCTTGATGCTGGCCACCGTGGCCGACAGCGCGGTGCTGGCACTGCGGGTGAGCGACACCGCACGCTTGACCTGGCCCGTGGTGGTGGTGGTCGCGGCCTTGCTGGATGCTGCGGCCTTTCGGATCGCGGCTGTTGCGCTGGCGCTGGCCTGGCGCTGCAGCTTGGCGGCCTTGAAGATGGCCGCGACTGCGGTGGTGCTGGCGGTAAGCGTGAGCGAGTAGGACGTCGGGCCGCTGCCGGTCGTGGGGATGTAGCGGCGGGTGCGGCGCGGGCTGTAGAGCTTCTCGGGCAGCCAGGCCGAGGCGGCGCGGTCGTCGAGGGCGCGCTGCCAGATTGTGACGCCGACAAGCCCGCCTTCGAACGGGTCACCAGGCGAGCCAAGGACGCCCCCCACGCGCATCCCCGTTGGTGATGCAGCGCCGAATGCCGGAGAAGCCACGGCGGCAGCCTGGCGCACACCATTGCGATACAGCACATAAGCCGCCGAGGCGGTGGCCAAGCCAGAAGGCGCGACGAGCACATAGACGTCGAGCTGACCGCTGGTCTGCGTGCCCGTTGCAAACTGCGCTTGCTTGCCAGTGCCCCCGCCGTCACGAGGGCCGACAACGAATTGGTAGCTCGCGTCCGATGCGGACTGATAGATCAGGAACGAGTATGCGGCATTGACCGGCGGCCGAACGTCCAGCACTGCGCTGTACGCGGCTGGTGACATTGGCCGCTGTACCCATGCGATGGAGAAAGGCAGCGATCCATCAAAGCCCGCTGGCGCGGTGAAGTCGGCATAGCTTCCGGCCCCAAAGACCAGCATCACGCCGGCCGGGGTCGCTGCGCTGGTGCCCAGGCCAGTCTTGGTGCAAGGCGCACCGGACACCAGATCGAGCATGCCCCATCCGGGGTGGAGCGGAGCATGGAACAGCAGGCCCGCGAAGTACGGGCTCGCCGGGTTAAGCCGCTGGCGGGTCTGCGGCTGGCGCTTCCATGCGCGGCGCTCTTGCTCGATCAACAGGCCCACGGGTCACCGCTCCATCATGCCGGGCGCTGGCAGCCCATGCGGGCGCGCACGACGATGCTGCGGGTAGAGGCCTGGCCGCACACCACGCCAACTTTGTAGGCGGTGCAGCCGGTGAGGTCCACGGGCACGGTCTTGCGGGCAGGGTCTTCGCCTGGCGTGTTCGCGGCGTAGGTGTCCAGCACCATCACAAACTCGGCGTGCTCGTCGGTGTCGAAGTCCGACCCGCTGTCGCCGAGGATGTCGCCCGTCGTCCGTGCGAGGTAGACGACGCAGGTGTCACCACTGGCCGGCGTGCCCGCGTTGTCGACGCTGAGCTGCAGCTGATGGGCATCGTCCAGCACGGTCAGCGCCATCGCATCCGACCACTGGATCGTGTTCGCGCTGACCGTCTTGCTGGCGGCCGACGCCCAGGTGACCTGGGTCTCTACGATGGACGCGGCCATGGGATCAGCTCCGGATCAGCGATGCGTCGCCGAAGCTGATGCTGCCGTAGAACGTCATCAGGCTGGGCGCGACGCTGGTGCAGGCGCCTGTACTGAGGGCCTTCTCCGCGCGTGTGGCCGTGCGCTTGCCGGTGTTGATGACCTGGGCGCGGGTGCCCAGGCCAGCGAATGCATCGTTGATGCCCTGGCGAATGCTGGCCGAGCGGTAGTCGAGCACGTTGACCAGGCGCAGCCATTCCCAGATGCGGGCCTTGCCGACGCTGAGCGTGTCGACCTCGGTCCACACCATGGCAGCGTTGGCCTCGCTGATGGGCACGTCGGGGCGCCAGACGATGCAGCCTGCCGGGTCGGGCGCGTTGAACCACGCGGCCAAGGCCACGTCGTCGGCGCTGGACATCAGCGCGGCCGCGGTTGGATCGGCGGTGCCCGCGGCTTTCAGCGTGGTGACCTGCTGATCGGTGAGTGCGGCGGATGCGGGCATCGCAAACGCGGCCAGCATGGCAACGGCTGCGAGGGCGAGGATTCGGCGGAAGGACTTTTGCATGGGGGCTCCGGTTGGGGTCAGGTGGTGGGCTCATCGCCCCAAGGCCCGCGCAGGGCGCGCGAGACTTCGTCGGCGGTGATGGTGTCGGGCTCTTCGGCCAGGGCGGACAGCTTGGCCACAGCGAGGCCCAGCGCGGGCACGCCGGCGGCGATCAGGCCGAGCATGTCGCGCGTTGTTTTCGACCCAAGGTCGAGGCCGTCGCCACGCAGCCAGCTGTAGCCGCACTGCATGGTGTCGAAGTAGGCCCACTGCATTTCAGCCGGGACATGCACGGCCGCGAGCATATCGGACAGCCACTTCGGCATGTCGGTCGCTGCCGACAGGTCGCGCAGGGTCTTGATCAGCGCAGCGCCTTCGAGGATGGACAGCGAGGCACGCACGCCGCGCTCGCTGATCATGTGCGGGCGCAGGCGCGGCGGGCGCTTGTCGTTGCGGATCGCAGCGATGGCGCGGTCACGCTCGATGGCGTCGGTCTTCTCGTCGTCGGCCGTGACGACGAAGGGCTTGCACTCTTCGTCGGCCAGGATCTCGGCCTGCAGGGCGCGCAGCTTTTGCGGAGTCACGCGAAGACCTTCTTCATCGTGAGCTGCAGGCTGTCGCCGCTGGCCAGGTTGACCACAGCGAACGTGGCGCTGATGTCCATCTGCCCGGCCGATGCAGCGTCAAAGGTGCCGGCCTCGTCCACTGCGCGGGTGGCGCTGGCGGTGATCGTGCCAACGGTCTGATAGGTGTCGTTGGTGGTGGTCGTGGTCACGTTGGAAGACGTGCCAGCGACGCGCGACTCGACGGCGGTGGACAGCGCCGTATCGCCGACGACGGCAGTGCGTGCCGCGCCGGTGGCGCCGACGCCAATGCCGATGTAGTTTGGCTCAGCCTGGGAGGGCGTCGCGCCGATGTGGCGCTTGGCCGCGATGGCCTTGCCGATGGTGGTGACGACTGTCGCGATTCCGAATGCCATGGGTGGCTCCCTTTACGATTTGCGCGCCAGCAGGCGGCGGATGCGCCACGCGAGGCGCTTGAACGGATTGCGGTGCCAAAAGGCGACGACACCGAGGTCTTCGACGCGGCCATCGGCGCGGATCACCTTGGCCTCGACGCTGACCTGACTGACGCCGGTGGTGGCGGTGTGGATGCTCATGCGCCGGGTTTGCTGTTGGTGTTGCTGCTGCCGTCCCCAGCTGCAGCGTCGGTGAGGGTCAGGCGGCCCTTGAGCAGGAAGCCCAGGTCTTCCCAGATGCCCGCAGCCTTGAGGCGCGCGATGTCATCGGCCAGCTCTTTCGTGACGACCTCTGGGTCATAGCCACGGCGGCGCAGCTTCTCGCTGTAGCTGGACAGGCCTCCAGCAATCTCGGCCAGGTCGGCCTGCACGTCCTGGATCGGGTTGACGTGATCCCACTTTGGCGTGCTGTGCTCTACGGTGTAGTCCAGCTCGCCAGGGATCAGCCCGGCCAGCTGCGCCGCACGGGCGAACTCTTCGCACATGCGATCGCACAGACGGGGAATGACGGTAAGCCACTGCAGCTGCTCGATCTCACGGCGGAAGTCGAGCATGCGCACACGGGCGCTGCTGAAGTTGACCTCACGCATGTCGCCGGTGGCCTGCTCATAGGTGAAGCCGCCACCCGCGCAAATGAGGTGGATGTTGTACTTGCAGTAATCGACGAAGCCGGGGGCCGCATGGGGCTCGACCACCGTGAGGTTTAGGCCATTGGGAACACGGGTGATGCCACCGCCGGCGATCTGGCCCAGGTTGCCGGTAGCGGCGTCGGCCATCTCGCCGGGGCTGGCAGGGCCCATGAGCGTCGGGTCACCGCTGGCCAGTACCGAGAGGCGCCCTTCGAGGTTCTTGCGGGCCAGCTCCGCATCTTCGAGCAGCTGCAGATCGCGGGTGCGCGGGATGACGGTGGACAGGCGCGGAAAGCCGTTGCCCTGGCCTGGGCGGGTGGGCGCGTACAGGTGGATGATGTTCTCGGCCGGCACACGCTGGCTTTGCAGGCCGCGGGCGCGCAGCAGGCCAACGTCGCCGGGGTGCTGCGTCCACAGCCAATAGGCGACGCAGCGGCCGAGGGGGTCGTACTCTTTGCCGCCGATGACGACGTTGCCCCCCTGCCCGACTTGGCGCATGGTGTCGAGCCAGTCGATCTCCAGCAGCTGGAACTGGATGGGCACCGGCAGGCCATCTTCTTTGCGGCGCGGACGGATGCGCACCAGCACCGCACCATCGGCATCCATCGCTCGCACTGCAGCCGCCTGCTGGCCGTACAGATCGAGCAGGCCGTCAGCGTCGCAGACCTTGACGAACTTCTTCCACAGCTTGTCGAGCACCGGGCCAGATCGGCCGCCCCACTTGACCGTGATGCCGGTGCCCACGATGTGGGCGACGCGGGCATTCATGCCGGCGGCGATGTACTCGACGTTTTGGATCAGGGCGCGGCTTTTGCCGCGCAGTGTCGCGGCGTCTGCACTGTGGTCGGCATTGGCGCTGGCGTTGGCGCGGCGCGGACGCCACGAGTCACCAGGCGCAGCGGCCAGGTAGGCGCGGGTGAGGCGTTGACGATCGAAGTAACGGCGCAGGCCAGCGGCAGGATTGAGCCAACCGATGGCACGGTCGAGGACGGTGGTGGCCGGCGCCTTGCTGCGGTCGGCGCTCATCGCTCACGCCCCAGGATGGGCTGGAAGTGGAATGATGTGCGCGCAGTGCCGGCCTGGGCAGCAGCCGCGGCGGACACGACAGAGGCGGTGTGGGCGCGGGCGTCTCGAAGCTCAGCGATGGAGCGGTAGCGCACGCGCTGACCATCGACCTCAACCTCCAGCACAGAGGTGGCGATGGCAACGTCGAGGCGATCGACATCAGCTTGGGTCAGCGACATGTCGGCATGCTACGCGCCGGCCTGTCTCAAGTTTTGCAAAGCTGAGACGATTTCAGCCGGCCGGCTGTCGCCCTGGCTGCTTGATCAGGCGATACACCGTGGCGCGGCTGATGCCCAATCGACGGGCAACTTCGGTGGTGTTCTTGCCGTTGAACAGCGACAGCACCTGGTGCGCGATCGCCTGGCGATCGAGGTCGCTGCGGCTCTTGATGTAGGGCCTGGCGCCCTTGAACTCACTCCGCACAGCGGTCTTGGCCTCGTCCAGGCGGGTGGGCTCGCCTGCGATCTCGGGAATCAGGTGGATGACGTAGTCGAAGATCCTGTCGACCAGGTCGGGTTCGGCGATCAGCAGCTGCTGCAGCGCTTCTGGCGTGTGGTCGGTCTTGGGCATGGGGTTCACCATTGGCGGCCAGTCGGGCGGATGGGTTGAGGCGGGGCGATGGGCGGGCGGGCTGCGGGTGTGATGACCTTGGGCGGCTCGATCACCAGGGGCGGCGATGGCTCCATCGAGAACAAGTCGCGCGGCGGCTGTACGGCCTGCAGCAGGCGCTGCCATCGGGCGGTGGTGTATGAGTCCAGGCCGAGCTGGATGGCGGCATGCACCGCATAGTTTCTGCAGTCGAGCACCTCATTGCGTGGGCGGCGCTTGACCCACCGTTGGCGGTCGCCGCTGGGCGTGCGCACCGTGATGCGTTGCTCGGCGGTCAGCTGCTCATACCACTCGCGCGGCAGATCCTCGCTGAAGTGGACGAAGCCAGGGCCGGGCTTGTCGATGGCCAGTTGGCCGTGGAGCAGATCCTTGGCGGTGTCGGTGCCGATGACCCACAGCTTCACGCCGTGCTGCCACTTCTGGCCGCGCCAGTTCACTTCCATGCTGCTGGCCGTGCCTTTGATGGTCTTGCCGTCCTCGCTGGAGCCCTTGATCGCGTAGATGCGGCGCAGGTGCTGCTGCAGGCGCACGAAGTTGTAGACGGCCTGGGTGTGGTGGCCGCTGTCGATGCCGGTGGCGTCGATACCCAGGGTGCCGCCGTGCCAGGCCTGGACATAGCGGCGGTCGAGGTACTCGGCAACGTTGACCCAGAAGTCTTCTTCCGCTGGGTTGCCTTCGATCACATGGTGATCGATGGGCCAGGATTCCATCCCCGGCCCCCAACCCCAGACGCCGATCTCGCCGCGGTTGCCCTGCAGGTCCATGCCGGCAGTGAGCTGCAGGCAGCCGATCGGCACGGTGCGCAAGCGATAGGGCTCGGCCCTGGCTTGCAGGGCATGCTCTTCGGTGCGCTCGCCGACCTCTTCCCAGGTCTCGCCGAGCGTGGTGTTGGTGAAGGTCTTCAGCAGCGACTTGTCGCCGCGCGCGGCCAGCTCGACGGCGGCCAAGAACTCGTCAACGATGTCGCTCCACTTGGCCTGCGGCGCGCAGGCTGTCCAGATGTGGACGGCCACATGGTCAGGCGGGGCAATGATGGTGGCGGGATCTGGCGCCAGCTCGCAGGCCCGCCATGCCAGGCTTTGTGCGGTGCGGAAGTTGCCCAGGTGATCGAACCAGGTGCCAGACGCCGTGTCGATCCAGACGCCACCATGCCACACCTCCAGGTACTGCGCCTGGGTCATCAGGCCGCCGCAGTGCGGGCAAGCATGCGCCACCGTCGAGCTGTCGTGCCCTGTCCACTTCAGGCCGTGCAGCGAGTCCTTGCCGCCGAACGTGATCTGGTGCAGCTCGCCGCAATGTGGGCACGGCACATGCCAGCGCATGTGCACATCGGCGTCGGCCTCGCGGTCCTCGATGTTGCTCAGGCCCTTCAGCTTGGGCGTTGTGCCCGCGATGCTCTTGGGCCAGACCGCGCCCTCGACGCGCTTGTCGCCCAGCTTGCCGGGCGAGCCTTCTTTCTCAATGTCGCGGTCGAAGCCATCGAACTCGTCGTACTTGACCGTGTCGACCGTGAGGCGTCGATAGTTCTTGGCGGCCTTGCCGCCACGCAGATGCAGCAGCCCGGTCGTGAACTTCTTCTGGCGCAGCGTGTTGTCTTTGCTGCGGCGGTGGAAGCGCGGCATCACCTTGCGCATGCACTTCACGTCGCGCAGCATGGGCTCCAGCTCGGTCGTGACGAACTCGTCGCGGTCGTCGTCGGTGGGCTGATAGATCACCGCATTGCGGCGCTTGTGCTCGGCCTCATAGCCCGTGTGCGCGAGCAGGATCTTGGTGTACCCCACGCGCGCACTCTTGCGCATCGAGAAGTGGTGCACCTCGTCGTGGGCCATCATGTCCATCAGACCGCGCTGCGGTGGCCAGCACTGCCAGCGGCCCTCGATGTAGCTGGACTCGACGGACAGATAGAAGTTGGCCTCGGCCCATTGGCTGAAGCGCATTGGCACCGGGATGCGCAGCACGCGCAGGCTGCGCTGCACGGTCTTGATGACCGAGGCGCGCAGCTCGCTGGACAGCGAGGCGGCCGAGATCTCAGCGCATGCGATGTTCATTCGGGCGCCTCGACGGGTTCGTCGGCATCGTCGGCGTCGGTCAGCTTGTCGGCGTCGGCCAGGTTGGCGGCCGCGCACAGATCGCGGCATGCGGCAATCTCGGCCGAGATCTGCGTCAGTACAGACGCCTGCAAGTCGGGCAGGCGACGACGGATGTGCGGCACAAGGGCATCGAGCCGCGTCGAGATCTGGCGAGCAATGTCGCCCAGCACCACTTCCAGCAGGGCGACCGGCGCAAACTCGCGTTTGGTGATCGAGTTGGCCATCTCGATCTTTTCGGCCGTGGCGCGCGCTACCCGTGCACGCTCGGACGACAGCTCGCCATCGGGGTCGCGCCCAGCGGCTACCGTGCGCAGCTGCTCGCAGTAGGCCAGCAGCCAGGTGCGCGCCGTGTCGCCGGTGCGCAGTGCACCGCGCGCGACCAGGTCGCTGACCGCCTGCTGGCTGATCCCAACCAGCGAACCGAAGGCGGCCTGGGTGACCGGCTGGTCGAGGTCCATCAACGGGCGCCCCAGTTCACCATACAACCCCCTAGGCAACGACCCGAAACTAGGCCGCGAACGCGCCGCAATGCACCGGTCGCGGCCTCGATGGCGAGCGCTCT